>Ga0081540_1001915_pt1 | contig 17439 bp, 20 predicted proteins | sample TabmetS2T1R1_FD_71024 | JGI IMG/M metagenome (GOLD analysis project Ga0081540, IMG submission 71024) | Tabebuia heterophylla rhizosphere microbial communities from the University of Puerto Rico - S2T1R1 | ecosystem: Host-associated > Plants > Roots > Rhizosphere ... | reverse complement strand
GCGTCCAAGCGCGCGGATTGAACCCGCATAGGGGATCGAGATGTTGCCGTGGATGTCGACGGCCTGGTTCGGAATGGTGACGAAATTGCCCGGCCGCACGCCGCCTTCGGCCGGAATGAAGAGACCTCCGGAAGCAGCTTCGAAGACGGTTACGCCAAGGATATCGCCGATGCCGAATGTGACGTCGCGCGGGCGCCGATTGTCCTTGAAGGCGCCGGTCAAGCGCGGCAGGTTTTTGGCCTGGACCTCGATGACTTTCGGGGTGACCTTGACGACCGCGTAGTTGAGGCTGACCGGGTCGCGCTGGCCCGCCAGAATATCCGAGGCGGCGGGGCCGTTCACAGACATCCACCCGCAGCCGCCAAGCGCCGCCGTCAAGATCAGTAGTGGCACGCCAAAGAGTACGCGAAAAATGCCCACAAGAAGGCCCCGATTCATACGATGTGCATCCGCGCGCTAGTTTATGCGAAGCTGATGGAAACGTCGTAAAGTTGCAGCACCATGAGGGTCGATTAAGGGAGAGGTGTTGCGGACCGGCCACTATGGTAGGGACAGAATGTCGCGATGGATGCAAACTGTTACCGTTTTTCAGGGATTGGCAGGTGGCGCGTCGACCCCGATCGGGCCCCCTCGATAGGTTCCTTCAGCGTTGCCAAGCCGATTCTCCCTGGTCACGCAAACAAGGAACAACTGGATCCCGACCAAGTGTGAACGCCCTGACTGATGAGGCAGGCCACCTTACTCACTTCGGAGGGCCCCATGTTCGCCTGGGCTGCTCGTCGCGGTTAAATTACCAAACTGGAAATTCCACGGCTGGATTTAACCAGCTGAAATTGCTTGCGTTCTGTTTTGCCTGACAATGGTGGTTTTTCGCGGCAAGAATGAGCAGCTCGCCGGCTCGCCAGTCGCCAAAAGCGAAAATAACACCAAAACATTTGAACCTGATACCGGCGCAGCGTTCCTAATCAAAAGCGTGGTGTGTCTTTGTTGAGTAAGCGAGGCTGAAAATGCGAAAAGTTGCCGATCATTCCAACAAGTCCATTGATTGCACCGTTCGCGATTCCCTGAGCACGATCAGGGCGACTCATGTTCGGCTGCATCGGCTAAACGGCACGCGTGCGACGACGGATCTGTTGGCGTCCAAGATCAATCTCTACGATGTGCTGCTGGACGAAATCTCTGGCATCCACACCAGTCTTGCCAGAGACCTCCAACACACTCTCCTGACCTCGCAGGAATGCGGCCGCACCGGCTGAGGACGGTTGTAATCGGGACACCTTAGGAGCGCTGGTCTCGGCGTCCCCTAGTTCCAGTTGCGCTCCTTACGGAGGGGATAAGAAGGTCATCGAGCTTGTGTCCGGACCGGATCGCTGCAGCGAACCACCGCGGCTGCTTGCCGCGGCCGGACCAGGTCTCCAGTGGAGCGGACGGGTTAAAATATTTCGGCAAGACTTTCGGATATTTGCGTCGTGGTCGATCGGCTTTCTGTTGCTTCGGAAGGCCTGGCACATCATCAATCTGGCGACTTAGCTGCGCGAGGCGCTTTTCCAGCTTGCGCTTTTCCGCACTGATTTTCTCTGCAAGGATCTTCGTCAACTCCTCGTGCAAAAGCCAGAGTTCATCGAAATCCATGGCGGCTATATCTAGTTTGCGCATCTCACTCTCGTGACTTCCATCGAATTGCTGTTTGATCGGGGGCCTTTCGTGCGCAACGCAGTCGGACTACACGAGGAAAATAGTCAACCGAAATCAAATCTCAAAAGGGGAGGCGCCCTTTGACTTGTTTGACATTTGCATGTCAAGCCTGAGCTTAATGGGTTCCCGCATAAAATGGAAGAAAAGGGTTTGAAATTATTCAATAGATTCACAGCCGCCAAAAGCTGGCTCGCATTTATCAAAACTCAGCCTTCAATATTGGGGCGGCTTCGAAGAAGCCAAATGCTATCGAAGGCGCTGCCGTGTGAGCCAACCTCGCCCCGCTGCCGGGCCTGCCTGCCGGTCAGTTTGAATCCAGTGATCGGTTTCTTTTGATCCCCACCGCGACTTCAAAAGTCTAGAGGCTGCGTGCGAGACACATTTCGAACGAAAACAGCATGAGAAGAACTGCATGAGTAAAGATTACGTCAGTACCTTCCACGCTCTATAGTTTGGCTGCGACTTCTTCTTGAAGTTTAGCCGTTGTTGGTCGTCCAGAAACCGGACGAAAGATCGAGAAAACGTGGCTCGCCGTCAGGTACAATCACTTGTCATATGAATCTGATCGTATCGCTTTCCAGAACAAGACACGACAGTCGTCCGGTCGCATAGGCGCCCGTATCGATATTTATTCGGTTGGGCCGCACGTCAGGCTCCATGACGGGCGTATGTCCATGCACGACAATTTTGCCGAAGTGGTCCCGGCTCGACAGAAAATCCTCCCGGATCCAGAGGAGGTCGTCTTCTGACTGCTTGGTAAGGCAGATTCCTGGTCGAATTCCTGCATGTACAAAGAAAAAATCGCCGCAGGTGAACCATTGCTTCAGGCCGCTCAAGAACTCGCGGTGGCTGGATGGAAGAATCCGTTCAAGTTCAGAGGCCAGTTCTTGCTGATCTTGTGCATCAGTTTCGATCTTCGGCGTAAGTCCATATGACAGGAGCGTATCCAGCCCGCCGCAATGTCTCCAAACAGTAAGGACGTCCGGATCCTTCAAGAATTCGCGCAGGAAGGCCTCGTGGTTTCCCATAAGACAGACGGTCGGCTGGGTCACGCAATAATCGACGAGCCGATCAAGCACGCGCTTGGAATCGGGACCACGGTCGATGTAGTCCCCAAGGAAAACGCGAATTGCGTTTGATGCGGGATGCCTGCCCATATCCGTATCGATCCTTGCGAGAACCGATTCCAAAAGGTCCAGACGCCCATGCACATCGCCAATTGCATAAATTCGAGTGCCCTCGGGCACACAGCCTTGAGGCGCTGCAAGTTGCGAAATGGGGGAAGAAAAATTCAATCCTTTTTGCCCTGATCCGGACCAGTCAACCTACTGCTTAATACCCTAACCGGCTCCGAGGCTGCTGGAAACCCGACTTGGACGCGCCTGATCGGGATCGGCGGCGTTTCGCCGCTGCATTGCCCCGTCTTGAGTCGGGCTCCCCTCCTGCGTTTAGCATTTAATGATTCAACCGGAAAATTAATGTTGCACTGCGTGCTTTTCGCGTTTATATTAATTCATCGTTAAATTTGCAGTTTAACTATTGGAATCGTTTGGTTTCTTGTAGAAATTAAATAGTGCCGAGGCGTTAATGTCGATCGAGTCCGGTATTCGCGGCAAGTTGGGCGAGCTTCAGTACTCAATCAGTCGATCAGCGGCGAATTTTACTGAAGTCATTCCTTACATCTTGCCGGCGTTGGACGCGTTTCTAGTCCTGGTTTCCTGCTTGGTCGGCGGGATTGGCTACCATGTGTTAATCGGCGGTCCATTGGAAATTTTGCCGACGTGCGCCGTCGGGTCGCTGGCCAGCTTTATCTACATCCTGCGCATGAACAGCAACGGTTACTACAGGCTTCAGGAAAGCGCGAAACCGCGGCTGGAAGTACGCGAGATACTGGTATGCTGGTTCACGACGGGTCTGTTGCTCGCCCTTATCGCGTTCCTTCTCAAAATCAGCGCGGCCTATTCCCGCGGCGCATTTGTTATCTTCTACGTTCTCGCGCCATTGGCATTGCTCGGGGCACGCAAGGTCACAAAAATCGCTCTGACCCGAGCCGTGGCCGAGGGCGCGCTTGGACGAGGAGACACCGTTCTGATTGGTGACCCGACCGAGATGGCCGCGCTCCAAAGGAGTGATTTGCTGACTCTTTTTGGCGCACTTGAAGTCAGGCGTTTCGCATTGGGTCAAGAAGACAATGAGCTAGGGCGCCTATCGGAAGATGCTCGGATTATCAGTACGGCAGCCAGCTTTGTGCGTCTCCACAATTGCCGACAGGTACTGATCGCGTTGCCGTGGAGCGATAGCGGCCGCATTGAGTTCGTTCGAGACCAAATCAAAACCCTTCCAGTTGCTGTTCGATTGGTACCGGACAAGAGCGTTCGAACGTTGTCTGATCTTACCTGGTCCGCGCGCAATCCTGCGCCGACCGTCGAGCTGCAGCGAGCACCCCTTAGCGGAGGACAGCGTTTTGTGAAGCGCGCGGCCGATGTCCTCGTGGCGTCACTCGTGCTGATATTCTTCCTGCCCATCATGGCCCTTGCAGCCATCGCAATCAAACTGGACAGCCCGGGTCCCGTCATTTTCCGACAGGTCCGAAAAGGCTTTAACGGAAAGCATTTCACTATATTGAAGTTTCGAACTATGACCGTCCTGGAAAACGGTCCCAACGTTGTGCAGGCGACGCGTGGCGACTCGCGAGTAACAGGTATTGGCCGGCTGCTTCGGTCCACCAGTATCGACGAACTACCTCAGCTTTGGAATGTTCTCGCGGGTGACATGTCCCTGATTGGGCCGCGTCCTCACGCTCTGGCCCACGACAATTACTTTGAAGTCATGTTGAGCGACTATGCCTTTCGCCATCACGTCAAGCCCGGCATAACGGGCTGGGCGCAGTGCAATGGGGCCCGTGGTGCAACGCCGACGATCGAACATGTTACAGAGCGCGTGAAGCTTGATTTGTGGTATATTAACAATTGGAGCCTCTGGCTTGATCTGCTGATCCTGATCAGAACGGTCTTCGAGGTTCTACGAAAACGGAACGCTTACTGAAGCGATCTTTTGCGGGCGCGCCTAGCACGCGAATCCCTGAAAACAACGGGTCGCCCTTGTGGCAGCGTATCCTGCGCGCCTCCTTTTTGGCCGTCCGGGAACTTCAGCTAATCAGCCCAGAGCATGGATGCGGAAAGCCTGTCCGCACTTGATGCTGGCATCTGCAATCGCAGGATGTCGGTCCTCCGATTTGCCGGAATCGACGAGCCCAGGCCGTCGTGGCCCCTCCAATTCAGAATGTTGCAGCGGGCCCAAGCGACCGGCTTAGGGAATTATTAACGGACCAGATGGGAATTTGTTGGCGGAAAATGACAGACAAGCTTCCGAAAGAAGCATCGAGCAATGATCTGGCTTGCAGTGAACTTGGCGGTTGGCGGCCTGTTGGCGCAGCGCTTCACAATCTTGGTGTTGGCGCCTGCGACCTTTGTGATGGTGGTCATCGCGATGGCCATTGGAGTAGCCCAGACCAGCAGCGCCTGGTCGATCATCTCAATGATAGCCACGGTAAGCGTGGGGATACAGCTTGGCTATTTTCTTGGAATGTTGATTCAACGTGGCGGAGCTTCGCTATTGTTACGCAGGCCAGCTCGCTCTGCGAGGAAAGGCCGGAATACGTGGATTTCCCGGACTCCGATTTTGTGAGCGTGCAGCTTGGAAGCCGTCAGGCAGCCGTCCCGTCGGGGGCACTCACTGCGTACGGATGATGTCTCGGGACCGACTAAATGCCGTAATGGGCTCTGCTCCGAGCCAGGGGTGATGTGGCTGTCCCCCGATAGATGATGAAACGGGGTCACGACGTTGAGTCGGCTGCCCCAAGCATCTGGAGACGGAGGACAGCCATGGAGCAGTATGCCGGAATCGACGTGTCTTTGGAACTATCGAGCGTGTGCATTGTGGATGCACAGGGGAAGATCGTGAAGGAGGCGAAGGTCGCGAGCAAACCCGAAGCTTTAATCGGCTTTTTCGAGACGCTTGGCTTTGCAATCGATCGGATCGGCCTGGAGGCAGGACCATTGTCGCAGTGGCTGCATGCGGGGTTGAAACGAGCAGGATTCGACGTGGTTCTGCTGGAAACGCGGCATGTGAAGGCAGCGTTATCGGCAATGACGGTGAAGACGAATCGCAAGGATGCACGCGGGATTGCCCAGTTGAACCGGATGGGATGGTTCCGCCCAGTGCACGCAGAGTCGATAGGAGCCCAAGAGATTCGGGCGCTGCTGGTTGCGCGCAAGCAGCTTCTTGGGCGACGTGGAATTAAGCATTCGCGGGATTTTGCGCGGCTTTGGCCTGAAGGTTGGCCCGGTTACGCGGAAGAATTTCGAAGTGCGGATCCGAGAATTAGTTACGGGTCAGGCAATGTTGGAGCGCATTGTCGCGGCGATGCTTTCGGCGCGAGCGGCTTTGAAAGCGGAGTACGCGAAGTTACACAAGGCCGTGCTGACGATTGTGCGTGACGATACGGTCTGCCGCCTGCTGATGACAGTGCCGAGCGTTGGCCCCCTGGTGGCTATCACCTACAAATCGGCGATAGATGATCCTCATCGCATTGCGAAGTCGAAGGCAGCAGGGGCGCTGTTCGGATTGACGCCAAAAAAGTACGAGTCCGGAGAAACAAGCGTCACGGGTGGGATCACGCTAGCCGGCGATGAGATGGTGCGCACGGCGCTGTATGAAGCCGCCAATGTCCTGCTATCGCGCATAACGCGGTTCTCAATTTAAGCGGTGGGGGATGGACGTCGCCAAGCGGCGAGGCTCGAAGCGCGCAAAAGTCGCCCTGGCACGTAAGCTGGCGGTGATCCTGCATCGCATACGGGTCGACGGCACAACTTATCGATGGGCTGAGGCGGAGCCGATCGCAGCATAGAACACGTGGAGGAGATTAAGAACGCAACTGCGCTGAACTGAAGTCCAGTGCCCGAAGTCCCGTCGCCGGGACGGTGGATCCGGTGAAGCCGTTACACGCCCAGTGGCCGTCATCTGACGAACCACGCGTACCTAGATAGGCTCACCGCTCCCTCTGACAGCATGATGTGGCGGCCAGGCGCTGACCACGGACAGAAGCATGAGCCCGGCGCCGTGACGTTCACTCGGGAGGCTTGACATCATCGGGCCCATTACAGAAGGCCGTGTACCCATAAACCCAGCGACGTGATGCGACGAACGCAATGTCCGCGTTGCCCCTATAGCGGCCGAGTTCGTGCGGCAGCGCAATATGTCGCGATGGGCCATGTGTGGACGGCTCCGGGTTGGCAAGAAGAATCTTCACGTTGCAGCATTGGTCGGAGCAGCCATGTGTTCGGCCTGTTTGCGCGGTTCACATGACCGCTGGCCATAGTGCCCTCCGCGGATCAGGTCCCGGTCAGAAGCACGCATTCGAAGATGCCATGGCCCAAGTGGGTTGTCGTGATCGCCGGATCGAAAACCCATCCACCGCAGAGCGTGACGTCCGGATGTGTGCGCGCACCACCAGCTGCACGAGTTATGCGTCCGATGCTGCAACGCACTCTACCCTGCGATCGCGAGCGACGGCTTCAACGCCCGCCGAGCTTTGCTCTTGTAAAAAGGGTCTCATCGGATCAGAGTTCAACAGACCGGCACGCATGCGTGCCGGTTTTAGTAATTCGAAAAGATATGGGGCGGAGCACCATGAAAAAATATTCTATTGCGTGCGCCACATTATTCGGCCTGGGCTGCACGCTCTCAGCATCAAGTCAGGCGCAAGAAGTCGTCAATCCCGATCAGTGGTCGCCTCCGCGCGAGGCGAAGATTTCTCCGGTCACTCAGGATCAACTCAACGCAGCGGACAAGAACGCAACGAATTTTCTGCTGACCAACGGAAACTACGCTCAGACGCGCTTTCACCCTGCAAAGCAGATCAACCGCGGCAACGTAAAGAACCTGCATGTCGCCTGGATCTTCCAGACCCAGGTCAAGGAGTCCCTGGAAACGTCTCCCATCGTGGTCGATGGCGTTATGTACGTGACCACATCGTTCAGCCACGTCTATGCGATCGACGCCAAGACGGGCGATCAGCACTGGCACTATAGTCACAAGATGGGGCCAGTAACGACTTACTGCTGCGGCCCCAACAATCGCGGCGTCCAGGTTCTCGGCGACAAGGTGTATCTGGCCACGCTGGACGCAAAGCTGGTGGCGTTGAACGCAAAGACCGGCGAGGTCGTCTGGACCACCGACATTGCCGATCCCGAACTCGGTTACAGCGAAACGATGGCGCCGACGGTCGTCAAAGACAAAGTCTTGATAGGCACCAACGGCGGCGAATATGGCATCCGGGGTTTCGTGAGGGCCTACGATGCGAAGACCGGCAAGTTGGTCTGGAATTTCGATACGATTCCGGAAAATTCCGTTGGTGTCTGGGCGACCAAGGACGCCACCGGACGCGACATGCATCGCGATATCCAGGCCGAAAAGGATCAGTTCGCCAAGATCGGCGACCCATACAAGAAGCTGGGCGGCGGCGTCTGGCAGAATCCCGCCGTCGATCTTGCTACCAACCGGATCTACTTCGTGGTCGGCAACCCGTCACCCGATCTCGACGGCACACCTCGCCCGGGCGACAACCTCTACACCGACTCGCTGGTATCCCTTGACCTCGATACAGGGAAATATGTCTGCCACTTCCAGTACATCGCCCACGACGTCTGGGATCTCGACGCGGTCAGCCCTCCGGTGTTGGTGGACGTCAGTGACAAGAGCGGCAAGAGCATTCCGGGCGTGATCCATGCCGGCAAGACGGGCCACATCTATGTTCACGACCGGAAGGATTGCAGCTTGATCCGCTTCTCTGAGGCCATGGTGCCGCAGGAAAACATGTGGACCTTGCCGACCAAGGAAGGCGCGCGCATGCTTCCCGGCGCAAATGGCGGCGTCGAATGGTCGCCGATCGCCACCGATCCCGGACAAGCTCTCGCCTACGCGATCAATCTTCATCAGCCAATGCACTACCGGGTCGAGAGCTCGCCCTATCCAAACGGCAAGCTGTGGCTCGGTGGCGCCTTCACGGCCATTCCGGGTGAAAAGCAGTCGGGCAATATCACGGCGGTCAACTACAACACCGGCAAGATCAAATGGCAGGTGAAGACGCCGGAACCGATGATCGGCGGCATTCTCGCCACCGCGGGCGGCTTAGTTTTTACCGGGGAGGGCAACGGCAAGTTCGCCGCCTACGACTCGTCCATTGGCAAGGAATTGTGGAGCTTCCGCGCCGGCGCGGGCGTGAATGCGCCGCCGTCCAGTTATATGGTGGGCGGCAAGCAATACATCGTGGTCGGCGCAGGCGGCAATACGCAGGTGAACTTCAGGCGCGGCAACAACATCATCGCCTTTACGCTCGACTGAGCGCGTGGGCGACATGTCGTGATCACCAAAGCGGGGCCGGATGCGGCCCCGCTTCCGTTAAGCCTAAGCGGAATGAAAATCGATGGTCGGCACGTTGGCCCGTATGATTTCTCGCGGGATAATCCTTGGGACATGGTTGAGCGCAGCATCCGCCTTTGCGCAAAGCATCGCCGAGAAGGTCGAGGTCTGCGCCCGCTGCCATGGCCTGGATGGCAAGCCCACCGACAAGGCGATTCCCATCATCTGGGGACAACAGGTCGGCTACATCTACATCCAGCTTCGCGATTTCAAGAGGGGAGACCGCAAGAACGAGAGCATGCAGCCGATCGTGTCGTCTTTCGAGAAGCAGGACATGCTGGCGATCGCAGAATATTTCGCGCAAAAGCCGTGGCCTAACCTGGGACAGCCGCGGTCGCCAAAGGACGTTGCCCGGCGGGCGCTCAGCGCCGAACACTCGGTCGGCTGCACCGGCTGTCATCTTGAGCAGTTTCAGGGTGCTGGCACCGTACCGCGGCTGGCTGGCCAGAGCGAGGAGTATCTTGCGAAGACAATCGCCGATTTCCGGACCCGTGCGCGCGGCAACAATCCCGGCATGACTGACCTGATGCGCGCGACATCCCCCGACGATCTTGCGGCGCTGGCCGAATATCTGGCCGGGCTTTAGGTTGTCCTGAACGCGTACTTGGCAACGCGTATTTGGCCTTTTCACCGCGCCATGAGCCGCTCCCGCAGCAGCGATACCGTCGCGAGATCTGCGGCGCGCTTGCCGGCATTGTCCTTCAGCGAAGGATCAGCTCCGCGTGCGAGCAGCAGATTGGCGATCCCGGCACGGCCACCCTCCGCGGCAATCATGAGAGCGGTCCGGCCGCGCGCGTCCCGGTCATCGATATGAGCGCCAACGTCCAGCAGATAGGTCACCACATCCAGCGCTCTCGATTCCGCAATCTTTTCATCCGGGCCCGCAGCCCACATCAAAAGGGTGAGATCGTTGGCGTAGCGGGCATTAACGTCGATGTTTCGGGCGAGCAGCCGCTTCACGGTGTCAAGCCTGGCTTGGGCCGCTGCATAGACGATTGGCGGCTTGCCCGTCTCGTCGGGTGCGCGCTCGTCGGCACCATGTGCGAGCAGCATTTCAACGATGGCATCACTGCCGGCATACGCCGCGGCCGCAACTGGCGAGATGCCGCTGCGCCCGGTCAGCTTGACGTCGGCCCCCCGCTCGATGAGTCGTTGCGCGACTGCGACACGGTTTCGTTCGGCCGCAAAGTAGAGCGCAGTCGCCCCGGACAGATTGCGCGCATTGATCGGGGCGCCGCGCGCGAGCAGGAGATCGACCATCTCCAGATGGCCATTCCGCGCGGCATGGCTGAGGGGCCGCGCGCCGAACCGGTCGCGCGCGTCGATCGAGGCGCCACCGTCCAGCAGTTCGATGGCCAAGCCGGTGCAATTGTCGTCCGCAGCCGAAAACAGAGCGAGCGACACCTCGATGGCGCTTATCTGTGCCTTTTCAGCTCGAAGCCGTTTACCAAGCCCCTGGCATCGCTCGGAGTCGGCGGCGCAAACAACGGACGCTGCGGCCAGCACAGCGATTGCGCCCGAGCATAGAAACAGAGCATGCCGGTACAAGTCGCATCCTCCCTGCACAGCTTTTTCCGCAAGGTGACACAGCGGCATCGGTATGCCAAGGTGTCCGGCCTGCCGAAGCCACTCGCGGTGATGTCATGAAGGCCACCAGGCTGGGGGTGCGAAACGGCCGCACCTGTGGCATCGGTGAGGCGCCGCGATCCTGGCGGCCCGGCGCGCGTTCTTCGAAGCTGACGTTCCGTGGAATGCGTTGGGGGGTGCGGTGTTGTATCCGCGCAACGCCCTTTTTCACTCGCCGGCGATATGATGGCGTCGGCTGAGGATAACCTGAATGTTCGACGTCTATCTAAGCGACAAGCGCGACTTGTTAGTAGTGCGCAGCGGAAACCCGATCCCAAGTGGCAACACATCCGGAAGATGGCGCAAGCAGAAAAGAAGGGTGATCCTCGTCAGCGAGGAGATTCGGCGGGTGATTGAGAGTCAAGGCTACTACGTACGGAAGGTAAGCGTTTTCTCAAGCGACACTAACACGTAGCAGCGGAAACGGTGTCCGCTCTACCGCCGAAAGCGGACGTCGAGGTCGCCACGTTGGACGTCCGCTAAGGGCCAGAAGCGGACTTGGCGGTATTGATCAGGGCGCGGCGCCGCCACTGCGTTTGATGATGCTGCGCTCGACGAAATTTGCCGCATCTTCCGCCGTCATGTTCTGACTATAAAGCCGACGCACTGCCGGGCTTAGCCGCTCGGCAAGGATAGCGACCATCATATTGTCACCGGTGACCTCCTGTTGGCCCATTTGCCCTGCGTGTGACGCAGCGCGCTGCTGCACACGCTCAAACGCCGCACTCGGACGTGATCCGCCCAACAATGCGCCGGGTTCGACCACAACGGTTCGCAATTCATTTTCAATATAGTCGGTCAAGCTCTTCTGGAGTACCGCAAGATCGATACCGCACGCCCGCATTACTTTCGAGGCACTCGCATCATCGATCAACGCAAGCAGCAGATGTTCCAGCGTCGTGTACCGGTGTCTTCGCACGTCTCCGTAGCCGAGGGCGCGCTGCAAAGTGCATTCAAGTTCAGTAGAATACCGAGGTGCCCGAGGCCTGATCGCTGCGTCGATTGCGGCCGGTGACTTGGCGACCTCGGTGCGCTGAGCCGTGACTTCGCCGCGAATTGCAGCGGCTAGTGTGTTCCAATCGGCAACGCCAAACGCTCTTGCGATCAGCTCAAGACTTTGACTGTTGGTGATTTTTAGGTTTTGGTCCGCCAAGAAGGTTCGGACCGTATGTGCCATAGCTTTGGCGTCGCGAAAGTCGCGCATGATCTTTCATCCTTTGCTTGAACGAAACAGAGGTGCCAGGAGCTTGCGTTGCTGACCCGTTCGTTCGGGCAAAGGGCTATGAAAGACCGATGATACGTTCACCATCCCCGACGGGGCGCAAGCAGCAGGTCGTATCTACCTTGGAGCTAGAATGGTCTGCTGGCAAAGCACTGTCAATTGCCATCAGGCTGCCTTGCGCCCGACCATATCTGAAATGTTCCCTGCGGGCCGGGTGATCCTGAAGTCGGCTGAACTGCCAGCCTCGATCATCCTTGAAGCGTGCGCCGAACAGCGCAACGTCGGACAATTTCTCGCAGCGGATCACACCGGCGATGTCCTGAACGTGCGTGTCGAGATCAATCGCGCGGTTTCAGGTGAGCGCGCTCGCCCAGGCCGGTTAAAGTCGGCGTGTAGACCTTGTGTCCGGCCTGACGCAACAGCCGCACCACCCGCTTGTAGCACCAGCCGCCATACCAAGCGCCGTGAACAAGCGTGGTCATACGAACCTCCTGCAGGTTGGGAGCGGAAAGCGCCAGTCTTGAGCCCGCAAAGCAGCTCGTGCACGTCCGAAAGGCGAAGCTTCTTCTCGGAGAACAACAAAAGCAAAAACCCCCGCCAGAAGCTGGCTTGCCTGGCGGGGGTTCTTTGCGGGTGGATGGGGTGAGGCTAGGATCAAACTAGGTGTCACGCCAAGGACCGGCAGGATCATCCATTATTCGGCTGTGTTTCAAGACTATTTCGCGGCGCGGACATCACGACATGATCCCGCCAAATTGACCAATCGTGAAGCCGCTACAGCTTGGGGCAATGGTTGTCCGAACCTACGTCATGAACAGGGGAGCAACTGTTTCCGGACACCCGCTGTACCGGACAGCCGCTGTAACAGTCGGAGCTCGCCCCTATGTCGCCAGCGGTGTGAACGCTGGGTCCGTTTCCCTTGTGCTTTATTGGGTGCGCTATCGAGCGCGGGCCGGCTGACAAAAAAGGAGCTTATGATGAATACCAGGTGGGTGTTGCATAGGAGCATCGCTATTCTTGCGATCGCGGTTGCTTCCGGCAGTTCAGCTCTCTCCACTAACGCATTCGCAGGCGGTGGCGTCTCGAAAGGTGGTCATGTTGCCACGCATGCCGATGTCCATCGCAGCGATCGTGCTGGGCAAGGCGGCCACGAGTGGGATCCCTGGGGCCATTGGGGCTCCTACTACGGCCCCATGGTGGGTGGAACGTAACCTGGTCTCTCCCGAGCGCGCCGGCCCCGAAGCCTCTAACTCTTTGATCTGAATTCTGATGTGTCGGGCGTGACGCGCAGCGTGACGGTGTTGAGACGCATGTGACGGGAGCTATGTTCATGGATTTCATCTGGCGAAGGTCGAGAACGCTGGGCGTCATGGCACTCGTTTTGACGGTTATCGGCATTTCGATAGCAGTCGCCCGTCCGCACTCGTACATTAATCCAGACCTGGGTGCGGAATGGCAATGTAGCCGCACTCTGTTCGTTCTTACCTGTTCTCAATCCACGAGATGATAGGCAGGACCTCACGCCGATGCCCGGCCTACGGGCGAGGCGGCGGGTAAGGGCGGGCATTGCCCATCATCCCGCCGATTTGACTGATCGTGAAGCCGCTACACCTTGGGGCCATGACTGCCGAACACACATGATCGGCAGCGGGCGATTTCCGCCCCAGCGGCCCGCTGAAACGGTCCTGGCACGCGCCGCCCGTTCCCCCGGGCCGCGCGATGCTGGGACCGTTCGCAGGTCGCTTGGAGCAAACGCTGTTTTCGGTTTTAGCCTTAGGCTTGTTGAATGGTCAGCCTGATGATGACGAATTCGGCAGGCCGCACCGACGCGAATCCGATCAGCATGATCAGGCGGTCCAGATCGATGTCCCGCTGGCTCACGATCGCCGGGTCGAAGCGCACGAAATAGGCGTCGACCCTTCCTGGCGGTTTGAACTCCGCCCTTGCGCGCCGCCAGGTCAAGGCCCAAACGGTGGAGCGAACCGAACCTTCATCCGTGCTGCATTGGCGTTTGGCCGACTCGCATAGTGATCACGAAGACGCTCTTCCACGTGTTCGGGGCCCCAGACCGCAACCTTTTCCAGCCCGACACACTCCCCAGGCGTAGCCGGCCTGACGTTGAAGACCTCGTCGGCGATCCGACAGGCGCCGGTGCCAATGTCTTGCATGAACTGATCTGGTATGCGGATTGGCGCCGTTTCCAGCGGCACATGACCTATCACCGGCCAATGGCCCTTGTGTGCCCGTCCACCCACCGCGAGCACGAACAAGACGGGCCGATTGACGATGGCGAGAAGATCTTCCTCAGGAGTTGAGACCCGACAGTCGTAGAAGGCGATCATTGGCATGCGCTGGAGGATGCGAGCATAGCTGTGCCACTGATGGTCGAGGTCGACACGCAGCACGGCCCCTGGCGCGATTTTCAACTTTCTGACCTTCGGTCGCTTCGGTGTTTGCGCTTTGACAACGGGGCTAGCCGCGGCCAAACGCGCGACTAGCTCGCGGACGCCCTCCTCCCACGCCTTCGATTGAGCCTCGTCGCCGCCTTCCTCCCAGAGCTCCTTTAGCTCCGACTGCGTCAGAACTCTTTCGACCGCGCGATGGCCCAACGTTATTAGTGCCGGAGTAGCAAGCCTGCTACGATGCCCGTCGAGCCAGTCTTGCGCCGCCTGGGGGAGCCGCGAGATTTGTCCATCTCGGGCCGCGGCCAGAACCTCGCTGGCGGCGATCGCGGCTGAGGCCTCCGGTGCCTCAAGGTAGTCCCCAGTGTCAAGCTTGGTGACCTCCTCGAGTGCGGCGCGGATGGCGGCACGTCCCTCATGCTCAAGCCTGACGACGAAGTCCAATGCATCGTCGTTGTCAAAGCTGCCTGTGCCCCAAGCGCCCATGCCTGATCTCCGTCAGTTGAGGCGAGCCCGGCCACGCATCATGGTGCCCCTCTCACGCATCGCGATACCACACAATAACTAGCGTCCAAGCTGAACACTAAGTCTCGCGACTGATGCTGCAATGTCCTTGCCGCGCGGGTAGCTTCTATCGAGGTTCGGCGGCCGCCGATGCTGCGGACCTGATGATTCGCAGTCTGTGCCACATAACGGCGATACCCGAGAGCCCGAGCGCTGGAAATACCAACACGGCTGGCCAAAAACCAAGAGCGCTATAGACACCGGCAACCGGAGCCCACACCGCGGCTCGCTCTGCACCCGCGTGCTCCAGCTGCACCAACGCGTAGGTTGTCATGAGAGTGCCAGCAATGATCGCGGCTGCGAACATTAAGATCAGGCGGCGCAAGGCGTGAACACGCTTCTTCAGCGGCAGATCGTCTACCGTGTACGCGGTCGTTTTCGGATCGTCTTTGTTCAAGCGCCAGAGCTGCAAGCCGCCAACGACAAGGCCTGCGACGCCGAAGGCGAAAGAGAAAAGCAGTCCAAACTCGTCCTCGACCTTCAACACTAACGGCATGGCAAGGACCACAAGACCGAGAGCGATCCACGACATCGGTGCAATAAAGGCTAGCTTGCGATCCGACATTGCTCTGCCTTCCTGAGAAGGTGTGCGCGCAGGAATGACCCTCAACTTAGCGGAGTCGTGGGCCGCTCGACATACAGACTACCGCAAGGACGGCCGATTGGATGACGGTGGGCTGTGCCTGTGTTGAAATTGCGGCATCCTCCTGCATGCAAACTGTGTGACCACGGCTGTTAACCCAAGAGTTGTATCAGTGCCACAGAAAGCCTTCGGATCGTCCTTGTCCAAGCTGGATGGCCCTCCGCTCCAGGCAACCCGAAACGTGTTCGCGCTCTGAGTCTCACAGGATGTTGCGGCGCTAGGGCTCTTGAATGCCTGCTGCAGTGTGTGAGCACGCGCGTTGACACGGTGAGCAACACGATCCGTTGGGCGGGCATCGGCCGGCCTGACGTGCCGACTGGGTGTAAAAGGGTGATACCTGTCCTGCTCGCGGTTAGTCCTGTTTGGCGCACCTTTGAAAGCCCAACAGAGCAAACAACAGCGTGACGTCCTCAGTCGTCTCGGTCCAGATACCGGATGCGTCCAGTACCCTCCCGGCAATAGCGGCCATTTCCAAGGCATCGGGTCGAGTGGCGGTCCACTCGGGCCTGGTCAACAATTGGAGTGCGTTCTTTTCGCCGAACTCGCGAACTGCCTCCAGACCCTTCCGGGCCTGAGCCGGGATCACCTCGTTTGCCCATGCCCAAAGAAACGTCCTTTGGGATGCGGACAAGGACCCGAGCACGCAAATGTCGGCAGAGACGTCACCCTGCTCGCTGGCAAACACAATTCGCGCCTCGTCCAACGACCATCGATAGCGGCATCCCTCCAGACCGTAGTCGCGCACCCACGCATCGTTGCGCTCCCGCATGAGGCGCACGGCCTCTCGGCTCCAGGCGCTCCAATCTGTCTCAGGCTGTGTCGGCATGACGGTCAAAGAGCCTCCCCTTCGACGTTGCCTCTCGTTGGCGAGATTCTCCTGCCCGGGCCGATCGCGACCAGTCCGGCAGCCGCGCGCAAAATCTGAGTTTGGTTGCCGTCCGGATCGATCACGGTCACAATTGCATGAAGGGTGGAGCTGCCTTTTTTAGTACTCCAGTTTGGTGGCCAACCTTGACCAGCCCCTTTCATACGCTGATTTGGCGGCCGACCCTGGCGACCCATCCATTCCGCTAGGTTCGGCCGTCAGAAGCGATTCATGGAGCATGAATACATCATTATCGTCGACGCCGGGGTCACCAAGAGCGTAAAGCGTACCAAACACTGCCTCATATGCTGTCGCTCTGAGAACCAAGCAGAGATCGCTAACTGAAGCGCCTGCGCCAAGTATGCGCTCAATTGCAGGCCCTGTATCGCCAAAGGGTCCATCGGGATGACGCCTACACTCCCGGATGACATTGTCGAGGCTCTCTGGTCTCAGGTTCAAGTTGATCAGATCGTCCCAAAGATAACGCAAGAGTGCTTCTCTTGTACCCATTGTTAGGCCCTTCTTTCGTTGTCTTGCCAGGGCCCGAAGGGCCTTTGATAAACATGCGGGGCATAGCGTCTCTATTTCAGAGGCTTTTTCAGCGCCCCGTAGGTAAGGATGACGACCTCGCGATAATCGACACCGCCGAGTTCGGCGGCCAATTGCGTCATTCCATTCACTCTGCGCCCGCGGCGTCCCAACGGCCACATTCGCCAGTTCTTCGTAAAGGCGCCTTGCTGGCTAGGCTTCGTTTGCTTGGCATGGGAAAATGTCCGCTTTGGGTCACTTGCAGACATGCCCTGTCCAAAACGGCATATCTGCTTCACCCCCGAAAGCAGACTTTGCAACCACGACACGGAATGTCGGCTACGGGCCGATTTTGTTGCAAAAGTCGATTGTGAGACGGGTCGAAGCGTGATTCCGTTTTGTTGACGCGAAT
>Ga0081540_1001914_pt1 | contig 17439 bp, 13 predicted proteins | sample TabmetS2T1R1_FD_71024 | JGI IMG/M metagenome (GOLD analysis project Ga0081540, IMG submission 71024) | Tabebuia heterophylla rhizosphere microbial communities from the University of Puerto Rico - S2T1R1 | ecosystem: Host-associated > Plants > Roots > Rhizosphere ... | reverse complement strand
TTGCGCCTTCGACGAACACGCAGATCTGCACGATCCGGCGGCGGTCGTAGCGGTCGGCGATATGGCCGACCAGCAGCGTCAGCACCACCATCGGCAGGAACTGGAACAGCCCGACCAGGCCCAGCGTGTAGGCGCTGCCGGTCAGGGCGTAGGCCAGCCAGCCGATGGCGACGGCCGACATCTGGAAGCCGATGGCGGACAGCACCCGTGCGCCCCAGAACACCAGAAAGGAGGGATGGTCGAGCAGGCGGTCGCCGCCCAGGGCTGTCGTCGTCACGGGATCGCTGTGCCGAGTGAGGAGGACGGCACCTTAGCGGCCGAGTCGTGGAGGGCCAATCGAAACGACACCGGGCTGACCCGCTTGCGGCGGGGGCGGAGGCGTCCGATAACCATGCGTTATCAAGTCGCATTCGGAGGCCCGATGGTCATCCGCCAGCTCGAATACCTGGTCGCCCTGGCCCGCGAGAAGCACTTCGCCCGCGCCGCCGAGGCCTGCCGCGTGTCGCAGCCGGCGCTGTCCACCGCGCTGCGCCAGCTCGAGGAGGAGCTGCAGGTGCCGATCGTCGAGCGCGGCCACCGCTTCCAGGGCTTCACCCGCGAAGGCGCCTGCGTGCTGGACTGGGCCAAAAAGATCCTGGCCGACCGCGACGGCCTGGCGCAGGAGCTGGCGATGCTGCAGCAGGGCCTGGCCGGCCGGCTGCGGATCGGCGCCGTGCCCTCGGCCCTGCCGATCGTGTCGTTGATCACCTCGCCCTTCGCCCAGTCGCATCCGGCGGTCACCGTCTCGGTGCTGTCGCAGACCTCGATCCAGATCGAGGCCGGGCTGGAGAATTTCGAGATCGATGTCGGCGTCACCTATCTCGACAACGAGCCGCTGCGCCATGTCCGCAGCCTGCCGCTGTACCAGGAGGACTACATCCTGCTGATGCCGGCGGACCAGGCGCCGGCGTCGCGCCGCACCATCCGCTGGGTCGAGGCGGCGGAGCTGCCGCTGTGCCTGTTGACCCCGACCATGCAGAACCGGCGGATCATCGACGGCATCTTCCGCTCGGTCGGCTGCTCGCCGCATGCGGCGGTGGAGACCGACAGCATCATCAATTTGTGCTCGCACGTCCGGTCCGGCTTCTGGTCCAGCGTCATGCCACGGGCCTTGCTGCACCTGTTCGGGGTGCCGGCGGGCACGCGGGCCTTGCGCCTGGTCGAACCGGCCGCCACCCGCACGGTCGGTCTGGTCATGGCCGACCGCGATCCGCCGTCGCCCCTGGCCCGTGGCTTGTTCGACACCGCCCGCACCCTGGATCTCGACGCCGAGCTGCAGTCCACGCCTTTACAGCCGGCTTGATAAACGATGTTTATCGATTCATCCGGGCTTTGTATTTGAATCTGGTATACGCACCCGTCCATCCTCAATCCTGTCGGGTGGCAGCCAAGGGCCGCCCGGTCCAACAAACCCGAAAAGGGAGTGGGACGGAATGCCCGAATACCGGGGCTGGGACGCCGAGGTGGCGCGTGACGTGATCGCATCGCATGGTGCGACCGAGGGCCCGCTGCTGCCGATTCTGCACGATCTGCAATCGATCTTCGGCCATGTGCCCCGCGAGGCCGTGCCGCTGCTGGCAGACGCCCTGAACCTGTCCCGCGCCGAGGTGCACGGCGTCATCACCTTCTATCACGACTTCCGGGCCGAGCCTGCGGGGCGCCATGTGCTGAAGCTGTGCCAGGCGGAGGCCTGCCAGTCGATGGGTGCGCGCGACTTGGCGGAGCATCTGCGCCGGCGGCTCGACATCGGCCTGCACGAGACCACAGCGGACGGCCGGATCACGGTCGAGCCGGTCTACTGCCTCGGCAACTGCGCCTGCGCCCCGGCGGCGCTGGCGGACGGTCAGTTGGTCGGGCGGATCGACGCCAAGCGTCTCGACCGCCTGGTGGATGCCATGGAGGCCGGGCGATGAAGGTCTTCGTCCCCCGCGACGCCGCTGCCATCTCGGTCGGCGCCGACGATGTCGCCCGCGCGATCCAGGCCGAGGCTGCCGCCCGCGGCATCGAGCTGCAGCTGGTCCGCAACGGGTCGCGCGGCCTGCTGTGGCTGGAGCCCTTCGTCGAGGTCGAGACCCCGTCCGGCCGCATCGGCTACGGCCCGGTCGCGGCCGAGGACGTGCCCGGCCTGTTCGCCGCCGGCTTTGCTGAGGGCGGCGACCATGCGCTGCGCCACGGGAGGCCGGAGGAGATCCCGTACCTCGCCCGGCAGCAGCGCCTGACCTTCGCCCGCTGCGGCATCACCGACCCGCTGTCGCTGGACGACTACGAGGCGCATGACGGGCTGAGGGGCTTGCGCGCCGCCCTGGCGATGGAGCCGGCGGCGATCGTCGAGACGGTCGTCGCCTCCGGCCTGCGCGGCCGCGGCGGTGCCGGGTTCCCGACCGGCATCAAGTGGCGCACGGTGCTGCAGGCCCAGGCCGACCGGAAATACATCGTCTGCAACGCCGACGAGGGCGACAGTGGCACCTTCGCCGACCGGATGATCATGGAAGGCGACCCGTTCCTGCTGGTCGAGGGCATGATCATCGCCGGCATCGCCACCGGCGCCACCAAGGGCTTCATCTACATCCGCTCGGAATATCCGCATGCGGTGGCGGCGATGAACGCGGCGATCGACATCGCCTATCAGCGCCGCGTGCTGGGCCCCAGCGTGCTGGACAGCGGCAAGCGCTTCGACCTCGAGGTCCGGGTCGGCGCCGGCGCCTATATCTGCGGCGAGGAGACCTCGCTGCTGGAGAGCCTGGAGGGCAAGCGCGGCATGGTCCGGCCGAAGCCGCCGCTGCCGGCGCTGAAGGGCCTGTTCGGCCGGCCGACGGTGATCAACAACGTGCTGTCGCTGACCTCGGTGCCGATCATCCTCGACAAGGGCGCCGCCTTCTATGCCGAGTACGGCACCGGCCGGTCGCGCGGCACCCAGCCGCTGCAACTGGCCGGCAACGTCAAGCGCGGCGGGCTGATCGAGGTCGCCTTCGGCCTGACGCTGCGCGAGCTGATCGAGGAGTTCGGCGGCGGCACCGCCAGCGGCCGGCCGTTCCGCGCGGTCCAGGTCGGCGGTCCGCTGGGCGCCTATTTCCCGGAGAGCCTGCTCGACACGCCGCTCGACTACGAGTCGATGGCGGCGAAGAAGGGCATGCTCGGCCATGGCGGTGTCGTGGTGTTCGACGACCGCGTCGACCTCGCCGTGCAGGCCCGCTTCGCCATGGAGTTCTGCGCCATCGAGAGCTGCGGCAAGTGCACGCCCTGCCGCATCGGCTCGACCCGCGGCGCCGAAACGATCGACAAGATCATCGCCAACCGGGACACCGGCGGGCGCGAGCTCGGCCGCAACCTGACGCTGATCGAAGACCTGTGCGAGACCATGCTGGACGGGTCGCTCTGCGCCCTCGGCGGCCTCACCCCCTATCCGGTGCTCAGCGCCCTGACCCATTTCCCCGATGATTTCGACCGCGCGCCCGCCCCGGCGCAGGCCGCGGAATAAGGAGGCCATCCGATGGCTCTCGTGACGGAACAGGATTTCGGGACCCCGGCGCGGCTCTCGCCCAGCATGGTGACGCTGGAGATCGACGGCGAGGCCGTGACCGTGCCCGCCGGCACCTCGGTGATGCGCGCGGCGGCCGAGATCGAGACCGCGATCCCGAAGCTGTGCGCGACCGACAGCCTGGAGCCCTTCGGCTCCTGCCGGCTCTGCGTCGTCGAGATCGAAGGGCGGCGCGGCACCCCGGCCTCCTGCACCACCCCGGTCGAGCCCGGCATGAAGGTCCGGACGCAGTCGCCGAAGCTGGCGAAGCTGCGCCGGAACGTCATGGAGCTCTACATCTCCGACCACCCGCTGGACTGCCTGACCTGCGCCGCCAATGGCGATTGCGAGCTGCAGGACATGGCCGGCGCGGTCGGCCTGCGCGACGTGCGCTACGGCTATGAGGGCGAGAATCACGTGTTCGCCAAGACCGATGGCTGCACCAACGACAACTGGATGCCGAAGGACGAATCCAACCCCTACTTCACCTATGATCCTTCCAAGTGCATCGTCTGCTCGCGCTGCGTCCGCGCCTGCGAGGAAGTGCAAGGCACCTTCGCACTGACGATTGCCGGCCGCGGCTTTGACAGCCGGGTGTCGCCCGGCATGAGCGAAAGTTTTCTGGGCTCCGAATGCGTGTCCTGCGGGGCCTGCGTGCAGGCCTGCCCGACCGCGACGCTGACAGAAAAATCCGTGATCGAGATCGGCCAGCCCGAGCATTCGGTTGTCACGACCTGTGCTTACTGCGGCGTCGGCTGCGCCTTCAAGGCGGAGATGCGCGGCGAGGAAGTGGTGCGCATGGTGCCGTGGAAGGACGGCAAGGCCAATCGCGGCCATTCCTGCGTCAAGGGCCGCTTCGCCTGGGGCTACACCACCCATAAGGAGCGCATCCTCAAGCCGATGATCCGCGAGCGGATCGAGGACCCCTGGCGCGAGGTTGGCTGGGACGAAGCCTTCACCTTCGCGGCCGACCGGCTGCGCGGCATTCAGGCCAAATACGGCAAGGAAGCCATCGGCGGCATCACCTCCTCCCGCTGCACCAATGAAGAGACCTATCTGGTGCAGAAGCTGATCCGCGCCGGTTTCGGCACCAACAATGTCGATACCTGCGCCCGCGTCTGCCATTCGCCGACCGGCTATGGCCTTGCCACCACTTTCGGCACCTCGGCCGGCACACAGGACTTCGACTCGGTCGAGCATACCGACGTCGTGATGGTGATCGGCGCCAATCCGGTTGCCGCCCACCCCGTGTTCGCCTCGCGCCTGAGGAAACGTCTGCGCCAGGGCGCCAAGCTGATCGTGGTCGATCCGCGCCGCACCGAGATGGTCGATGGCCCTCACGTACAGGCGATGCATCATCTACCGCTGATGCCCGGCACCAACGTTGCCGTGATGACCGCGATCGCGCATGTCGTCGTCACCGAAGGCCTGGTCAACGAAGCCTTTGTGCGCGAGCGCTGCGACCTTGAAGAGTTCCAGGAATGGGCCGAGTTCGTCGCGCTGCCGAAGAACAGCCCGGAAGCGACCGCGATCATGACCGGCGTCGATCCGAAGGAACTGCGCGAAGCGGCGCGGCTGTTCGCCACCGGCGGCAATGGCGCGATCTATTACGGGCTCGGCGTTACCGAGCATAGCCAGGGCTCGACCACGGTGATCGCGATCGCCAACCTCGCGATGGCGACCGGCAATATCGGCCGGCCCGGCGTCGGCGTGAACCCGCTGCGCGGCCAGAACAACGTTCAGGGCTCCTGCGACATGGGCTCGTTCCCCCACGAGCTGCCCGGCTATCGCCACATCTCCGGCGATGCGGTGCGGGACCTGTTCGAGTCCGACTGGAAAGTGAAGCTCAACCCGGAGCCGGGTCTGCGCATTCCCAACATGTTCGACGCCGCGATCGAAGGCACCTTCATGGGCCTCTACGTGCAGGGCGAGGACATCCTGCAGTCCGACCCGAACACCAGCCATGTGGTGGCGGCGCTGTCGGCGATGGAATGCGTCATCGTCCAGGACCTCTTCCTCAACGAGACCGCAAACTACGCCCACGTCTTCCTGCCCGGCTCGACCTTCCTGGAGAAGGACGGCACCTTCACCAACGCCGAACGCCGCATCCAGCGCGTCCGCAAGGTGATGACGCCGCGCAACGGCCTTGCCGACTGGGAAGTCACCATCGGTCTTGCCAAGGCCATGGGCTTTGAGATGCACTACAATCACCCGTCCGAGATCATGGACGAAATTGCACGGCTGACGCCGACCTTCACCGGGGTTTCCTACGCCAAGCTCGAAGAACTCGGCTCGGTGCAGTGGCCCTGCAACGAGAAGGCGCCGGAAGGCACGCCGGTGATGCATATCGACGGCTTCGTCCGCGGCAAGGGCAAGTTCGTGGTCACTGAATATGTCGCGACCGACGAGCGTACCGGTCCGCGCTTCCCGCTGCTGCTGACCACGGGGCGCATCCTCAGCCAGTACAATGTCGGCGCGCAGACCCGCCGCACCGACAATGTCGTCTGGCATGCCGAGGACCTGCTCGAAATCCATCCGCACGACGCCGAACAGCGCGGCATCCGCGACGGCGACTGGGTGCGGCTGAAGAGCCGCGCCGGCGAGACCACGCTGCGCGCCGACATCACCGATCGCGTGGCGCCGGGCGTGGTCTACACCACGTTCCACCACCCGGACACGCAGGCCAATGTCATCACCACGGACTTCTCCGACTGGGCCACCAACTGCCCGGAATACAAGGTCACCGCGGTGCAGATTTCGCCGTCGAACGGTCCCTCCGACTGGCAGAAGGCGTATGACGAGCAGGCCCGCCACTCCCGCCGCATCATGCCGGCGGAAGCCGCGGAGTGACGATGCGCGATCCCGTCCACAAGGCTGACCGCAAGGTCTGGCGCGACGGCAACCTGAGCGGGGGTGCGCGCCTGATCCCCGAGGAGACGGCATTGGCGCTGACCTATAATGGCGGCACCTATGCCGTGATGATGGGCACGCCGGAAGACCTCGACGATTTTGCCATCGGGTTCAGCCTCTCTGAAGGCATCGTGCAATCGGCGGACGAGATCGAGACGCTCGATATCGTCGAACTCGATGACGGCATCGAACTGCGGATGTGGCTGAAGCCTTCGAGCGCCGAACTCGTCAATGAGCGGCGGCGGCATATTGCCGGCCCGACCGGTTGCGGCATTTGCGGCGTCGAGTCGATTGCCGAGGCCGTCCGGCCGGCGGCGATCGTGCCGAAGGGCCGCTCGTTCTCGCCGCGCGAGATCATGACGGCGATGGCGGCGGTCGCCCCGTTGCAGGAGATCAATCACCAGACCCGCGCGGTGCACGCGGCGGCGTTCTGGACGCCGGCGCGCGGCATCGTGTGCCTGCGCGAGGATGTCGGCCGCCACAACGCGCTCGACAAGCTTGCCGGCGCGCTGGCGCAGGAGAAAACCGCCACCGCCGACGGCATGGTGCTGTTGACCAGCCGCGTCTCGGTCGAGATGGTGCAGAAGACGGCCGCCATCGGCGCGCCGCTGATGGTCGCGGTGTCGGCGCCGACCGCGCTCGCGGTGCGGACCGCGTATGCCGCCGGCATCACGCTTGCCGCGATCGCGCGCGCGGACGGGTTTGAGATCTTCACGCATCCGGAGCGGATTGCGGTTACACAAAGCGCTGACGCTGAGGAGGCTATCCATGTCGCCTGACCGGTTGATCTACATGGCCAATCAAATCGGCAAATTCTTCCAAAGCCAGGGCCATGACCGGGCCGTGCCGGGGATTGCCGAGCACATCAAGAAGTTCTGGGACCCGCGGATGCGCAAAGCCATCTTCGCGCATATGGACAGCGGCGGCGCGGGGCTGGACCCGTTCGTGCGCGATGCGCTCGAGACGTTGAAGAAAGCAGCCTAGACAGAGATCGCAGGCGGGCAATGGCGCGCCAGCGCCGTGCCTATCCGCCGGCCAGCGCGTCCAAATCCGGGGCAATCGGCTGATTTTTCGATCACGGAAAATCCTGAAATCCGCCGGAAATATCGCCTCAAAAGCCCATCACCTATTGCGATAGCTGGCAGGGTTTTGACCGGGGGACGTTCGTGGCTTACGCGCTTTTTGTTGACGACAGACGGATCGGTCAGGGCCTCGCGAGCGAGGCGGAAGTCTGGCAGCAGGCTTTCGACCTGCGCCTGATTTCGGATGCTCCCCTTCTGGATGAAGCAGGCGGCCGCCTCCTGTCCGCGATCTATCACGTGAAGGAAATCAAGGAAGAGCAGTGCGAGCCGGATCCGGAGTGGATGCTTCCGGAGGAAATTTCCTGACGCCGCCGCGGTGCTCCACCCATCCTACGAGCTACGCGCTAGTTGAACCTGACGCCGATACGGAACTCCTTGCGCCAAACCACCTGGCACGGCAGTTTCAATCGATCCTCCGGCACGACGAGCGTGAATTCCGGAGGGATGCGGTCGATGCCGGAAATCTCCAATGCCGCGCCGGTGACCGATATATCGCGAATGATGCAGGCGATCTTGTCGCCGCCATACTCGATCTTGGCGGGCTTGTTGACGCGGTGACGGAGCGCGCTTCGAGTTTCGACCATTCGGGTCACTCCCAAAAACATGCGCTCAAAGCAATTTGCTGGCGAACGCAATTGTTCGCCCGCTCTGAAAAAGCGAGATTTAATGAAATACAACTTGAACTATAGTGATCGTCATTTAACGAGGTCTTAACGGGGCAAACGATCCAGGCGGCCCCGATCGAAGGTCGAGTTCAGCTTGGGGGGCCGTTCTTCAGACGAGGCGCAAACCGCTCGGTCAGCACCGGCCCGAGGACCGATGTCACGAAGACAAGCACAAGCACGACGTTGAGCATTCGATCGTCGAGCAGCCGTTGACCGGTCGCATTGAGCGTTTCATGCGCGACCAGTGTCGCGGCAAGCGTGGCGGCGACTTGTGGCAGCGTGAGCGACCAGATCGTGAGCTGTTCATTCTGGCTGTAGCCAAACGCACGACCCGCGCCCCACGCAGCGAGCCACTTGCCGAGGAGCAACGCGCCGATGACGCTGGCAACGAGCAGGAAGTTGTCGAACAGCCCGGAGACAAAGGTAATCGGGTCGATCAGGAATCCCGTAACCACGAAGAAGATCGGAATGAACAGCGATTTTGCCAGAAAGTCGAGCTTGACGCTGGCCGGCGCGTGCCGTGCCGAGGCGTTGATGGCAAGTCCGGCAAGGAATGCGCCCACGATGCCCGGCAGCTGGATCGCATCCGCAAGCACGCCCGCGATGGCCATGATGCTCAGCATGAGAACGAAGTAGGCATCCTCCTCATTCTCGACCCGCTTGAGCACGAAGGCGCCGACGCGGCTCAGCCCGAACAAGACCACGACGATGTAGCCGGCGATCTCGGCCAGCAGCAGCGCGAGACCGGACGGAGAAAACCCCGTCGTGAAAATCGAAACGCAAATAGCGAACACCACGAGCGACAGCGTGTCTGACATCACCGTGGCGCCGACTGTCACCGTCACCGCCTCCAGGCTGCCGAGGCCGAGCCGGCTCACGATGCTCAGCCCGAGCAGGGTGTGCGAAGCCAGCAGCGACCCGATCACGATCGCCGGAATCGCAGCGTAGCCGAACGAGAGCCCGACGATGGTGCCGAGCACCAGAGGCAATACGGTCGTGGCAATCCCTAAGGCGATCGAGCGATGCCGGGCGCGCCGAAACAGTTCGAGATCGATCTCCAGGCCCGCAAAAAACATCAGCAGCAGTTTGCCCAATTCCGCGAGGAAATCCGCAATCGGCCGGACCTTGCCAAAGATGTCCAGAACATAGGGCCCAACGATAACGCCGCTCAGCAGCAGGCCTACAGGTACGGGGACATGCAGCCGGCGGGAAAGCCGGGGGATGATGACGAGCATGACCATCCCCACCGCGAACTTGGCGAGCGCCGGCATGGTGAAGAGATGATCCCGGAGGACGCTGATCGTGTTGGACAGCATATTCCGACGCTGCCTCCCCTCTCCAGCGAGCACGCGCGTCCATGCGCGGCGGATCAATCAACCATCACGTTGACCGAACCCGAACGTCATTCGAAGGCATTTGCTTCCGCATCGGCATTGCCCCCGCGCTGCAGGATCAGCCAACGATGCTCCGATACGATACTTCCAACGGGCGTATCTGACTATGGAAAAACGGAAGGCGCGCTACCGGACCAATCAGGCTGGCCCGACCAGCGCCTGAAACACCCGCCTCACCTCGGCCTGGGTCTCGCGCAGACGCGCTTCCAGCGTCGAGAAATCCGGCGTGTCGCCGGCGCGCGCCATCACGCGCAGGAGATCATCGCCAGAGGTCTCGGGATTGAACTTGCCGCTGACGCAAAGCCGCAGGATCTGCGTCAGGTCGTGATAGAGCCGCGCCGCCGTGCGCAGGATCTCGGCGTCGGATGCCGGCAGCACGCCGAGGCGCGCGGCATTGTCGAGCACGTGCAGCGTCGAGACGCTGAGGATTTCGGGTTTTGTCGAGGCGTGAACGAGCTGCAAATATTGCGCGATGAAATCGATGTCGACCAGGCCGCCGGCGGCCTGTTTGAGGTCCCAGATATCGTCCTCGCCCTTTTCCAGCGCGATCGCCCGCCGCATGTCGGCGACGTCTCCCGCCGTGCCGGTCGCATCGCGCGGCCGGGTCAGCACGCTGCGGATGATGGCCTCTATCTTCTGGCGGAATGCCGGCGAGGCCGAAATCACCCGCGCCCGCGTCAGCGCCATGTGTTCCCAGGTCCAGGCTTCGCGTTCCTGGTAGTCGGCAAAGGAATCGATCCGCGACGCCACCGGCCCGGCGCGCCCCGAAGGACGCAGCCGCATGTCGACGTCGTAGAGCACGCCGTAATTGGTTCGCGTCGTGAACGCCGAGATCAGCCGCTGGGTCAGCCGCGCAAAATACTGCGCACCGTGCAGCGCGCGTTCGCCGTCGGAATCCGGATGATCCAGATCGAAGTCATAGAGAAGGATCAGGTCGAGGTCGGAGGACGCCGTCATCTCGCGGCTGCCGAGCCGGCCCATCGCGAGGATCGCAGTCTCCTGCCCCTTGATCCGGCCGTACTGCGCCGCGAACTGGTCGGTGACCAGGCCGTGCACGGTGTGCACGATGCCCTCGGCGACGTCGGCAAAGGCGACGCTGGCGTGCTGCGCCGACACCGTGCCGGACAGTATCCGCGTGCCGATCAGGAACAGGCTCTCCTGGCCGAACAGCCGCAGACGATCGAGAAAGTCTTCATAGGAAGACGCGTCCTTCAGTGTCGTCGCCAACCGCTCGGACAATTCCTTCTGGTCCGGCATGGCGCCGAAGAAACGCGGATCGATCAGGCCGTCCATGATCTGCGGCTGGCGCGCCAGCATGTCGCCGAGCCGCGGCGCGGCTCCGAGGATAAGCGCCACCAGCGCGACGAGATCGCGGTTCTGGCTCAACAGCGAAATCAGCCGGCCGCCGCGCTGCAACGCGCCGAGGAAGCGATCGAACGCGGCGACGGCGTCGTCGGGATCCTCGGCATGGGCAAGGCCGTCGATCAGCCCCGGGATGAATTCGATGAAGGCGTTCTTGGTCGCCTCGTTGCGGAGCGCGCGATAATTGCCTTCCATCCATTGCTGCAGCGTCCCGGCGACTGCTACCGGTTTCTCGAAACCGAGCGTGGACAGATGGTCGAGCAGCCGCGGATCTTCAGGACCGCCGCCGTAACTGACCTCGGGCAGTTTCGCCGTCCAGGTCGCATCGCCCTCGAACAGCTTGCTGTAGTGACCCTGCACGATGTTCAGGTGTTCGAGCAGGTCCTTTGCAAAGGCGGCCCGGCTCTCATAGCCGAAGAAGTTTGCAAAACGCTCCACCGCCTCGGCGTCGTCCGGCAGCGCGTGGGTCTGCTCGTCCGCGATCATCTGCAGCCGGTGCTCGACCCGGCGCAGAAACTCGTATGCCGCCGTCAGTTCGTCGCATGCCTGATAGGTGATCCAGTTGCTCGTCGCCAGCACGTTCAGCGCATGCAGCGTCGGGCGCACGCGCAGTTCGGGATGACGGCCACCGGCGATCAATTGCTGGGTCTGGGCGAAAAACTCGATCTCGCGGATGCCGCCGCGGCCAACCTTGACGTTATGGCCCTCGACCGTGATCTCGCTCTGGCCGCGATAGGTCTGCATCTGCCGCTTCATGTCATGGACATCGGCAAGCGCGGCAAAATCCAGATGCTTGCGCCAGACGAACGGCGCGAGTTCCGCGATCAGGGCCTCGCCCGCTTTGGGATCACCGGCGCAGGGCCGCGCCTTGATCATCGCGGCGCGCTCCCAGGTGCGGCCTTCCCGCTCGTAATAATGCAGTGCCGCGTCGGTCGAGATCGCGACCTGTGTCGAGGCAGGATCGGGACGCAGCCGCAAATCGACGCGGAACACGTAGCCGTCGCCCGAGCGTTGCTGCAGCAGGCGCGCCAGCGCCTGCGTCAGGCGCACGAAGAACGGCGCCGGCTCGATGTCCTCTGACAACGACGTCGCGGCGGGATCGAAGAAAACAATCAGGTCGATGTCGCTGGAATAATTCAGTTCGCCCGCGCCCATCTTGCCCATGGCGAGCACGATCAGGCCGCTGCCGGTTTCGGGGTGGTCGTGATCGGACGCGGCCATCCGGCCGCGCGCGACCTCCTGGCGCAACAGGAAGCGCAACGCCGCCTGCACCGAGGTCACCGCCAGATCGGTCAGCGCCGCCGTCACGCGCATCACCGGCCAGACCCCGCCGATGTCGCAGAGCGCGATCATGAGCGCGGCTTCGGCCTTCATGCGGCGAAGCAGGACCATGACCTCGGCCTCGCCCGCGGCGGCAAGCACGTCGCGCGAGGTTTGTTCGAGCAGCAACTTGAGGTGGGATTCCGGATCGCACGCCAGAATACGGATCAGCCGCGCGGCGTCAGCACGGACCAGATCGAACAAATAGGGCGAGAACTCGATAATGCCGAGCAGGATGTCCCTGGCGAACGGGCGATGCAGCCGTTCGCCGATCGCAGCCGACTGCTCCGGCTCCAGTTCAGCGAGCCAGTCCCCCAGGCGCTGTTCGGCATTGCTGGCAGCAGCCATATGCGGCGCGCCGACGAACCGCGCGGCCAACTCGGATGAATTCATGCCACCTTCTGTGGCACATCCGGCGTTTGGGCCGCAAGCCTGTCACTGCGCGCCGACAGCGCCGGAATTACCAGCGTCGCGGTCAGGCCGGGATGTGAGTCTGCGAGGCGGAGCTCACCGCCGTGCAGCGTCGCCACGGCCGACGCCAGGCTGAGACCGAGGCCGGAACCCGGCAGTGTCCGGCTCGCTTCAAGCCGCACGAACCGCTCTACCGCATGCTTGCGGTCGGCTTCGGGAATTCCGGGCCCGTGATCGGTAACGCTGATCAGCACGGTATCGCCCTCGCGCCGCGCCTCGATCAGGATCTCCCGCGTGCGGGCGGCAGCGGCAGGGTCCAGCGGCTGCACCACGGGCGACGGCTTGCCGTATTTGATCGCGTTTTCGACCAGATTGGCGAGCGCCTGGCCGATCAGTTCGCGGTTGCCATGCAGCCGCGCGCTTTCGGTCTTGACGCGCAGGGTCATGCCGTCGTCTTCGGCCAGCGGCTCGTAGAGTTCGTGAATGCTCCGGGCGACGTCGGCAGCGTCGAAATCATCCATGTTGCCGCGCGCCTGTCCGGACTCGGCGCGCGCGATCATCAACAGCGCGTTGAAGGTGCGGATCAGGCCGTCGGATTCCTCGATGGTCCGCTCCAGCGCCGCGCGATACTCGGCCTCGCTGCCGGAACTCGCCAGCGCCTCCTCGGCGCGGTTGCGCAGCCGCGTCAGCGGCGTCTTCAGGTCATGGGCGATATTGTCGGAGACTTCCTTGAGGCCCGTCATCAGGGCCTCGATGCGCTCCAGCATGGCGTTGAGGTTTTCGGCGAGGCGATCGAGTTCATCGCCGCTGCGGCCGACCGGCAGGCGGCCCGAGAGGTCGCCGGCCATGATGCGCCTTGTGGTGCCGGTCATGGCGTCGATCCGATGCAGCACCCGCCGCGCCACGAAGATGCCGCCGCCGATGCCGAGCACGATGACGACCAGCACCGACCATTGCGCGGCATTGGCGACGATGCTGAACAGCCTTCGGCGTTCTTCCAGATCGCGGCCGACCAGCAGGCGGAAGCCGTTTTCCAGCTGGGTGACATAGACCAGCGCGCGGTGATCGCCGGTGTCCTGGTCGTCGAGCCTTCGGTAGGCGGTCTCCGACCAGCCGATCGAGCCCATCACGCCCGGGCTCAGCGAGGCGACATTGCCGCCAAGCGCGGTCCCGTTCGGCGCGGTGATCAGATAGAGATTGGCGCCCGGACGCACCGAGCGGTTGCGGATGGTGGTGTCGAGGCCGCGCAGACCGCGGCGCGAGTAGATATAGTTGATCTCGGCGACTTCGCCGTTCACCGTGGTGGTGATCTGCTCGGTGATCAGCCTTCGCGTATTCCAGGCGAAATAGCCGAGCAGCGAGGCGGCAAACAGCGCAAACAAAAATAGATAGACCAGCGTCAGGCGAAACGCCGTGGTGCGGATCAGCTTACCGAAGGCCGTCACGGATCATGTATCCGGCGCCGCGGATCGTATGCAGCAAGGGCCGCTCGAAGCCCTTGTCGATCTTGGAGCGCAGCCGCGAAATATGCACGTCGATGACGTTGGTCTGCGGATCGAAATGATAGTCCCAGACGTTTTCCAGCAGCATGGTGCGCGTCACCACCTGCCCCGCATGCTTCATCAAATATTCGAGCAGACGGAATTCACGTGGCTGCAGCGTCAGTTCGTCCTTGCCGCGCGCCACCCGGTGCGACAGCCGGTCAAGCTCGAGATCGCCGACGCGATAGGTGGTTTCTTCGGCCGGGCCGACATTGCGGCGCGACAGCACTTCGACGCGGGCCTGCAATTCGGCGAATGAATAGGGCTTTGGCAGATAATCGTCGCCGCCGGCGCGCAGGCCCTTGATGCGGTCATCGACCTGGCCGAGCGCGGAGAGAATAAGGACCGGCGTGCGGTTGCCCTTCTCGCGCAACGCGCCGATCACCGACAGGCCGTCGCGCTTGGGCAGCATCCGGTCGACCACGAGCACGTCATAATCGCCGCTTTCGGCCATCGACAGCCCCTCCTCGCCATCGGTGGCAAGGTCGGCGACATGGCCGACTTCACGGAACGCCTTGACCAGATAGTCGGCGGACTCGCGGTCGTCTTCGATGATCAAAAGGCGCATCTGGCTGACGGGTGTGGGAATCGCTGCGCTGGCGGTCACGGGATTGGCTTCCTCTCACCATGGCGCGGCCGCCTTGCACATGCAAGACGACCGCGCCGTATCGCGATCAAGTGAAAAAAGCGGGCGGTGAAGCTGGGGGACCTCACCGCCCTTAGGCCTTCCGACGGAGGGGGGCGTATTCCACCGGAAGGTAACCTGAGGGAGCGAGCCTTGGGCCCGCTCCCCGGAAGGAGCCGTCGGCGGGGGCGACGATTGCCGGCGATCCCCTCCATCTCTCATACTTAACCCTTCGCCAGCGGCACTGCCACGAAGCGCGACGAACCGCCGCTCTTCACGCGCATGAGAACGCTGTTCTTGTTGTCGGTGCGCGCCGCATTGATGGCTTCACGCACTTCACCGGCACTGGTGACGCTCTTCCCGGCGACTTCGAGAATGACGTCGCCTTCCTTGAAGCCGCGTTCCGCAGCCGCGCTCTTCGGGTCGACCTCGGTGACCACGACGCCTTCCTTGCCGGCGCCGGCCACGGTGTTGGCCGGGGCAACCGTCAGGCCGAGCTTCGGCACGTCGGTTCCCTTGGTCGCGCTGCCGCCGTCATCCTTACCGGTGTCGGCCTTGGCCTCCATCGTGTTCGGCAACTGGCCGAGCGTGAGGTTGATGACCTTGTCCTGGCCCTTCTGCAGCACGTTGAGCTTCACCGCATTGCCCGGCGCAAGACCGCCGATGGTGCGGGCGAGTTCGCGGGCATCCTTGACCGGCTCGCCGTTGACCGCGGTGATCACGTCACCCGACTGGATGCCGGCCTTGGCCGCCGGACCGTTGGCCTGCGGTTCCGCCACCAGCGCGCCTTCGGCCTTCTTCATGCCGAGGCTGTCGGCGATGTCGTTGGTCACCGGCTGGATCTGGACACCGATCCAGCCGCGGCTGACCGAGCCCTTGTCCTTGAGCTGGGCGATCACAGTCTTCACCGTCGAGGCGGGGATCGAGAACGCGATGCCGACGCTGCCGCCGGACGGCGAATAGATCGCGGTGTTGACGCCCATCACTTCGCCCGAGGTATCGAACGCCGGACCGCCGGAGTTGCCCTTGTTCACGGGCGCGTCGATCTGGATGAAATCGTCATACGGGCCGTTGCCGATGTCGCGGCCGGAGGCCGAGACGATACCGGCGGTGACCGTGCCGCCAAGTCCGAAGGGGTTGCCGACCGCCAGCACCCAGTCGCCGATCCGCGGCTTGGTGTCGGACAGCTTGGCGAACGGGAAGTTGGAACCGCCCTCGACCTTGATCAGCGCGAGATCGGTGCGCGGATCGGTGCCGATCACCTTGGCCGAATAGGTCTTGCCGTCGTCGGTCGTGACCTCGACCTTGTCGGCGCCATCGACGACGTGGTTGTTGGTGACGGCATAGCCGTCAGCCGAAATGAAGAAACCCGAACCCTGGCCGGTCACCACGCCACGGCCGCGCGGTCCGCCGCGCATGCCCGGGGGCAACCCATCCTGTCCGCCGAAGCGACGGAAGAAGCGCTCCATCGGCGAGCCCGGCGGGAACGGCGAGTCGTCGTTGGTGTCGTCCTTGGCGAGCTTCTCGCCGATATTGACCTTCACCGAAATAACCGACGGCTTCACGCGCTCGACAATGTCGGCGAACCCGACCGGCTGCTGGACCTTGCGGACCTCGTTGTTGACCTGCGCCTGCGCCGGGCTGGCGAACAGATCGCTCGGGGTGTGCTGCGGGCTCAAACCATAGGCGGCGACGCCAAGGCCGGCGACGACCGAAGCCATCAACGCAAATCTGCGGGCCGAGAACAGCGAGCGCCGTGGCGCGCGGTAAGACGGCAGAGAAGAAAGATCGGTGGGTCGTTCGGTCATTCTAAAAATCTCCAAGAGCCAGAATTCGAAGGGTGCGGGGGGCAAGCACCTGACGTGGCTAAACATGGGGGCGTCAGCCTTACGGCGCGCTGGCTGCGGAATTAAACTTTTGTAATAGAGATCAAGCAGGGTGCGGCAGAATATCGCAGCCGTCCCAATGGGTTAGCCGCGAGCTGCAACGCTCGCGGCCAGTTCCGCAGACAGGCTTCCAGGATCGCAAAATCGCGAGCGGTCAGCCCGCCCTGACGCTGGCAATGAAACCTTCGACCTCGCGCTTGAGGATATCCGCCTGCTGCGACAGGTCGACCGCGGAATCCTTGGCCTCGCCGGCCATGCGGCCAGTGTCGGACGAGGTGGTCGTGATCTGGACGATATGGTTGGTGACGTCCATGGTTCCTCTCGCCGCATCCTGGACGCTCCTGGAGATGTCCTGGGTGGCGTTGCGCTGGCGCGCAGTGTCGACATCGATGCCGGACATGATCGAGCTGATTTCCGCGATCGTGTTCGATATCCCATCGATGGCGCCGCGCGTTTCCGCCGTGATCGCCTGGATGCTCGTGACCTGCTGCGAGATCTCTTCCGTGGCCTTGCTGGTCTGGCTGGCGAGGTTCTTCACCTCGGAGGCGACCACCGCAAATCCCTTGCCGGCCTCGCCGGCGCGTGCGGCCTCGATGGTGGCATTGAGCGCCAGCAGGTTGGTCTGCGAGGCCACCGTCTGAATCAGCTGAACGACCGCGCCGATCTTCTCGGCGGCGTCGGAGAGCG
>Ga0081540_1001913_pt1 | contig 17442 bp, 16 predicted proteins | sample TabmetS2T1R1_FD_71024 | JGI IMG/M metagenome (GOLD analysis project Ga0081540, IMG submission 71024) | Tabebuia heterophylla rhizosphere microbial communities from the University of Puerto Rico - S2T1R1 | ecosystem: Host-associated > Plants > Roots > Rhizosphere ... | reverse complement strand
GCTCAAATCGTCAGCCGAATAGGAAAGCGCCCATGCGTTTTGCCGAGCAATGGAGCTGGTGCACCGTCGAATCCATCCGCGACGTGGCACCCACGATCCGCGAATTCAGACTGCGTCCGGAAAGCGGTCACGTCGCGCCCTACCCGGCCGGCAGCCATATCGGCGTCTCCGTGCTGATCGACGGGCAGCCCGCGCGGCGCTCGTATTCGCTGGTGGAGAACAGCGATCCCGGCACCTATCGCATCGCGGTGCGGTTCGCACCGGACAGCCGCGGCGGCTCGCGCGGCATGTGGAATTTGCGAGCCGGCGCGCGGATCGAGACGTCCAATCCGGCGTCCCTGCTCGAAATCGACTGGGCCAGGAAGAACTATTGCCTGATCGCCGGCGGCATCGGCATCACGCCGATCACTGGTATCGCAGCCGCCCTGCGCCGCAGGAATATCGACGCTCCCCTGCACTACGCCGTCAAATCACGGGGCGATGCGGCTTTCCTCGACGAGCTAAGCACGCTGCTCGGCGATCAACTGACCGTGCACGCCTCTGATGAAGGCGCGCGCCTCGACCTCGACGCCACCTTCCGCACTTTGCCGGATGATGCCATCGCCATCATGTGCGGACCGATGCGGATGCTGGAGGCGGCGCGGCGCGCCTGGAATGACGGGGGAAGAGCGCCCGCCGATTTGCGCTACGAGACCTTCGGCTCCAGCGGCCTGAAGCCGACGGCCGAATTCCGCGTGCGGCTGAAAGACACCGACACCGAACTCGTCGTGCCGCAGAACAGCTCGATGCTGGACGCACTGAACAGCGCCGGCTTCGAGGTGATCTCGGACTGCCAGCGCGGTGAATGCGGCGTCTGCGCCGTCGACGTCGTTGCCGTCGAAGGCGAGATCGATCATCGCGACGTCTTCTTCAGCGACCAGCAGAAGCAGGACAACCGCAAGATCTGCCCCTGCGTCTCGCGCGCGATCGGCGTCGTGACGATCGACACGCTGTACCGGGCTGAGGCCGTCTAGCGCCTGGATCGGCGCCCAGGGAATGCCGCGCTCTAGCTTTTTCGCGTGCGATGTTCAGCCAACCGGTCCGGGGATCCAATAGTCGCCGAAAAGCGGCCTAACTATTACGCTATAAATTACCCCGAGCTGCAGGCTTGGATCGAAATAGCGCATCGCCCGCTCATTGAGGTCAATGATGCGGCCAGGCGTTAGTGGCCCCACGTCATTTATCTTGACGATGACCTTCTTGCCTACAGCCTCAACGAGGGCATATTTCGGCCTCGCGCCAAATTGGACCCCACCAAATTTCTGGCGCAAACTCGTCTTGATGGCAGCCGCCCAGGCAGAGGGATCATAGCGCTCGCCGGAGGCCGTGTTCGGGCCGCCCTCCCGCCATCCGGGCCGGAATGGATTGTACGTGGATGCTGCGCCAACGATCGCATCCCCAGAAGCTTCATTGACGACGGCGCTTGAATGAACTGCATCGTTTTCACTTCGAGCAACGGTAACAGAAATCGCAAGCGCAACTACAGCGCCGCAAATTGCGGCGCTCGAGCGAAACAACATCATAACTCCTTGATGGATTTTCTAGAACGTTCGGTTCCCGATGCCGCAAAACATGGCCAAGCGAACGCGGATGCGTTAGCGAACTCGCGCCAATTTTTTGTGGATTCGCGCCAACCCTGGCGACGGAACCGTTGTGGGAACCAGTGTGGTCCTCGCACAGGTGTTCTTAGTTCTCACCGACTAAGACAGAAATTGCGTCAGCAGCATGACTGAATAGAGCCACTTGGCCAGGGCGTTTTGCGTCGCCCTTCGCCGTTGGAACTATTCAGAACGTTAGCGGCCACGCTACGAGCCGTTGCAGGTTCCAGCCTGCGATTCAAGCGCACAAACCGGAGCCTCGAACTATCCGCTACGAACTCAACGATTTTGAATGGACTGCCATCAAATCGATGCTGCGAACAAGCAATGCGGCGTTCGGCGTGTAAACGACGGTCGCGATAGCGGTTCTTCAACGAGACCTAGGCGCGGATCAACTCCATGACCGCCGCCGCAAAAGCCTCCGGCGCTATCGGCTGGCGGCGGCCTGACCTGCGCCCGTAATTCAGCAACGCGGAAGATCAGCCCGCGGCGAGATCAAGGCCTATTGCTTCTCCAGCCCCGCCCGCTCGATCACGTCGCCCCAGCGCTTGATCTCCTTCTCGATGAACGGGATCATTTCCGCTTTCTGCAACATCATCGGGCGGGTGCCGAACTTTTCGAAATGCGTGCGCACGCGCTCTGACGACAGCGCCGCATGCGCGGCGGCCGCCAGCCGGTCGACGACCGCTGCCGGCGTGCCGGCCGGCACCATGATCGACGACCAGCTCTGCGTGGTCATCTCCTTCATGCCGAGTTCGGCCATGGTCGGGACGTTCGGGAACGCATGCAAGCGTTCGGGCGCGGTGGTGGCCAGCACCTTCAGCTTGCCCGCTTCGACATGCGGGCCGACCGAGACGGGATAGTCGAACATGACATCGACGCGGCCGGCGATCATGTCGTTCAGCGCCGGCGCGCTGCCCCTGTAAGGCACATGCTGCATCTCGATGCCGGCAACCGTCTTGAACAGTTCGGCGACCAGATGCGTCGCGGTGCCGACGCCGGAAGAGGAGAATGTCACCTTGCCCGGGTTCTGCCTGGCATAGGCGATGAACTCCGGAACCGAATTGTAGGGTGCGTCCACAAAAGCCACGAACAGGTTCGGGCTCTCGCCGACGAGATGCACCGGCAGGAAACTCGTCAGCGGATCGTAGGACAGGCTTTTCCGCAACGTGACGTTCGCCGCCATCGTGCCCTGCGTGCCGTAGATCATCGTGTAGCCGTCGGGCTTGGCACGCGCCACCTGCTCGGTGCCGACAGCGCCACCGCCGCCGGCCCTGTTGTCGATCACGACGGATTGGCCAAGCGTTCTCGACATCTCCTCGGCGACGATGCGCGACGTGGTGTCGGTGATGCCGCCCGGCGCGAACGGCACGACCCAGGTAATCGGACGGGTGGGAAATTCCTCGGCAGCGGCCGGCGCAATGACGGCGAGGAATACCGCCGCGAACAAGACGTGACGTATCGCCATGGAATTCCGCCCCGCAAAATGACGTCCTTCTGAAGAGGACTTGCGCGGCGAGGATGACGGTTTTCGGTTGGGCTCGCCATGCGGCAAAGTCGACCTGTGCCTTGATCAACTCCAACACCGCGGAGCGAGCTGGTACTCAGGGTTGGCGCGCCTTGCAAAGCTGCTTCGGCACCCAGTCGTGGATGCGCGTCGTCGCGGGCTGCCCCGTCCGGTGCAGGATGATAGCGAAGCCGCGGCGAAGCGCGGTCCCGGTCGCCGTCAGATGCATCGGGCCATCGGGAATGATGACGGGCGGTCCACCGCCCTGACTGACCTGCACGCCCGCGGGCGTTTCCAGGCAGGTCTCGCCTTCGAGCGTGTAGAATGCCTCAGGCCCACTGTGCACATGCGCGGCCGATGCCATCCCCGGCGTGAACACGGCCTCCATGAATTGCGCCGAATAATCGGTGGCGGATGCGACGGGCAGCGGGCCGATCACAAGGTGCAGTTCGCCTGAGCCAGGCCCCTTCCATCCCGTCTCTTCGGCCGTGAAGAGCCAAACCTTGTTGAAGGCCTCAATGACGATCCCGCGCAGTCCCTTGTTCGCCTCCGCGCTCGCCCGGTCTTTAAACGTGTGCAGATACCAGGCGGCCCCCGGAGCGGTGAATTGCCCGACGGAAATATGTCCGAGTATCCAGCATCCGATTTCCGCCGTCCTTTCCTGGACGGGCCGGCAAAGTCCGCCACTGACGGGCTGGGCTACGGCGGATCCATTGATGGCACTCATCAGCGACACAGCAAACACTGTTGTCAAACATGCCCTGGAGATCACGCCATGCCCCTGTTCGTCGGCCATGGCGAGAATAGGCCGCGCGCCATTTTCGGGCAAGCATCGCGCGCCTGATCCGTCGCTCTCTGATTTGAGTGCACACCCTGGCGTAATCGACACGCACGGAAAGCACACGGCGACGGATCGACCGTATCGGACGTTGCCTACGCTTTGATCAACTCAATGACCGCAGCCGCGAACGCCTCGGGCGCTTCCTGCGGCAGATTGTGGCCGGCGCCCGGTACGATACGGTGAACGCGGCGGCCGGTGAATTTTGACGCACTGGCGCTGCCATCGGTCGCGACTGCTACGCCATCATCTGCGCCATCCAGCGTGATCGACGGCACGGTGATCGGAGGTCGCGCCGCGAGTCTTTGCTGGATTTCAGCGTATTGCGGATCGCCCTCGGCGAGACCGAAGCGGTGGCGATAGCTGTGGATCACGACGTCGACGTAATCGGGATTGTCGTGGGCTGCCGCCGTGCGCTCGAAACAGGCCTCGTCGAACTTCCAGCTCGGCGACCATTGCTTCCACAATATCCTGGCGATCTCGTGCCGGTTGGCGGCAAGCCCTGCGCGGCCGCGCTCAAGCTGGAAATAGTACTGGTACCATAGCGCCAGTTCGCGTTCGGGGCGCATTGGCGCCATGGCGTTGGTGATGTCCTGAATGAGATAGGAATTGACGCAGACGAGCCCGATGCAGCGCTCCGGCCACAACGCTGCGCCGACGCAGGCCGCACGGCCACCCCAGTCATAGCCCGCGAACACCGCGCGCCTGATGCCGAGCGCATCCATCAGCGCCATCATGTCGGCGCCGACCGCCGCCTGCTCGCCCGAGCGCAGCGTACTCGCATCGCGAAACCGCGTCGGCCCGTAGCCACGCAGATAGGGAACGATGACGCGGCAGCCCTGCGCCGCCAATTGCGGCGCAACGTCGACATAGGAATGAATGTCGTAGGGGAAGCCGTGCATCAGCATCACGGCCGGTCCATCGGAAGGACCTGCCTCGTAATAGCCGATGCTGAGGACGCCGGCATCGACCTGGCGCAACGGCTCCAGCCGTTTGGACGATGGCGCGCGCGAATTGGAAGCGGTTGCGGCGTTTTCGGACAAGGTGACCTCCCTGACTGGATTTCACACTATCGCAGGAGGACTGCCTGCAGATGAAGCAAATCCGACGAGTGGCTGTGCGCGAATGTCATCATGACGGGTTCGGATTTCGGCGATACAGTGCGGAGCCGCGGCCGTTGCCGCAGACGGATCACGCCATGCTGCGATCTCTTGTTCTCGCCATTGCCTTCCTCGGTTCGCTGGTCCTGCCGGCGACCGCCCAGCAGCAGCCATTGCGCAGCGAGTGCCTGGCCATGGCAAACGCGCCACGCGCGATACCGGTGAGCTTCCGGCGCATGGCCGCCAAATCGCAGGAAGTTGCCATCACCTATGTCGGGCATTCCACCTATTATATCGACACGCCCGAGGGGGTGCGGATCGCGACCGACTTCAACGGCGTCTACCGGACCGGGCGGCTGCCAGATGTCGTCACCATGAACCGGGCGCACTCGACCCACTATACGCTGTTTCCGGACCCGAAGATTCCGCACGTGCTGCACGGCTGGGGCGAGAACGGGCAGGCCGCGCAGATCTCGACCCGCGTCGGCGACGTCTATATCCGCAACGTACCCACCGACATCCGCCGCTATTATGGCGAGGGCTCCGGTGGCCAGATGATAAAGGACGGCAACTCGATCTTCATCTTCGAGGTCGCCGGCCTCTGCATCGGCCATCTCGGGCATCTGCATCACAAGTTGGATGAGACGCATTTCGCGGCGATCGGCCGGCTTGATATCGTCATGGTGCCGATCGACGGCACCTATACGATGTCGCTCGACGGCGTCTCGGAGATCACCAAGCGGCTGCGCGCCTCCGTGGTGCTGCCGATGCACCGTTTCGCCACCCCGCTCGATGAATTCATGCGCCTGATCGGGCAGCAATTCGTGATCGACCAGCGGACGGAGCGGACATTGAAGATTTCGCGGGACACGCTGCCGGGCACGCCGACGGTGATCATCCTGGAAGGGGTGTGACCGCGTCGGGGCGCCAATACCTGCCGCCGTCATTACGAGCGCAGCGAAGCAATCCATGGCGCGCAAGCTGAGAGGTGGATTGCTTCGCTGCGCTCGCAATGACGAAGAATGAACAAGAACGATCAAGGGAGACGAAGCTCATGGCCGCCAGCACTGCACCCGCCTCCAGAAGCGGGCTCTATGCCGATCCGCGCGAAGACTGGCTGGCGCAGCACACCGAGGAGACCATCGATCCGGCGCGTCCGATCGTCGATCCGCATCACCATCTCTGGGACCGCGGCGGTTTGCGCTACATGATCGAGGAGATGGCCGCCGATATCGCTTCCGGCCACAACATCATCGCGTCAGTCTATGTCGATTGCCGCTCGATGTACCGTGCGCGCGGCCCTGAGGCATTCCGCCCCGTCGGCGAGGTCGAGTTCGCCAATGGCGTCGCGGCGATGGCGGCAAGCGGCGGCTACGGCAAGGCCGCGATCTGCGCCGGCATCGTCAGCCACGTCAACCTGCTGCTCGGCGACGGCGCGAAGGCGGTGTTGGAAGCGGAGATCGCGGCCGGCAACGGCCGCTTCCGCGGCATCCGCCATTCCTCGGCCTGGGATCCCGATCCGAACGTCGCCGGCATGTATGCGACGCGGCCGAAGGGACTGCTGCTCGACCAGACCTTCCGCAAGGGCTTTGCCTGCCTCGCGCCGCTGGGCCTCAGCTTCGATGCCTGGCTGTTTCATCCGCAGATCGGTGAACTCACCGATCTCGCCCGCGCCTTCCCCGAGACGAGGATCGTGCTCGATCATTGCGGCGGTCCGGCCGGCATCGGCCGTTTTGCCGGGCGGCGCGAAGAGGTCTTTCCGGAGTGGAAGGCCTCGATCCGGGAAATCGCCAAATGTGAAAACGTCGTCGTCAAGCTCGGCGGGCTCGCGATGTGCCTGCTCGGTTACGATTTTCATCTGCGCCCGAAGCCGCCGTCTTCGGAGGAGGCCGCTGCGGCCTGGCGCCCCTATATCGAAACCTGCATCGAGGCGTTCGGCCCCGATCGGTGCATGTTCGAAAGCAATTTTCCGCCGGATAAAGGCCAGTGCAGCTATCAGGTCATCTTCAACGCCTTCAAGCGGCTGGCCGCGCAGTACAGCGAGACGGAGAAGACGGCGCTGTTCTCGAAGACGGCGGCGGAATTTTACAGGCTGAAGGTCGAATGATCGCCTGCAATAGACGCCGCATGGCCGCGGCATTCCTCCGACCGGCTCACCCTGCACGGCGCGTCGCGCTGCGCCAACAACGATTTATACCAAATCTCGCGAGTTCATCGAGAGGATGCCGCTGTGCAAGCATTGGTTAACGAGGTCATTCTGTTGTCGGGGCCCTCTGGTGGAGGGGCAGCCGGGCTACGCCGGATGGGTGTTCCGTCGCCCGCTGCCGAGCTCATGACAATCCAGTCGAGGATCGATGAGGTGACCGGATTTGCGTATGACCTGTCGCGACGACACGTCCGGGACGATGAGATGCCGCTGAAGGTCATTAACGTCTCGCGCGTGAACTTTTTTGTCGGAGAGATTTTGAACGGCGGGTTTCTGCAGTTCGTCCACAATTCGAAATGGGACAGGACGTTTGTCGCGGGTGTACGCGGCGGTCTCGCGGCAATCGGCGCAAAGGAACATCTTGCCGTGTTCGAAGGCGCATCGAGACTAATTGATGACGCGTACTCGAGCGACGGCAAGATCGACACAGGTAAATTTGAAGCGACGGTCACTCAGCTGGAGCGCAAACATCTCAGCAATCTCAAGCTAACCTGGCGCACCGGGTGGATCGTGGGCAACAGTTGGACGTGGGGAGAACGCTGGCAAAGTGCCCAAATCCTGAGCGCTCGTTACATCGAGAAATGGCAGAATGTACAGCATCTGTCTCACGCAGACTACGAGGCCGCTCTCGACAGGATCGCGGCGCGTATTCCCGATCTCGCTGTGCGTCGTCAGAGGTCCGAAGGCGTCCGCCCTTGGGAGAAGGATGTCATTGACTACTTGGTCGCCGAAGCATTTCTCAGCGACATCTGGTACACCGTGTTTAGTACGAGAGAATATAATGGCAAGAAGGTTTGGGGTTGGAATTTCACCGTCGGAAAGACACCCGGTCAAGGTCACCATCAGACTATCTTCATCGACGGCAAGGCAATCATGTTCAAGGGAAACACTGATCAGATCGTCGCGCAGCGGCCCACGCCCGAGGCTTCCCCGGGAAGTGGCGTCATCAGCAATGAGCCTGAGATAGAGCCCGGGACGGAGCATCCCAATCTCGTGCTTACTATCACCAATCCCTGACATGCTGGCTTTAAATCTTTCCAGCGATCGGGTTGGCTAGAACGGTACGTCGAGCTTGTCGCAAGCTTGGGAAATACAAGTCCCGTTGGACTTTTTTATCGCCTATTGGCCCATCGCGACATTTGCTGCGGTTGCATAAAGGCGGTCGGCATCGAAGCGTAGCGGACGTTGCCAAGATTTATGAGTACGCGCCCGACTAGTTCCTGTGCTTGGCAATGTCGGTGTCGATCGTGCTGACGTTCAGGTAGGCTTCCACTTCCGATTTGGAGTCTCGGCTTACCAGCAACAGAACGGTCACTCTTGCCTCCTTCGCGTCGATCGCCTTGTAGTTGAGCCGATGGACGAAGCCATCCTTCGACAGAGCAGGGAAATAAGCCGTCATCGACTGGTCGTTGATGGTGAACACCATATGAGCGTTCGCGCCTTTTTCGAACTCGGCAGTGCCCGACACGAAGAACGGGATCTCCTGTCCAAGCTCGGTGTCAGCCAGCGGAATGGAAAATGAGAAGACGCGCGTCACGATCGGCGTCGATTTGGCCTCGAGAATAGCCTCCAGGCCGCTGAACGTCGCCGTGAAGGCTTTCTTGTCCGGGCTCAGGGCAAGCATGAAACCGGCGTCCGTGTTGTATGTGGGCGCCTGGCCGAATGTTGCGTCACCGGTACCGGTCTGAACCATATCAACCTCCCATGGGAATGAATCCGACAACTTGAGATTGCTTCGGAAGCTTATCGCAAGGGAGCGCCGCGGCGTGTGAAGCAGTTCTCACACCATCGGCAATTTGCCGCTTCGGCCGCGACGGAGTGCTGCGCACAAATTCGCTGCGATTGCTAAATGGCGCCGCGGGCCTGCTATCGCTTCAGGCCCATTCGCCCTTGCGAAATACCGGCACGCTTCTGCCGTCGGCGTGAATGCCGTCGATATCGGTTTCGGCCGAGCCGATCATCCAGTCGATATGAATGAGGCTCTTGTTCCCGCCCTGCGCCGCAATCTGTTCCGGCGTCAGCTTGTCGCCGCCGACGAAGCATTTCGAATAGCACTGGCCGAGCGCGATGTGCGACGCAGCATTCTCATCGAACAGCGTGTTGAAGAACAACAGCCCGCTCCTGGAGATCGGCGAGGAATGCGGCACCAGCGCCACCTCGCCGAGACGGGCGGCGCCCTCGTCGGTGTCCAGCACCTTCTTCAGCACCTCCTCGCCGCGCGAGGCCTTTGCCTCGACGATGCGGCCTTCCTCGAACCTGACCTGGATGTTGTCGATCAGGGTGCCCTGATACGACAGCGGCTTGGACGAGACGACATGGCCGCTGACGCGCCGGCAATGCGGCGTGGTGAAGACTTCCTCGGTCGGGATGTTGGCGTTGCAGGTGATGCCGTTTTTCGCGGTCGAGGCCCCGCCTTCCCATTCGTGGCCGTCGGCGAGGCCGATCGTCAGGTCGGTGCCGGGGCCGGAATATTTCAGCGCATGGAAACGCTGGCCGTTCAGCCAGTCGGTCCGCTCGCGCAGCACCGCGTTGTGCTTTTCCCAAGCGGCGACGGCGCCATCCTGATCGACGCGGGACGCCGCAAAGATCGCGTCCGCCAGCTTCGCCACCGCGACGTCCTCCGGGACGTCGGGAAACACCTGCTTCGCCCAGGACGGGCTCGGATAGGCGATGATGTTCCAATTGGTTTCGAAATTGACGATCTTCTCCAGCGCCGGCTGATAGGCGACCGAATTGGCCTTGCTGGCCCGCGCGACCTTCACCGGATCCTCGCCGGACAGCAGCATCGGATTGTCGCCGACGATGGCGAGACGGGCGGTGTTGGCGGTGAATGCCTTGGCCATCCCTTCATAGAGCCAGTTGGCGGCCCGATCGAAGCTCTCGTTATGGCCGTAGCGATAGCGCGCCAGCGTGATTTCCTCATCCGACAGGAACGGGGTCACGATACCAGCACCGGCCTTGTAAGCATGTTCGGCGATCCGGCGCACCAGCGGCAGCGCGGCCGAGGGCGCGGTCAGCAGCAGATCCTGGCCCGGCTGCAGCCGCAAGCCGACCTTGACCGCGACTTCGGCGAGGCGGTCGAGTTTGACGGGATCGATCGAGGCGGAAACGCTGCGCTGATGTGCGGTCATGATTCTTTCGGCCATTGTGCTGGATTTTAAGGCTTCGCAGCCACGGCCGTGATCATACCATCAAGCCAAGGCGAGCGAAGCGCCTGACAACAGCAATAGCACAAGAATGGTCCGGCGAAACCCGACCTCGTTGATGTTCCGGAATGCGACAATGCCGAGCAGGGAACCCGCGAACAGCGCCGGCAGGCAGATGATAAGGTCGATTGCGAGCTTCGGAGACAGGCTTTGGTGACCGAGCAGCAGTGCCAGCGCCAGCACCTGCATGATGGCGATGAACGGCTGCACCAGCCCGCGCTGGTCGCTCTTCGGCATGCCGCGCATGTCGCACCAGATGGTTGGAACGGCGCCCGGCATCGCGGTCAAACCGCCGATCAGGCCACCGCCGAATCCGATCAGCGCCGTGAGCCGCCGGCTGGCCGCTGCGGCCCCGAGCACCAGCGTCGGCCGGAACAGCATGTAGCTGGCGTACAGAGCGACGATGATCCCGAAGGCCACCCGGAGAACATGCGTATCCGCGTTCTGCAGCAGATAGATTGCGATCGGAATGCCCAGCGCGCCGCCGACGATCAACAGCAGGCTGCCTTCCCACTGAATGCTCCGGCGCAGCGCCCACAGGTTTGCGGCCTGCACGCCGATGCTGCACGCCATCATCAGCGGCACCGCCTCCATCGGATGGAAAATTCGCAAGAGGATCGCGCCTGCGACCGCGGAGAACGCAAAGCCCGCGAGGCTCGAGACGAAGGCGCCGGCGAACACGGCGACGCTCAACAAAAGATTGGTCGCCAGATCCGACATCTGTTTCGCCCCTCGGCAGTTAGCTAGTCGAACGGTAGCGACTGCTCCGGGGGCTCTGCATCCACCGGACAGTTGAATTTGTCGGTTGGCGCTGACATCGACGAATTCGCATGCGAGCGAACGAGCGTCTCGCCGCTTGCAACATGGATGACCAGTACGAGGATAGCGACGATGGCGAGCGCGGTGGGGCTGAGCGGCGTCACCTCACGCGAATCGAATCCCGGCGTCCGGGTGCGCCGGGCGATTGGCGCTGACGGGCGTGTTATTTCCGTGGGCATTCCGGGTGCTCTTTTCTGTCTGTCGGGGTTCGGGCGCGGGCTTCGCGGGACGAATCTGCGCCTGTCCAGCATTCAAGTGGCGATAACGGCGCAGCATGCGTATCGCGTCGCGACGCCTCGAGCGGTGAAGCGCGTCGAGGATGCGCGCAAAGAATCCCTTGCGCCTCGTTCGCAGCCCGGGTTCGCCTTCAACGGAGAGAGTAGGCATCGCCGATGCTCCGCGTGGTGGTGTGTGTTTCGCGCCGGCAAAATGTCAGCGAACTCGAACGAGGCCTGTGAATTGCTTCACAAAGGCCGCGTTGCGCGAGACAAATGGGTGTGAGCGAGCTTGATGAACCCTTGACGCGCGCTTGAGGCGCGCGCAATGCCTCACATCGCGCCGATGATATATCGAGGCAAGACGCCTTGCGTCATCCGATCGGATGACTCATTGAGGATACGGAGTGTTACGTCGCAAGCCGCGACGTCGTTACGCCCCTGCGCTCGGGAAGGCCGCCATCTCAGAGGCCCCTCACCGCGAGCACAATGGCCTCGGCGCCGGCCTTCCGATCGACCGATATTTCCTGATACTCCGGCGAATTCTGAAATTCCCCGGCCGCGACGTCATCGGGGAATTCCATGATCACGACCTTGTCGCGCGGCCAATCGCCTTCCAGCACGACCGGATGCGCATCCGCCACCAGGAGCTTCCCCTTGAACTTGCTGAACACGCCCATGAAGCGCGATTGATAGCGATCATAGAGCTCGCGGCGGGTGAATTTCAGTTGCGCGATGATGTAGACGCTCATGATGGCTCCTGATCTGCGTGGCAGGTGAGCGTCGGCGCTTTCAGCGATGGCCGCTCCGGTCAGCCACGAAACTTCTTCTTTTTCTTCTTTCCGAATCCAGGCTTCGCAGCCGCTGCATTTTCCTGCCGCGGTTTTCCCGCGTGAACCTGCTCGCCGCGATCCCGCCTTTTGGTATCGTAACGCGCTTTCTTGTCAAATCCCGGCTTCCCGGAGCTTTCAGCCTTCTTGAAGTGCTTCGGTGCCGGTGCCTCGCGACCCTCCTCGCTTGGCTGATCACCTGTCATCGCCTCGATGCGGATGCTGTCTTCCTTGTCCGGGCGGCGGATTCGCGCGGCGAAGCGGCTGGCGACGCGTGCGGAAATCTCGAACTCGGTGACGGTCTCGAGAATTCGGATGGTGCCGACGTCCTCCTTCTTGATGCTGCCGCGGCGGCACAGCATCGGCAGGAGCCAGCGCGCTTCCGCGTTCTTCCGGCGTCCGATCGCGGCGGTGAACCACACGCTGTCCTCCGCCATGCGGTGGCGGGCGGAAGATTTTGCAGGCTTCGGTCCGTGTGCGGCTTCGCGATTGACCCGCTCGCGGGCGCGTTCGGCACGAGACTTGACGCGATCCTCGCTGGGATCGACGATGTCCTCCGGCGAAGGCAAGCGCGCGCGATGGAGCCGCGCCAACGCGGTGGCGACCTCTTCCGCCGATCGTTCGGCAAGCAAGGCTTGCGCGAGCGCCTGATCCTCTGGCGTCGCCTCGGCCGTGAACAGATCGTCCCGCAGCAGCCGTTCCTGATCAAGCTTGCGGATTTCGTCAGGCTGCGGAGCTATGCCCCAGGCCGCGTCGATGCCGGCGAGCTTGAGCAGCATGTCTGCCCGGCGACGTCGCGCCGACGGCACCAGCAAGATACTGACTCCCTTGCGTCCGGCGCGCCCGGTGCGGCCGGACCGATGCTGCATGACTTCCGGATCGTTCGGCAGATCGGCATGGATGACGAGATCGAGATTCGGCAGATCGATGCCGCGCGCGGCAACGTCGGTCGCGACGCAGACGCGGGCCCGCCCGTCCCGCAAGGCCTGCAGCGCCAGCGTCCGCTCGTTCTGGGTCAACTCGCCCGACAACGCCACGACGGAGAAGCCGCGCTCCAACAGCGTCGCCTGCAGATGCCGCACGGCCTCGCGCGTGTTGCAGAACACCAGCGCTCCGGGGGACTCGAAAAAGCGCAGGATATTGACCACGGCATGCTCGACATCGCCGGCGGCAATCCGGATCGCGCGATATTCGATATCGGCGTGGCCGCCCTCGTCGCCGGCGACTTCGACGCGAAAGGCGTCCTGCTGATATTCCTTCGCCAGCGCGACGATGCCGGGCGGCAGCGTCGCCGAGAACAACAGCGTGCGGCGATCCTCCGGCGTGGCCTGCAAGATGAATTCCATGTCCTCGCGAAAGCCGAGATCGAGCATCTCGTCGGCCTCGTCGAGCACGATCGCCTTCAGTTCGGAAACATCAAGCCGGCCGCGCCGCAGATGGTCGCAGAGCCGTCCCGGCGTGCCGACCACGATGTGCGCGCCGGCAGCCAGTTCGCGCTGCTCGCGGCGCGGGTCCATGCCGCCGACACAGGAAACCACGCGGGCCTCCGCATGCCGATAAAGCCAGCCGAGTTCGCGATGCACTTGAAGCGCGAGTTCGCGCGTTGGCGCGACGATCAGCGCCAGCGGCGCCGCCGCCGGCTCGAATCGTTCGCTGCCATTCAACAGGTTGTTCGCGACCGCCAGCCCATAGGCGACCGTCTTGCCGGAACCGGTCTGCGCCGAGACCAGGAGATCGCAGCCCGCGGCATCGTCGGCGAGCACCGCCGTCTGAACCGGCGTCAGCCGGTCAAAGTTGCGTTCCGCCAGGGCTCGGGCGAGCGGCGGAGAAGTTGTCAGGAACGTCACGAGAGGTCAGACCTTGGTTGGCGGTATCAGCCGGGGAATATGAACAGTGCTGCGAACCGAACGGCTCGAAGCTTGCGCACTTAGGAGGCGCAGCCGCACGGCCTGACGGATTTCACTGAGATGGGGATGCTTTAGGCGAAATCCACAGGGGATGCCACCCCTTCTTTGCAAACCAGCCGATCACTTCCGTTACCGGCTGATCTTTCAAGTCGCACGTTTGGCGCTAGACTATCGTTTCAGGACATTTTTTGGGGGCGCCCGCCGTGACCGCGTTCAAGACCATTCGCGCCCGCGCCGAGAAGCGCAAGGGTGGGCCCAAAGCGCTCGCCAAGCTGCTGCCGGCCAAGCCCGACCCGAAGGCGCTCGCCAGGCTCGGTGACGACCGGATTCTCGCGGAAATGACCAAGCGGGTATTCTGTGCGGGCTTTGCGTGGAGCGTGATCGACACCAAGTGGCCGGGCTTCGAGAAGGCGTTTGTCGGTTTCAAGCCGGGCCCGCTGTCGCTGAAGCCGGACGAATTCTGGGACGATTTGATGAAGGACACGCGCATCGTCCGCAACGGCGCCAAGATCATGTCGGTGCGCGCCAATGCAAGCTTCGTCCGGGACATCGCCAAGGAGCATGGCAGCTTCGGCAAGTTCCTCGCGAACTGGCCTTCGTCCGACGAGGCCGGGCTGCTCGAATTGCTGGCCAAGCGCGGCAGCCGGCTCGGCGGCAATACCGGGCAGATGATGCTGCGCTTCCTCGGCTGGGATGGGTTCGTCACCTCCCGGGACGTCGTGCTGTGCCTGCGCGATTCCGGGCTCGACATTGCGGAGACCGTCACCTCCAAGCGCGATCTCGCCAAGGTGCAGGCGCAGTTCAACGCATGGGCCGAGGAGACCGGGCTTGCTTATGTACAGATCTCGCGGATTTGTGCGCTGTCGATCGGCGAGAATTATGCTGCCGAGAAGCTCGAGAGCATGATGGGCGGGGATGAATGATCCGCCTTCGCTCTTCGAGCTACGGCGCGACAAGTCCGCATCCCGCGCGGCGTCGTCACTATCAAATAACGAAAAACCCATGCGTGGCGTCGCGGCGGAGTTGTTCGACGAGGCCGTATTCCCAGTCGAGATAGGCCTGCATCGCGCTTTCCTTGACGTCGGTGCCTTCATAGGGACGGCGATAGCGGCGTGACGGGTCGGGCTTCGGGATCACCTGCGGCGGCCCGATCTCAAGCTTGCCGTCATAGCCGCCTTCGAGCACGTAAACTTCCCATCCCATCTGCGCGAGCCAGGACGCGGTCATATCGGCGCGGACGCTTCTGTTGTCCGTCAGCACGATGCGCGCGCCGCGCACAGGCGCCGCCATATCGATCTCCTGCACCAGTTGCCCGCCGGCATAGTGGCGGAAGCCGGCGAGGTGGCCGGCGGTGTATTCCTCCTCCGAGCGGACGTCGAAGCGGTACAGCGTGCGATCGGCCTGTGATTGCAGCGCGGCCATTTCCTCAACGCCGATGTGGCGAACACCGGCACGATAGGCAACATCGCGCGCGCTGGCTTCACCGCCTGCGATGGCGCCGATCTCGCCGCGCCTGTCGGAGCCATGTTCGAGACTCTGCTTGGCCAGAGTCCAGCCGATGGTTCCGTTGCGCAGCGCCCGCACCTTGTTGGTGACGCCGGCATTGATCAGCGACTGCGTGCCGATGATCGAGCGGGTGCGGCCGGCGCAGTTGACGATGATGGTGGTCTCAGGGTCCGGCGCCGCGCGCCCGGCGCGCAGCACCAGTTCCGCGCCAGGCACGCTGATCGAGCCCGGAATATTCATGGTCGCGTATTCGTCGAACCGGCGAACATCGAGGATTTGGATGTTGGCGCCATCAGCGATCAGGGCGCTGACTTCTTCGGCGGCGAGCGACGGCGTGTGGCGGCGGGACTCCACCAGCTCGCCAAATGCCTTGGCGTAGGAATTGACGTCCTCGAAAACTTCGTAGCCTGCCGATTTCCAGCCCTGCAGCCCGCCATCGAGTTGGCTGACATTGCTGTAGCCCAAGGCTTTCAGGCGATCCGCGGCCTGCGCTACCAGACCCTCACCGTCATCATAGAGGACGATTGGAACGTCCTTGCGCGGCAGCCGCGCTTCGGCTTCCAGCCCGATCCGGTTGGCCGCCATGTTGGCGGCAAACAGGGGATGGCCGGTGGCGAAGACGGCTTCGTGCCTGACATCGAGGAGGGCGATTTCTTCGCGCAACAGCAGCGCGGTGCGGACTTGCGAGGGGCTGACGGACTGGATGGTCATGGATCGTAAATTCCGGATGAGGATCGTTGCTTCATAAACACATCGAGAGCGGCACGTCACGCCCGCGCAAGGCCATTAACTTTCATGTCATCGAACATTGAACTGATTGCACCGACGTCCCGGAAACGGCGTATGATATCAGCCAGATGAGCAGCTAGGCATCCGATGGACCTCAAACAATTGCGCACCTTCCGCGCCGTCGCCGAGCTCGGCAGCCTCAGCAAGGCGGCCGACCGGCTGCGCGCCGCGCAGCCCGCGCTCAGCCGGCACATCAAGCTGCTCGAGCACGAGCTTCGCGTCGAGCTGTTCGTCCGCAACGGGCGCGGCATGCTCCTGACCAGCGCCGGCCGAATGCTGCTCGATCGCACCACCGGCCTGATCCGCCAGATCGAGCAGGTCAGTGACGACCTCAAATCTGCGAATGGCAATCCGTCGGGCCGCGTCATCCTTGGGCTGGTGCCGACGGTGAGCGCGGTGCTGTCCGGGCGGTTCGCCCGCCGCGTCCTCCACGAGTTTCCTGATGTCTCGCTGCGCATCGTGGAGAGCTATGGCGGGCACCTGGTCGAGTGGCTGCACCGCGGCGAAATGGATCTTGCGATCATCTATGGGCCGGCGGTCGATCTCCATCTTCAGGTGCAGTCGATCGGCCGCGAAGATATCGTCGCCGTCGGGCCGCCGGGGTCGGGACTGAATAAGCGGAAGCAGGTCGATCTCAAATGGCTGGTGAAGCAGAAGCTGATCCTGCCAAGCATCTCGCACGGCTTGCGGGCGCTCCTGCAAAAGGCGCTGGCGCGCGAAAAACTGAAGCTCGACGCCATGATCGAGGTCGATTCCTATCGCGCCCAGATCAGCCTGATGGAGGAAGGGCTCGGCTACACGCTGCTGCCGCCCTCGGCGATCCGCACCGAGGTCGCAGCAAAACGCCTGGAGATGGCGGCCGTCAGCCCTTCGGTGTCGCGC
>Ga0081540_1001912_pt1 | contig 17443 bp, 21 predicted proteins | sample TabmetS2T1R1_FD_71024 | JGI IMG/M metagenome (GOLD analysis project Ga0081540, IMG submission 71024) | Tabebuia heterophylla rhizosphere microbial communities from the University of Puerto Rico - S2T1R1 | ecosystem: Host-associated > Plants > Roots > Rhizosphere ... | reverse complement strand
GGCCGCGTGCGCCCGGCTGCGAAGGGGATGGGTGCGCGGGTGTCCGCCCACATCCGCTGCGGAGCAGCGCGGTGGCGGCGACCAGCGCAACAACTGCCACGGCCTCACGAGCGCCGCCGGCGCGGACCGGCTTGGCTGTTTCCGGAGCGGTCATCGCTATCTCCTCGGGACGAGCCGGTCGCGGACGGAACGCCTGTATACTACGGGCGCCGTTATATACTCGCAAGCGCTCCATCTGGTCTGCTCGGACTGCCGCGTCAAGCGAGGACTCCCGGGACCAGACGGAGGGTGCCGGTCAGCGTAGCGGCGCCGCCGCCAGCGCATTGCCCCGTTGCCTCGCATATAACGGTGGACGTACTATGGGCGGCATGGCTGCGGCGGCGCCGCGCGGTGATCTCGCGCAGGCGGCCAATCATCGGCGGCGCTCCTTGCCTCGCTATCGGTGGCGCCACCGACGCGGCGCTTGGCCACCGAGCGCCGGCGAAGCTCATCTCGCGCGGCAACAGCAACGGTGGTCTGCTCGTCGCGGTCGCCGCGATGCAGGCGCCGGAGGCGTTCGGCGCAGTCTTCTGTCGCGCACCGATCCTGGACATGCTGCTGTTCCCGGAGTTCGGGCACCTCGGCGGTGCCACCACCGAGTACGGCTCGCCTGACGATCCCGTCGAAGGCGCCCACCTCGCCGGCTACTCGCCGTACCACAACGTCCGCGCCGACCGCCGATACCCGGCGATGGCGTTCGTATCGGCGCTCAACGACCAGACCGCGCCGCCGCACGACCCGCTCAAGATGGTCGCCCGGCTCTAGGCGGAAGCCACCGCAGGCGGACCGCAGGAATCGACCTGCGCTATCCGTGTGCATGGGCACCTCCCGAGATTCGGGGTCCACGTTTCTGTGTGATCAGTGCATCAGCTAGGCCCTAGTGGCTGACCAGCTCGTTCGGGCGTAGGGCGACTTTCGGCGAGCATTCGTGCTTCGTTGGCATCCGGTGGCGTTCGATACGGAATGGAGCAGGCCAGGCAGAGAACGACCAACAGTGACACGATCTGTACGGCCACCCACGCGCCGTGAGCGGTGATCAGAGGCGCCTTTGCCGCGCCGATTGCTGCAGAGCTGACGATGAAGACCAAGGCCAACAAGCCCGACACCATCCTGGGCCACAGCCGGCCGCGGTGCGAGAGCGCGTAGCCGCCCAGTAGGCCAGTGATGACGACGCCGAGAGCACCACCGCCCGTACCAGACTTGATCAACGCCTGGAAGATCTTCGGATCGAGCAGCGCAGATGCCAGCAGCAGTGGTGACGCGACGAGCCACCGTGGTCGCCTGTCCCACAACGCTCGAGTTCGACGTAGATACTCCGCCCACCCCAACAGGGCACCGACCACGACGCCGGGCAGCAGAATCAGCGCGAAGGTACCGTGCCAGCTGAATGTCGACTCATTCCCAGCGATCTGGACCATCCAGCCGCGCAAACTCGCCGCCCACGCGAGTCCGCATGCAGCGCCGACGGCAATCATGCCCACGCCTCGCACAGGCTTCATGTTGAGAAGTCCTAGGCATGATGAGCTACGCCGACCCCTCTGCCGAGGCGTGTCTTCTGTGCGAGGACGCGGTCGAGCCGATCGTCCGGCGCGCCGTTGGCGCTGCCAGAACTTCTTCGACACCGCCGGCAAGAACTCCGGCGGCGTGAGCGAGGAGGTCACCGGGCGAACACGTTCGACGCGAGCTGGCCGCTGGGGATAACCAGGGCGACGCCACCGAAGGTCGGGTATCCAGCGGAGGTCGGGCCGACCGCCGACCGATACGGCGACGGCCGCCGCGCACACGACAAGGACGGTCCACCACACGGTGTTGGACGACAGCCCGTCGCTGCCGGGTGTCGGGAACGTGCTGACCCGACGGGCCACGCCGGGTAGGAGAGTGGGTGCCATCAGGATCAGCACCACAGTCGCGGAGGCCGGGGCGCCCGGCTCACCGGTACGCGTGCGGCCCACACACGCCACGGCGAATCCCAGCACCACGTTTCCGGCCAGCGCGAGCCCGGTCGCCGCCCACGGCAGCGCCAGCCCGCGCAGCACACCGGCCAGCATCAGCACCGCTCCGGCGGTGAGTGGGGCCAGCAAGGCCAGGGCGCGGATCCCGGTGCGCCGGACGGGTCCGGTCGGTGTCACGTCGACGACCAGGCTGGCGGGCTCGTCGAGGACGAACGCGGCAGCGGCGGCCAGCAGCGTGAAGGCTATCGGGAACAGCACGGTGGTGGCCGCCGGGAACGCGACCCCGCAGCCGCCCACCACCACCGCCGCGCCGCTGACCCCGGTGACCGCCCGCCACGCACCCGCTTGCAGCATCGACCGGATCATCGTGCGCGAACGGCGTGGGTGAACCCGCCGCCGACGGCGAGCACGAACATGATCGCGGCCACCACCAGGACGATCTGAAGGGTACGGACGATCCGGGTCCGCTGCCGGCTGTGCGCCCCGCGTAGCAGGGCGACCAGTACCGCGGTCGCGCACAGCGCGAGCTGCCAGCCGAGGAAGAACCACGGCGACCCGGGCCATGTCGTCATCTCGGTGCCGTTGTTGGTGAAGGTGAAGTGGGTGAACGGGGCGAACATCCGCAGGGCCGTGGAGGCGGTGGGGTCCGGATGCGTCAGGGATGGGACCGTCGACAGGTTCCCCCAGCCGAAGAGGAACAGGAACGCCACGAGCGCAGCACCCGGGAAGCGGACCCAGCGGCCGAGCGCGACACCGAGCAGCGGGCCGCCGAGCGACGGGAGGACGATCTGCCCGACGAGGACGGCGACCTGCGCCGGCGGGCTGAACGCTCCGTACACCCGGGCGTTGAGCGGGTGGTAGTGCAGGAACGCGAGCAGGGTCAGCACGCCGCAGAGGAACGGCACGACCGCGACCGTGCAGAGCGCGGCGCTGCGCACCGGCAGCCCGGTCGGGGTGACGCCGACGACCGGCTCGCTGTCACGCATCGACCGGGTCAGCCAGAACGTGGCCATCATGCCGAACCCGCCGAGGGAGATCGCCGGGTACCAGTTCACGGAGTTGATATCGGTGACCGACGTGCTCGGGTTGCCCCACGTCGTCCAAGCGGTAAACACCACGGCGAACAGGAAGACCGGGTTGACGACGAAGCGGCGCAGCGCGCGGGCGGCGAGTGCGGCGAACGTGGTCCGGCCGGCCACGTCTTCGGGGCGGGTGGGTGCCAGCGTGGTGGTCATGACGCCACCTCCTCGGCCGGCTTGCCGTGGGGCAGGTCGCCGCGCAGTAGCAGGTACGCGTCTTCCAGGGACGGTTCGACGTGCTCGACGCCGTCACGCGCGTGCGCGGCGACGTTGCGGTACCGTCCGGTGCCGGTCCGCCAGGAGACTCTCGCCGTCGGGTCGGGCTGGTCGGCGAGCCAGACGCGACCGGCGGCCTGGCGGACGAGTTCGGTGACCTGGCCGTCGTAGCGGACCCGGCCGCGATCCAGCACGATGACGCGCTCGCACAGGGCGGCGACGTCCTCGGTCTGATGGGTGGACAGGACCACGATCGAGGTGCGGGCGATCTCCGCGAGCACGGTACGCAGGGTGACGCGCTGTTCGGGGTCGACGCCGGTGGTCGGCTCGTCCAGGATCAGCACCGGCGGCGATCCGAGCAGTGCCTGGGCCAGCACGACCCGTCGCCGCTGGCCGCCGGACATGGCCCGGATCCGCTTCGTGGCGACGTCAGCCAGCCCGACCTGGTCGAGTACCCGGCGCACTTCGGCGTGCCGGGCGTCCGGCTGGGGCCACTCCTTGAGCAGTGCGATGTAGTCGACGAACGCGAACGCGGTGAAGCCGCGCGGGAAACCGACCTCCTGCGGCAGGTAGCCCAGCCGGCGGCGGATCTCGGTACGTTCGGCGGGTACCTGCGGGTCCCGGCCCAGCACGCGCACCGTTCCCTGGCTGGGCGGCAGCGCGGTGGCCAGCAACCGCAGCAGGGTGGTCTTGCCCGCGCCGTTCGGGCCGAGCAACCCGATCACGCCGGGTTCCAGGTCCAGGTCGACATCGGCCAGCGCCCGGGTGGCCCCGAACGTGCGCCCGACGCCACTCAAACTGATCGAAGCGGTCATCGCACCTACCTCCACGGTCGGAGTTGGCGCACGTGGCGCCGGCGTACCAGAAAAGTTCCGAACGATGCCGCGGCCAGCACCAGGAAGGCCACCTGGGTCCAGGGCTGGAGCACCGCGCTCGGCGAAGCCGCCCGCGCGGCAAGCAGCCAGACGGTCATCAGCCAGGCGGCACTGACCGCGATGGCCGCGTTCAGCGGGCTGGCCCACGTGGACGCGGCCAGCACCAGCGCGACGAAGCCGACCGCCGGCAGCAGCCAGGCGAACGGCGCCGCGCCCGGCACGACCAGCCCGAGCAGCAGCACCGCTGGCAGTGCGACCGCGAGTACCGCGACCGTGCGCAGCAGGATCAGGCGCAAGGTCGGGTAGGGCGTGACCGTCTCCGGTTCGAGCGCGGGATCCCACCGCCGGTCGTAGCTGAACGCGACCACCAGGCACGGCGCGAGCGGAGCCACGGCCAGGAAGAACCACAGCCCGCGGGCATGCCCGATCACCGCCGCGCCAGCGGCGAACGCGAGGACCGCGGCCACGCCGACCAGCCACACGCCGCGGAACGCGCTGGCCACCGCGACCAGCTGGGCCTCGTGGGCCGGGAGCCCGAGAGCGCGCAGCAGCCGTTCGAACACCGACGGCCGTGGTACCTCGACCGCGTCGCGCGTACCGTCCCACACGGCGGCCAGGTCAACCACGGCAAGGTCGACCGCGGTGGCCGCGGTGTTGACCCGGGCCCTGCACTGCGCGCAGTTCAGCAGGTGCCGCTCGACCGAGGCGCCCTCGGCCACCGAGTCGGTCCGCTCGACGTAGTGCCGCAGCGTTTCGTCGTCGACGTGCCACCCGGTCATGCCAGTCCCTCCGCTAGCGTGGTCCGCAACTGTGCCTTGGCCCGGTACAGCCGCGTTTTTACGGTGTTCACCGGTACATGGAGCAACTGCGCGGCTTCCTTGGCAGACAAGCCGTCCAGCACGACGGCCTGGATGACGGCGCGCATCTCCGGCGACAGCCGGACCAGGGCCGCACCGATGTCGCCGTACTCGACCGACAACAGGACCTGGTCCTCGACCGCCGGCATAATCCCGGTGCTCTCAAACACGACCGCGACGTCGGTGCGCTGGCGGAGGCGGCTGACTAGCCGACGGATCGCAATGCCCCACAGCCACGCCGCGATGTCGCCGTCACCGCGGAAGCCCCGCGGTTTCTGCCAGACCGCGACGAACGTGTCCTGGACGGCGTCGGCCACGAGGTCACGGTCGTTGCACCGGCGCGCGAGCCGCAGCGCGAGCCACCCGGCATGGCGTTCGTAGAGCGCGCGGAAGGCACCCATGTCGCGTTCGGCGACGCCAACCAGCAACGTCTCGTCGCTCGGCGGACCCTCCATACCTCAACTGTCGCCTCCCCGGGCCGGAAAGGATTCACCTCGCGCCGCACACTTTCCTGACCGGGTGGCGGATGCGTGAACCCGGCCGTTACGGCTGCTCGCAGCCGCCGGCTCGGCCACGATCGCTTCGTGGCGGACTACACCCGGGTGAGAGACGGCGGTGGTCGGTACCGCTGACGACGTTGAGACATGGCCATCCTCGCCTCGTGAAGTGGATGCTCCCGCCGGTCCCGAAGGGCCGGAAGCGTCAGGCGTGCGGGAACCGCGGAGACCTCGCCCAACACCTGTGCTCGGCAGCATCGGGCAGGCCAAAGACCGGCCGGACGCAGAGACGCCGGGATAGGCGAGCCCCGGCGCCGCATTGCCAGCTTGGGAAGCAGCCAGCTTGCCGGTCATGTGGACGCTGAGCTGCGCGGTGGCCGGTCCGTAGTGACCTGGACGGACCGGCGTTGTCCTGGCCTAATGGCCTGCCAATGGCCCTGCGAGGTATCGACAATCTAGTGGCACGAATGGAACCGGGGCGCTAGCGGTCGAGGACCAGCGCCATCGTCGCGGCGCCCCTCAACCTGATCGCGGCCTCGCCCTTCGGCACGGCCTTCGCCTCGTCGAGCAGTCAGCCCAATACTCGCTCACAGGGTTGCCGGTTCTTGATCGAGCCCGGGTAGATCGAGGTGGCTGATCGGCGCAGAGGTACCAAGTACCGGGTCGGGGCCAGCTTCGCGTTCAGGTCCCAGAAACTAGGTCACCGCTGGGCGGCGGCTTGGAACTGCTGCGCTACGGACGGCTTTGATGTTGCCCGAGATGCGCACCAGCACGGTGCCGGCCGGATGGTCGTACTCCGTGCCCGGCAGCGCCCCGCCCGCGTTGACTACGCCTTGGGTGTAGTCGGCGAGGGCGTTCGCCCCGGCGGCGTCGGCCCACACCTCGATTGCCCCGCCCACGGGCGACGTCGTAACGCGGCGGTACGGCGGATCGGCTGCCTCATCTCAACGCCCGAGCCCGCCGCCGCCAATACTCGCGTAGCGTGATCAAGATGTTCGACGCCAGTGACGCCAGCCGGACATCCGAGTTTTGCCCGCGCTGCGGCCGGAGCATCGAATGGGTACTGCACCGCGAAGTGATGGTGCCCCGCGAGGGCGTTGTGGATCAGCCCTACCGGTGGATGCCGTGTGGGCACTACGTGAATCCTGCCGATGAGCCTCGGTCCAGGCCGCGGGAGACGTGGACGGCCGAGTCGTTGTGAGCTGGACGTGGGCCAGGCTTCGGGTGGGGGCACGGCGCAGGTCACGGCCAATCTGTCGGCACGCCGAGAGTCGGCCGTGGCTCCCCGAGACTGTCGCGCCATGCCGGTACCGTGGCACCGCTTCACACCAACCTTGGAAGACCACCATGAAGAAGACCCTGCTCGCCGTGCCCGCGCTCGCCCTGGTCGCCACGACCAACCCCACTGGTCAGTGGGTGGCGCAACGGGCCCGCAAACCGATGGTCGCGCTGGGGGAGCGGCCAACCGGTTCGGAGTTCCTGGTCCGGGGCGGGACGCGAGCAACACCGGCAGGTTCGACGCGGTGTTCGGCGCGGAGGGCACCGAGGTACTGCTGACGCGCGGCCGCTGGCGCTCACCGCCATGTTGCCGTTGATCAGGAACGCCAGCCCGCGAACATGCGTTTCTCGGTCGGACCGGGTTTGTCCCGAATGATTCCCGGATGCGGTTGGCGAGGTCTTCGTCGTAGGCCGCGGAGACAGTGCTCCACGCCGGGCGGGGAATTGGGTTGTTGCGCTGAACCGCGCCGACCGCGGCCACCGCTCGACCGCCTTCCCGGCCTGCCCTCGGCCCGATGGCCCATCCACTGTGGACGTTGCCGCTGCCGGTGGTGGCCGCCGCCGTTCGGTGGGAGTCTGGTGGTATGGCGGCTCAGGACGGCCGGCTGCGGCCCGAGGTGGACAGGTTCGAACACGGCGGGTACGTGGTGACGCTGCTCGACGGCGACGCCGCGCTGGACGCCGCGACCGGCCGCCGGGTGGAGCTGCTGCGCGAGGCGGCCTTTTCGGGCACCGTGCACGCTGCGACCCTGTCGGTGACCCGCGATCCGGGCGAGGGCGCCGAACGGTACCTGCTGGATGCCGGTGTCCGGTCCGGTCCAGCGGTGCGGGCGCCCCGGCAGCCTCTGTCCTCGCTCGGGAACGATCCGGTCAGTGCCCTGCTGTCCTGGCGGAAGGCGGCCGGTGACCGTTGGGCGACGCGCGTTGTCGACGGGATGGACGTCGTCGCGGACCAGGTATCGCGATGGCTGCCGCCGCCTCGACGCGTGTCCGCGGTGGACAACTCCGGGCCGGCGTCGCGGGTGGCGCACCGGGTCGACGGCGAGGTCGACGCGACCGTCGAGTACCGGACGGTCCAGGGTGGCGGGGAGTCGGTCACCCTGCACGCCTCGGTACCCGCCGCGCAGATGTCGGTGGCACACCTGCGGGCGATGTGCCGGCTGCTCATCGACGCCGTAACTGAGTTGGCCGGCCCGCCGTCGACGGGCGGCCCATCCGGCGGCCCACCGGTCGCCCCGGCGATCACGCTGTCGGCGGTTGCGGAGTCCGGCGAGCGCGTCACCCTCGATCAGGTCGGCGGCCTGGACGAGATCGTCGCGCGCCTGCGCGAGGTGGCAACGTCGTTCCGCAACTGCCGGGCGATGGCCCGTTGGGGCGCCCGGCGGCCGCAGGGCCTGCTGCTGTACGGCCCGCCCGGAACCGGCAAGACGATGCTCGCGCGGGCCCTGGCTCACGAGATCGACGCGACGCTCCAGGAGATCCACACGCCGGATATCCTGGACAAATGGCTGGGCGCCTCAGAGCGCAATATCCGGGCCATCTTCGGCAGAGCCCGCCGGTACCGGCGGCCGACCGTCATGCTGTTCGACGAGTTCGACAGCATCATCGGGTACGCCGGTGAGGGCGGAGACAGCGCCAGCCAGGCGATCAACGCGGTGGCGGGGATCTTCAAGCAGGAGATGAACGACCTCATCGAGGCCAATCCCCGGGTCATCGTGGTAGCCACGACCAACTTCCCGGACCGGGTGGACGCCTCGCTGATCCGTTCGGGCCGCTTCGACGTCAAACTCCTGGTGCCCGCGCCCGACCGTCGTGGCCGCGCGCAGATCCTGGCGAAGATGATCCGTCAGCTCGCCGCTTCTCACGAGCGGACCGGCTTCGTGATGTTCGCCGACGATGTGGATGTCGACGCGCTCGCCGCGGACAGCGATGGCATGACGGGCGCCGACCTGGCCGAGGTGCTGCGCCGGGCCCAGTTGGCCAAGGCCATGCAGGAGGCGCGTACCGGGGCGGACGAGTCCGCCATCGGCCAGGCGGATCTGCTCCGTTACCTCGCCGAGCTGCGCAACGAGACGACGCGCACGGACTCCCACCAGCGACCGTGGCGGAGACCCTCGACCCCATAGGCGGCCACAGCAGGAGGCGCGCAGCTCGGCCCCGCCGGCTCGGTTAGCCCCCGCGCGATGGGTCACGGCTTGACGGAGTTGAAGGACCAGCGAGGCGGCTGTCGACCCCCTGGACCGTCGCCAGAGATCTGACGGCCCGTCCTGCCCGCCGACCGACTTTCGGATGGGCGATGGGACCGCGGTTCCGGTGTCACAACCGCTGAGCCGGCGACGTTGTGCGGCTAAAGATCCGGTCCGGCCTGGTTCGTCGAGGGCTGGGGTAGTGTGGCAGGTGTTCGTCTCGGCCGGGACCCTGGCCCCGGCCAACTGACTCGCATTCCATCGTAGGCAATCGTTTTGACCTGCACCCGTAAAGGAGTCGCATGAGCCATCCCATGTCCGAGCCTGCCCAGGAAGAGTGCGTGAACTGGGCATCGGTGCCACGGGTGGGTCTGTTCAGCCACATGCAGGACGATGAGGCGTTCGAGCAACGCCGCCCGGTGGTCGGCGAGAGCGTCGACTGGCGAGCTACAGCGTTCTCCTCCGGCCCGCGCAACGCTCCCGGGTTCGCCTGAAAGGGCGGGCCTAACCCGCCGGCCGCCCTCGTGTAACGACGACCTAGGCGCCGCCGGGTCGTACCTGAAACGGCCCAGACGTTCCATCTGGCCTCACCGGCCTTCATCATCGAGTTGCCCGTGCGCTAAGGGGCCGTTAGTTATGACGGAAGTCGACAAGCGTAGAATTCTTCAAATCTTGCGTGACCGCGGACTGGATGCCAGAGCGGAGTGGGTGGACCGGGAACTACCGGAGCGCGTCGATCTGGAGAAGAACGCGGGGTTACTCGCGACCATGCACATCAGCCCATCCGAACTCGCCGATCCACCGCAGTGACCGCATTCGCCAGCGGCCTGGCGACGAGCCGACCTTCTCGCCGCCGCTGTCGCCAGCAATGCCAGACCCCAAGCCATCCGGCTCCTGCAACGCCTGCCCGACAGGGCCTACACCAACATCCGCGAACTCTGGTCCGACCTACCCGGCGTACCTGTCAACGAATGACGACCTTCCCAGCCACTCCGCTTGACCACGATCAACGACTCAAATCAGACCACCTATGCCTGGGGAGGTACCACACGTGTTCACGTTCGTGATCCCGGCGCGCAATGAGCAGGACAGCGTGGCAACGATCGTCCGCCAGGCATGCCAGGCCGCCCAGCCCGGTGACCGGGTGCTCGTGGTGGACAGCGGCTCAACCGACGCCACCGCGCAGCTGGCCGCGACAGCCGGAGCCGAGGTGTTGCGTGGACCGCCCGGCAAGGGCGCCGCGATGGCCGCGGCGATCGCCGAGGTCAGCACCCAATGGGTGTGCTTCCTCGACGCCGATCTGATCTCCGCCGCGGTCAACGTACCGGCGACGCTGCGACAGGCCGCGCTAGCCGGCACCGCCGACCACGTCCTGGGCGACTACGAGTACGCCGACCCCGGCACCATCCTCGCCAGCACCTTCACCATCTACGAGCCCCTCGTCGCCGAGTTCTTCCCAGAGGTCGGCGCCCTGGGCGCGAACTCCCTGACCGGCTACCGGGCGATCCGCCGTCCATACCTTGACGGGCTGCTGCCACTTGACTTCGGCGTCGAGTCCTACCTCAACATCTCCATCGCCATGGCCGGCGGCAAGGCCGCCGTCTGCCACGTGGGCGTCATCGCAAGCCGATTCAAGTACAAGCCCGACATGTGCCGGGAGATCGCGCGGTCGATCCTGGATCTTGCGGTCGCCCACGACCGTCTGAACCCCGACGAGCGTCCAAGCTGGAACACCTGGGTAGATGGCGGCGTCCCTGCCATCCGCGCGGTCGGCGGCAGCGAGGGGCGGTCCGCTGCCCTGGCGCGCCTCTTCACCGCAGTACGCCGACCGATGCCGCCACGCGTCCGCCACGGCGATACGCACCCCAACACCTCGCCGACGGCAACGACGATCACCCTCAACTGACGCGGCCGACAACGCGACAGCACCCAGCGGCCAGTCGCGGATGCCGAAGCCGCGGCGTTGGATGAGCCGGATGCGGGTAGCGGCCGTCGGCTTCGGGATCGCGGTCCTGCTCGAGCAGCCTATCGTCCGGAACCGCCGATACCATCTCCGCATGGGCACCCTGACGGTGAACGGCTACCCGATCGAACCCCTGACCATGCGGACGTGGGACGCGTTCGCGGATCTGGCCGAGCGGCACAACGGTGTATGGGGTGGTTGCTGGTGCACGTACTTCCACCTCCACCCAGATCCCAAGGAAGAGCGCAGAGCGCTCGGCCATCGCGAGTTCAAGCGGCGTCTGGTCGAAGCCGGCCGCGCGCACGCCGCCCTGGTATTCGACGATGACGTCGCGGTCGCCTGGGCCCAGTTCGGGACGGTCCCGGAGCTACCGAACATTCACCACCGCAAGGAGTGGGAGCAGGGCATCGCCCGGATGCCGGACTACCGGATCACGTGCCTGTTCGTCGACCGCGGATACCGGCGCGCGGGACTGGCTGCGGTCGCCGTGCGGGGTGCGCTGGCGCTGATCGCCGCAGCGGGAGGCGGCCTCGTCGAGGCGTACCCGCACGACCTGCCGGAGGGCAAGAAGACCTCGGCATCGTTCCTCTACAACGCCACCCGGACCATGTACGAGCGGCTCGGGTTCAGCTACGAGCGCTCCAAGGGCAAGGGCAACTGCGTGATGAGCGCGGTCGTCCCGGCCGCCACGTCGTGACAGGCCGCACGTCCGTTCTGGGGAGGCCGCGGGTGTTCGCCATCTGGCGGCCTGACCTGCTACGACCCGCCGGCACGACTCCTCGCACCTCGATGGCCGCTCACCGACGACCGTTTCCTCTATGTGACACGTGCGCCGTCATCGCCATGGGCGGGGCCCAACACACCCGCGATCTCCGTCACGCTGAGTAGCGGCCGATAGGCGGTATGAGAGTGCTGTGATCTCAGGCGGGCTTGGCTGCTTGGATGGCGAATACGTCGGCGATGCCGTTGGCTGTCGACTCAGCAGTTCGATCGATGCGTAGGCCGGCGTCGACGAAGGCGTTAAGGAGATTCGGGAGAGGGACGTGCCATGCGCCTACCCTGACCCGTACACCTTCAGCAGGTCCCTCGAACGCGCGGCGCTGTTCGGCATAGCGGGTGTCGATGACGACGCGGCGCGGTTCGGACCAGTCGGCGAAGGCTCCGACGAAACACGGATGCAAGCCAACATGCACCAACTTGGCGCCCGGTTGCAGGACCCTCGCGACCTCGCGAATTACCGCGGCATAGTCCGGTACGTCAGTGTGCGCGAGCACGCACGCCGCGGCCGGCAGTGAGCCAGAGCGTACGGGCAGGCGGCTGGCGTCACCGGCGGCTACGGGTAGGCGCCCCCCGGCGTGCCGCAACTGGCCCGGCGACAGATCGACGCCGACCGGCGTCCAACCAAGTCCGGCGATGGTCGATGCGTGGGCACCGCCGCCGCAGCACAGGTCGAGGCATCGACCCTTGCCTCGGCTGAGGAGGTCCGCGAGGAGACCGCGTACCCGGTCCATGTAGGACCAGGAGTCCTGGACGAACTGTTCGTACCAGTCGGCGTATGCATCGTAGGCGGCAGGGGCGAACATGGAGGGACTTTATGCCCGGGCCCGGCGTGGGGCAGTCCCGATCGGGCCGGCGTTCGCCAACAGCGCAGCCCGACCTTGCCGCTGCTTGGTTTCGTGATCTGATCCGGGAGCCGTGTGCCCCCGGGCCGGTAGTCGCACGGCCGAAGATCCGCGATGAGCGCACGGGCGCGAATCGCGGCAAGGCAGTAAGTCACGAGGCCGATGAGCGGGCAGGCTGGCAGGGAGCTCGTCGACTTAGCCGTTGGGGCGCGACTCGATCGCCTGCAATGACCAACTGTTGCCGTCGGGATCGCGGAAGTAGACGAAGTGGCCCCACGGCTGCACGTCGATCTCGCTCGCTTCGACGCCGGCGTCGAGCAACTGTGTGCGCGCCGCCTGCGCGTCGGCAACCACGACCTGGATCTCCTGGGTGCCAGGCGTCTTGTTAGTAATGCCTTCGCCGATGACGATGGAGCAAGCTGACCCGGGCGGCGTCAGCTGGACGAACCGCAGGCCCTCATGCACTGCGTGGTCGTGGTCGGCGTTGAAGCCCACGCGTTCGTAAAAGGCCTTGGCACGGTCGACGTCGGTCACCGGAACGGGGATGAGCTCGATCTTCCAGTCCATCCTCTTACCGTAGGACATGGGTAGGACGCTCCGCGCGCCCGCACCTACCGTCCTATGAGGAGCACGGACACCGGCCGGTACCACTGCTCGTGATGGCCGCACCCCACACCGCGGACACCATTGAACTGTCCGCGGCAGAACAGTGCATTGACCGCTGCCGTGCACAGCTATTCGCCGGTCACCCCATCGATGCTCTCTCGAAGCAGGTCCAGATGGCCACAGTGACGAGCCGTCTCCTCGATCATGTGGACCACGGCGTACCGCAGCGTGAACGCCATGCCTTCCGCTCGGGCGAGGTCGTCGAAGTTGGCGGTGCCGATCACCTCTCGTGATCGTTCGCACTCTGCCTTATAGTCCGCCACGATGCTGGCGAGTGTTTCTGTCTTCTCGGGACGGAAGTTGCCGTGTGGATCTTCCTCCGTCCATGGCCAGGGCACCTCGGCGCCGGCGAAGTCGATGGTGAACCAGAATCGCTCGACACCGGTCAGGTGCTTGACCACGCCGGCTGCCGTGAGTGTCGACGGTTGCGCCGATTCCTTGAACGCATCCGTGTCCGTCAAGCCGGCGACCTTGTTCACCACGGTGGCCCGGAGGAAGTCGAGCACGCCTGCCAAGGTGTCACGCTCGGTGGCGTCCTGCGCTGGACGGTGGCGAGGAATCGGTTCGACGTCGTTCGGACCCATCGTTGGAGCATAGGGAAACAGATCCGGATCACGCCTGGCGTTTACTAGGCAGCCGGACCGCACGCTCATCGGGCTACGAGAGCGCGCTTTCGGCGGAGCGACAGGTACGTAGGCAAGCGGAAGGTGACGGTTGCCCGGCGGCCCGCGGCGTCGCATCAGCGGCAGATCCGGATGGCGGTCGGCGCCACTGCTGGCGACGCGTCCCGTGCCTGTTCACCCTCCGGCCCTTTGGTGGGCGCGGTCGAGGAAGCCGATGAGCGAGGACTGTTCGACCCGAATGCGCTCTGCGAGGCGAGCCGCAGCGTGCACCACCAGCCAGGAGGCCATCTGCCGTAGCGGCTGCGGCGAGCGGTCGCGATACGCCTGGGCGTAGCCGTGAGCGAACACCGAACGGCCGGCCTTGATCAGCGCGCGGGATACCAGGGGCGTGTCGGGTAGCGGATCGGCCCACCGCAGCAGCAGCATGGTGCGCGCGTGGTCGGCCTCCGGCACGCCGCGGGTCGCGTTCGGCCAGTCGATGACCGCGACCCGATCGGCACCGACCAGGACGTTGCCGGGGTGGTAGTCCCCGTGGCAGAGCCGGTCGCCGTCCGGTAGCTCCTCCAGCACCCGCAGCGCGAAGTCCCGCAGGTACAGCGGCAGGACCGCGTCTGCGATGCGGGCGGTCAAGACCCGGCGCAGTTCGGGAAGCTCGCCCGGAGCTGGTATCTCGTGGACGACCAGGTGCGTGTCGGCCAGCGCACGGGCCAGGCTGAGTACCCGCCACGGTTGTCTCTGCAACAGCGAGAGCATGTCCGGCCCGCCCAGACGCTGCAGCACCAATCCGGTGCGGCCATTGCAGTCCACGGTGTCGACCAGCGTCGGGGCGATGCCGCGACCGTTCAGCGTGGCCAGGGCCACCGCCTCCGTACGGTGCCCGAGGAATCCGGGACGGTAAAGCTTGACAACCGCATCCTCGCCCCAGGCGTGTACGTCCGCCTCGCGTCCAGCGCCGAGCTTGGCCCCAATCATTCCAGCGCCCTCCCTGGCCGATTTTCAAACCTGCGGCGACCTGGAGTGACCCGGTCGCGGCGCAGCCTACGCACATCCCTTCGCCACACCGCTTCGTACTCGGCGAGATCGAAAGAGCCCTGCCAGCCGTTGGTCGTTCGTGCGGCACGATAGGCAACCGCGACGGACTCGGACAGCGACGGGCACACAGAACATCAACGCGCCCGACCTGCGGCAGATCCGCGCAGTGGATCGTGGCCCAGGGAAGGGTCCGTACGGTGCGATACTGTCCAGCGCGTGAGAGGCGTCCGACACCGGTCGTTCGGCGGGCGCCAACTGCGGGTGGAGGTTCGGCGTGTTCGTTGACGAAGACCGGTTCCCGTTCCTGGCCGATCTTCGCCGAGCTTGGCGAGGCATCCGGGCAGAGTGTTTGTCGTTGGGCGACGAATCGTTCGAGCCCTGGGTACAACGCGAGATGTACGGAACTGGCTGGAGCGTCTACGGACTCGTCGCGTTCGGCAGCCGCATCGACGCGGCGCTGGCGAACTGCCCGCGCACCGCAGACGCGCTGAGTCAGGTCCCGGGCCTCACGACCGCCGGCTTCTCCCGCATGGTTGCCGGAACGCACATCAAGCCCCATCAGGGCTGGGTAACGACTGTCTACCGCGCTCACCTGGGCTTGGTAGTGCCGGACGGCAACTGCGCATTGCGGGTCGGCTCGCAGACCAGGCCCTGGCACGAAGGTGGGCTGTTCGTCTTCGACGACACCGTCGACCATGAAGCGTGGAACTATTCCGCGAGCACGCGCACGGTGCTGCTGTTCGATTTCCTTCGACCCGGGCGGACCATGGACGAAGTCGACGAACTGCCGCCGGAGGTGGCAGCCGCTGTGCGGCGCCGAACCCGAGACGAGAGGTAACGGTCCTGAAGCGCTTCTCCAACGGCCGAGGTCGACAATGCCCACGGGTAGGGAGCCCGCGAGACGGACGTTCGCTCATCGGCACGAGCGTGCGTCCGGCAGCCGGCTCGCTGACCACGCTCCGTAGCGCCCGGTCGGCGGCATGAGCGTGTGCTTGCCCGTGCCGACCCTCGTTCGTCATGCTTCGGTCGTGACCGAGCAGGAGCACCTGTTGCAGATGATCGACGAACTCCGCCGTATGCGCGAACGGTGCGAGCCGAAGTCCAATCAGAATCCTCGGTACCACCGGTACTCCAGCGCTATTTCCGCGTTGCTATGGATCATTGACCTGGCGAAGGAACAGGTGCCGAACCGCAACCGTGCTTGACGAGACCGTGAATGCGCGAAGTAGGGCCGCGCTTCCCTGGTTCCGGCAACTGCTGATGCGCTCGATCGGCGGCAGATCCGTGCGTCCATGAGTGGGTCTCAGGTTGAGGGTGCAGTGGTCGGCTGTGGTGACGGTCGGCGTGTTCAGTTGGCAAGGTAGGCATCGGTTGAGGCGCGGATGGCGGCTATGGATGCGGCGATAGCCGGATGGGCGGCGGCGCCGCGGCGGTAGGCAATCCGGGTTCTCCTGCGGATATCCAGTGGGATCAGGCAGGCTCCGGTGGGTGGGTGCGCGGCCAGCTGTGGGACTAGCGAGACACCTTGTCCGGCCGCGACCAGCGCCAGTACGGTGGCGAAGTCGTCGGCGTAATGGCGTATCCGGGGCGTGAACCCCGCCGTCCGGCAGACGCGCAGCGTGACGGTGTGGCAGAGGGTACCGGGACTGCCCACGATCCACGCAGTGTCTCGGGTACCGCGGACCGGATCGGCGCCTAGAGTCGTACTTGTCGCAGTAGGTACGGCGAGGAATACGGTCTCATCCAGCAGCGGCACCCCGTCCAATGCCCGGTCCGGTTCGATCGGCGCAACGTCATAGTCATGCATCAAGCCCAGGTCGAGCCGGCGGTCGCGGAGCGCGTCTGGCATCGTGGCGGGGTCCTGCTCGCTGACCATCAGCTCAAGTCCTGGATGTTCGCGTCCCAGCGCGACGAGTGCGGCGGGCAGCAGCGTGCGTACGGCGGTGGGAAACGCTCCAATGCGCAGCGGACCGGACAGTCCAGTTCCCGCCGCGGCCACCGCGGCGCTTGCCCGTTCGAGGGCGGCAAGGACGATCTCGGCGTGCTGTGCAAGGATGGCGCCGACCGAGGTGAGCCTGACCCGGCGGCCCGTGCGTTCTAGCAAAGGTACGCCCGCCTCCCGTTCCAGCGCGGCCAGTTGCTGGGAGACCGCCGACGGCGTGTAGGTGTGTGCCTCGGCCACGGCGGCGATCGTGCCGAGGTGTGCTAGGTCGCGCAGTAGCCGCAGTCGACGAACATCGAGCATCAGTTCAGCTTATGACTCTGTTGAGAAATGTGAACTGGACCTTCGCGGTCTGCTGGCTGGAGGCTGGGCCGATGACGCTCACCGGCCTGTACGTTCCGCTGATCACCCCGTTCGACTCCACCGGGGCGATCGCCCTAGACGCGCTGGAAGGTGTGGCGCACCAGGTACTCGACGCCGGAGCTACCGGCGTCGTGGCGCTCGGCACTACCGCGGAGCCGGCCGCGCTCAGCGGGCCGGAGCAGCGGGCTGTAGTTGACGTGGCCGCCCGGGTCTGCCGGGAACGCGGCGCACAACTGCTGGTTGGCGCCAGTAG
>Ga0081540_1001911_pt1 | contig 17449 bp, 16 predicted proteins | sample TabmetS2T1R1_FD_71024 | JGI IMG/M metagenome (GOLD analysis project Ga0081540, IMG submission 71024) | Tabebuia heterophylla rhizosphere microbial communities from the University of Puerto Rico - S2T1R1 | ecosystem: Host-associated > Plants > Roots > Rhizosphere ... | reverse complement strand
GCGCGCAAGGGGTTCAACGTCATCGCGACGGCGAACGACCGGGACCGGGGCGTCAACGAGCTGTCCTCCGCGCTGCGGCGACGGTTCAACACGGTCGTGCTGCCGGTACCGGCGGGGGTGGACGAGGAGGTGGACATCGTCGCGCGCCGGGTGGCACAGCTCGGCCGGGCGCTGGAGCTGCCGGCGCTGCCGCCGGGCGCGGAGGAGATCCGACGCGTGGTGACCATCTTCCGGGAACTGCGAGGCGGGGTCACCGAGGACGGGCGCACCAAGCTCAAGACGCCCAGCGGGACGCTGTCCACGGCCGAGGCGATCTCCGTGGTCACCAACGGGCTCGCGCTGGCGACGCACTTCGGCGACGGCACCCTGCGCGCGGTCGACGTGGCCTCGGGCATCGTCGGCTCGGTGATCAAGGACCCCGTGTCCGACCAGGTGATCTGGCAGGAATATCTGGAGACCGTGGTGCGCGAACGGGACGGCTGGCGCGACTTCTACCGGGCCGCCCGGAACGTGTAGCCGCCCATGGTCACCACGAGCCCCGTCCTGCTCGGCGTGCGGCACCACGGTCCCGGCTCCGCCCGCGCGGTGCGGCGCGTCCTGATGGCCTACCAGCCGGACGTCGTGCTCATCGAGGGGCCGCCGGAGGCGGACGCGCTGGTACCCCTGGCCGGCGACGAGGACATGCGGGCACCCGTCGCGCTGCTGGCCTACCCGGGGACCGCGCAGACCGGACCCCCCACCGGGGACGTCACCCGCGACCTGCGCGCGATGTTCTGGCCGTTCGCCGACTTCTCGCCCGAGTGGCAGGCGCTGCGTTGGGCCGTCGCGCACGAGGTCCCCGTGCACTTCATCGATCTGCCGGCCGCCGCCCAGCTCGCGGCGTCCGAGGGCGGTCGGGGGCGGCGCCGCCGGGCGGCCGAAGCCGTGCGGGTCGACCCGCTGGGCACGCTCGCCGAGGCGGCCGGGTATGACGACGCGGAGCGCTGGTGGGAGGACGTGGTCGAGCACCGCCACGACGCACCTGCCGGGCAGGGCGACGAACTGGCCGCCGCGCTGCGTCCGTTCGACGCGATCGCGGAGGCGATGGCCGCGGTGCGCGCCTCGGCCGCCGCCGAGGCCGGGGAGGACGAGGAGGACCTGCGGCGCGAGGCCGCCATGCGGCAGGCGTTGAGGGCCGCGGCGCGTGGTTACGAGCGGGTGGCCGTGGTCTGCGGCGCGTGGCACGTTCCGGCGCTGACCGCGCCGCTGCCGACCGTCGCCGCCGACACCGCTCTGCTGCGCGGGCTGCCCAGGACCAAGGTGACCATGACCTGGGTACCGTGGACCTACGCGCGCCTGGCCTCCGGCCACGGGTACGGGGCGGGGGTGCGCTCCCCCGGCTGGTACCACCACCTGTTCGTCACCCCTCCGGGCGAGGCGGTCGCCCGGTGGCTCGTGCGGGCGGCCGGGGTGCTGCGGCGCGACGGTCTGTCGGTGTCCAGCGCACACGTCATCGAGGCGACGAGGCTCGCGGACACCCTGGCGACCATGCGCGCCCGGCCCGAACCGGGGCTGGCCGAGGTGACCGACGCGGCGCTGGCCGTGCTGTGCGAGGGGGACACGCTGCGGCTGGAGCTGATCCAGCGACGGCTCGTGGTCGGCGAGCGGCTCGGCGGGGTACCGGAGCGGACCCCCACGGTACCGATCGCCCGGGATGTCGCCGCGTCCCAGCGGCGGCTGCGCCTGCCCCCGGCGGCCGAGCCCCGCGACCTCAGGCTGGACCTGCGCCGGGAGATCGACCTGGAGCGCAGCCGGTTGCTGCACCGCCTGGGGCTGCTCGGGGTCGACTGGGGCGTCGCGCTCGAATCCGCCGGCGGCCGGGGCACGTTCTGGGAGTCCTGGCGGCTGGCCTGGCGGCCGGAGTTCTCCGTCGACCTGGTCGAGGCCAGCGCCTACGGCACCTCGGTGCGGGAGGCCGCGCACGCCCGGGTCGCCGAGCAGGCCGCCGCGGCCGCGTCGCTGGCCGACGTGACCGCGCTGGTCGAGCGCTGCCTGCTGGCCGAGCTGCCGGACGGGCTGCCGACGGTACTCGCCGCGCTGGACGACCGGATGGCCCGCGACCACGATGTCGCCCACCTGATGGACGCCCTTCCCGCGCTGACCCGCACGCTGCGCTACGGCGACGTGCGGCGCACCGACCTGCCGGCTCTGCGGCACGTCGCGGACGGGCTGATCACCCGGATCTGCGTCGGGCTGCCCGCCGCGGTCGCCGGGCTCGACGACGCGGCGGCGGCCGGGATGCGCGACCGGATCGACGCGGTTCACGCGGCGATCGCGCTGCTCGACAATCCCGACGACACGGCCCGATGGCTGGAGGTCCTCAGTGGACTGTCCACAAGGGACGACATGCACGGGCTGCTGTCCGGCCGGGTCAATCGGCTCCTGCTGGACGCGGGTCGGCTGGACGTGGCGGAGACGGGCCGGCGGATGGCGCTGGTGCTGACCGTCGGGGTACCGGTGGGTCGCGCGGCCGCCTGGATCGAGGGGTTCCTGGCCGGCGACGGGCTGCTGCTGGTACACGACGAACGGCTGCTGCGACTGGTCGACGGCTGGCTGACCGGGATCCCGGCCGACGCCTTCGTGGAGGTACTCCCGTTGCTGCGCCGCACCTTCAGCGAATATCCCTCGCCCGCGCGCCGGCAGATCGGCGAGCGCGCGGTGCGGCTCGGCGACGCGGGCGAGCCGGACGCGGGCGCGCAGCGGGAGGACGACGTGGACGCCGATCGGGGCGACCTCGTGCTGGCGACGGTCGGCGCCCTGCTCGGCTGGCGCACCGGGCCGGCCGGCCAGGACGTGGGCGGGCCGGCCGATGAGTGACGAGGAGCGGGCGCGGCGGTGGCGGCTGGCGCTGGGCGGCTCGCCGGACGGCGAGGGTACCGGCCACCGCCTGGAGGGCGGCGACGCGACCATGGACGCCGCGCTGGCGGCCCTCTACGACTCGGACCGGGATGACGACGGCGACGGCGAACGCGGGCGCCGGGGTGGCGGCCTCAACGCCTCCGCGCCCAGGGTCGCCCGGTGGCTCGGCGACATCCGGCGGTACTTCCCGGCGACCGTCGTCCAGGTCATGCAGGCCGACGCCATCGAGCGGCTCAACCTGGCCAGGCTGCTGCTGGAGCCGGAGATGCTCGACGCGGTCGAGCCCAACGTGCACCTCGTCGGCACGCTGCTCAGCCTCAACCGGGTGATGCCCGAGCGGAGCAAGCGGGCGGCCCGCGCGGTCGTCGCCAAGGTGGTCGCCGAGCTGGAGCGCCGGGTCGCGCAGAAGACCCGCTCGGCGCTGACCGGCGCGGTCAACCGGGCGGCCAGGGTCAACCGGCCCCGCCAGGGCGACATCGACTGGACCCGCACGATCCGGGCCAACCTGCGGCACTACCGGCCCGAGCTGGGCACGGTGGTACCGGAGCGGCTCGTCGGGTACGGGCGGCGCAACAGCGCGGTGCAGCGCGACATCGTGCTGCTGGTCGACCAGTCCGGCTCGATGGCCGCCTCGGTGGTCTACGCGAGCGTGTTCTCCGCGGTGCTGGCCTCGATGCGCAGCCTGAAGACCTCACTGGTGGTCTTCGACACCGCGGTGGTGGACCTGACCGGCAAGCTGTCCGACCCGGTGGACGTCCTGTTCGGCACCCAGCTCGGCGGGGGTACCGACATCAACCGCGCCCTGGCCTACGGGCAGACGCTGGTCACCCGTCCCCGGGACACGATCGTGGTGCTGATCAGCGACCTCTACGAGGGCGGGATCCGGGAGGAGATGCTGCGCCGGGTGTCGGCGATGGTCTCCTCGGGGGTACAGGTCATCGTGCTGCTCGCGCTGTCCGACGACGGCGCGCCCGACTTCGACCGGGACAACGCGGCGGCCCTGGCGGCGCTCGGGGTACCGGCGTTCGCCTGCACCCCGGACCTGTTCCCCGAGTTGATGAGCGCGGCCATCGAGCGGCGCGACATCCGGCCAATCGTGGAGCGCGCGGCGGGCGGCTGACCGCGCCGCCCGCTCAGCCGGCCCCGGTCGCTCAGGCCAGCCGGTCACTCAGGCCGGGGCTCGCTCGCGGACGAGGCAGAACGGGTGGCCGACCGGGTCGGCGAAGACCCGCCAACCGCGCCGGCGGTCCTCGACGTCCAGCGCCGTCGCGCCCAGCCCGAGTACCCGGTCCTGCGCCTCGTCCAGGTCGGGTACCCCGAGGTCGAGGTGGAACTGCTGCGGCCGGGCCGGATCCGGCCAGCGCGGCGGCCGGAAGTCGGCGGCCCGTTGGAAAGCGAGCACCATCCCGGTACCGGTGTGGAGTGTCGACCAGTCGTCGTCCAGCGACCACCGCCGGTCGGGCTGGTCGACGACACCGCCGAGCAGCGCCTGGTAGAAGCGGGCCAGTTCGTGGACGTCCGGGCAGTCCAGTACGACGCACTGCAGGGTGGCGATCACGGCGAACAGCCTAGGTCATCAATTCGACGTAGCCCGCTGCACATCGGACGGCCATGAGGGGTTTCCGGGCATGTCACAAACACCCCAGAGGCTTCCATGGACTCACGCATTGTACCAGACAGGTTGTAGGAGACCCAAACATGGCCATTAATCGCCGTCAAATTCTCACCGGCGGCACCGCGGGCGTCGGTCTGGCCGTCGCCGGGGTGCTGCCGAGCCTGGCTGAATCCACCGCGGCGTCGGCTCACGACTCGCACGGCCCCTCGTCCGGCGGGACTCCGTTCCCGCCGCTGGTGGACGACCCGAACGGCATTCTCGCCCTGCCCACCGGCTTCTCGTACAAGATCGTCACGCGGGAGGGCGTCACCGACCTCTCGTTCGGCCAGGGCAAGACGCCGGCCTTCCACGACGGGACCGGGGTGGTCGCGTCCGGCGGCAACAAGCTGACGGTCATCCAGAACCACGAGATGACGCCGCACATGTCGACCTTCGGCGTCCCGCACATCGCCGGCACGGTCTACGACCCGGGCGCCGTGAACGCCAGCGGCTGCACGGTCATCACCATGGACGGCAACGGCAGGCCCACCGCGGAGTGGGTGGGCATCTCGGGCACCGTCCGCAACTGCGCCGGTGGGGTCACGCCATGGGGCACCTGGCTGACCTGCGAGGAGACCTTCATCAACGCCGGCGCGACCTGGTCGGCCGCGGGTCAGACGGGCACCTACGAGAAGAACCACGGCTATGTCTTCGAGGTGTCGCAGGGCTCGTCCTCGCACCAGCTGCCGAAGCCGGTCAAGGCGTTGGGCCGGTTCGAGCACGAGGCGCTGGCGGTCGAGCCGAACCTCAAGCACGTCTACCTCTCAGAGGACTCCAGCGGCCCGAACGGCCTGTTCTACCGGTGGACCGCGCCGCACGACGCGCACCTCGGACTCGGGCTGGCCGACCGGCTCAGCGACACGGCCGGCACACTCGAGGCGATGCAGATCCGGCTGGACGACGGCAGCGTGCTCCCGGACGTCGCGTACCTCACCTCGGCCCAGCTCGGCCGCCCGTTCAAGGTGACCTGGACCGCGGTGCCGGACCGGGACGCGGTGAGCACGCCGATCCGCAAGCAGTTCGCCGACGGTACGGTCACCCGGGGCAAGAAGTTCGAGGGTGTGTGGAGCAACGGCAAGGGCTGCTACATCGTCAACAGCTTCGCCTTCGGCGCCAGCGACCTGCCGGCGGACGCGACCAAGCACGACGGCATGGTCTGGTTCTACGACTACTCGGACCAGACCATCACGCTGGTCACCTACTTCCCGCACAACCCGCTCGCCGAGACCGAGGGCGCGTACCCGCCCTATGCCGACCTGACCTTCGACGGCCCCGACAACGTCACCGTGACGCCGTGGGGCACCCTGGTCCTGGCGGAGGACGGCGTGCGCGCCTCGCACGTGCTCAGCTCGGTTCCGGGCGGCCCGACCTACGCGATCGCCCGCAACATGCTCAGCAACGGGACCTCCGGTGGAGCGGCGACCTACTCCGAGTTCACCGGCCCGACGTTCTCGCCCGACGGCAGGATCCTGTTCGTCAACATCCAGGCGCCGGGCATCACGCTGGCGATCAGCGGCCCCTGGCACAAGTACCTGGGCTGAACCAGCACGCCGCCGAACGGACGAGGGGCTTCCGCGGATCTCCGCGGGAGCCCCTCGCGCTAGGCGAGGGCGGCGGCCGCGACCCGCAGGTCCTTGACGAAGCCCTCGTAGGCCGCCTCCCGGTCGTCCGCGCGCAGGATGGCCGACGGGTGCAGGGTCGCCAGGATCTGCGCCGAGCCGCCCGGCTGGGCGAAGTCCTCCGGGTGGTAGGCCGACTCCGGCCACGGCATCAGCACGCCGCGCGACCGGGTCACCCGGAACGACGGCCCCAGCAGGGCCTGCCCGGCCGTCGCGCCGAGGGCGACCACCATGCGCGGGTCGAGCTGTGCGAACTCCGCGAGCAGCCAGGGCCGGCACGCCACGATCTCGGTGCGGTCCGGGGTCTGGTGGATGCGCCGCTTGCCGGCCGGTCTGAACTTGAAGTGCTTGACCGCGTTGGTGATGTAGAGGTCGTCGGGGTCGAGGCCGAGGTCGCCGACCGCGCGGCGCAGCAGCACCCCGGCCGGCCCGACGAAGGGTTCGCCGCGCTGGTCCTCCACGTCGCCGGGCTGCTCGCCGACGAAGACCATCCGCGCTCCGGCCGTCCCCCTGCCGAACACCGTCTGGGTGGCGTCGCGGTACAGGTCGCAGCCGTGGCACGAGCGGGCCGCCAGGCGCAGGGAGTCCAGGTCGGCACCGGCGGGGACAAAGGACGCTGATTCGGCCATACCCACAGGTGTACCCCATGGGCCGCGGGTTACGCCGGTACCCCCCGGACGCCCGGGGAGCGGACCGCCGCCGCGATGGCGTCCGCCAGCGGCTCGATGTCCCTTGTGGACAGTGGGCTGACCGTGACCCGGATGCCCGGCGGGGTGGCCAGCCGGTACAGGGCTCCCGGGGCGACCGCGTAACCCGCGTCGCGCAGCCGGGCCACCGCGGCGGTCTCGTCCGGTACCGGCAGCCAGACGTTGATCCCGGACTCCCCGGCCGCGAACAGTCCCCGGTCGGCCAGCGCCGCGCGCAGCCCCGTGCGGCGCGCGGCGTAGCTGTCGCGGGCCCGCGCGACCCGGGCCGCCACCGCCGGATCCGCCCACAACCGCACGGCGAGCTGCTGCAGGATGCTGGACACCCAGCCGGTGCCGACCCGCATCCGCCCGTCCACCCGGGCCACCGTCGCCTCGTCGCCGGCCAGCACCGCCAGGCGCAGGTCGGGACCGTAGGGCTTGGAGGACGACCGCAGGAAGGCCCACCGCTGTGTCGCGCCGGCCAGCGCGTGCAGCGGGACCGGCGACAGCTCGGCCGCGTGATCGTCCTCAATGGACAGTACGTCCCGGCCGCGCAGCACGGTGCGCAGCGCCGCCGCACGGTGCCGGGTCAGCGCCGCACCCGTCGGGTTGTGCGCGCGGGTGGTCACCACGACCGCGCTCACCCCGGCGGCCAGCGCGGCGACCATCCCGTCCGGGGTCGGTCCCTGCTCGTCGACCGGCACCGGCACCGGGGTCAGCCCGAGCGCGGCGAGCAGGTCGAGCAGGTTGGCCCAGCCGGGGTCCTCGACGCCGACCCGGTCGCCGGGCCGCAGGTGCGCGGCGAGCAACCGGTCGATGCCGTCCAGCGAGCCGCCCGTGACGGTCAGCGCGGGCACCGGTACGCCGTCGGCCGCCAGGCGCGCGGTGGCGAGTTCGACCAGTTCGGGGATCGGGCCGGCGTCGTCGTAGCCGCGCATCGACTGTGCCGGAACGCGGGGCAGTTGGGGCAGCAGCCGGGGGTCGGGGGCACCGGCCGAAAGATCCAGCACACCCGGGGGTACTGGCAGCCGGAGCCCCGCACGGGTCGGCGCGACGGGCGGTCGCGGCCGGATCCGGGTACCGGCGCGGCCGGCGGTCTCCACGATGCCTCGCTGGCGCAGCGTCTTGTACGCGGCGGCCACGGTGCCGGGGCTCACGCCCAGGGTGCCGGCGAGTTCGCGCACGGGCGGCAGTCCCTGCCCCGCGACGAGCCGACCGTGCCGGACGCCTGTCTCGATGCTGCCGGAAATGGCCGCCGCCGTACCGCCGCTGATCTGATAATGTACCGCCACAGTTCAAAGAATGTACCAGTACAAAGGAGCGGTGTCCATGTACCCGGTGACCGAGCGCACCACGCCGAGCCGCTACCCCGCCCGCGTCTCGTACCGGCACGACGACGCCCACGCGGTCCTCGACGAGGCACTGGTCTGCCACTTCGGTGTCGCCGGCCGGCACGGCGCACCCAGCGTCCTGCCGACCCTGTTCGTCCGCGTCGGCGAGACCCTCTACCTGCACGGCTCGACCGGCAGCGGCCCGATGCGCGCGCTGGCCGACGGCGACCCGGTGTGCGTGACCGTGACCCTGCTGGACGGGCTGGTGTTCGGCCGCGCCCAGTTCCACCACAGCGCCAACTACCGGTCGGTGGTCTGCTACGGGCCGGCCCGCCGGGTCACGGACGACGCGGAGCGGCGCGACGCGATGAGCGCGCTGGTGGACAAGGTGGCGCCCGGGCGCACCGGCGATGCCCGGCCGCCCACCGCCAGGGAGCTGGCCGCCACCGCCGTCCTGGCGGTCCCGCTGGCCGAGGTCTCTGTGAAGGCGCGGGCGGGCGGGGTGCTCGACGAACCCGAGGACCTCGACCTGCCGCACTGGGCCGGGGTGGTCCCGATGCGACTGGCCGCCGGGCTGCCCGAGCCGGACGCGGGCGTCGCGGTGCCGGTCCCCGGGTACCTGCGGCCGCGCCGGTCACCGTGGCAGGAGCCGGCGGTGATGGCCGGCCGCCACGTGATCCTCGAACCGCTGGACCTGTGCCACTCGGACGCGCTGTTCGACGCGCTGGACGACGAGGAGGTCCACCGGTACATCCCCCGGCCCCGGCCGCGCACCCGTGAGGAGATGGCCGAAGTGGTCACCGGGATGCTCGCCGAGGCCGCCAGTGGCACCCGGGTGCCCTGGGTGCAACGGGACGCCGGTACCGGCGAGGTGGCCGGCACCACCTGCTACGTACCGGCCGACGAAGCCAACCGCGGCGTGCACATCGGCTCCACCCAGCTCGGCCGCCGCTGGTGGCGCACCGGCATGAACACCGAGGCCAAGTTGCTGCTCATGACCAGGGCCTTCGAGGAGCTGGGCGCGGTACGCGTGGAGTGGCAGACGGACAACCTCAACCTGCGTTCCCAGGCGGCGATCGAACGGCTGGGCGCGACCCGGGAGGGCGTACTGCGCCGGCACAAGCGGCGGGCCGACGGCACCTGGCGGGACTCGGTGTTCTACGGGCTGACCGTGGACGAGTGGCCGGTGGTCAAGAACACGCTGGCGACCAGGCTGGACCGGGGGTGAGGATGGTGGCCGTGCTCGGCATCACGAACGTGTGGACCTACCTGATCGGCACGGTGGCGATCATCCTGCTGCCCGGACCGAACTCGATGTACGTGCTGTCGGTCGCTGCCCGCCGCGGCGTCCGGGCCGGCTACGGTGCGGCGTGTGGGGTGTTCATCGGGGACGCGGTGCTGATGACACTGTCCGCGGCCGGGGTCGCCTCGCTGCTGCGTACCGAACCCGCGCTCTTCATGATCGTGAAGTACGCCGGCGCCGGGTACCTGTGCTGGATCGGGTTCGGCATGCTGCGCGGTGCGTGGCGCCGCTGGCGGCGACCCGCCCCCGACCAGGCCGCGCCCGGGCTGGCCGCGGCCGCGGCGAGCGGGCCCAAGCCGGCCGACGAGCGCAACCCGTTCCGCCGGGCGCTCGTGGTCAGCCTGCTCAACCCCAAGGCGATCCTGTTCTTCATCTCCTTCTTCATCCAGTTCGTGCAGCCCGGCTACCCGCACGCGTGGCTGTCCTTCCTGATCCTCGGCACCATCGCCGAGCTGGTCAGCGCGGCCTACCTGACCACCCTGATCTTCACCGGCAGCTATCTGGCCAGCCAGTTCCGCCGACGCCGCAAGCTCGCCACCGCGCTGACCACCGGGGTCGCCGCCATCTTCGTCGGGTTCGCCGTCAAGCTCGCCACCGCCTCGCTCGGCTAGTGCCGCCCGTCGCCGGGTCAGCATCGCGGGTCGACGAGCCGCGACATCAGCGCGATGAACTGACGCCGCTGGGCGGCGGTCAGCGGCGCGAGGAACTCGTCCTGGACGCCGTCGATGACTTTGTCGAGCTCGAGAAGCCGTACGACGCCCGCCGCGGTAATCGTGACGATGTTCCGGCGCTTGTGGTCAGGATCGACTGAGCGCTCGACCAGCTTGCGCGCCTCGAGCTCGGTCAGGGCAGCGGTCACGTCGCTGCGATCGATCCCGGTCGTCCGGCCGAGGTCGGCCTGACTCGCGGGGCCCCACTCCTGCAGCGCGGCGAGGAGTCGGTAGTGGTACCCGCGCAGTCCGTCACCGTTGGCCTCGAACGCGGCGCTGAGCAGCCCCGACGAGCGTGCGTGCGCCCGGCTGAGCAGCCAGGTCGCGCGTCCTTCGAGCCTGGTCGGGGTGTGGCCGGTGTCGTGGTGGGGCGTGGGCACGCGCCAAGCCTAACAATTGTGGGTCATGCCAACACATGTTATGTTGGCATTGCCTATGTTGGCACAACCAACATATGACCGGTGAAGGAGACCTGACAGTGAACACCTCGCCACGAAGCGGGCCGGAACGCATTCTGGTGATCGGCCGCAGCCCCAGTGTGCTCGTCGCCACGGTCGACGCCCTGCGGGCCAAGGGGTACTCGGCGGACGCGACGAACCAGTTCGACCGGGTCCTCGACGACTACGACGTCAGCGACCTCGATGTCCTGGTCTTCGGCGGTATGGTCCCCGCCGACGCGAGACGGCAGCTGCGCGAGGACATCTCCGGACGCAGCCCGCACGTGACCTTTGTCCAGGGGCTCGCCGGGATCGCCGGCCTCATCGCCGCCCAGGTGCAGGCCGCCATCTCGGCAGAGGACCTCGACAACCGCGACGTCACCTACGACGAGGCGCGGCGCTCGGTACAACTCACACTCAACGACTGCGCCCACGTCACCGTCGAGGCGTGGTGGCACACGTCGTTCGTACCTCCGGAGCCCAGGAGCGCGTCGGTGCGCGTGTTCGACGGCCAACTCGACGCGGGACCCCACACCATCCCGCTTCCGGACCAGGTGCCGTCCGAGGCGTCCTTCGCCGGCGTCAGCATCGGTTCGTCCGCCCGCGTGTTCACCGTCGGCCCCATGCCCGGTAGCGTCACGCAACTGGTGCCGGCCACGGCCACCGACAACCAACTTCCCCCGGTCAGCCAGGTCACGACGAACGGCGACGAGCGGTAGCGCGAGCACGGTGGGACCCTGAACGGGGCTGCCGCGACGCGGCGGAAACGAACGGGGGCACGACGGATGTTCGAGCGGTTCACCGACCAGGCTCGGCGCGTCGTCGTGGGCGCGCAGCAGGAGTGCCTGCGGCTCGGGCACGACGAGATCGGCCCGGAGCACCTGCTGCTGTCGATCCTCGACCAGCCCGCCGCCATGGGCACCGTGGTGCTCGCCTCGCTCGGAGTGGACGCGGCGGCCCTGCACGACCGCCTGGAGCGGGCGGTCGGCCAGGGCGGCCAGCCGCTGGACCGCTCCGGACACATCCCCTTCCATCCGCGGGCCAAGCAGCTGCTGGAGTTCGCACTGCGCGAGGCGCTGCAGCTCGGGGACGCGCACATCGGCACCGAGCACCTGCTACTGGCCGCGATCCGGGTCGAGGACAGCCCGGCCGCGGCGGCCCTGGCGCAGGCCGGCGTACGCCTGGACGCGGCGCGGCTTCGGGTGCGCGAGACGCCGACGACGGAGACCGTGAAGCCCGGCCCGCACCGGTCCGCGATCGAGTCCAACCCGAGGCTGATGTCGCTGCGCGCGGCCAAGGACGCCGCCCTCGACCGGGGCGACTTCGAGGCCGCCGCGGCGCTGCGGGCGCAGGAGCGGGAACTGCTGCGCCGGCTTTACGAGGGCACCGCGGGGTGAGCCTCAGCCCGCCCCGGTCAGGCCGTGCCGGTACGCGTACTGGACGGCCTGCGCCCGGTCCCGTACCCCGGTCTTCGCGAACAGCCGGTTGATGTGCGACTTCACGGTCGCCTCGCTGACGTAGAGCCGCCCGGCGATCTCCCGGTTGGACAGTCCCGCCGCGATCAGCCGCAGGACGTCGCCCTCCCGGGCGGTCAGGCCGTCGGGCAGCGGGCCGGGTGCCGCCGGTACCGGACCGGAGCCGGCCGCCGCGATCAGCCGCTGCTGCACCTGCGGGTCGAGTACCGACTGCCCACCGGCGGCCGCCCGGACCGCCGCCGCGATCTGGGCCCGCCCCGCGTCCTTGGTCAGGTACCCGAGCGCCCCGGCCCGCAGTGCGGCCAGGATGTCGGCGTCCTCGGCGTAGGTGGTCAGCACCACGACCCGGGTGTCCGGGTACCCCTCGCGCAGCCGCGCGGTGGCCGTGACCCCGTCGCAGCGCGGCATCCGCAGGTCCATCAGCACCACGTCGGCGCCGTGCTCGGCGACCAGCCGCACCGCCTCGTCCCCGTCGGCCGCCGAACCGACCACCGTCACGTCTTCGAGGAGGTCCAGCAGCAGCGCCAGGCCCTCGCGCACCGCTGTCTGGTCGTCGGCCACCACGACGCGGATCGTCATGCGGGAATCCTCACATCGACCCGCCAGCCGTCGCCGTCCGGCCCGGCGGTGAACTCCCCGCCGGCCAGCTCCGCGCGCTCCCGCAGCCCCGTCAGCCCGTACCCGCCGCCCGAGCCGGCCAGCGGACGGTCGGACGGCGGCGGTGCGCCGTTGACGACGGCCAGCTCCACCGAGCCCGGCGCGTACCGCAGCGTCAGCTCGACCGGCGCCCCCGGCGCGTGCTTGCGGACGTTGGTCATCGCCTCCTGTGCGGTGCGGTAGATCGCGAGCCCGGTGTCCGGACTGACCGGCACCGGCTCGCCGTCCACGCGCACCGCGGCCGGCGCGGCGAGGTCCGCCCGGTAACCGCCGGCCAGCCCGGCCAGCAGCTCGGGCAGCGGCAGGGTCTCCCCACGCAGCGCGCCGATCGCCCGCCTGGTCTCGGCCAGACCCTCCCGGGCGAGCTGCCCGGCCCGGACGACCGAGCCCCGGGCCTGCTCCGCCCGGCCGCTTTCCAGCAGCGCGTCGGCGGTCTCCAGTTGGACGGTGAGCGCGGCCAGCGAGTGGGCCAGCACGTCGTGGATCTCCCGGGCGATGCGTGCCCGCTCGGCCAGCGCGGCCGACCGGGCCTGCTCCTCCCGGGTCAGCCGGGCCTCGTCGGCCAGGACTTCGTTCTGCCGGCGGATCAGCCCCGCCATCAGGCCGATCAGGCACGCCCCGGGGCCGACGAAGATCCACGCCACGCCACTGTGCCCGACCAGCAGGTGCGTCACGACCCAGGCCGCGGCGAGCCCGGAGCTGACGGTCAACGATGCCCGTAGCGGCGTGCGGGCACCCACGCTGAGGCAGGCCACGGCGAGGAAGGCGACCCCTGGCCCCGGCGACTGCAGCAGCGTCAGCCCCAACCCGCCGAGACCCACGGCGAGCACGCCCAGCAGGTCGGCCGCTGCCGCTGTGCCGCCCGCCCAGATCACGAGCGGGTGGCCGGCCAGCCCCCCGGCCGGCCCGGCCACGTCCGGCCCTGCCGTGTCCGGTCCGGCGGCCCGGCGGCGGGTGCGCACGGCCGGCACGAACGACCAGGACAGCCAGCCGGCCGCGACGAGCAGGAGCAGCGCGACGCCCCGCGGCCCGACCGCCGGCTTGGTACTGAGCACCGCGAAGACGAGGACGGCCAGGAACGCGGCGCTGCGCATTCGCAGCCGCCAGTCCGGCCACCCCCGTCCCCGACGCCCACCAGGGCCGCGTTCGGTCACGACCACCAGTGTCACCGACGGACCTACCGGCCGAGCAGGGTGCGCTGCCTGGCCGCGTAGGGGATGCCCGTGCGCGCGGCGCGGTAGCCGACCAGGGCCACCTCCGCGAGCAGGCTGACGCCTAGGGTGAACATGGTGCTCGACGCGCTGCTCAGCCCGACGCCGGCCAGGTGTCCGCCGGCCACCAGCCCGATCCGCAGCGCGATGCTGGCCAGCCAGACCGCCGCGGTCAGCCACCCGTACCGCATCCAGAGGTGGCCGTCGCGCGGGTATAGCAGCACGGTCACCGCGCGCGCCGAACCGCTGGCCAGGCCCAGTACCGCACAGATCAGCAGGAATCCGATGTCGGTACCGGTCAGGTGCTGGTCGACCAGCTGGTACCCGGCCCAGGCGGTCAGCCCGACCGGGATCAGCAGCGACTGCGCGCGCAGCGGCTGGCCGACGAACCGCCGGCCGATGACGAGGACGACGACGACTGCGATCAGCAGGAGCTGGGCGATTTCCATGGCGTCGACGCTAGGCAGCGGGCCGGTTCCGCACCGCAACCCTCGGGTGGAACCGGGGTTGAACCGCTCGATCCACCCGACAACCTTCCGGTACCAGTGGGGCGTCTGTTTCGTTGGCCGTGATAGGCGGCGGCAGGCGGTTCGAACAGGGGGTGCCGTGCGCAGGAGATCGCTGATCCGGGCAGGCGTGGTCGCGTTCGTCGCGGCCGGGGCGGCGGCCACCGTGGCCGTGGCGGCCGGCTGCACGTCGAGTGGGGCCCAGCCGCAGACGCCCGGGCTGGCTGCCCGCGGCACCGTGCTGACCACCGTGAAGCCGACCCGGCAGGACCTGACGAACAAGGTCAGCCTCACCGGGAAGATCGAGCTCTCGCCCGTCTTCGGGCTCGTCGCGCCGGTCGCCGGCCAGGTGCGGTACCTGAACGTCACGCCGCCCACCAGTACGCCGACCAAGGCGACCCGGGTGGCCGCCGTCTACGTCGGGAAGACCCCGCACTATGTCGAGGTACCGGCCGGTGCCACCTTCGCCGGTCGGCTCGTGGACGACAAGTCGACGGTCACCGTGGGCATGCCGATCGTATCCGCGCGCTGGGCCGGGTACGGGATCGTCGCGGACATCGACGGGGCCGCCGCGTACCAGATCGTCGACGGGCTCGCCTCGGTACAGGCGCAGATCAAGAACGGACCCGGCCCGTTCGCGTGCACCGTGCTGGGTACGCTCGCCGCACTCCCCGCCGGTACCATCCCGCAACCGCCCGCCGCGCCGGCCGCACCCGCCGGCGGCGCCAGCGCCCCACCGGGGCCGGCCGCTCTGCTCGGCCCGCAGGACTCCGGCGACAGCCAGCAGTCGGAGCCGACCGGCATGCGGCTGGTCTGCACGCCGCCGGCCGAGGTGAAGCTCATCAACGGCGCGGCGGTCACGCTGGAGGTGGTGACCGCGAAGGCGACCGGAGTGCTGGTGCTGCCGGTCGAGGCGGTCGCCGGCGGCCAGGGCCACGGCAAGGTCGACGTGGTCGGGCCGGACCAGACCCGGCAGACCCGCGACGTCGAGCTCGGACTCAGCGACGGCCGGGTGGTGGAGATCAAGTCGGGGCTGACCGGGGACGAGACCATCGCGGTACCGGGGCCCAACCTGCCCGAGGCCCAGCAGCAGCCCGGACCGGGCCTGGGCGGCGCCACGCCGGGGTCGAAGTGACCCCACTGGTCGAGCTGACCGGCGTCACCAAGACGCTGCGTGGCCAGGGTGCGCCGCGCAGCATCCTGGCCGGGGTGGACCTGACCGTCCACAGTGGAGAGAGTGTCGCGGTGCTCGGCCGCTCCGGCTCGGGCAAGAGCACCCTGCTCAGCCTCATCGGGCTGTTCGACCGGCCGGACGGCGGCCGGTACCTGTTCGACGGGCGGGACATCACGCGGCTGTCCGAGCGCCGGGCGGCGGCCCTGCGCAGCGCGGAGTTCGGCTTCGTCTTCCAGCGCTTCTTCCTGCTCAAGCACCTGACCGCGGCGCAGAACGTGGCCATGGCGCTGGTCAACGGGCAGGGCTGGCTGCCACGGCGGCGGCGCCGCAAGGCCGCGCTGGCCGCGCTGGACCAGGTCGGCATCGCGCACCTGGCGAAGCAGAAGCCGGCGAAGCTGTCCGGCGGCGAGCAGCAGCGCGTCGCGGTGGCCCGGGCGCTGGTCCGGCGCCCGCGCATCCTGCTGGCCGACGAGCCGACCGGCGCGCTGGACACCGAGACCGGCAACCTGGTGATCGACGTGCTGCACGCCGCGACCGGCCAGGGCTGCGGGCTGATCCTGGTCACCCACGACTGGGACCACGCCAACCGGATGCACCGGGTGCTGCGCCTTCAGGACGGCATGCTCGCCGAGGTGGCCCGGGAGGTGGCGGTGTGATGAAGCTGTCCGGCCGGTTCCGTTCGGCACTGGTCATCGGCGGCCAGGGCATCCGCGCCCGCAAGCTGCGCACGCTGCTGTCCATGCTCAGCCTGTTCCTCGGCGTGCTGGCCGTGGTGGTGGTCGAGGCCGGCGCCGAGACGGCGCGCCAGGCCGCGCTCACCGACCTGGAGCTGACCGCGGGCAAGGACGGCACCGTGGCCATGTGGGTACCGCCGGACCCGCGCATCGTCCCGGGTGCCCTCCAGATCGCGTCCGGCAAGCCGGGCGTGGTCGGGATCCTGAGCCAGCAGGCGGTCATCGGCGAACCCAACGTCACCCCGGTCAACGAGGGTGGAGCACCGTTCGACCAGGCCGGCAACGGCGTCGTCTACGGCCCGCCACGCGGCGGCTTCATGATCCAGTGCGACCAGCGCGGGGTCTGCCAGAAGGTGGAGATGGGTGCCGGTCCGCAGGCGACCAAGGGTCAGGCCATCGAGCTGAGCCTGGTCGGACTCACCGGTGACATCCGCCAGTTCAAGCCGTTCCGGCCGGTGTCCGGGCAGTGGCTGGACTTCTCCGGGGACCCGTCGCTGTCGCCCCGGCTGGTCCTCAACAAGGAGGCCGCGAAGGGCTTCGACCGGTACCGGGTGCCGGCGCAGATGCACCTGGACGGCGCGTCGACCGATGCGACCCCGCGCATCGTCGGCGTCATCGACGACGGCGCTCAGCAACCGGTCGCCTACGTGCGCGCCGACGAGCTGCTCAACTGGCTGCCCTCGACCCAGTTGGACGGTTCGGGCGGCGGCGGCCTCCAGCTCATGATGACACCCGAGGCGGCGCCCGCGATCCAGCAGACACTCAGCGCCCGGGCCGCGGCCCTCGGGGTACCGGCGGACGAGTTCCACAGCGAGACGGTCCACTCCCGGGAGGAGATCGAGTCGCGGCTTGCCCTGCTGAACATGATCTTCCTTGGGCTGGCCAGCCTGGTACTCCTGATCGGGGTGGCCGGCATCCTCAACGTCGGGCTGGCCACGGTCGGCGAGCGGGTCGAGGAGTTCGCCCTGCGCCGGGCGGTCGGCACGCCGCGTTCCCTGCTTGCCGGCATCGTGCTCGCGGAGACGATGCTCACCGGCCTGTTCACCGCCGGGGC
>Ga0081540_1001910_pt1 | contig 17451 bp, 17 predicted proteins | sample TabmetS2T1R1_FD_71024 | JGI IMG/M metagenome (GOLD analysis project Ga0081540, IMG submission 71024) | Tabebuia heterophylla rhizosphere microbial communities from the University of Puerto Rico - S2T1R1 | ecosystem: Host-associated > Plants > Roots > Rhizosphere ... | reverse complement strand
AGCCGCTCGACGCGTTCCATCTGCCCGCCGACGTGTTCGTCGCCGACGCGGGCGACAAGGCGGCATCCAGCCGCTCGACCCACTAGGAGACTACGCCATGAACGGGACGATCCTCTCAATTCGCACGCGCCGCGCATTCGCGGCCCTCGCTCTCGCCGGCTTCGCGACGACCGCATCGGCCGGCCTCTATCCGCCCGCGGCGCCGCCGGGCTCGGCGTTCGTGCGTGTCTTCAACGGCACGACGCAGCCGAAGATCTCGGCGCAAATCGGCGACAAGAACGTCGGCGACACGGCCGCGCTCGAGGCGAGCCCGTACATCTTCCTCGCGCCCGGCACCTACACGGCGAAGATCGGCAGCGCGTCGTCGAGCGTGCCGCTGCAGGGCTCGAAATGCTACACGGCCGCGCTCGAACCGAGCGGCGTGCATCTGTTCGAACAGGACTGCTTCAACAGCCAGCTCAAGGCGCTCGTCTCGGTGTTCAATCTGGTCGACGGCGCGACGGTGAGCCTGAAGACCGCGGACGGAGGCCAGGGCGTCGTCGAGAACGTCGCCGCGAACGCGAGCGGCCATCGCGAAGTCAATCCGGTCAAGGCGAGCCTCGCCGTCTACGACGGCGCGACGAAGCTCGCCGACGCGAAGCCCGTGGCGCTCGAGCGCGGCAAGACGTTCAGTCTCTTCGTCACCGGCAGCACCGCGCAGCCGGTGCTGATCTGGTCGGTGAACTGAGGCGCCGTCGATGCGGTATCTGTTGCTCGCTGCACTGCTCGTTGTCTCGGCCGCCTGGGCCGAGGCGCCCAAGAACGCGACGCCCGCGAAACCCGCGACGCCGACGGCGGGGCCGCAGTACGCTGCAGAGCGTTGCTGCGCGCTCTGCCCGCGCGCGGCAGATCCGGCGGCGTACGCCGGCTCGCAGTATCTGAGCGACTTCCGCGTGCTCGTCGACGGTCGCGACGGCTGGATGTTCCGCACCGGGATGGATCTGACGACGACGTTCGATATCACCGACGAGAGCCTGCACGAGCTCCGTCGCCTCGGCGACGCGCTGCACGCGCGCGGCACCGAGCTCGTCATCGTCTACCAGCCGCCGCGCGGGCTCATGGATTCCGACAAGCTCAAGCCCGACCAGCGTCGCGCCTACGATTTCGCGGCGGCGCACCGCGGCTACACGGCCGCGCTGGAGCGTATCCGCAGTGGCGCGCAGGTCGTCGTCGCGCCGCTCGACACGCTCGTCGACGAGAAGAAAGATTACGAGTACTTCTTCCGCCGCGACCATCACTGGACGCCGGCCGGCGCCGAGCACAGCGCGAAGGTCATCGCCGAGACGGTGAAGAAGCTGCCGGGATTCACGTCGATTCCGCACAAGGAATTCTCGACGCAGCAGGTCGGCGTGCTCGCCAAGCCAGGCACGTTGCAGAAGATCGCCGCGCAGCTCTGCGGCGGCGGTTACTCGCTGCAATACGTGCCGATGTTCGCGACGGAAGGCGCCGGCGGCGATTCGGGCGGCCTGCTCGGCGAGACGGCGCAGCCCGAGATCGCGCTCGTCGGGACCAGCAACAGCGACGCGAAGGGCGGTTACAACTTCGGCGGCTATCTCGAGCAGTACATCGGCGCCGATATCGTCAACGTCGCGCTGAGCGGCGGCGCATTCGAAGGATCGCTGCTGCATTATCTCGAAAGCAAGGAGTTCCAGTCGCATCCGCCGAAGATCCTGATCTGGGAGATGCCGTACCAGAACTATCCGGGCTCGGACAAGAATCCATACAAGATCTTCCGTCAGGCCGTGCCGCTCGTCGCCGACGGTTGCCGCGGCAAGCCGGCGCTGCTGTCGAACAAGATCACCGCGCAGGCCGGCAGCAACGAGCTCCTGTTCAACGGCGGCGGCCGCATCCTGCCGCTCGTCGGAAACGGCGCGCAGCTCGATCTGCAGTTCAGCGATCCCGCGGTGAAGGACCTGCACGCCGAGCTCTGGTATTTCAACGGTCTCAAGGAATCGCTGAAGCTGCATTTCAACCAGTACGTCGACAACGGCGGGCGGTTCGTTGCCGAGCTCCGCTCGGATCGCCCGGACTACGCCGGGGCGACGCTGATGGGCGCGACACTCGAAGTCGATCCGCAATACGTCGTCTCGGCGAGCGTGACGCCGGTGGCGGCGGCGACCGCCAAACCGACCGGCAGCGTATCGATCAGCAACGGCGAGACGTCGTGCTCGTTCACGCTGCCGGCGACGAGCTGCGATCTTGCCGGCGCCGCCCCGAGCGCGGCGTCGCTGACGGCGACCTACAGCGGCGACGTGAACTTCGCGAACGCGACATCGGGCGGCAGCGCGACGTCCGACCCCGCCGCCGCGGTGCGCGTCGCGATCACCGACATCAAACCCGCCGCCGCGAGCGCCGATGCGTCGAAACCGCTGACGCTGACGGCACAACTCTGCGCGCGCGAGCCGGGCGCCCCGGCAAAGCTCGGAACGGCCGCCAGATAGCGCGAATCGCGCGGGAATCCAGTCATGAAGATCCGATCGATCATCCGTCCGCTTTCCGCACTTCTCGCGCTCGCGTGCGTAAGCGCGTGGGCGAGCGACATCCGCGTCAGCAAGTTCACCGACAGCTTCGACGGCGCGTGCGATGCCGATTGCTCGCTGCGCGAAGCCGTGCAGCTCGCGAACGAGCAGCCGGGACCGGATCGCATCCTGCTTCGCGCGGGCGTCTATCAGCTTTCGCTGCCGCCGGAGCATGACGACGACCTCGAGCCGATCGACGAGGACGAAAACGCGAACGGCGATCTCGACGTCGCCGACGACCTGACGATCTCCGGCAAGGGCCTCGACCAGACGAGCATCGACGGCGGCGGCATCGACCGCGTCATCGAAGTGCTGCCGGGCGCGAGCCTGTATCTGCGCACGCTCGCCGTCACGCACGGCCACACGGCCGATATCGGCGCCGGCATCCACAATCGCGGCACGCTCACGATCTGGAGCGTCGCGATCGTCGCGAACGATGCGAGCTCGCAGGCGCATCGCAGCATCGGCGGCGGCATCGCGAACGACGGCGGCGTGCTCGCCGTCTATGCAAGCCTCGTCGACGGCAATGTCTCGCATCCGCGCGAGGTGCTGTTCGGGCGTGGCGGCGGCATCTTCAGCTCCGGAGCGCTGACCGTCCGCGAGACGACGATCAGCAACAACAGCACCGACGACGATGACGACCTCGCGCGCGGCGGCGGCATCTACAACACCGGTACGGCCGACATCGCGCGCAGCACGTTCACCGGCAACTCGGCCCCTTACGGCGCCGCGTTCTCGAACGGGCAAGGCGGCATGGCGACGCTGAGCAACGTGACCGTCAGCGGCAACGAAAGCGAGCCGACCAACATTTACGCCGCCGCCGTCGGCAACGAAGACACGGGCGGGACGCCGGACCATCTCGGCCGACTGAAGCTGAGCTACGTCACGATCGCCGCGAACAGCGGCTGGGGCGTCGTCAATCGCGGGCAACTCGACGTTCGCGACACGATCGTCGCCGGCAACCAGCTCGCCTCGGGCGACGATGCGAACTGCGCCAATTTCGCGGCCTACACGCACGGTGGCGCGCTGCTGGGCTCGCAGCTCGAATCCGGTTGCGAGGCCGATCTCACGATCGCGAACGCAGACACGTTCCGGCATCTACTTTATCCACTCGCCGACAACGGGGGCCGAACCGAAACCCACGCACTGCGGCCGCAAGCGCTCGCGCTCGACGCGGCGGTCGGCAACTGTCCTGCGCAGGATCAGCGCTCCTCGCCGCGCCCGGTCGACGGCGATGGCGACGGCGCCGCGATCTGCGACATCGGCGCGTACGAGTTGACACCGCGCTGAGCGCACCATGACGAGGTGACCATGAATATTCCGATCCGATGCCGCGTCGCGCCTTGGCTCACGCTCGCAGCGGGTTTGCTGTCGGGAGCCTGCGCTTCGGCGCAGACGCTGATGCCGCCGCCGGGTTACATGCACCCGGCCACGAACAAGGGCGGCTCATACGACTGCCCCGCGCCGCCGCCGCCGTTCACGGCGACGCTCGATTTCCCGAGCAAGTACGAAGGATCCGGCAAGGCGCGCAACGTCGTCAACGACGCGGCGAACACGCGCTACAAGACGATGACGCAGCCGCTGACGGACATGGAAAAAGGTGCCGTCAAGAGCGTCGACAAGTTCATGAGCACCGGCAACGCCGCCGCGCTGAAGTGCGCGATCGACTGGTACACGAGCTGGGCCAGCGCGAACGCGCTGCTCGGCGAGGCCGCGAATCACACCGGGCGCTCGCTGCGCAAATGGACGCTCGGCACGCTGAGCGGTGCGTGGCTCAAGCTCGAATTCTCGTCGACGAAGCCGCTGGCCGCGTATCCGCAGCAGGCCGAGCTCGTGCAGACGTGGCTCGGCAAGATCGCCGATCGCGTCGTCGCCGAGTGGCCCGAGACCGACCCGGTCGAGAAGATCAACAATCACTACTACTGGGCCGCATGGAGCGTGATGGCGACCAGCGTCGCCACGAACCGGCGCGATCTCTTCGACTGGTCGACGAAGATGTACGGCATCTTTGCGAACCAGGTCGACGCCGAAGGTTATCTTCCGAACGAGCTCGCACGCGAGACGCGCGCGCTCGGCTACAACAACTACGCGATCACGCCGGTCGCGATGATGGCGGCGTTCGGCAAGGCCAACGGCGTCGATCTCGCCGGCGAAGGCGGCGGCGCACTGAAGCGAGCCGCCGACCGCACGCTGACCGGCATCGCCGATCCGCACGTCTTCGAGGCGAAGACCGGCAAGGAACAGGATCTCGAAGGTCTCGACCAGCAGGACTCGAAGCTCGCATGGCTCGAGCCCTACTGCTGGACCGTCGGCTGCGACGGCGCGACGGCGCAAAAGGCCGCGTCGATCCGGCCGATGAAGAACCGGCGGCTCGGCGGGAACCTAAGCACGCTGTTCGCGGCGCCCTGAGCCGCGAGCTCTTAAAGCCTGAACGACGAAGGACACGAAGAACACGAAGCAAGCATTCGTCGATTTTCCTTCGTGTTCTTCGTGTTCTTCGTGGTTCGATCTTTCGATCTTTGCGCTTTATTTCGCCGCCACCGACGATGCGGCCGCCAGCGGCACATAGAGCGCGCTCGGATGCGCGGCGTCGTGATAGAGCTTCACGGTGACCTTGCGCGCCTCCTTGCCTGTTTCGTTGGCGACGACGCCGCCGCTGTTGTAGTTCTTCTGGCTGTACATCGAGTTGACCGGCGCGATCACGAGGCGCAGGCGGCTGCCCTTCGCGATGCGGCGCGCGGTGAACGTGAAGTGGTCGAACTCGTAGCGCTCGATCGAGCCCGGTTTCACGAGATCGGCGTTGCGCAGGCTCTTGCGATAGCGCGCGCGCATCAGGTCGTCGGTCAGCGCGACGCTCGAGCCGTCGGGCTTGATCTCGTAGATGCCGACCGCGAAGTCGGTGTCGGGCTGATCGAGCGAGATCCACGCCGACAGCTTGAAGAAGCCCGCGACGTCGGTATCGGCCGCGAGCGGCGCCGAGTGATACACGAGGAGCTTGCCGGACGAGTTCAGCAGCCAGCGCTGATCGGTGAGGCCGTTCTGCACCTCGACGCTTTCCCACTCCGCCGGCGCGGTGTCGAGCGGATCGTAGACGTAGCTGTCGCGCTCGCCGCCGCCGGGCCTCTTCTTGTCGAGGCTGCCCGACGCGAACACGTCGTTGGCGCGACCGTTCGACGAATCGAGGTACCACGGTTCGCTCTTCGCCGTCACGGCCTCGAGCGTCGGCGCGTAGCGCCACGCTTCCTCGCCGACGACGTAGAACGCAACCTTGTCCTTGAGAAACTCGGGTTTCGCGCCGTCCTTCATCGTCCAGTCGTACCACGCCTTGTGCAGCGCGTTCATGTCGAGCAGCGATGCTTCGCCGAACTTGAGACCGGCGACCTCGGCCTGCGGCGTGCGCGTCCCGGGATGATCCCACGGGCCGATGACGAGGTAGTGCTTGTCCTTGCCGGCGTCCGAGCCGGAACGCATGTACTCGCGATAGTACGCAAGCGCGCCGGGCTGGTCGCCGTCGTAGTGGCCGGTGATCGTCAGGATCGGGAGGTCGAGCTTCGCGTACTGCTCCTTGGTCGGACTGTAGCTGTCCCAGTAGTCGTCCTGCGCCGGATGCTCGATCCACGCGTGGAAGATCGGCGAGGGATTGCCGACGACCTTGTCGAGGTCCGCGAACGGCGTGTGCGCTTCGTAGAGCCGCTTGAACTGCGCGGCCCAGAATGCGCCGTCGCCGAAGATCTTGTCCTGTCCCGCGTGGCCGCTGGTGAACGTCAGCCACTGCATGTCGTACGGATAGAAGACGTTGTTGCGCATCGGGTAGTCGACGCCGGGCTTCGGCGAGGCGACCGGCACGATCGTCGCGAGGTGCGACGGAAACTCCTTCGCGGTCGCCCACTGGTCGTAGCCCGCGTACGAGCCGCCCCACATCGTCACCTTGCCGTTGCAGTACGGCTGCGTGCCGAGCCATTCGACGATGTCGTGGCCATCCTTCGCTTCCTGCAGCAGCGGCATGAACTCGCCTTCGGAATTGCCGCGGCCGCGCACGTCGATCGTGAGGAACACGTAGCCGTGGCCGGCGAAGTACATGCCGCGATCGTGGTAGCTCTGCGCGATGTACGGCGTCAGCGTGAACACGCACGGCAGCGGATCCTTCTGGCCGAGCGGGCGATACAGCGTCGCGTTGAGCTTCACGCCGTCGCGCAGCGGGATCTTGACGCCCCACTGGAAGTCGACTGGATCGCCCTTGCTCTTGTCGCCGCTCTCGGCAGCGGTCGCTGCGGCACAGACGAAGGCGAGGAGACCGAGAACGAGATTGCGATAGCGCATGGATTTCCCCCGGAGTGAGAAAGCTCAACCGAAACGTGCCGCATCGTACGGCGAAAGATCGAGCGAAGGGCGCTTGCCCGCGACGACTTCGCTGACCAGCAAACCGGTGATGGCCGACATGCTGACGCCCAGCATGCCATGCCCGGTCGCCAGCACGAGATTTTCGACGCCCGGCGCGCGGCCGAGCATGGGCAGGTCGTCAGGGGTCATCGGCCGCCAGCCGTACCATTCCTCGACGACCGCGGGCCCTTCGGGCTCGACGAGATACTCGGCCGCGCCGCGACGCAGCGCATCGAGCCGCGTGCGGTTGAGCGAGGTGTCGTAACCCGCGAACTCCATCGTGCTGCCGAGGCGGTAGCCCGAGCTCCACGTGGTCACGCAGACGCTGCGCTCCTTCAGCACCAGCGGCATGCGCGGCGCGACGCTCGGGCGCGTGTACGTGATCGAATAGCCCTTGCCGGGCTGGATCGGAAGACGAAGTCCGAGCGGCCGCGCCAGCGCGGGCGACCACGCACCGAGCGCGAGTACGACTTCGCATCCGGCGAAATCGCCGCGGTTCGTGCACACGCGCGCGACGCGCGAACCTTCGCGCTCGATCGCGTCGACGCGCACGCCCTCCTCGATCGCGCCGCCCTTCGCGCGCACGACGCGCGCGAGGCCGTCGACGTAGCGGTCGGGCCGCAGGTGTGCATCGCCGCGATTCAAGTACGCCGCGACGACGCCGGGCTTCAGCGCCGGCTCGATCGCGTGCACGCGCGCCGCGTCGAGCGTCTCGATCGGGAGGTCGATCTGGGCGAGCGCGCGCGGCAGCCAGCTCGAATGCTCGAATTCGCGCGCGTCGCGAAACACGTAGAGCGTCCCGCTCGCCTCGAACTCGCAGTCGATCGCCTCGCGCCTGACGAGCTCCTCGATCATGCGGCGCGAGTGCAGCAGCAACGGCGCCTTGGCGGCCGTCGCGCGGCGAAAATCGTCCCAGTTGCAGCGCCGCGCGAAGCCGAACAGCCAGCGCGCGAGCGGGACATCGAGCCGCGGCGCGATCCGGAGCGGTGCATCGGGTTGCAGCATCGCGCGCAGCGCCGAGCCGATCATGCCGGGCATCGCGAGCGGCGTCGCATGACTCGGCGTCAACGTGCCGCAGTTGCCGTGCGAGCTTCCGCAGCCGGCGGTGCCCTGCTCCAGCACGGTCACGCCGCGCCCGGCCTCGAGCAGGTAGTACGCGCAGGCGAGGCCGATCACGCCGCCGCCGAGGATCAGGACATCGGAACTTCGCGCTTCGGTCATCGACGACGGAACTACGGCGCCGCGCCCTTGAAGCCGGGGCCAGTCACGAACCGCCCCGGTTTGGCGCCGGTGCTCTTGCCTTCGCGCACGATCTCGACGCCGTTGACGACCACCTCGCTGACGCCGGTCGCGAACTTGCGCGGGTCGTCGTACGTCGCATGATCGGCAATCTTGACCGGATCGAACACGACGACGTCGGCGAAGTAGCCGGTCCTGAGGTAGCCCCGGCCCTGCAGCTTGAAATTGTCGGCCGGCAGCGCCGAGAGACGCCGCACGGCGCTCGGCAGCGTGTCGACATGCTCGTCGCGCACGTAGTGCCCGAGGAAGCGCGCGAAATTGCCGTACGCGCGCGGATGCGGCTGGAACTTCAGGAACACACCTTCGGGCACGTACGAGCCTTCGTCGGAGCCGAGCGCGACCCATGGCTGCGAGAGCCCGAGCTTGACGTTGTCCTCGCTCATCAGGAAGAACGCGGTGTCGACGCGCGCGTGATCCTCGATCACGAGGTCGATCGCGGTTTCCTCCGGCGACGTGCCGCGCAGCTTAGCGACGTCGGCGAGCGTCTTGCCGGTCATCGCCTTCAGCTTCTCGTTCTTGAAGCCGATCAGGAGGATGTTCGAGGCGTCGCCCGCGGCGTAGCAGAGATTCTCCCAATCCTTCGCCGGCGCGCGCATCTGCTTCAGGAGCTCGGCGCGCGTGTGCGGATCCTTGAGCCGCTCGACCCACGGATCGAGCCCGCCTTCCTGCACGGCCGGGGGCATGCATGCGTTGAGGCCCGTCGCGCCGGCCGTATAGGCGTACATGTTCGCGCTGACGGAAACGCCCTTCGCACGCGCCGCGTCGATGCGCGCGATGGCCTCGCGCATCTTCGGCCAGTTGTCCTTGCCGGCGGCCTTCAGGTGATAGATCTCGCCGTGGATGCCGGCCGCCTGCGTGATGTCGATCAGCTCGTCGATGCCTTCGAGCAGGCGGTCGCCTTCGCTGCGCATGTGCGAGATGTACGCGCCGCCGTACGGCGCGGCGGCTTTCGCCAGCGCGGTCAGCTCCGCCGTGTCGGCGAAGTTGCCCGGAAAGTAGATCAGCGCCGAGCCGACGCCGAGCGCGCCCTCTTCCATCGCGGTGCGCACGAGGCCCTGCATGCGCAGGAGCTCCTCGGGCGTCGCCTTGCGGTTCGCGTTGCCGACGACGTTCTGGCGCACGGTGCTCGCGCCGACGAAGCTCGCGACGTTCGGCGCGACGCCGCGTTTCTGCATCGATTGCATGAACTCGCCGAACGAGGACCAGGTGATGGCGTACTTGATGTCGCCCTGCTGCTCCAGCGCTTCCTTCTTCATCGCCTCGTTGAGCGGGCCGTACGACCAGCCCTCGCCGAAGATCTCGAGCGTGACGCCCTGCAGGCTGTCCGAGACGCCGCGGCCGTCGACGATCAGCGAGTCCGGCGCCCACGACAGCACATTGACGAAGCCGGGCGCGACCGCCATGCCGCGCGCGTCGACGCTGCGGACCGCGCGCACGGACGAAAGGTCGCCGATCGTCGCGATGCGATCGCCGCGGATGCCGACGTCGGCGCGGATGGGCTCGCCGCCGGATCCGTCGTACACGGTCCCGCCGCGGATCACGAGGTCGTACCCGCCGGCCTTCTGGGACGGCGAGGTCGCGCAGCCGGCCGCGGCGAGAACGGCGAGGGTCGCCGTCAGGCAGAGAGGAAATCGCATGGATCACCCTGGCGCCAAAGCCGGAAGCCTAACCGATATGCCGCGCGCCGGGCTGGCATCAAATCTGCATCGATTCCGCGCAGAGCCTAGTGGGGGAATCCGATGAAAGCCTCGACCAACGAACTCTTGCTGGCATTGCGCTCGCCGTCGTCAGGCTGGCTCGCCGCGCTGATCTGCGCGCTGGACGAAGCCCTGCAGGACCCGTCCTTCAGCGATCACCAGCGCGATCTCGTTCGCGGGCTGCTCGACATGAGCCAGGTGCCGCAGCCGGTCGCGGTCGCGGCCAATGCGCGCCTCGAGAGCTTCGAGGAGACGGTCAAGGACCTCCAGACGTACCTTCTGGAAGCGCAGCCGGCCCCGGCTCCGACGGTCGCCGCGCGTCCAAAATTGACAGTTTGCGGCGGCACGGGCTGACGTTGCCGGACCGCCTTTTCCAAAGAATCAGCCTCGCTTCAGCCCGTTGACAGCAGAGCCGGGCTCAGCCAGCGTAACGCGGTGCCGCGCCACCGAAGTCGAATCGCCCTCTTCGCGCTGATCAGCCTCGTCGCCGGCTGCTTCGGCGGCTCCCACCGACCCGAACCCCCGCTCGAAGCCGGCACGCCGCGCGCCGATGCGGCCAACGCCGTGCTGTTCCGCGCGATCGCGCTGGTCGGGACGCCGTACCGCTACGGCGGCAACACGCCGCAGACCGGTTTCGACTGCAGCGGCCTTGTCGGCTACGTCTTCCTCGACGCGGCCGGCGTCGCATTGCCGCGCACGTCGTCGGAAATGGGCGATCTTCGCGCGAGACGGCTCGATCGCGACAACCTGCAGGCCGGCGATCTCGTCTTCTTCGAGGACGGCCGCCGCATCAGCCACGTCGGCATCTACGTCGGCGAGCGGCGCTTCGTGCACGCGCCGAACCGCGGCGGCACCGTCAGGCTCGATCGCCTCGACGACGCGTGGTGGACCGACCACTTCGCCTACGGCAAACGCGTGCTCGACTGATCAGTGCTGATGGCCGTGGCCGCTCGCGCCGTGCGCGTGGCCGTGCGAGGTTTCCTCGGGCGTCGCGTCGCGCACGTCGGTGATCTCGACGTCGAACGCGAGCGTCTTGCCGGCGAGCGGATGGTTGAGATCGACGTCGACCACGCTGGAGCCGACCTTCAGCACCTCGACCTGACGCTGCCCGCCTTCGCGCGTCGAGAGCACCGTCAGCATGCCGGGCTTGAGATGCTCGGCGTCGCGGAAGTATTTCTTCGGCACGCGCTGGGTGAGGTTCTCGCGGCGCTCGCCGTAGGCCTGCTCCGGCGGTACGCTGACTTCGAACGTCTCCCCGGCCTCGCGTCCCATCAGCGCCGCCTCGAGACCGGGAATGAGACCGCCGTGGCCGACGAGAAACGCGAGCGGCTCGCCGCGGTCGCGCGAGGATTCGACCGCCTCGCCGCCTTCGCTGACCGTGTAGTGGAACACGACGACCTTGTTGTTTTCGACCTTCATTGCCGACTCCGAGCGGGGCGCGCAGCCTAGCAGCTAGGCCTGCGCCCGTCACGGGACCGGCGCCGCGCTCGCACGGAAGTCAGCCCCTCGCGCTTCGGGGCCGAGCGCGGTGACGATAGCGAGCAGCACGGCGACGCCGGCGATGAAGACCGCCATCACGAGCGCGTAGTTCTTGTCGTGCTGCACGGCGAGGTGAGTCAGGACCGGCGCGGTGAACGACGCAAGCAGGTTGCCGCCCTGATAAGCGAAGCCTGGCAACGTGCCGCGCACCGCGTTCGGCGAGAGCTCGTTGAGATGCACGGGCACGACGCCCCACGCCCCCTGCACCATGATCTGCAGCAGGAACACGCCGATGCCGAGCAGCACGACCGAGCCGCCGAACGCCCACAGCGGAATCATCGGCAGCGCGAGCAACGCCGCGATGACGATCGCGCGGCGCCGGCCGATCTTCTCCGACAGGCCGCCGAAGAAAAGCCCGCCGACGATCGCGCCGAGGTTCAGCACCACCGTCAGCGTGCCGACCGTGCGCGTGTCGAAGTGCAGTTGCTCCTTGAGGAACGTCGGATAGAGATCCTGCGAGCCGTGGCTGAACATGTTGAAGCACATCATCAGCAGGACGAGATAGCAGAAGAGCGGCCAGCGGCCGCGCATCGTCTCGAGCAGGCCGGGCCGCGCGACGCCGGCGCCGGCCTCGGTCCAGACCGGCGATTCCGGCACGTGACGCCGGATGAACAGCACGAGCAGCGCCGGCAGGATGCCGAGCGCGAACATGCCGCGCCAGCCGATGTGATCGAACAACGCGATGTAGAAAAGGCCGCCGATCAGGTAACCCACCGCGTAGCCTTCCTGCAGCAGGCCGGAGACGACGCCGCGCGCCTTCGCCGGAATCGATTCGAGCGCGAGCGACGCGCCGATGCCCCACTCGCCGCCCATCGCGACGCCGAACAGCGCGCGCACGATCAGCAGCACGGTCAGCGAGGGCGCGAGCGCCGAGGCAGCTTCGAGCACCGCGAACAGCACGATGTCGATCATCAGCACCGGCCGTCGCCCGTAGCGATCGGCGAGCCGGCCGAACAGGTATGCGCCAAGCGGGCGCATCGCGAGCGTCGCCGTCAGCGAGAAAGCGACCTCCGCGGTGCCGACGTGGAATTCGCGCGCGACCTCGGGAATCACGAACACGAGCAGGAAGAAGTCGAACGCGTCGAGCGTCCAGCCGAGGAAGCTCGCCAGCACGACCTTGCGTTGCGTTGCGTCGAGCTCGCGCAGGATCGAGAGGAATTGCATGCAGCGCTCCACAGGCCGGCGACCGGGCAGCGCGAGCATATGTCGAATCGCGCCCGAGGCGCATCCGCCGCCTTGTGCGCTCGGGACCGGCCGTACACAATCGATCCACTTCCGCCGACACGAGCCGCTCCCGATGACGCTTCCTCTCGCCTCGCGCCGCGAATTCATCGCCGCCCTCGCGTCCGGCACGCTCGCGGCGGCGTTCCCTTCCGCGCGTGCGGGCACGGCCGCGAATGCGCGTTGGCGCCGCTACGAGCGCGCGACGGTCATCGACGCGCTCGGCGGCCCCGGCAGCGCGAACAAGCCCGGCGCGGCGCTCGACGCGGCGGATCTCGCCGACGTGCGCGCGTCCGGCATCACGGCCGTCAACGTCACGGTCGGCCGCGTCGGCAGCTACGCGCGCGACTACGACGGCGCGATCGAAGGCATCGCGCACTGGGACGGCGAGATCGCCGCACACCCCGACGTGCTGATGAAATTCCGCGACGCGCGCGACTTCGCAGCCGCGAAGAAGAGTCGCCGTCTCGCGATCATCTACGGCTTCCAGGACGCGACGCCTTTCGGCGAAAGCCTCGACCGCCTCGACACGTTCCACGACCTCGGCGTGCGCATCGTCCAGCTCACGTACAACCGGCGCAATCTCGTCGGCGACGGTTGCCTCGAGCCCGGCGACGCGGGCCTGAGCACGTTCGGCCGCGAGCTCGTCGAACGCATGAACGCGCGCAACGTGCTCGTCGATCTCAGTCACTGCGGGCGCCGCACGACCGAGGAGGCGATCGCGTCGTCGAAAAAGCCGGTCGCGATCACGCACGCCGGATGCGCGGCCGTGTCCGATCTTCCTCGCAACAAGAGCGACGCGACGCTGCGCGCGCTCGCCGAGCGCGGCGGCGTGGCCGGCATCTACCTCATGCCGTACCTGCGCGCGTCCGGCCAGCCGATGGCCGAGGACGTGATCGCGCACATCGAGCACGCGCTCGACGTCTGCGGCGAGGATCACGTCGGCATCGGCACCGACGGCGCGATCTCGACCGTGCAGCTCACCGACGAATACAAGAAGGCGTTCGCCGCCGAGATCGCCGAGCGCAAGGCGCAGGGCGTGTCGGCGCCGGGCGAGACGACGGCCGTCTATACGTTCGTGCCGGACCTGAACTCGCCGCGCCGGATCGAGATGATCGCGGCGCTGCTGTCGAAGCGCGGCAAATCCGATCGTGTCATCGAAAAAGTCGTCGGCGGCAACTTCCTCAGGCTGTTCACCGAAACGTGGCCGGCCTGACCGCGGACGAGGCGATTCGCAAACGCATCGCCGCACGCTACAGCCACTTCCGTCATCGCTCGTACGTGCGCTCGAAGCTGCGCTGGGACCCGCTGTTCGCGGCGGTCGCGCCGGAGCTCGCGAGCTCGCCGCGCGCGCTGCTCGACGTCGGCTGCGGCCTCGGCTTGTGCGGCCAGTACCTGCGCGAGCGCGGCTTCCGCGCGCCGTACCGCGGCATCGACCTCGACGCGAGAAAGATCCGCGAAGCGCGCGGCGCCGCCGAGCGCGGCGGCGTCGAGCTCGTTTTCGACGTCGGTTCGGCCGACGCGCTCCCGGATTTCTCGGGCGACGTCGCACTGCTCGACGTGCTGCACTACATGCCGGCAGGCGAACAGCAGCGCGCGCTGGTGGCGGCCGCGTCGCGCGTGCCGCGCGGGGGTCTCCTGCTGATCCGCAACGTGCTGCGCGAAGCCACGTGGCGCTTCCGCGCGACGGTCGCCGAGGAGCGCTTCGCGCGCGCGTTGCGTTGGATGCGGTTTCCCGTCGGCCACTATCCCTCGCGCGAGGAGCTCGAAGCACCCCTCGCGGCAATGGGCTTCGTCGTGCGCATCGCGCCGCTCTGGGGTCGCACGCCGTTCAACAGCTATCTGATCGTTGCACGTCGGGACGCGCTCGCGGCGGATTGATGCGTCAGGCCCGGCTCGAGCGCGTGCGCCGGCGCCGCATGCGCGCCTGCAGCTTGAGACGCCGTTCGGCGAGACAGCGCGCGTGCGTGCGCCGCGCCTCGGCGTCGCCGGGCATCGCCGCGAGCGTCGTGCGATAGGCGCAGAAATCCGCATACGCGCTGAGCACGTTGCGCAGGCGGCGCAGCAGGAGCTCGAGCATGATCGCATCGTCGAGGAGGCCGATCACCTCGATGTCGTCCGGGATCAGATCGTCGGGATCGCTGAAATACGCCAGCGTCTCGATGACTTCCGAGCGCTCGGGTTCCGAGAGCGCCCATGCTTCGTCTTCGAGCATGAGGATGAGCCGCTGCACCTCGACGAGACGCCGCCGCACGTACGCGGGCGCCGAGCTCGCGGACAGGTGATCGAGCGCGTACTTGGCCGCGTCGATCACGTCGACTTCGTCCGCGCTCCGCGTCATCTGCCGCGCACGCGCGAGCGCGGCATGGAAGCGCTCGATGTCCGCGGGTTCGAGTTCGAACGTGATGCGCATCTCGGCGCGCAGACTACGCGGCTCGCCCGCGCCGGTCAAAGGTGCCTCGACGGGTCCTGCGTTCAGTGCTCGAAGTAGTGCTCGATCGGCACGTCGACCGAAGTCCAGGTCGCCTCGGCGAAGAGATCGGGTAGCGGCGTGTGGCGCTCGAGCGGTTGCGTTTCCGGCATCGGCTCGCCGTCCCGGGCGAGCATGCGGCAATGCTCGTCGATCGCGCGCCGTGCGTAGAGGATCGCCTGCTGCGCGTCGCGGCCGACCGCGCGGCAGCCCGGCAGGTCCGGAATCATGACGCAATGCAGATCCGCTTCGACTTCGCGAAGCGCCACGAGGAACCGCATGACTACTGCACCGTCACGCCGGCACGCCGGTGCGGGTCGCCCGCCGGCGGATGCCTTGCGCCGTCCCGGCGCACATCGTCGAACTCTACGTCCATCGCACAGCCATCCCGTCGGCGTCCGCCGTCCCCAAGTCCGCGAGCGAAAGTCCCTGGCCCGGCGCAAAGGCTAGTTTGCTCCGCGCAGCGAGCATGTGAAAACGCAGCGGGGTCAGCGTTGGCGCATACCGTTTGTCGGCGATATCGACCGGCGAAGCAGGCGAGCCGGGATCCGCGATCGCCGGGCGCAGTTGCATACGGCTGCAACATGACGGGCGCACTGTCCGGAGCGCCCGCCCTTTCGCGATGCGCCATGAAGACGGAAACCGGCTGCCTCGTCGCATTCGCTGCCGCGCTGCTTTTTCATGCAGGCACGGCACCCGCCGAGAATCACGTCGTGCAGGTCGGGGGCGGCAACAACGCCTTCAGTCCGCCGAACACCGACGTCATGGTCGGCGACACCGTCACCTTCACGAACGCCGGCGGCGAGCACAACGTCGCGTCGATGAGCGACGCGCCGTTCGCGTTCCGCTGCTCGATCGACTGCAGTGCGAACGGCGGTGTCAGCAACGCGGCGTGGAGCTCGACGATCACGATCCCGCCCGAGGCCGCGCATCGCACGATCGGCTTCTACTGCGAGCGCCACGGCTTCTCGATGAGCGGCACGCTGACGACGACGAATCCGGTCGACCTGCAGGCATTCGAAGTCGAGTAACACGCCTGCATCGAGCTCTACCGTCGGCGGACGCGGGGACGCGCCCCACCCGATCGGTCGAATCCGGAACGATTCCCCACTGCGAACAGATCGTTCACGGCAGTGAACGAGTTTCCGGCGCCAAGGCCCCCATTGTCTTGAACGCTCCGGGCGCAAAGGCCTTCGTCTCTACGCGCGCAGCAGCCACCGAATCCATCAGGAGACTTACATGTTCGCTCGTACGCTGCTCGGTTGCGCCCTCGCATTGACCGCGGTTCCGGCGCTCGCCACGACCTACACGCTCGATCCCCAGCACACGCAAATCCGGTTCTCGTGGAACCACTTCGGCTTCTCGAACCCCGAGGCGGTGTTCGGCAAGCTCGACGGCACGCTCGACTACGACGAGGCCGATCCGACGCGCTCGAAGGTCGAGGTCACGATTCCGCTCGACAGCATCAACAGCAACGTGCCGAAGCTCGACGCACATCTCGAGTCGCCCGACTTCTTCGACGCGGCCAAATTCCCGACCGCGACGTTCAAGAGCACGCAGGTCCGGAAAGGCGCATCGGCGAATCACCTCGAGGTGACCGGCGATCTTTCGGTGCACGGCGCGACGCATCCGGTGACGCTCGAGGTCACCGTCAACAAGATCGGCACGCATCCGATGCGCAATGCGCCGTCCGCCGGCTTCGACGCGACCGCGACGCTCAAGCGTTCCGAGTTCGGCATCTCGAAGTACGTGCCCGGCGTCAGCGACGACATCTCGCTGCGCATCACGGTCGAGGCCGTCGAGGCGAACGCGTACGCGGAGAGCCTCAAGAAAGCTCAATGACACGAAGTTCCGATCGCGAAAAGAACCCCGCCTCGTGCGGGGTTTTTTTGTTGCGCGTTTCCGCGAGCCGAACGGCTCGGTTCGCTCATGCAAGCGACTTGTAAATACGGTTGACGCCGTTGACGCAAGATCGTCTTATTCCATTTGCAACATCGTGTCGACCTGATTCGTCGTCGGTGCCTCGATGGAGATCGACCATGGAGCGCAAGATCGCTCGCCTGATCGTCCTCGTATTCGGCTTTTCGCTCGCCGCGGCCGCGTCGGGGGAAAACCTCGTCGTCAATCCCGATTTCGACGACGGCCTCGACGGATGGACCGTGTCGACGACCGGCAACGGCCACGCCGCGATCGACGCGACGCGCGGCCTGCCCTCGCAGCCGTCCGCCCAGTTGACGAGCGACTTCGTCACGCCGTCGGTAAGCCTCGTCTCGACCTGCGTGCCGAT
>Ga0081540_1001909_pt1 | contig 17455 bp, 17 predicted proteins | sample TabmetS2T1R1_FD_71024 | JGI IMG/M metagenome (GOLD analysis project Ga0081540, IMG submission 71024) | Tabebuia heterophylla rhizosphere microbial communities from the University of Puerto Rico - S2T1R1 | ecosystem: Host-associated > Plants > Roots > Rhizosphere ... | reverse complement strand
GTGCTCGGCGCTGGGCATGTCCGGCGGGGCCTTCTGCAGGTTCTTATCCACCACGGTGCGGTGCCGCAGCACCGACCGGGACCGGTTCACCACCGCCTGCCGCAGGTACGCCAGCGCCTTCTCGGCGTCGCGGAGCCGCTGCCAGCCGCCGTGCATGGCCACGAAGGAGTCCTGCACCACCTCCTCGGCCGTCGGCGTGTCCCGCACCAGCAGCGCCGCCAGCCGCACCAACGCCCGGTAGTGCAGCGAATAAAGCTCGGTGACCGCCCGGTCCGCGCTCCATGCCACGCGCGCCGTCGGAGAGGCCATGAAAGCATCTGACACGATGCCACCATTGGCCACCAGGGTTTCGGTCACATTGGTAGGACGCGGTGCCCCGTCGTGAGGTTCACTCCCCATCGGGCCGCTTCCGTGCCGCGGCAGGTGCCGCGGCAGGTGCCGCGCAGGACCACGGTCTCCGGTCCTTCATCCCCAGATCTCCCACCCATCTGGCCGTCGCTCGCGTGGCCGTGATCGGCAAACCGTCCGGCTAGCTGCCTGGATGACGGCCAGCCGTAACCCGTGCGGGGCACCGGGCCAGGCCCGGCTACGACTCTCGGGCGGGTCGCCCGACACGATGTTGGGGAATGCCGGAAATCAAGAATATCCATTGCGGGCGATGATGCGACAGCACCTGCCGGGATCGGCACGATAACAACGGATCGCGGCAGCGCCACCCGGCAGTACCCCCGATTTAGCCGTAATTGTGCCCACGCAGGTATTGCCGGGACCGCTGCGGCGAGCTGCGGGCAGGCCGAAGGATGAGCCGTAAGCGTGCCTGGAAGGCCCTAAGATTCTCCTGTGGCTGAATGCTTGTTCTGCGCGATCGTGGCCGGGGAAATCCCCGCCACCACGGTGCTTGAAACGGACCGGGTCGTGGCCTTCCGCGACATCAATCCGCAGGCCCCGACTCATGTTCTGGTCATACCCAAGACGCACTACCCTGACGTGGCCGCGCTCGCCGCCGCCGACGCCGCGCTGCTCGGTGAGGTGATCGGCGCAGTGCAGCAGGTCGCGGCGGCCGAAGCCGTCGCCGAGACCGGTTACCGGGTCGTCTTCAACACCGGTGCCGAGGCCGGCCAGACCGTCCCCCACGTCCACGCGCACCTCCTCGGCGGCCGGCCCCTCACCTGGCCTCCAGGATGACCGGCCCGGGCCCGGCCCCGACTCGCCCCGGACGCCCGTGATCCCGGATAACATGGTGCTCAATACGCTCGGGGGGCGGTCCTCCGGGTCTGCGAGAGCATCGAATTGACAGACATCAGAAACGATGACCTGAACGCCAGCAGCACCTCCAACGGCGACGGGCAACGAGAACCCAAAGGCGAACCACGATCTCAGGTGAAGATCGTGATCCCCGCCGATCATTCGATGGTCAGCCTGCTCGGTTCCGGGGACGAGCTGCTGCACGTGATTGAGCGGGAGTTCGACGCCGATATCCACGTCCGGGGCAACGAGATCACCGCGACCGGAACCCCGGCGGAGACCGCCCTGGTTACCGCGCTCTTCGACGAGCTGGTCGAGCTGCTGCGCAAGGGCACCGACCTGACCGCGGACGCGGTCGAGCGGACCGCGGCCATGCTCCGCGCCGAGCGCGGCGTCCGCCCGGCGGACGTGCTCACGGTCGGCATCCTGTCCGCCCGCGGCCGGACCATCCGGCCCAAGACGCTGAACCAGAAGCGGTACGCGGACGCGATCGACAAGCACACGATCGTGTTCGCCATCGGCCCGGCCGGCACCGGCAAGACCTACCTGGCCATGGCCAAGGCGGTCAAGGCCCTGCAGGCCAAGGAGGTCAACCGGATCATCTTGACCCGGCCCGCGGTGGAGGCGGGGGAGCGGCTGGGATTCCTGCCCGGCACCCTGTACGAGAAGATCGACCCCTACCTGCGCCCGCTCTACGACGCCCTGCACGACATGCTCGACCCGGACTCGATCCCGCGCCTGATGACCGCCGGAACCATCGAGATCGCCCCCCTGGCGTACATGCGGGGCCGCTCGCAACCCGTTGCCACCCCGGTGCTCACTCCGGACGGCTACCGGCCGATCGGCTCGCTGACAGTAGGCGACCTGGTCATCGGGTCCGACGGCAAGCCCACCCCGGTGCTCGGCGTCTATCCGCAGGGCGAGAAAGACATCTACCGGGTCACTACCCAGGACGGTGCCTCGACGCTGGCCTCGGGTGATCACCTGTGGGCGGTAGCTACCCGTGATGACCGCCGCCGCGGTAAGCCCCTCCGGGTCCTCACCACCCGCGAGATGGTCGGTAACCTACGCGCCAACCACAATCACCGGTACGAGCTTCCGCTGCACAGCGCGCCCGTGCGCTTCCCTTACCGGGAAATCCCGGTGGATCCGTACGCGCTCGGGCTGCTGCTCGGCGACGGCTGCCTGACCGGGACTACGACCCCGGCCTTCGCCACCGGCGATCCGGAACTCGCCTGGGAGCTGCAGCTGCGCCTGCCCGGCGTCGACGTCCGGCCCCGGGGAGGCCCTGACTACCAGTTGAACAAGGTGACGTCGCCAGGAGATGTCATCACCCTGGCCAACCCAGTGACCGGTGCGGCGCGCCGGGTCGGCTTGATTGGCGCCCGTTCGGCCACCAAGTCCGTGCCGGACCTCTACCTGTTCAACTCGCACAGGGTCCGGCTGGCCGTCCTGCAGGGCCTGCTCGACACCGACGGCGGCCCTGTCACCCAGAAAGGCCGGACCTGCCGCATTCAGTACACGACCACCTCGCCGCGCCTGCGCGACGATGTGGTCTTCCTGGTCCGCTCTCTGGGCGGGATCGCGTACACCCGTACCCGCCAGGCCGCAGGACGGACCCCCGGCCTCGCCGGGGGGCGCGCTGTCCACCACCGCCACGACGCGCACGTCATCGACATCAGGCTGCCGGCCGGGATCGAGCCGTTCCGCCTCACCCGCAAGCGCGAGGCTTACAACGCGGCCGGCGGCGGCCGCCCGGTGCGCTTCATCGAGAGCATCGAGCCAGCTGGTACCGCGGAGGCGGTGTGCATCTCGGTGGCGGCGGCCGATTCCCTCTACACCACCGAGGACTTCCTGCTCACCCACAACACCCTGAACGACTCGTTCATCATCCTGGACGAGGCGCAGAACACGTCGGCCGAGCAGATGAAGATGTTCCTCACCCGGCTCGGCTTCGGCTCGCAGGTGGTGGTGACCGGCGACGTGACCCAGGTCGACCTGCCGGCCGGCCAGGTCAGCGGGCTGCGCGTGGTGCAGGACATTCTCGACGGCATCGAGGACATTCACTTCGCGCGGCTCACCAGCCACGACGTCGTACGGCACCGGCTGGTCGGCAAGATCGTCGACGCGTATGAGCGCTACGACGCGCAGGCCCAGCAACTAGATCGAGGGCATCAGGGTTCCCGGCCCGCCCGGCGGAGAGGCTAGGGCACGGGCATGAGCATCGATATCGCCAACGAGGCGGGCATCGACGTCGACGAGGTGGGGCTGACCGCGGTGGCCAGGTTCACCCTGGACCAGATGCGGATCCACCCGCTGGCCGAGCTCTCCGTGCTGCTGGTCGATGAGCGCACCATGACCGAGCTGCACGAGCGCTGGATGGGCGAGCCGGGTCCGACGGACGTGCTCGCCTTCCCCATGGACGAGCTGCGGCCTCCGCACCTGGGCGGAAACCGGGACGACCCGGGTCCCGAGCCTGGGCTGCTCGGCGACGTGGTGCTGTGCCCGCAGGTCGCGGCCGAACAGGCCGAGAAGGCCGGTCATTCCACCCAGGACGAGCTCGAGCTGCTGTGCGTGCACGGCATCCTGCACCTGCTCGGCTACGACCACGCCGAGCCCGAGGAGCACGCCGTCATGTTCGGCACCCAGGATCAGCTGCTCAAGGCCTGGAAGAGCGAACAAGACGCGAAGGGGCGACCAGGCTGATGACCGCCCCGGCGTGGCTGCTCGCCGCCGCCGCCTTCCTCGCCCTCGTGGCGGGCTGGTGCGCGAACGCGGAGGCCGCGCTGACACTCGTTTCCGCTACCGGTGCGGCCGAACGGGCCGGCGGAGACAAGCCCGGAAGCAAGCAGAGCCGCCTCGCCACCGTGGCCGCCGACCTGCCCCGCTACATGAGCGTGCTGCTGCTGGTCAGGGCGCTCTGCGAGATCCTCGCGGCGGTGCTGGTCACGGCGGCCTTCGTCAGCTGGCTCGGCGATGACTGGCGCGCCGTGCTGTCCGCGCTCGCCGTCATGATCGGGCTGCGCTACCTGCTGACCGGCGTGCGCCCGCAGACCGGGCGCGTCGGTCCGCGGACCGAACGCACCGCCCACCGCGCGGTCGCGTTCTTGTTCCCGCTGACCCGGGCGCTCGGTCCGCTCCCCAGGCTGCTCGTCGCGTGCGGCAACGCCCTGCCGCCGAGCCGCCAGGTCCGGCCGCCGGCTGACCAGGACGGCCCGGTGGACCGGGCCGAGCTGCGCGGCCTCGTCGACTACCTGGAGCGCAGGAACGGCATCGAGCCAGGCGAGCGGGACATGGTCCGCTCGGTCTTCGAGCTCGGCGACACGATCGTCAGGGAAGTCATGGTGCCGCGCACCGACATGGTGTTCATCGAAGCCGACAAGACCGTCGAGCAGGCCCTCTCGCTGGCCCTGCGCAGCGGCTTCTCCCGGATTCCCGTGGTCGGCGAGAACGAGGACGACGTGGTGGGCATCGCCTACCTGAAGGACATCGTGGCCTGGAGCCACGAGCACCCGGGCGCCGAAGCGACCGAGAAGGTCGCCACCGTGATCCGCCCGGCCAGCTATGTACCGGACAGCAAGCCGGTCGACGAGCTGCTCCGCCAGATGCAGGCGCAGCGCAGCCACGTGGCCATCGTGATCGACGAGTACGGCGGCACCGCCGGGCTGGTCACCATCGAGGACATCCTGGAGGAGATCGTCGGCGAGATCACCGACGAGTACGACAACGAGCAGCCCCCGGTGGAGTGGCTCTCCGGCGGTTCGGCCCGGGTCACGGCCCGGCTGTCAGCGACCGAACTCGGCGAGCTGTTCGGCGTCAACCTGGAAGACGAGGACGTGGAGACGGTGGCCGGGCTGCTGGCTCACGCCCTCGGGCGGGTCCCGATCGCGGGCTCCACCGCGACCGTCCGCGGCCTGCGTCTCACCGCGGAAAACCTGGCCGGCCGGCGCAACAAAATCGGCACGGTGCTGGTGGAACGCGAGAACGAAGCCGCACCGTAAACTCGTCAGCGTGAGCGACGTGACTCCAGATCCCGAGGATCTCAAGATCATCACGCTGGCCCGGTCCTCCCGGGCGCGGGTGGCGGCGTCCGAGGGCGCGGCGGTCCGCGACGAGACCGGCCGCACCTACACCGCCGCCGCGGTCGCGCTGCCGTCGCTTCGGCTCTCCGCGCTGCGCCTGGCCGTGGCCATGGCGGTGTCCAGCGGTGCGCAGAAGCTCGAGGCGGCCGCGCTGGTCAGTGAGGCCGACATGGACCCCGGTGACCTCGCCGTAGTCCGCGACCTCGGCCCGGACGCGACCGTGTTCCACGCCGCTCCCGACGGCACCCTTCGCCAGGCGCTACGTCCCTAGCCGCCACGGCAGCCGCACTGGTCTCGTGGACACCCCGTCGCTGACCAGGCGGTCCACCAGGTCGCTCAGCCCGTAGGGCACGATCCTGTCTCCGGTCGCCCGCAGTTCGGCCGTCGTCCACCAGCGGTACCCGGTAATGACCGAACGCTCCAGGGCTTCCTGCCCGTCCATATCCACCCGTGGCTCGGCCACCCGGACCAGGAAGAACGTGTCCGCGCCGAAGAAGGTGAACCCGTCCTCGGTCGACCACAGCCCCGAGCACGTCGCCACCAGCGGCCCGATGTCGGCCTCGGCCCGGACGTGGCCGGTCTCCTCGGCCAGTTCCCTGACCGCGGCCGCTTCCAGGCTCTCCCCGCGGTGCACCCCGCCGCCCGGCGTGAACCAGACCTGACCTGACCGATCCACCGCGCTGAACAACAGGACCCGGTCGGCCGGGTCGAGGACGAGCAGCCGCGCGGTCGGCCGGAATCGGGGCATGGCACGACCGTAGCGCCGGATCCCGCCGTGCCCTTTATTTACAGGCCTAACGTGCCGTGGTTCCCGCCCTCGTGAGATGCGCGAGAATTGACGGGTGAGCCATCCTCCGTCAGCGCCCGCCTTCCGCTCCGGGTTCGCCTGCCTCGCAGGTCGTCCGAACGTGGGCAAGTCGACGCTGACGAACGCCCTGGTCGGTGCCAAGGTCGCGATCACCAGCGACCGGCCGCAGACCACCCGGCGGGTGATCCGCGGCATCGTGCACCGCCCGGACGCGCAGCTGATCCTGGTGGACACGCCGGGCCTGCACAAGCCGCGCACGCTGCTCGGCGAGCGCCTGGACAGCCTGGTCCGGTCCACTCTGACCGAGGTCGATGTGATCGGGTTCTGCATCCCGGCCACAGATCCGGTCGGCCCCGGCGACCGGTTCTTCGCCCGCGAGCTGGAGAACGTGAAGAAGACCCCGGTCGTGGTGGTCGTGACCAAGTGCGACGGGGTCCCGCCCGAACGCGTCGCCGGACAGCTGATGGCAGTGAGCGAGCTGGGCGACTGGGCCGACGTGGTGCCGGTCTCCGCGGTGACCGGGTTCCAGCTCGACGTGCTGGCCGACGTCCTGGTCTCCCACCTGCCCCCCGGCGAGCCCCTCTACCCGGACGGCGAGCTGACCGACGAGCCCGAGCAGATCATGGTGGCCGAGCTGATCAGGGAGGCCGCCCTGGACGGGGTCCGGGACGAGCTGCCGCACTCGATCGCCGTGGTGGTCGAGGAGATGGGGCCGCGGCCAGGCCGCGACGACCTCACCGACGTGCACGCCGAGCTCTACGTGGAGCGGCCGACCCAGAAGGCCATCGTCATCGGCGCCGGGGGAGTGCGGCTGAAGCAGGTGGGCACGCGGGCCCGCCACCAGATCGAGGCGCTCCTCGGCACCCGGGTCTACCTCGACCTGCACGTCAAGATCGCCAAGGACTGGCAGCGCAACCCGAAGCAGCTCCGCCGCCTCGGCTTCTACGACTGAGCGGTTCCCTTGACCCGGGCAGCCGGCAGGTCCCACGAGCCTTCGGGCGGGCCGACCACCCGGTAGCCGAGCATCTCGTTGATGCCGATCATGTGCGCGTTGGTCTCGGCGTTGCCGGTCAGGATGTGCTTCACCTGTGGCTCCCGGCGCGCCAGCAGATCGAGCATGGCCAGCTTGAGCCGCAGCCCGAGCCGGTGGCCGCGGTGCTCCCTGGCCACCGCGGTCAGCGCCTGGAACCCCCATCCCGGAGGTTCCGGGCCCACCTCGACCACGGTCAGGCCGGCCGGCTCGCCGGTGGTGTCGTGGCGCGCCATCACGGTGTACGCCAGCATGCCGTACAGTTGCGCCCGCTGATCGGTGGCGCGGACCCGCGCCCCGTCCCACAGCAGTTCCTCATGGCTCGCATCGTGCGGCGCGTCTTCGCCCGCGCGGTTGAGCGCGACCACCTGGTCCAGGTGCTCCTCGGGTGTCGGTCCGGCCCAGCTGACGAGCGAGTACCCGGCCGACGCCACCAGGGCCGCGTTCCGCAGGTCGGCCCGCCGTTCCGGTGAGAGCGCCCCGGTGTCCATCACGCGCCGGATCTCGTTCTGTCCCGCGGCCGCCCCGGACGCCCGGGCGAACGCCTCGCCCGCCGAGCCTGCGTAGGCGAACCCGCTCAGAACCCGGCGCCCGTCGGCGATCGCCCGCCCGGCCGCGTGGCGCAGCAGGGCCGTGCCAAGCCCGTGCCGCCGCCGCCCGGGTGCCACCTGGATCTCCAGGAAGCTGAGGTGCCCGTTGTCCCGGTCCGGCAGCTCGAGCAGGTACCAGCCGCCGACCCCGGCCGCGTCCTCCAGCAGCCAGGTCTCCCGTGGTTCACCCATAAAGCCGGCCTGCAGCCAGCCCAGGAAAACCCGCGGCGGCATGACCGGTACCTCCGGATCGTCGGCCATCCTGGTCGCGCGGAAGATCTCGTAGCAGGCGTCGGCCCGCCGCCCGTCTTGCGCCCCGAACCGCTCAATGCCCATGTCCCCAGCGAACCGCACCCGCCCGCCCGCCGCCACTGAATATCCGGCCGGTCAGGCGAGCAGCATCTTGTCGTAGAAGTTCCTGACCCAGCTTTCGTAGCCCGCTGGGCTCAGGCCGCGGCCGAGGGTGAGGCTGCGGTACATACCGGGCTCGATGGCGACCCAGAACACCTCCTCGGCATAGTGCAGGCTGATGTGGGCCGGAAGGCCCGGTTTGGCCAGCAAGGCGGTGGCGGCCCAGCGGGCGCCGGTGCGGCGGTTGTCGGTCATCTGGGCCCACAGGGCGGCGATGTCCGGGTGGGTCGACGCGGCCTCCTCCACAACCCAGAAGATGGCAGCGGCGCGCTCGCCGATGGAGCGGACCTGGCGGGCGTGCAAGCCAAGCATGGTGGGCGCATCGGGTGCGGCCTGCATGGCGGCGACCGCATCACGGCCGAGGATCGGGACGTCGCGCAGGTCCCCGGCGATGGCATAGTCGACGGTCACCTTGAGCAGTTCGGCCTTGGTCCGGTAGAGGGCCTCGACGGTCTTGACCGAGACACCGCCCTGATCGGCGACGGCACGCACGGTAGTGCCCGACCAGCCGAGGCGCTCGAAGACGTCCTTGGCCGCGGCCACGATGGCCTCCCGGGTGCGCGCCGCGGCCGCCACTCGCTGGGGAGCGTGGTAGGGGCGCTTCGCAGGGTTGACAGGATCATCCATATTCGTTAGGGTCACACCCTATCAAGATTGATTAGGGCTAAACCCTATCAGATAGTCCTAGCCGAAGGGGACACTTATGGCCAGCACCACCTACAGCGAGACGACCGCGCTGTGCATCCGCAGCATGGACCTCATGACCGAGGGAAGCCGCGAGGACTTCGAGCGGTTTTGTCACCCGGAGGCAGTCAACCGGGAGGCAGCCGTCGAGCCGCCGGCCGCCCGCCAGCCCGGGCCGGCCGGGTTCTGGGCCACCGCCCAGTGGCTCCGCGCCGCGTTCTCCGGCCTGCACTTCGAGATTCACGAGGCGGTCGAGCGCGACGACCTGGTGGTCGTGCACGTGACCATGTCGGGCCGTCACACCGGCGACTTCGTCAGCTTCCTGCCGGGCACCGACACGGTGGACAGCGTCATGCCGCCGACCGGAAAGTCGTTCGCCGTCACCCAGACCCACTGGTTCCGCACCCGGGACGGCATGATCACCGAGCACTGGGCTAACCGCGACGACCTGGCCATGGCCAGGCAGGCCGGGTGGGTACCCCCGTCGCCAGGATTCCTCCTGCGCGCCGCGATCGCCAAGCGCCGCGCCCGCCCGCGCCCCGCCTGACGCCGCCAGGCCCCGCCCGGTCGCGGCCCAACTACTCCGCACGATGAGTGCTAGTTAGTCCCGTCAGTCTCAGTAGCCCCATGAGCTGTGGTAACGGCTGGAGCGCGTGCCCGCCCGGACCGAAAAATGAGGTATCGGATCTGTATCGGCAACGGCGGTGCGAGGGCTGGCGGAGACATGATGGGTTTAGCCGTACCGGCAAAGGGGGCCAACGGTGCTGATCATCCTCGGCTTGCGCGTGTTCTACCGGACGATGGCGCAGGGCATGTTCTACTGCCGCCGGTGCGGCGGGGACCGGGAATACCGGCACCGGGCCGGGCGCCGGTGGTTCACCGTGTTCTTCCTCCCGGTCATCCCGCTGAACCGGGTCGGCGAGCACGTCCAGTGCACCACGTGCCGGACCCGCTACGTGACGGACGTACTCAGCCAGCCGACCACGGCGCGGATGCAGGCGGCGCTGCCGGCCGGCATGCGGGCCGCCGTCTCAGCCATGCTGCGGTCCGGCGATCCGTCCAGCCCGGTGTCGCGGCAGCGGGCGATCGAGGCGGTCATCGGCTCGGGCGTGCCGGACTATGACGAGGCCGCACTCAACGCCGACCTCGTGCAGCCGTTCGAGGTGATCCGCCCGGCCCTGAACCAGGTCGGGATGCAGCTCACCATCCAGGCCAGGGAGTGGTACCTGGCCGAGGTGATCCGCATCGCCCTGGCGGACGGGCCGCTCTCGGAAACCGAGCGGCAGGCCGCGCTGGCTATCGGCGCCGACCTCGGCATGACCCAGGCCCAGGTCATCGGCGTGGTCGCGATGACCGAGCAGTCGGCCGGCCGCGACTAACCGGCCCTAGGCCGACCAGCCGGGCACGGCCGCCACATCGAGCCGGTAGCCCGTGTTCGGAGGGCCGAGCACGGTGTAGCCCATCGCGTCGTTGACCGCGATCATGTGCGTGTTGCCCTGGCCGTTCCAGGTCACGATCCGCTCCAGTCGCGGCTCGGTGGTGGCGAGCAGTTCCATCATCGCGATTTTCAGCAGCAAGCCGAGCCGGTGCCCGCGGTGGTTCCTGGCCACCACGGTGAATACCTGGAATCCCCAGCCCGGCTCGGCCGGGTCCACCGATATCTCGGTCAGTGCCGCTAGTTTGCCGGTGTCGTCATGCCGCGCCGCGACCGTGTAATCCCGCATCCCGTAGTGCGGGCGCAGGCCGTTGACGCGTTCGCGGACTCGCTGGGCGTCCCATTCCTCGTGGGCGATCTCGGGGTCCCGGGGGGCGTCGGCCATCCCGTTGTAGACCGCCGCCGTCTGCTCGATGAACTCCTCGGGTACCGGTCCCACCCAGGACACCAGCGAGTAGCCTGCCGCCGCCCGTTCGGCCGGACCGCGCAGCCGGGCCAGCTTTCCCTTCTCCAGCTTCCCGATGTCGAGCATTCGCTGGATATCCGCCAGCCCGGGCTTGGCTCCGGCCGTGCGGGCGAACGCCTCGCCCGGGGAGCCGTCACGCGCGCCGCCGTTGAGTACGGTCCGCCCGTGCCCCGCCGCCCGGCCCGCTGCGTGCTGCAAAAGGGCGCGCCCGATTCCCCGCTGCCGTGCCGCTGGGTGTACCACGATCTCCAGACCGCCCTGGTCCAGGTTCTCCCTGGCCGGCAGGTCCAGCCGGCACCAGCCCACGGCCTGGCCCTGGTCGGTGGCCAGCCACACTTCCCTCGGACTACCGTCCCAGCCGACGGTCATCCAGCCGGTGAACGGCTGCTCCGTGAACGGCGGCTCCCCGGGATGATCGACGCGCTCGGCAGCCAGCATGACCTCGAAGCACGCGCGGATCCTCCTGGTGTCCGCGGGGGAGAGGCCCACCTGCTCGATTTCCATCCTCACAGCCAACCCCGGCCGGGCCCGCGGCGCCACCTAATATTCCGCCACTCCCGCCACTGCAAAGCACCCGGCGCAATCCCCGGCTCCCGAAGCTGGTAGGGTGACTGACAATGTTGCGCGAGCTGCTCCTCCTTAGCGGCCGCGGCGGGGGCCGATAGGCCGGCTCCCTCGCCGCGGAGTGTTGGCGTGTTCGCTGGCCATCAATCAGGCAACACACCGCCCGCCGCTCACTAGCGCAGAGGAAGCAGCAGTCAGATGCAAACCGATCCCGCGTTCAAACGCGTGTCGCCCGTACAGCAGCAACCCAGCGGAATGCCGTGTCATCGCTACACGCCGTTCCAGCCCGTCGATCTTCCTGATCGCACCTGGCCCGCCAAGTCCATCACGACGGCGCCGCGCTGGCTGTCCACCGATCTCCGGGACGGCAACCAGGCGCTGATCGACCCGATGAGCCCGGCCCGCAAGCACACGATGTTCGAGCTGCTGGTCCGGATGGGATACAAGGAGATCGAGGTCGGGTTCCCGTCCGCGAGCCAGACCGACTTCGACTTCGTGCGCGAGCTGATCACCGAAGACCGCGTCCCGGACGACGTCCGGATCTCGGTGCTCACCCAGGCCCGGGAGGACCTGATCGAGCGCTCGGTCCAGTCGCTGGCCGGCGCGCACATGGCCACCGTGCACATGTACAACGCCACCGCCCCGATCTTCCGCCGGGTGGTGTTCCGCATCGACCGCGAGGAGTGCAAGGCGCTCGCCGTCGAGGGCACCCGCCACGTGATGAAGTACGCCGAGCATTACCTGGACGGGACGGACTTCGGCTACGAGTACTCGCCCGAGATCTTCATGGACACCGAGCTCGACTTCGCCCTGGACGTCTGCGCGGGGGTGATGGACGTCTGGCAGCCCGGCCCGGGCCGGGAGATCATCCTCAACCTGCCGTGCACGGTCGAGCGCTCCACGCCGAACGTCTACGCCGACCAGATCGAGTGGATGAGCCGGAACCTGCCGAGCCGGGACCACGTCTGCCTGTCGGTGCACACCCACAACGACCGCGGTACCGCGGTGGCCGACGCCGAACTGGCCGTGCTGGCCGGTGCCGACCGGATCGAGGGCTGCCTGTTCGGCAACGGCGAGCGCACCGGCAACGTCTGCCTGGTCACCCTGGGTCTGAACCTGTTCAGCCAGGGCATCGACCCCATGATCGACTTCTCCGACATCGACGAGATCCGTCGCACCGTCGAGTACTGCAACCAGCTGCCGGTCCATCCGCGCCACCCTTACGCGGGCGACCTGGTCTACACCGCCTTCTCGGGCTCCCATCAGGACGCCATCAAGAAGGGGTTCGAGGCACTGGAGGCCGACGCGGCCGGCGCGGGCGTCCCGTTCGCCGAGTACCCCTGGGCCGTGCCGTACTTGCCCATCGACCCGCACGACGTGGGCCGCAGCTACGAGGCGGTCATCCGGGTCAACTCGCAGTCCGGCAAGGGCGGCGTCGCCTACGTGATGAAGGCCGAGCACCAGCTGGACCTGCCCCGCCGCCTGCAGATCGAGTTCTCCCGGGTGATCCAGGGCCACACCGACGACGAGGGCGGCGAGGTGACCCCCTGGCAGATGTGGGAGATCTTCTCCGCGGAGTACCTCGCCGCGGGCCCGGTGGCGCTGCTGGACCACCAGACGTCGTCGGTGATCGAGGCCAAGCACGCCCTCGCCGCGGAGGTCTCGGTTGACGGGCGCCCGCAGCAGATCGAGGGCGTGGGCAACGGCCCCATCTCGGCGTTCTGCGACGCGCTGGCCTCGGTCGGCGTGGACGCACGCGTGCTCGATTACAACGAGCACGCGCTGACCGCCGGAACCGACGCCCAGGCCGCCGCGTACGTGGAGTGCGAAATCGGCGGTGGCGTGTTCTGGGGCGTCGGCATCGACACGAACACGGTCACGGCCTCGATGCGCGCGGTCCTTTCCGCGGTGAACCGGGCCCGCCGCGGCTGACCCGCCGAGGTCAAGCGCGCCCCGGCGCGGCGATCATCCCAGGGCGAACTGCTATCTCCGGGCTGATTGTCCCTGCCATGCGGGAGAATAGGTAGGTGCAGCTCTACCGGGACGACGGGATCGTGCTGCGGACGCAGAAGCTGGGCGAGGCGGACCGGATCATCACCATCCTCGGCCGCACCAGCGGGCGGATCCGCGCCGTGGCCAAGGGCGTCCGCCGGACCAAGTCGAGGTTCGGCGCCCGGCTGGAGCCGTTCACGCACGTCGACCTGATGCTGCACACGGGCCGCTCGCTAGACATCATCACGCAGGCGGAGGTCATCAGGCCCTACGGTCAGCCGCTGGCCGGGGACTACCCCCGCTACACCGCCGGCGTGGCGATGCTGGAGACGGCCGAGCGGTTCACCCCGGTGGAAAAGGAGCCCGCGCTGCGCCAGCTGCTGCTCCTGATCGGCGGGCTGCGTGCCCTCGGTGACGCGGAGCACGCTCCCGGCCTCGTTCTCGACGCCTTCCTGCTGCGCTCGCTCGCGGTGGCGGGCTACGCCCCCGCCCTGCAGGAGTGCGCCCGCTGCGGTGCACCTGAGAGCGGGATGACGGGCAGCGGCCGGCGGCTGCCAGCCTTCGCCGTCGCGGCCGGGGGCATGGTGTGCGCCTCGTGCCGGCCGCCCGGCGCGGCCTCGCCCGCGGCGCCGACCGTGGCCCTCATGCTCGCGTTGCTGAGCGGCGACTGGGACATGGCCGATCGCAGCGAGCGCAGGCACCGGGTAGAGTGCAGCGGTCTTGTGGCCGCGTACCTTCAGTGGCACCTGGAGCATTCGATCCGTTCGCTTCGACATGTGGAGCGCGTCTGATGGGGACCCGGGGCGTACGTCCGCCCGATCCGCATCCGAGCGGCGTGAAGCCGCCGGACATACCGCCCGACCTGGTCCCCAGGCACGTGGCCCTGGTCATGGACGGCGACGGGCGGTGGGCAGGGAAACGGGGTCTGCCCAGGACCGAGGGGCACAAGCAAGGCGAGTCCTCGCTGCTCGACGTGATCATGGGAGCGATCGAGCTCGGCATCCCCTACCTGTCCGCATACGCCTTCTCGACCGAGAACTGGCGGCGCTCACCGGACGAGGTCCGCTTCCTGATGGGGTTCAACCGCGACGTCATCCACCGTCGCCGTGACCTGCTGAACGAGATGGGTGTCCGCATCCGCTGGGCCGGCCGGCGACCGCGGCTGTGGCGCAGCGTGATCCGCGAGCTCGAGCAGGCCGAGCAGATGTCGGCCGGGAATTCCGTGCTGACCCTGCAATTCTGCGTCAACTACGGAGGCCGGGCCGAGATCGCCGACGCGGCCGCCGCTATCGCCGCGGACGTGGTGGCCGGAAAGATCCGGGCGGACAAGATCGACGAAAAGGTGTTCGCTCGCTATCTGGACGAGCCGTCGATTCCCGAAGTGGACCTTTTCGTCAGGTCCTCCGGCGAGCAGCGCCTTTCGAACTTCCTGCTCTGGCAGTCCGCCTACGCCGAACTGGTGTTTCTCGACACGCTCTGGCCCGATTTCGACCGGCGCCACTTGTGGCATGCCTGCGAGATCTTCGCCAGCCGCGACCGCAGGTACGGCGGCGCCCAGCCGAACCCGGTAGCGCCAGACCCAGCCTCCGCCGACCCAGCCCCGGCCGAACCAATTCGCGATGACCGGCCGGGGCTCTTAAGCTAGGGACTTCCGGGCCGGGCCGCCGGACAGACCGCAAGAGCGTGCCTATACCCGGATCACCTCGGGATTCGCGCCCGCCGACCGCCAGCCGGATGGAGACCTTCACCATGGCACTGCGCAGTGACCGCCTCGACGCCATCGTCAGCCTGAGCAAGCGACGGGGCTTCGTCTACCCGTCCAGCGAGATCTACGGCGGCCTGCGGGCCGCCTGGGACTACGGCCCGCTCGGCGTCGAGCTCAAGAACAACATCAAGCGCCAGTGGTGGCGCGCCATGGTTACCGAGCGCGATGACATCGTGGGCCTCGACTCTTCGGTCATCCTGGCCCCCGAGGTATGGCAGGCGAGCGGTCACGTCACCGAGTTCACCGACCCGCTCACCGAGTGCTCCTTCTGTCACAAGCGCTACCGCGCCGACCACCTGCTCGAGGCCTACGAGGACCGGCACGGCCACGCCCCGGCCAACGGCCTGGCCGACCTCACGTGCCCGAACTGCGGTAACCGGGGTACCTTCACCGAGCCGCGCGTGTTCAACCTGATGCTCCGCACCCACCTGGGCCCGGTGGAAGACGAATCCGGCCTGGCCTACCTGCGCCCCGAGACGGCGCAGGGCATCTTCATCAACTTCAAGAACGTGCTGCAGACCTCACGGAAGAAGATCCCGTTCGGCATCGGCCAGATCGGCAAGTCGTTCCGCAACGAGATCACCCCGGGAAACTTCATCTTCCGGACCCGGGAGTTCGAGCAGATGGAGATGGAGTTCTTCGTCAAGCCCGGCACCGACGAGGAATGGCACCAGCGCTGGATCGACGAGCGCTTCGGCTGGTATGTCGACCTCGGCATCAACAAGGAGAACCTGCGGCTCTACGAGCACCCGAAGGAAAAGCTGTCGCACTACTCCAAGCGCACGGTGGACATCGAGTACCGGTTCGACTTCGTCGGCAGCGAGTGGGGTGAGCTCGAGGGCATCGCCAATCGCACCGACTTCGACCTCAAGACCCACCAAGAGGCTTCCAAGCAGGACATGTCCTACCTGGACCAGGAGTCGGGGGAGCGGTTCATCCCGTACGTGGTCGAGCCGGCTGCCGGCGTCGACCGCGGCGCGCTGACCTTCCTGCTCGACGCCTACGCCGAGGACGAGGCGCCGGACGCCAAGGGCAAGCTGGAGAAGCGGACCGTGCTGCGGCTGGACCGCAGGCTGGCCCCGGTGAAGGTGGCGGTGCTCCCGCTGTCCCGCAACGCCGACCTGTCGCCGAAGGCCCGTGACCTGGCGGCCGTCCTGCGCAAGCGGTGGAACACCGACTTCGACGACGCCAGCGCGATCGGCCGCCGGTACCGGCGCCAGGACGAGATCGGCACCCCGTACTGCATCACGGTCGACTTCGACACCCTGGAGGATCAGGCCGTCACGGTCCGGGACCGCGACACGATGCAGCAGGAGCGCGTCGGTATCGACGCCCTGGAAGGCTACCTATCCGAGCGCCTCGGCCCCTGCTAATACCTGCGGTACATGTCGGCCGCGGCCTGGTGGAACCCGTCAGGGAGCCCGGCCGCGGCCATGGCCGCGGCGATCTGTTCCATCTCGCCGACCCACCGCCAGCCCTTGGCCGCCGCCGCCGCGGCCGCGCCGTCCCAGCGTTTCTCCAGGCCAGGCTGGGAAAGGGCCCATTCCGCTAGCAGCACGGATTCCACGCCCTCGGCCCGGGCCAGCGCCCGCGCCGCCAGCAGCAACGCGGCCGATCCCTTGGTCCAGGACGCATAGGCCATCTTCACCGCGGACGCTGACCCCGGCGGCGGGACCACCCGCGCGTCCACGGCGGTGCCGCCGAACAGCGCCCCTATCTCCCCGGCGCGCGGACCGGAGAGATACAGCCGGGTGGACCCCGGAGCGACCGGGGGAGGCCCGATGATCCCGCCGTCCGCGAAGCCAGCCCCGCCCGCCTCCACGATCGCGGCCACCTCACCCGCGGTGGCCGGGGAGATCGCGTTGGCGTCCAGGTAGAGGCCGCGGAACCCGGCCACCTGCCGGGCCACGTCCAGCGCCGCGTGCGGCGGGCAGACTGAGACAATGATTGCCGAACGGGCGGCCATTTCCGCCCGCCCGCACCCGTCCAGCCCGGCCTCAGCGGCGCGTTCCCTGGTCGCCGCGCTGCGCCCCTCCGGCACCCACAGCACCCGGTGCCCGGCGTCGGCCAGGCACTTCCCGATCGCCGCTCCCATCTCGCCCGGATGCAGCAGCCCTATCGTCACGTCACCCATGCGCCTATCTCACCAGGTGCCGAGGTCAGTCAGCAGGCGAGCGCCTTGCCCGACAGCTAGCAGTGGTTGCGTGCCCGGGCCGAAAACGCTTGGCTAGCACGGTAGAGTCCCGAGTGACTACAAGATGTCGCATGCTGCGAGGAGCAGGAAGTGCCGAAGCTCGTTTACGACTTCACCGAAGGAAATAAGGATCTCAAGGATCTGCTGGGCGGTAAAGGGGCCAACCTGGCCGAAATGACGAATCTCGGG
>Ga0081540_1001908_pt1 | contig 17461 bp, 14 predicted proteins | sample TabmetS2T1R1_FD_71024 | JGI IMG/M metagenome (GOLD analysis project Ga0081540, IMG submission 71024) | Tabebuia heterophylla rhizosphere microbial communities from the University of Puerto Rico - S2T1R1 | ecosystem: Host-associated > Plants > Roots > Rhizosphere ... | reverse complement strand
GCTGCTGCGTCGCCGTCGGCTGCGCTCGTGACGCTCGGTTGCGCGCGCAACGAGGTCGACTCGGAGGAGCTCGCCGGCCGCCTCACGGCCGATGGCTGGCGGATCGCCCACGACCATACTGACGCCGACGTCGTCGTGGTGAACACGTGCGGTTTCGTGGCATCAGCGAAGAAAGACTCGATTGACGCGCTGCTGGCGGCGACGGAGGCCGGCCGCCCAGTGGTGGCGGTCGGCTGCCTGGCCGATCGTTACGGCCGCACGCTGGCGGATTCGCTGCCTGAGGTCGCCGCGGTGCTCGGCTTCGACGCTTATCCCGATATCGCCAACCGGCTCCAGGATGTCATCACCGGCCGACCCGTAGCCTCCCATGAGCCGATCGACCGACGCCGGCTGTTGCCCGTCTCACCCGTACATCGCCCGGCCGCCGCGGCCGAGCTTGGGTTCCGCGGGCACAACTGGGTGCCGCGCGCCCGGCAACGACTTGACGCGTCACCCGTGGCATACCTGAAGCTCGCGTCCGGATGCGATCGGCGGTGCTCCTTCTGCGCGATTCCCTCCTTCCGTGGCTCGTTCGTGTCCCGACCCGCCGACGATGTGCTGACCGAGGGCCGGTGGCTGGCCGCCACGGGCGCTCGGGAACTCGTGCTGGTCAGCGAGAACTCGACGTCCTACGGCAAGGATCTCGGCAGCCCGCGGGCACTCGAAGTCTTGCTACCTGCGCTGGCCGCGATCGACGGCGTCGAACGGGTCCGGGTGACCTATCTGCAGCCAGCCGAACTCCGCCCATCTCTCGTCGAGACGATCGCGACAACTCCAGGAGTGGCGCCGTACTTCGATCTGTCGTTCCAGCACGCCAGCCGGCTCGTGCTGCGCCGCATGCGGCGCTTCGGGGGAGCTGCGGACTTCCTCGACCTGCTCGCCCGCATCCGCGAGCTCGCGCCACGTGCGGGTGTGCGCAGCAACGTGATCGTTGGCTTTCCCGGTGAGACCGACGCCGACGTCGAGGAGCTCGAACGGTTCCTGACCGCCGCCCAGCTCGATGTCGTTGGCGTATTCGGCTACTCGGACGAGGACGGCACCGAAGCTGTCCGGATGCTGGGCAAGCTCGACGAGCAGACGATCGCCAAGCGGGTTACCCGAATGCAAGATCTTGCCGACGAGCTGGTCAGCCAGCGGGCCGAGGATCGAGTCGGCGAGACAGTCGACGTTCTCGTCGACACCGTGACAGCGGCCGGCGAGCTGGTCGGCACCGCGGCGCACCAAGCCCCGCACGTCGACGCAACCACTCGGGTTATCGACGCGCCTCGCGGCGTGCGACGAGGCGACACCCTCCGTGCGCAGATCGTCGCTAGCGAGGGGGCCGATCTGGTGGCTCGGGCCGGTGCGGGGGACGAGTCGTGACCGTTCGTCCGACCGCCGCCGACCGACTGGCAGATCTGCCGAGTCGCGTGTCGGCCTGGAACGTCGCCAACGGGCTCACGACCCTGCGGATCCTCTTGATTCCGGTGTTCGTCATCACGTTGTTCCACGGCGACGGCCAACAACCCGGATGGCGAGTCATGGCGACGGTCGTCTTCGCGGTCGCGTCTATCACGGACCGGTTCGACGGCGAGATCGCGCGTCGGCGCGGTCTCGTCACCGAGTTCGGCAAGCTGGCCGATCCGATCGCAGACAAGGCGCTGGTCGGAGCCGCATTGATCGGGTTGTCGGTCCTCGGTGAGTTGCCGTGGTGGATCACGGTGGTGATGCTCGGCCGCGAAGCCGGCGTGACCATACTGCGGTTCTGGGTCATCCGACACGGTGTCATACCGGCCAGCCGCGGCGGCAAGGTGAAGACAACGCTGCAGACCGTGGCCATCGGCCTGTACCTGTTGCCCCTGTCCGGCTGGCTCCACATCGTCGCGGAGATCGTCATGCTCGCCGCGGTGGCGCTGGCATTGATCACCGGCATCGACTACGTCGGCCGCGCCCTCAAGTTGCGTCGTGCCCCAGCGTGAGACCAATCTCGCGCGGCTGCACGCGGATCTGCGTGTGCTCGGCGCGACGGTCGCGATCGCCGAATCGCTCACCGGTGGCTTGCTGTGCGCCGAGCTGACCCGGACTCCTGGCGCCAGCAGTACGGTGCGCGGTGGGATCGTCGTATACGCGACCGACTTGAAGACGACGCTCGCCGGAGTGCCCGCCGAGCTGATCGCCGCTCGCGGCCCGGTTGACCGGGACGTCGCCCTGGCGCTCAGCCACGGTGTCCGCGCCCGGCTGGAAGCGACGTACGGCCTCGGCGTGACGGGGGTGGCCGGTCCGGAGCCGCAGGGCGCACGACCGGTCGGAACCGTGTTTCTCGCCTTGGTCGGGCCGGATGGCGAGACGGTCGCCGAACGGTCATTTCCTGGCGATCGGGCGGCGATCCGGGCCCGGACGGTCGCTGCGGCCGTGGACTTGCTGAGCCGGGAATGCCGAGAGGCGATTACAGCGTTACGTTCGCTGTGAGCAAACGTGTGGGCGAGCCGGTAATGCGGTTCCAGCGCTCGCGTACGGTGGAGCAATCTCCCGGCGCAATCGCGTCAGGACAAGCCCGTGAGGGGGGTTTCGCATCATGACCGTGCTACGGAAGGTGGTCGGCGAGACGCTGCGCGGGCTGCGGCTGCGCCAGCGCAGGACACTGCGTGAGGTGTCATCGAGCGCGCGCGTGAGCCTGGGATATCTCTCGGAGGTTGAGCGCGGGCAGAAGGAACCGTCGTCGGAGTTGCTGGCGGCGATCTGCATTGCCCTCGACGTCGAGCTCTCGGAGCTGTTCCGCGAAGTCACTGACACGCTGCGCCGCGAGGAGAAGCTCGCCGGCAGTGTCGCTGGCTCCAATCCTCGCGTTCCGGCGACATCCGGGCCCGAGTCGACTGACTCGCCGCAGATGCGAGCGCTGCCGACCGTCGCCGCCTAGCCAAGCAGTTCGGAACCAAGGCTGGACAGTTCTTTCACGGGCCGCGGTCTGTGGTCGGCCGGCGCCTTTTGTGGGCGAGGCCGGCTTTCGAGCGAGCCAAGATATCTCTGAGACGTTTGCCCAGCGGGCGCAGGCAATTCTTAAGCGAGCCCTCCAGGCAGTTCCCGACGCACTCCGCGCGTCGTCACGATTCGATCATCGGCCCGCGATACCGTCCGGGCCATGATTCAGCCGTCACCCTGCGGTGTGGGGCGACGATGAGCTCCGATCTACTGCGGGACGTGTTGTTCCGCCCGACCGCGCGGCCAGCTGAGGTCGCATCCGCGCCTCCGGTTCGGGCTGGCGGTACTAGAACCCGCGCTGGGAATGCCATGAGCCGGAGCCGGGCCGCCCTCATCGCCGGTGCGCGTCGAGCAGTCGAGGTCAGCGGCACGAAGATCTCGATGTCTCAGGTCGCCACCGCCGCAGGGGTGGCCAAGGCGACGCTGTACAACCACTTCCGGACTAGGGATGCGGTGCTGGCCGCCTTGCTCGACCATGAGGTCGACCAGTTGCTCCGCCATGCCGCTGGCCGTCCCCTTGACGAGGCCCTGCGCCTGACCGCGGACGCGTTGTCGCAGCACTCGGTCCTTTTGGCGCTGGCCCGGCGGGAACCGGCAACCATCGTCCGGCTGGCCCGTATCGACAACACGGCGCCGAATTGGCACCGAGTGCGGGGCACGCTCGAGCAACTACTCAGCGCGTCCAATAGGGGTGGAGCAGACACCGTGCTGCGCTGGTTAGCTTCGTTGCTGGTGACGCCGGGGACCGAGGCCAGCATTTCCGCCGACGTTGCCGTCCTCATGGCCGGACTGCCGTCCGCGCAGGCACCCGTCGATCCGTTCCATGCCCTCCTTTCGCGCTAACCCTGGCACTAGACGACAGCCGAGCCTGCGGTCAGGTGGGCTGACGTGACACGATAGAAGAGGGAGGCGCCCGCGGCGCCCGCTCGAGTACGTGGACACGTGGAGGCGTTCAGATGGCCAAACCGAATCCGTTCGTCAAGGCATGGAAATACTTCATGTCCTGGTTCGGCGCGAAGGTGGACGAGAAGGCCGATCCGAAAATCCAGATCCAGCAGGCCATCCAAGAGGCTCAGAACCAGCACGCTCAGCTGACCCGGCAAGCGGCCACCGTCATCGGGAACCAGCGCCAGCTGGAGATGAAGCTCGACCGCCAGCTCAACCAGGTGGAAACGCTGCAGTTGCAGGCTAGGCAGGCGCTGGTATTGGCCGACAAGGCGCGAGCGGCGGGGGACGAAACGAAGGCGACCGAGTTCGAGGAAACCGCGCAGGCGCTCGCCAACCAGCTCGTGACCGCCGAGCAGTCTGTGTCCGACCTCAAGACCCTGCATGATCAGTCCATCCAGGCGGCCGCTCAGGCCCGCGAGGCGGTCGACACCAACGCCAGCATGCTCCAAGAGCAGCTGGCCGAACGGACGAAGCTGCTGACCCAGCTGGACCAGGCGAAGATGCAGGAGACCGTGTCGGCGTCGCTGCAGCGGATGAGCGAGATGGCGGCCCCGTCGAACGTGCCGTCCCTGGATGAGGTGCGGGACAAGATCGAACAGCGGTACGCGACCGCGCTCGGTCAGGCCGACCTTGCTCGCAATTCGGTCGCCGGCCGGATGATGGAGGTCAAGCGGGCCACGGTGAACCTGCAGGGTTCGGCACGCCTGGAGGAGATCCGGGCCTCGCTCGCAGCGGAGAAATCCGGCACGAGCGCAGTCACTTCTGCGCCTGCGACCCCGGCCATCGAGGCCAACGCCGACGGCTCGGCCGCCACATCCGGCATCCCGTCGACGGACACGACCAAGGCCCCCGACACGGCTGGCTGAGCGCCCGCTCCCACGGCTGTGCCACTCGACGCCGCCGAAGCGCTGCTGTCGACTGGACGCTGGACTTGCGGGGGCGGCCGTCGGACCTCGGGCCGTATCGAGGACGAGCCGGTCGCCGCTCGGACCTCGGATCGATGAGGACCCTGCCGTCGCTCGGACCTCGGATCGCCGTCAGGTCGGTTGACAACTCGGGCACCAGTAGGTGCCCCGCTGGTGCGGTGGCGGACCTTGGTCGGCTCTTTTGATCGACGCTCGGCAGCGCCGACAGGGCTCGCCCGCGCGCTCATAGACCCAGTGCTCCTGGCCCCGGCCCAGCAACCCGGTCGTCGACTGCTCCGGATGGCTCCGGTTCATGCGCAACAGCCGGAACGCCGTTCCGACCAGACGGTCCAGGTCGACGACATGACCGACCGGCGTCCACGGATTGACCCGCTCGATGAAGAGCGCTTCGGACTTGTACATGTTGCCGATGCCGGCGAGGTTGCGCTGATCCACCAGCGCTAACCCGATCTCCGCAGCCGGGTCGTGGCCCAGCCGGCGGACGGCTTCGGCGGCATCCCAGTCCGGGCCAAGCAGGTCGGGGCCGAGATGCCCCACAACTCGCCCTTCGTCCGAGGTGCGCAGCAGGGCAACGTCGTGTACTCGATAGCCGGCGGCCCACCATTCGGTGTTGCCCAGCAGGATGCGCATCATGTGCTCGGGCAGCCCCGGAGGGCGCCGGCCCGCCCGTCCGATTCGCCAGGACCCGTCCATGCGCAAATGTGTGTGCAGGGTCAGGTTCGAACTCGTCCGAAGCAGAAGGTGTTTGCCCCGGGCGACGACTTCTCGCACCGTTTGACCGCGCAAATCCGCGGTCGCGTGCTGCGGCACTCGAAGGTCGAACATGGTCAGCTCTCGATCGGCGAGCGCCTGATGTAACCGGTGGGCGGTCAGCCAGACCGTGTCACCCTCGGGCATCGGTCTATCTTGCGTCCTTGCGTCAGCCGCGAAGCCGTAGCCCCCGTGGCGTAGGTCGGAAGCCGGCCGCCTCGAGCGCGTCGCCCAGCGGTGACGCGACGACAGCTGCGCCGTCGGCCCGCTCGACCGACAACCGCCCTAGCGCCCCGTCCCGGACCGCCAGCGCCAACGCATCGGCCGCCGGCTGCAAGACGCCGGGATCGTCGGTGAACGACAGCAGCGTCCGCCCGCCGCGCTCGACGTAAATCGCACAGCCGCCATCAACGAGAACCACTAGTGCGCCGGCCTTCCGCGCCGGCTGGTGGCCTCGGCGACCGGTCGCGGTTGTTGGACGGGCCGTGTCTTCGTCCCCCGTTGGCAGTCCAGGGTCATCGTGAAGTGACGCGGGGCGATCCGGCCATGGCAGTGCCGCGCCGTATGGATTCGCCGGATCGGCGGCGGCGACCACGAGTGCGGACGCAGCGGCATCCTCCCGGCCGCGGTACTGCGTGCGCAACCGATCGATCGCGCCTGGCACGGCGAACTGCGAGGCTCCGAGCCCCTCGACGAAGTATCCGCGGCGGACCCGACCAGATTCTTCGGCCGCTTTCAGGACGGGATATACCGCGGAGAATCCACCGCTCACACCCTCCGCGACCACCGCGCCTCGGGTCACCACGCCATATCGGTCGAGCAGCACATCCGCCAGCGCCACGGCACGCCGGGTCGGATCCGTCTCCGGCTGCGGGAGGCGCGACCACCGTCCGGCCATGGCCGGCGGCGCGGTGCGAGCGGCCGCCGCTCGGCCAACGCCAGATTCGGCTCCCGCTGCCAGTCTTGCGTAGCGTGTGTACCGGCCCCGAGGCGCGCGCCGCCGTCGCGCCTGAGTCGTGCTGCGTGACGCGCTAAGCAGCGAGCGGACCGGGCCGAGCGTGTCGTTGGTCAGCCAGCCCGCCCACACGAGATCCCAGATGGCAGCGGCGATCGCACCGTCGTCGACGCCAGCGATGCCGGCGGCAAAGGCGCGGTCCGCCAGCGCCCGATAGAACAGCGCCTGATCGCCGTCAAGCGCGTCGAGCAGCGCCCGATGTAATGGCTCCAGCGAGTCCGACTCCGGGACCGGCAGCAACAGGTCCGCGGTATCGGTGGGCGCCAGTACTATCCAGCCGTCATGGTTCGGCAGCGATCCGGCGCCGGCCCAGACGATCTCGCCGGCCAGCGTCAGCTCGTCCAGCCACCCGGGCGCGTAGTCGGACACTCGGCTAGGCAGAACCAGGGTCTCCAACGCGCTCACGGGCAGCGGCACGCCCGCCAACTGCTCGACCGTTCGCAGCAGCCCGTCGACACCTCGGGTGGCGGAACGTCCCAGTCCCTGCCAGCCCGGAAGGAATCGGGCCAATTCCTCCGGTGGCACGGGCTCGATCTCGCGGCGCAGGGCGGCGAGCGACCGGCGCCGGATAGTTCGAAGGACTTCAGCGTCGCTCCACTCACGCCCCCCGTGCCGGCCACCCCGGGCAGGCGCGTGGTCGACCCGAAAGTCGCCGAGCGCAATCCGGCCGGTCGCCCGCATTCGCTCGAGGACGCTTGCCGTCACCGCAGTCCCCAGGCCAAGCCGCGCGGCAACATCCTCGGCCAGAAACGGCCCGTGCGTTCGCGCATATCGCGCGACGAGATCACCGAGGGGGTCTCGAACCGGTTCGGTAAATGCCTCGGGAATACCTACCGGGAGGGCCACACCCAATGCATCGCGTACCCGCCCGGCGTCTTCGATGGCAAGCCACCGCTCTTCACCCGCGATCCGCACCCTGATCGCCCGCCGCGTCTCCTCCAGCACGGCGAGCTCTTGCGGTGTCGCACCCCGCGCAATGGCTTCATCCGATCGCAGGTCGCCGACGACGCGCAGTAGGTCGTGCACGGCGTCGACGCCAGACACGCGCCGATCAGCCGCCAGCCGTTGCAACTCGGCCTCGGTAGTCGTGATCGCGACCGGGTCGAGAAGCTCCCGCAGATCGGTCGACCCGAGAAGCTCGGCGAGCAGAGTGGAATCCAACGACAACGCTTGCGCCCGCCGCTCGGCCAGCGGTGCGTCGCCTTCGTACAGGAACATGCCGACATAGCCGAACAGCAGCGACCGGGCAAAGGGCGACGCGGCCGGCGTCTCGACCTCCACGACTCGTACTTGCCGGGAGGCGAGTTGGTGCATCAGGTCGGTGAGACCGGGCACGTCGAATACGTCCTGCAGGCATTCCCGCATCGCCTCCAAGACGATCGGGAATTCCCCGAACTCGCTAGCCACAGACAGCAGTTGATTGGCCCTTTGGCGCTGCTGCCAGAGCGGAGTTCGCCGCCTCGGATCCCGTCTGGGAAGTAATAGAGCTCGCGCGGCGCACTCCCGGAAGCGGGACGCGAACAGGGCCGAGCCACCGACCTCGGCCGTGACCATCGCCTCGATATCGTCGGCATCGAAGACCACAAGGTCGGCGGCCGGCGGCTCCGCATCAGAGTCCGGCAGGCGAACGACGATTCCGTCGTCGGAATGCATGGACTGCGCTTCGAACCCGTATCTTTCGCGCAGGCGGGCGCCGATCGCTAGAGCCCACGGCGCATTCACTGGTGCCCCGAACGGCGAGTGGACGACCAGTCGCCAATCGCCGAGTTCGTCGCGGAATCGTTCGACCAGAACCGTTCGGTCGTTCGGCAGGTGGCCGGTGGCGGCTCGTTGATCGGCCAGATAGGCGACCAGATTGGCGGCGCCCCACTCGTCGAGACCGGCGGCCCGAGCCCGTTCCTGAGCAGCCGACGGCTCGCTCGTCGCTACCTCGCGGAGGAATGCACCCAGCGCCCGACCCAGCTCCACGGGCCGGCCGGGGGAGTCGCCCTTCCAGAACGGCATCCGGCCGATCTCGCCCGGCGCCGGCGACACCAGCACCCGATCGTGGGTGATGTCCTCGATGCGCCAGGACGACGAACCGAGAAGAAACACATCACCGACGCGCGACTCGTAGACCATCTCCTCGTCGAGCTCGCCAACCCGGCGACCCGGGCCGTCGCCGCTCGCGAGAAACACGCCGAACAGGCCACGGTCGGGGATCGTCCCGCCGCTCGTGACCGCGAGGCGCTGCGCCCCTCGCCGGGAAGCGAGCTCACCCGTGACCCGATCCCAGACGAGCCGTGGCCGAAGTTCTGCGAACGCATCAGACGGATAGCGCCCGGCCAGCATGTCCAGTACTGCGTCCAGCGCCGAATCCGGCAGCCCGCTGAACGGGGCGGCGCGCCGGACGATCTCCGCTACCTCGGCCACCGTCAGACGATCCATCGCCACCATGGCGACGATGTGCTGGGCCAGCACGTCCAGCGGGTTGCGTGGGTAACGCATCGACTCGATGGCACCGACCTGCATCCGTTCCGCGACCACCGCGCACTCGACGAGATCGCCGCGGTACTTCGGGAAGATCACCCCGCGCGACACCGCGCCTACCTGGTGGCCCGCACGACCCACCCGCTGGAGTCCGGAGGCCACCGATGGCGGGGCCTCGACCTGGACCACCAGGTCGACCGTGCCCATGTCGATGCCGAGTTCGAGGGACGAGGTGGCCACCACTGCGGGGATCCGACCGGCCTTGAGTTCTTCCTCGACCAGTTGCCGCTGTTCGCGGGACACCGAACCGTGGTGCGACCGCGCCACCACCTTCGGACCAGCCACCGGATGCCCCGCGCCCGACTGGGCCATGATCTGCGCGGGCGGGCCAACGCCGGACTGGTCCGGCGCGTTGCCTCGGCGCTCATCCTCCAGCTCGTTGAGCCGGGCCGTGAGCCGTTCGGCGAGTCGACGGGAATTCGCGAACACGATGGTGGTCCGGTGCGCCTCGATGAGGTCAAGCACCCGTTCCTCGACATGTGGCCAGATCGACGCGCGACGCTCGGCCCCGGCCGCGGCCCCCGAAAGATCGCCGGTGAGCTCGCCGAGGGACGACATGTCCTCGATCGGCACGACGACCGTCAGGTCGAACGTCTTGTCGATGGGTGGCGCGACAACGGTCACAGGGCGGCTACCGGCGAGAAATGTCGCGACCTCGTCGAGCGGTCGGACCGTAGCTGAGAGCCCGATGCGCTGGGCGGGCTGGTCAAGAATGGCGTCGAGGCGCTCGAGTGAAAGGGCCAAGTGCGCGCCGCGTTTTGTCGCGCAGACCGAGTGCACCTCGTCGACGATTACGGTGTCGACGCCACGCAGCGCTTCCCTCGCGCTGGACGTCAAGAGCAAGAAGAGCGACTCCGGCGTCGTGATCAGGATGTCGGTGGGGTGGCGGGCGAAGCGGCGGCGCTCGTCTGCTGAGGTGTCACCGGATCGCATGGCGACCGTAATGTCCGGCAGCGACAGGTCCATACGGATCGCGGAGTGACGGATGCCCGCCAGCGGCGCGCGCAGGTTGCGTTCGACGTCGACCGCGAGTGCCTTCAGCGGGCTGACGTACAGCACCCGACACCGGCGCATCGGATCGTCCGGTACCGGTAGCGCTGCAATCCGATCCAAGGCGGAGAGGAACGCGGCCAACGTCTTGCCCGAGCCGGTGGGCGCGACGACGAGCGTGTGGTTACCGCCAGCGATGGCGTCCCACGCACCTACCTGAGCCGGTGTAGGCGCGGCAAAAGCACCGTCGAACCAGGCTTGAGTGGCAGGAGAGAAGCGGGACATGGAACCCAGTGTGCCTGGGGGTACCGACAGAATGTCATTGCTGTGTGTCGCCGCCTAGGACTGGTGGAGGGCGGGCGGTGAATCGCGGAGGCCACCGCGCACGCTGCCAACTCCAGCGGTTACCGACCCCAGAAGGTCAACCCGCGGCGGTCAACCCGCGGCGGTCAACCGCGCAGCGAGGGCGGCCCGAGCAGCCGGCCAGTCTTCGTCCGTCATCGCGTACTGCACGGTATCCCGCCAGCTTCCGTCGAACCGCATCCGATGCTTGCGGAGCACACCTTCGCGGACGGCGCCGAGGCGCTCTATGGCGGCCTGAGATCGAGTGTTGTAGGCATCGGTGTGCCAGACGACGCGGACTGCCCCGAGGGTGTCAAAGGCGTGGCTGAGCATGAGCAGCTTCGACTCCGTGTTGTGCCCTGTGCGCCACCATCGCTTGCCGAGCCAGGTGTGTCCGATGGCGAGAGCCTGGGCCGCCGGGTTCACCTCGTAGTACGACGACGTGCCTGCGAACTCGCCAGTGCGTACGTCGATCTGGGCGTACGGGAAGCGCTCGCCACGAGCCCGGGCCGCGAGGGCGGCCAAAATGTGTCGCTCGGCGTCCTCGATCGTGACCGGTTCGGCCAGGCCACCGCCCGGTGGGTTCAGCCACCGGAACACTTCGGCCGCGTCGGAGCCAGTGCCGGCGGCGCTCAGGTAGCCCGCGGCATGGTGTAGCTCAAGTGGCTCGAGCCGGATCAGCCCACCATCGAGGTTGGGAAGTGCGTACCAGAGATCGGACACGACTCCGATCCTGGCAAAAGGATCCTGGCAAAGGTGCGATTGGCGAAAGCTCCTAGGCTGGAGGTGTGCGATTGACGGACTTCTGGCATCGGATGGAAACGCGATTCGGCAAGACGTATGCGCGTAGCGTGGCCGCGGACTATCGGCTGCCGTTGCTGGGATCGACGGTGGACGAGGCGATCGCGCGTGGCGTCGAAACGAAGCAGGTATGGCAGGCCGTATGCGCCGAGTTCGACATGCCGGGTCAGCTGCGCTGACCCAGCGCCGGCCCAGCCATCGACGGCCGCGACTTTGATCTCTGTCAAGTCGTGATCTTGGACTTGCTGTCCCAGGGCGACGATAAGTCCAAGGTCATCACTAGTTGATCTTGATTGCCGCCGGCATGATCTCGATTTGTCCGCCAGCCAACCTCGATTTGTCCGCCAGCCGTCTCGGTCTTGATCTTGATTTGTCCCCCCATGGCCAGTTGAATCCCGATTTGTTCCCCACCTCGGTCGTGACCTGGACGTATCGCTCCAGGGCAGCAAGTCAAAGATCATCGCGCCACTCGTGATCGGCGTGGCCGATGCCCAAACGCCGGCCCTGTGGGGTCAGGTCGGATACGGCGACCCTAGCTGCGCTGACACAGCCGGCGTGTCGCTAGCACATATCATCGGTCTCGAACAGGTGTTCGTCTAATGTGTGGACGATGGATTCCCGGTCCACAGATCTCATTCGTGGTCCGGATTTGTCGGTGCCCAGCCTTAGCGTCGCAGACAGCACATTCCACACCGCACCCAACCAATACGAAGAGGTGGCCTGATGGCACCAGGTTTCGACCGCGAGAAGGCGCTCGATATCGCCGTCTCGCAGATCGAGAAGCAGTTCGGGAAGGGCTCCGTGATGCGTCTCGGTGAGCGCGCTGCAACACCTATCGAAGTGATCCCGACGGGATCCATCGCGCTCGACGTGGCGCTGGGCATCGGTGGTTTGCCCAGGGGACGAGTGGTCGAGATCTACGGTCCGGAAAGCTCGGGCAAGACCACAGTGGCCCTGCACGCCGTGGCCAACGCCCAGGCTGCCGGCGGAGTCGCTGCCTTCATCGACGCCGAGCACGCACTCGATCCGGAATATGCCCGCGCGCTGGGCGTCGACACCGATGCGCTGCTGGTCAGCCAGCCTGATACAGGTGAGCAAGCCCTCGAAATCGCTGACATGCTGGTGCGCTCAGGAGCGCTGGATGTCATCGTCATCGACTCGGTGGCGGCCTTGGTCCCACGGGCGGAGATCGAGGGAGAGATGGGTGACAGCCACGTGGGCCTGCAGGCTCGGCTGATGAGCCAGGCCTTGCGCAAGATCACCGGAGCTTTGAACAACTCTGGCACCACCGCGATTTTCATCAACCAGCTGCGGGAGAAGATCGGGGTCATGTTCGGCTCGCCAGAGACGACCACCGGCGGCAAAGCGCTGAAGTTCTACGCCTCGGTACGTCTGGATGTACGGCGGATCGAGACGCTCAAGGACGGCTCCGACGCGGTGGGTAACCGGACTCGGGTCAAGGTGGTCAAGAACAAAGTTGCCCCACCGTTCAAGCAGGCCGAGTTCGACATCGTCTACGGGCAGGGCATCAGCCGCGAAGGTTCCCTGATCGACGTGGGCGTGGAGCAGGGCCTGATCAAGAAGTCTGGTGCCTGGTACACCTACGACAGTGATCAGCTCGGTCAGGGCAAGGAGAACGTACGCGGTTTCCTGCGTGACAACCCCGACTTGGCGGACGAGATCGAGAAGAAGATCAAAGAGAAGCTGGGCATCGGCGCCCAGTTGGACGAGGTCGGGGCGCCCATCCAGCCGCTGCCGGCGCCTGTCGACTTCTGATCGTCGTGACAGCAAGCGCCGTGCCGCCGCCGGAGGACGGAGGACACCACGACCTGCCCGGCGACCCAGCATCGGTCGCGCGCGCCATCTGCCTCCGGCTGCTCACCGACCGGGCGCGAACCCGAGCTGAGCTGGTGACAGCATTGCGCCGCAAGGGGGTGCCGGACGACGCAGCCAGTAAGGTGCTCGATCGCTTTGCCGAGGTTGGCCTGATCGATGACGCCGCGATCGCGGAGAACTATGTGCTGGTCCAGCACCGTCAACGCGGGCTCGCAGCACGGGCAGTGGCCGGCAAGTTGCGGCAACGCGGTCTTGACGAGGACACCATTCGTACGGCGTTGATGCCGATTGACGCGTCAAGCGAGCAAGCGGCCGCAACTGCACTGGTGGCCCGCAAGCTACGGGCCCTTCAGCACCTCGAGCCCAGCGTGCAGGCCCGCAGGGTGTTCGGACTGCTGGCCCGCCGTGGGTACTCGGCATCAATTGCCAGCACAGTCGTCACCGCACTAATACCGTATATACCACGTAGTCTGACTAATCATGAGGAATGGTGTATTACCGGCGATAGTCCTGACTCGGACGTATCCGGGTAGAACTTCGCATGCTTGACCTAGACGGGCTGCCTTCTTAGCCTCGGGGTATCAGGAGCACGCCGGACTAGCAACGGATTGGAGACTGCACACCCGAGTCTCTATCTAGCCAAGCCCGTATGACATAGATCCCCGTCCGCTCATCAAACAGAAAGGTCACATCGAACTCGATCAGCGTATTTCGCTGATGGTCCGCAGAACGCCTGTTTGACAGGCGACGGCGAGACCACCTCGGACGCACTTCGTTCTCCTGATGCCGGCACGACGTGAGGCGAAGGAGGCGGCGCGATGCAAGGAGTGCTATACGCGGCGGTGGTTGCTGCGTTCCTCCTCGGCATTTACTTCATCAATTCTTATCGTCGCCGAGGTATGCGGGCGCCAGCCCCGGCAGCCTCGGTGAGTGGCGATGATGACCAGTTGGATGTGGACAGTTACGCCCAGTCAACGCGGCGAGTGGCGGAGGCAGAGGCGGCGTCTATCCGAGCATTGGCACAGCGGGAAGCTGATGCTCAGCGGCGAGCCGTTGAGGCTGAGCTCGAGGCGCTCCACCGAGCGGCCGCGGCAGATGCCGCCACCGCGAGAGAGGTCGCGGAGCGGGCGCATACCAATGCCAAGGCCGAAGCAGCCATGCTGCTCGGCGACGCCCGCGCGGCGGCAGAGAGCGAAGCGGCTCGGCTGACCGAAGAGCTACGTCAGACCGAACGCGACCTTGTCACCCAGGCCGAGCGGCTCGCGGATTCGCAGGTGGCGCTGGAGACCCAGGCGGCCCGGATTCGCGATGAGAGCGCCGAGCTCGACAAAGCGGTCCAGCAGCTTGGGGTACGGGAACGCGAGCAGGACGACCGCGAAGTCGATTTGGACCGTCGCTTCGCGGAGCTGGAGAAACGGGCCGTTGAACATGATCGGGAACGGGAACGAATCGCTGGGCTGACGGCCGAGGAGGCTAAGACGGAACTGCTGGCCTCGGTGGAAGTAGTGGCTCGGCGGGACGCGGCGATGCTGGTGCGGTCGATCGAGAACGAGGCCCGCGCGGAAGGTACCGACCGCGCTCGGGCGATCGTGGTCGAGGCCGTGCAGCGCGTGGCTAGCGAGCAGACCGCGGAAACGGTCGTCAGCGTGCTGCACTTGCCAAGCGACGAGATGAAGGGCCGCATCATCGGCCGGGAGGGGCGCAACATCCGGACCTTCGAATCGGTGACCGGCGTCAACGTGATCATCGACGACACGCCGGAAGCGGTGCTGTTGTCGTGCTTCGACCCGGTGCGCCGTGAGGTCGGCCGGCTGACCTTGGACAAGCTCATTCTCGACGGACGCATTCATCCGCACCGGATCGAGGAGGTGTACGAGAGCAGCCGCACGGAAGTCGAGGAGCTTTGCCTACGGGCAGCGCGCGATGCACTGGCCGACGTGGGCATCGGCGATCTGGACGAGAGCCTGCTCCCCACGCTGGGCCGGCTGAGGTACCGGACGAGCTACGGGCAGAACGTCCTCGGCCACCTCCTCGAAACCGCGCATATTGCCGGCGTTATGGCCGCGGAGCTCGGCCTCGAACCGACCCTGATCAAGCGGTGTGCGTTCTTGCACGACATCGGCAAGGCCCTGACTCACGAGGTCGAGGGCAGCCACGCCATCATCGGCGCCGAACTGCTGCGCCGACACGGTGAGAGTGAGGCTGTGGCGCATGCGGTCGAAGCGCACCACAACGAGGTGCAGCCTCGCACGATCGAGGCTGTGCTCACCCAGGCGTCCGACTCGTGCTCGGCTGCTCGCCCGGGAGCGCGCCGTGAGTCCATCGAGACCTATGTCAAGCGGCTCGCCCGCATTGAGGAGATCGCCGGCGCCAAGAACGGCGTGGAGAAGGTGTTCGCCATGCAGTCCGGCCGCGAGGTGCGGGTCATGGTGCAGCCCGCCGAAGTGGACGACCTGGCGGCCCAGGTGATTGCACGTGAGATCGCGAAGCAGATCGAGGACGAGCTGACCTACCCAGGCCAGATCCGCGTCACGGTGGTCCGCGAGCTGCGCGCCACCGAAGTCGCGCACTAAGCCCGGTTCGAGGCTGGCGGGGCCGTATCCTCGAAGCGCTATGACGCGCACCTACGCGATTCGCACCTACGGGTGTCAGATGAACGTCCACGACTCGGAGCGGCTATCCGGCCTGCTTGAGCAAGCCGGATATGAGCGCGCGACCGGAGGCTTGGCCGACGGTGCGGACGTCGTCGTCTTCAACACCTGTGCGGTACGCGAGAACGCCGACAATAGGCTTTACGGCAACCTGGGGCAGCTGTATCCGGTCAAACAACGGCGACCGGACATGCAGATCGCGGTCGGGGGATGCCTCGCGCAAAAGGACCGAGCTCGGATTATCGATCGCGCTCCTTGGGTCGATGTCGTGTTCGGCACACACAACTTGGCGAGCCTTCCTGTACTGCTGGAACGAGCCCGGCACAACCACGAAGCACAGGTCGAGATCGTCGAATCGCTGCAGACATTCCCGTCGGATCTGCCGACGAGGCGGGAGTCGCCGTACTCCGCGTGGGTGTCCATTTCGGTCGGGTGCGACAACCGATGCAGCTTCTGCATCGTGCCGAGCCTTCGGGGCACCGAGAAGGACCGACGGCCTGGCGACGTGCTCGCCGAGGTTCAGGCGCTCGTCGGGGCCGACGTGGTCATCGGGCTGTCGGCGGCGAACATCATCGACCCGGCCTGGCTGTCGCTGATGGCGCCGCAGCCGGTGGTCTTCGCGCTGGCCAACCCCGACCCAGAGGTCGAGGTCGGAGCGGCCCGCGCGGTCGCCGCGGTGGTCGCGACCGGACGCAGCGACTACCCCAACCAGATCAACAACGTGCTCGCGTTCCCCGGGGTGTTCCGCGGGCTGCTCGACGCGCGGGCCCGCAACGTCACCACGTCGATGCTGCTGTCGGCGGCGGCGGCGCTGGCCGCGGTGGTCACCGACGAGCAGCTCAACCCGTCGTACGTGGTGCCGAGCGTCTTCGATCCGGCCGTGCCGCGGGCGGTGGCGGCGGCGGTCACCGGGGCCGCGCACCAGGACCCGGACGCCTCGACCGTCCCGGCGACCGGCCAGAGGGACGACCGCTAGGGATTCGCCCAGTCGGAGCCGAGCACCTCACGCATCGCCTTGCGCTTGGTCCGGCCGCGCAGCCGGTCCACGAACAGCAGGCCGTGCAGGTGGTCGGTCTCGTGCTGCAGGCAGCGGGCGAGCTGGCCGTCGCCGACGTACCGGACCGGCGCGCCGGTCTTGTCCTTCCCCTCGACCGCAGCGTAGGAGGCGCGCTCGGTCTCGTAGTGCAGGCCGGGGATCGACAGGCAGCCCTCGTAGTCGTCGTCGATGTCGCCGCCGGTGGAGACGAGCACCGGGTTGACCACGTGCCCGACATGGTGCCGGCCGGACGCGTCCGGGCAGTCGAAGACGAACACCGACAGGCCGACGCCGATCTGGTTGGCGGCCAGCCCCACGCCCTCGGCCGCGTACATCGACGCGAACATGTCGTCGATCAGCTGGGCCAGCGAGTCGTCGAAGTCAAGGACCTCGTCGGTCGGGGTGCGCAGCACCGGATCCCCGAACACCCGGATCGGCCGCGCCACCCCCTTCGCCTGTCCCGCAGTCACCCACCAATGCTACCGACGCACCACCCTGCCCCGGTCGCTGACAGCGGGAGACCCGGCTGCTCACCGTCCGGAGAGGAGCCGGGTCCACTTCCGTCGGTATCACCGCCGACGGCCGGTTCATCGGGTCAGAGACGCCTCAGTGCCGCAAGGATCTTCGCGCCGGGTCGATC
>Ga0081540_1001907_pt1 | contig 17461 bp, 14 predicted proteins | sample TabmetS2T1R1_FD_71024 | JGI IMG/M metagenome (GOLD analysis project Ga0081540, IMG submission 71024) | Tabebuia heterophylla rhizosphere microbial communities from the University of Puerto Rico - S2T1R1 | ecosystem: Host-associated > Plants > Roots > Rhizosphere ... | reverse complement strand
ACAGCGAAGGGAAGACGCCGGGTTCTTGCGAGCCGGCGGGGGCGAGATTCCGCGGCTGCACGCCGGAAGTCTTTCCACTTCGCTTCCAGTTCCGTTTCGTCGGCCTGACCGTCGGGTCGGCGTCGAGCTAGGGTGAGCTTGCGACGGCCTTTGCGCGCGGCGGTCGCAGCAGATCGGGCGGCAGCGCGCGCTCGCCGGCGAGCGCGCGCGCCTGTGCGAGCGCCTTCGCCCAGGGGCCCGGCTGGCCCAGCGCGTGGAACAGGCGCACCTGAAGCAATGCCGATTCGTAGTCGCGCTCGGCCCACGGTGCGACGCGGCCAATGACGTCGCCGGCTTCGTGCCGGCGCCCGTGCGCGAGCAGCCACGGACCATAGGAATCGGTCACCGCGCCGACGTCGGCAGGCTCGCCGCGCGCCTCGGCCATGTCGAGCGCGTGCTGGAACAGGCTTCCGGCGTCGTCGTCTTCGCGCGCGGCGGCCCATTCGGCTTCGGCGAGGGCCTGCACCGGATAGGCCGGCGGCTTCGCGAAATCGATCCAGTCCGCCGACGGCGCACCCGGCGGCATCGACGGGCTCGCTTCGAGCACCGCGCGCTGATACGTCAGCGCGATCTCGGCGATGCCTTCGCCGAGATCGTCGCTCGGCGCCGGCAACGCGAGTGCGCGCCGGGCTTCGCTCGCGGCGGCGGCGTCGTCGTGCTGCGGGAGCGCGAGCCGCGCGCGCAGCGCGTGCAGGCGACGCGCGACGAACGGAACGCCACCCGCGGCGTCGTCGGGCAACGTCGACAACAGCGCACCGGCTTCGCGCAACCGGCCGAGCGCGATGAAGGCGTCGACGCGATCCTCGACGAGATCGAGATGCTGGTTCGGATCGGTCACGCGCGCCGCGAGCGCCCAGCTCCGATCGCTCGCGTCGAGCGCCTCGGCCGGCTGCAGCAGCACGAGATGATTCGAGACGAGGCTTTCGAGCGTTTCCATGAGCTCGTTGATCGCGCCATAGCGCTCGAACACGGTCGCCGCGTTCTCGAGATAGCCGAGCGCGTCCTGCGGCCGGTCGCGATTCATCTCGAGCCCGCCCTGATCGGTGTCGACGCGCGCGATCGCCAGCGTGTCGCCGGCTTCGGCGAGCTGCACGCGCGCCTGACCGAAATCGGCGAGCGCCGGCGCGAAGTCGCGCCGCATCGCGCGCGATACGCCGCGGCCGGTCAGCGCGCGGCCGAGCTCGGGCGCATCGTTGCTGTCCTTCAGCAGCGCGATCGCGGCGTCGTAGTCGTGCTCGGCGCCGACGTAGTTGTCCTGACGGATGCGCACGGCGCCGCGGCCGTCGAGGACGCGCGCGCGGAAGTCCGGATCGCTCGCCGCAGGCTCGGCGAGGAGCGCCGTGTACGCGGCTTCGGCGCGTGCGTACTCGCCTGCGCGGAAATCGACCATCGCGAGCCGGTAGCCGAGCCCGGGCTCCGAATGCGCGAGCGCGGGATCGCTGACGAGAATCGCGCGCGCCGCTTCGAGGTCGTTGGCCAGCATCGCGGCCGTAGCGCGTTGCAGGCGCTGCTGCACCGCGTCCGCGTACGGAAGCGGCGGCGGTTGCGCGCGGCCGAGACGGCCGAGCAGACGGTCCGCCGCGTCGCGCGCCGCGTCGAGCGCTTCGTTCTCGGCCGCTGCGGTGGTCAGCGTCGTGCCGTCGGCCGCCACGGCGCGCAGACCGATCGACCATTTTCCGTCGGCGCGCGCGACGCTGCCGTCGATGATCAGCGCCGCCGGTGCGACGCGGCGAATCGTGCGCGGCAGCGACGCATCACCGTCGCCCGCCTCCTGCATCAGCGCGACGGTGTTCTCGCTCGGCGGCACGGCGAGGCCGCCCGCCCGAAGGCGCTCGGCGACCAGATCCATCAGGCCGAGGCGCAGCCACGCGTCGGCCGCGTCGCCGTCGACGTGCAGCGGCAGCACGACCGCGCTCGTCGGCGCGTGCGTCGCGATGCTTGGCGGCGCCTCGCCGCGCATGAGCTGCGCGACCGCGATGACGACGACGGCGATCGCCAAGGCTGCGGCCGCGATCGGGCGTGCGCGCGACTTCCGCGCGGGTTCGCAAGAGCGTACTGGCCTGTCTTCGGGCGCTTCGTCCGGTGGTGTCGCCGCGGCGATCGGCGATCGGTGCGGCGGTTGCATCGGCGGCGCCGCGCCGTCTTCGACGACGACCTCGGCGACCCAGCGATAGCCGAACCGCGACACCGTGCGGATCACGTTCTGCGTCTGTCCGTCGTCGTTGACCGCGCGGCGCGCGCGAAGCACGGTCTGGCCGAGCTGCGTGTCGGAAACGTCGACGCGTTCCCAGATCGCGGCGACGAGCTCGTCCTTGCCGACCGCGCGATCGCGGTGCTCGATCAGGTACGCGAGGCAATCGAACGCGCGCGGCGCAATCGAGACCGGCGCGTTCCCGCGTTTCAATTCGCGCGTGCTCGCGCTCAGCGTGTAGTCGCCGAATCGATAGCGGGCCGTCATGATCGGTGCACGTTAGCCCGCGGTCGGCGCAATGGCGAGACCTCGCCGCGTCGATCGTCCCGTCGGCCGCTCGCATCGACGCCGGGTTTGACAAGACCGACGACGGGCCGCGTCGCGCCCCGTCACTTGCCGACAAAAGCGGAAGGCCGTTCAGCCGCGTCCCGCCGGTTCGTCAAGACGGCGTGACAGGTCGGCGCGAGACGCGCAAAAACGACGTGAAAATCCCGTCGCGGCGGACGCTTGCGAGCGTGGCCCGCCAATTGCAAAACAGACAGCGTCGAACTCATCCGCAGTTGCAGTCCTTGCCATGAAACACTTCGCACTGGCCGGTCTTGGCGAAAACGAGCGTAGCGAGCTGACGCGTCTCGTCGCACGGGCCGGCACCACGCTCGACGAGCCGTGGGGCCCGCTCGAAGGCAAGGATCGCGCGGATCTCGTCATCATCGATCCCGAGCAGTTCGCCGGTCGCGTCGCCCGCGTGCGCGCGCTGAACGAGCGCACCAATTTCGCCGTGGTCATCGACGCCGACGCCGAGCCGCCCGAAGCGTGGCTCGTGCTGCGCCGGCCGCTGACGACGCAGGCGCTAGTGGACATGTTCAATCGCGCGTCGTGCTGCGATCCCGCGACCGGCGTCGCCGCGCGCGAGACGCCGGAGGCCAAGGCGGCGGAGGAGTCCGCGGCCGAGGAACCCGCGGACCTGCGCGCGTGCTTCCAGACGCCGCGCGCGCCGCGCGAGTGCACCGATTTCAATGCGCTGGTCCAGCGCGGCGCGCTGGTCGTCGAGCGCCAGGGCATGCCGAAGCTCTTCATCGATCCCGCAGCGGGCAACTATCACGCGAATGCGCCGCTGTCGCGGCTCGAATCGTATTTCCTCGATCCGCTCAAGGGCGGCGACTGTCGTCAGGTGCCGTCGTCCCGCGTCGACGAGATGCGCAAGACTGCGCCGGGACGTCCGCTCGTGCACCTGCACTGGATGAGCGCGTTGTTGCGCTCGAACGGATGTCTCGGCGCACACCTCGATCCCGGCGGCACGTACAAGGTGCAGCGCTGGCTGAGCGTGTACGGCGAGTACCGCAAGCAGTACCGCATCGCGACGATGATGCTGCGTCCGCTGCGCCTGCACGAGATCGCGCGCAAGGCCGACGCGAAGATGGTCGAGGTGTTCGACGTCGTCAACGCGTACGACGCGATCGGGCTGCTCCAGTGGGAGCCGCGCAAGTCGCGCTATGCGGAGATCGAGCGCCAGCGCGCAGCGGCGCCGGCCGCAAGCCGTCTTCTCGCCGCCGCGCTGCTGACGCGCTGACTACTTCCCGACCGCCGCGGTGCACTGCATCTCGACGCGCGCGTCGAGCGCGAGCCCGTTCGCGCCGTAGGCCATGCGCGCCGGGAAGTGATCCTTGAAGTAGCCGCGATAGACCTCGTTGAAGGCAGCCCACTCGGAAATGTCCGCGAGCGCGACCGTGCAGCTCACGACGCGATCGAACGACGAACCGTGGCGCGCAAGCGTCGCGCCGATGTTGTCCATCATCTGCTTCGTCTCGGCCTTGACGCCGCCGGGAGCGAGCTTGCCCGAGGCATCGACGCCGAGCTCGCCGGCGAGATAAAGCATGTCGCCCGCGCGCACGGCTTCCGAGAACGGCAGCTTCGTGCCGGCTGCCTGGTTCGCCCGCTCGTAGAACTCGGGGCTGGTTGCCGCCGCGACGTCGAACGCGGCGAGCGCGAACGCCGCCGCAAGCCCGATGCGCACGCATCGGGACATCCCGTTTCCGCTCATGATCGACCTCGTCGCCCGCGCGCCGAATGCGCGAGCGCGAGCGTATTCAAACGTGCAGCATCGGCGCAAGGCCGATCAGGCCGACGATGATCAGGTAGATCGCGACGACGTAGTTGAGCAGCCGCGGCACGATCAGGATCAGGATGCCGGCGATCAGGGCGATCAACGGTTGGAGAGCGACATGCACGGACATGGGGGAGCTCCTTGGGTTTCGGGGCGGCGGGACGCGGGCGTACGTTACGCAAGCCGGATTAATGCCGTGCGAATGCGCTGCCGAACGGGCGCGCTCGGTAGCCGTGGCCGGGCGGCCAGCGCTGCAAAAAGGGCGGAGCGGCATGCATTCACGGCATGGCCGGCCGATTTGTGCGAGAGTCCGCCGGACGCCACCCGTGGCAAGTGGCCATGCAGAAGAGCTTCGAGGTACCAACCGGTCCCGTGGCGCCGCGCAGCGGCTTGTGGCTGCTGATGGTGGAGGACCAGCGTTTCGACGCGATGCTGCTGCGCAAGCAGCTCGCGGCGCCGTCGGTCGGCTGCGGCCAGGTCGATCACGCAGAGACGCTGGCCGCCGCGCTCGAGTCGCTGCGTCAGTGTGCTTACGATGCGGTGCTGCTCGATCTCGGTCTCTCCGATTCGGACGGCGTCGAAGCCGTGCGCACGTTGCGGCAGGCTTTTCCCGACGTCGTCGTGATCGTGCTGACCGGCCGCGACGAAGAGCAGCTCGGTCTCGACGCGATGGCCTGCGGCGCGCAGGACATGCTGATCAAGGGCAGCTTCGACACCGAGAAGCTCGCCCGCGCGCTGCACTACGCGATCGAGCGCCACCGCCTGCAGGGCGGCCTGCGCCAGAGCGCCGAAGAGCACCGCACGCTGTTCGAGAACAACCCGTTCCCGGTCTGGGTGTTCGACAGCTACACGCTGCGCTTTCTCGCGGTCAACGAGGCGACCGTGGCCGAGTACGGCTACTCGCGCGAGGAATTCCTTAAGATGTCGCTGTTCGACATCCAGCCGCCCGAGGAGGCCGAGCAGCTCGTCGCGCACGTCGAGGCGGCGAACGCGGCCGGGCTGCTCGTCACGGAATGGCGTCACCGCCGCAAGGACGGCAGCATATTCGACGTCGAGATCAACACGCAGTCGATCGACTTTCGCGGCCGACCCGCGCGCATCGTGCTCGCGCGCGACATCACGATGCGCAAGCGCGCGATCCGCGCGCTCGAGATCAGCGAAGGACGCTTCCGCAAGCTGTTCCAGTACAGCCTCGGGCTCATCTGCACGCACGATCTGAAGGGCGAGCTGATCTCGGTCAACCCGGCCGCCGCGCGCGCGCTCGATTGCTCGGTCGGCGATCTGCTCGGACGCAATCTCGCCGACCTCATGCCGACGGACCGCCGCGGCGAGTTCGACGAGTACCTGAAGCGCATCATCGCGAACGGCCACGATTCGGGCCTGTTGCCCGTCCTCGCGCGCGACGGCTCGCTGCGCGTCTGGCAATACCACAACATGCTCGACCACGATGCGGACGAGCCGTACGTGCTCGGCCACGCGCAGGATCTGACCGAGCGCCGCAACTACGAGCGCCAGCTGCGCGAGCAAAGCACGATCGATCCCCTGACCGGGAGTCGCAACCGCCGCTTCCTCGACGAGCACGCGGCGAAGCTCGGCGCGGCGCGCTGGGCCTGCTTCCTGTTCGATCTCGATCGCTTCAAGCAGATCAACGACACCCACGGCCACGAGCGCGGCGATCAGGTGCTGATCGCGATGGCCGATTTCCTGCGCGCGCACGCGCCCGCCGACGCGACGGTCGTGCGCATGGGCGGCGACGAATTCCTGCTGCTGGTCGACTCGGCCACCGAAGCGGCGGCCGATGCGCTGGCGCGGACGTTACGTGCGAACGCGCCGCAGGCGCCGTCGGGCTTCACGATCGGCTGGGCGGTGCGCAAAGCGGACGAGCCGCTCGGCGCGACGATCCGCCGCGCCGATCATGCGCTCTATGCCGAACGCGCCGCCGTCCGCGGCGGCGCGTCGGACTCGATCAGTAACGCTGCAGACGACCGTTGAACACGCGCACGCGGTCGCCGCTGCGCACGTCCGGATTGTCGCCCTGCATCACGGTCACTTCGCGGCCGTTGTCCATGTCGACGCGGAAGCGCCACGCATAATTGGCTTCGCGATTATCCTTCTCGACCTGATGGCCGATCGCGCCGCCGGCCACCGCGCCGCCGACCGTCGCCGCCGTGCGGCCGTTGCCCTTGCCGATCGTCGAGCCCAGGACGCCGCCGGCGACCGCGCCGATCGCCGTACCCGCGCCGAGGTGCTTGTCCTTGTGCTTGACCTGCTCGACGCTGACGACCGTGCCGCAGTTGCCGCAGCGTTCGTCGTAGTCGCCGTCGCGCGCGAGGGCGCTCCCGGAGCTGATCACGGCGGCGCCGAGCGTCATCGCAATGAGAGAGTCGCGCAGCTTCATGGCTCTTCCTCCTGGCTTCAGAGGCGATGATTGCAGCAAAGCCGGACTGAATTTGCGGACAACCGCAGGTTTCCGCGCGCTGAACGCGCGTTCGCGCGGTGCAGCGGCGTTCATGGGCGCGCCGCGTCGGGCCTCGCCGGCCGTTTCCGGCTTATTTCGCCGGTTTGCGGAACACGTAGACGAAGCGATCGGTCTTGCCGACCATCGGCCCCTTGTACGTGATCTCGTCGCGCTTGTCGTCGGGACGGCGCAGCACGTCGCTCTGCGTGACGAACACGAGCCCGTGCGATTCGAAATCCTTGCGCGCGTAAGCTTCGTCGATGCGGTGGATGTCCTGCGCGGCGGCGCTGCCGGTGCCGGGCTTGGCGGAGTGATCGACGACGAGCACGACGCCGCCGGGCTTCAGCGCCTTCGTGATCTGATCGAGCACCGAGCTCACGTCGATCTTCGGCCAGCCGTCCTCCGGCGAGACCCAGTAGAGGTCGTGATAGACCTTCATCATGATCACCGCGTCGAGCGTGTTCTCGCCGAGGCCCATCTTCGCCATGTCGATCGTGCGGTGCTCGACGTTAGCCAGATGGTGCTTCTCGATGCGATCCTCCCACAGGTTGTTCGAGAACTTGTCGTAAGCATCGTTGTTGAGCAGCAGCACGTGGCCTTTCGGGCCGACGACGTAGCTAAGCAACTCGCTGTAGTAGCCGGTCGCTGCGAGGAAGTCGGCGACCTGCATGCCGGGCTTGATGCCGGCAAGGCGCAGCATTTCGGCGGGCTTGTCGACCGCATCGCGCTTGACGTCGTTGGCCGAACGGCCGGCGTGGGCGACGGCGTCGTCGTAGATGTCGGCGCGTGCGGAGGTCGAGAACGCGGTGGTGAGAAGGAGCGCGAACAGCGCGATGGCGAATGTCGGGTGCTGCTTGATCGCGAGCATGGAGGCCTCGTGGGGTCGAAGATGCCGGTGCGCGCGGATTGTGGAGGCGGCGTGCGACGTGCGCGCGATTCGAAACCGCGTTTGCGCCGAAGCGTTGTTTTTTTCGCCTCTCCCGCTTGCGGGAGAGGCCGCGCGCAGCGCGGGTGAGGGAAGTCGGAGCGGGGCGTTGCGCTTTCGCGTTCAAGAGCACCGACAGAAAGAAGCGGTGACTCAAGATTGCCCTCACCCTGCCCTCTCCCGCGAGCGGGAGAGGGGAAAGCATTGGGTGGGAGAGAACTAGTCCTCTTCGACGCGCGGCTTGTACGCCTCGGTCAACTGCTTCTGCACCTGCGCCGGCACCGGCTCGTAGTGGCTGAACTCGATCGCGTAGCGGCCCTGGCCGCCGGTCATCGCCTTGAGCTCGGTCTGGTAGTCGGTGACTTCGGCGAGCGGCACCTGCGCCTTGATGATGATCTCGCCGCCGCGCAGCGAATCGGTGCCGCTGATGCGCGCGCGCTTCGACGCGAGCCCGCCGGTGACGTCGCCCATGTGCGCGTCGGGCACGAACACGTCGAGGTTGACGATCGGCTCCAGCACCTGCGGCTTCGCCTTCGCGATCGCGTCGAGGAACGCCTTCTTGCCGGCCGTGATGAACGCGATTTCCTTCGAGTCGACCGCGTGGTACTTGCCGTCGTAAACGATGACGCGCACGTCCTGCAGCTGGTAGCCCGCGACGGCGCCGTGCTCTAGCACCTGGCGCACACCTTTCTCGACGGCCGGAATGAACTGGCCGGGGATCGTGCCGCCTTTCACCTCGTCGCGGAACTCGAAGCCGCTGCCGCGCGGCAGCGGCTCGACGCGCAGGAACACCTCGCCGAACTGGCCCGCGCCGCCGGTCTGCTTCTTGTGGCGGTGATGGCCTTCGGCTTTCGCGGCGATCGTCTCGCGATAGGCGATCTTCGGCGGGCGCGTCTTCACCTCGACGCCGTAGCGCTCCTTCATGCGTTCGAGCATGAGCTTCAGGTGCAGATCCGAAAGTCCGCGGATCACGCTCTCGTTGAGCTCCTTGTTGTGCTCGATGCGAAAGCACCGCGTCTTCACCTCGACGCCGTAGCGCTCCTTCATGCGTTCGAGCATGAGCTTCAGGTGCAGATCCGAAAGTCCGCGGATCACGCTCTCGTTGAGCTCCTTGTTGTGCTCGATGCGAAAGCACGGATCCTCCTCGCCGAGCTTGGCGAGCGCGGTCGCGAGCTTCTGCTCCTGACCCTTGTGCGCAGGCTCGACGGCGAGGCCGAACATCGGCATCGGGAAGTCGAGCGGCTTCAGGTGGATCTGGTCCTCGTCGTGCGAATCGTGCAGCACGGCGTCGAAGTGGATTTCCTCGATCTTCGCGACGGCGGCGATGTCGCCCGGTATCGCCTGCTCGATCTCGACGTGATCCTTGCCGCGGAGCTTGAAGAGATGGCCGACCTTGAACGGCTTCTTGGCGTCGTCGATGAAGAGCTGCGTGTCCTTCTTCACGGTGCCCTGATAGACGCGGAACACGCTGAGCTTGCCGACGAACGGATCGTTGACGATCTTGAACACGTCGGCGATGACGTGCTTCTTCGGATCGGGCACGGCGTCGATCGCCTCGGCGTTCGCGCCGTTGCCCTTGACGAACTGCGGCGGATTGCCTTCCTTCGGATTCGGCAGCAGCTTGGCGGCGAGCGTCAGCAGTTCCTTGACGCCAGCGCCGGTGCGCCCCGAGGTGAAGCAGATCGGCACGAGATGGCCCTCGCGCAGGCACTGCTCGAACGCGTCGTGCAGCTCCTGGCCGGAGAGACCCGATTCGCCGTCGTCGAGATAATGGCCCATGACGCTCTCGTTGATCTCGACGACCTGGTCGATGATGTGCTGATGCGCGTCGGCGACCGACGAGAAATCGGCCTCGCCGCTCGGCTGGAAGAAGCAGTCGACGACCGCGCTGCCGCCCTTGGCGGGCAGGTTGATCGGCAGGCACTCGCTGCCGAACTCGTCGCGCAGCGCCTCGACGACGCCTTCGAGGTCGATGCCGTCATGGTCGATCTTGTTGACGACGAGGATGCGGCAGAGATTGCGTTGCCTGGCGCGATCCATCAGGCGCCGCGTCTGATGCGCGATGCCGGTCGCCGCGTCGACGACGATCGCGCAGGTCTCGACCGCGGCGAGCGCCGACAGCGTCGGGCCGCGGAAGTCGGGCGATCCCGGCGTGTCGACGAGGTTGATGTGCGCGTCGCCGACGTCGATCGACGCGATCGCCGTGCCGAGGGAATGCTTGCGTTCCTTCTCGAGCGGATCGTGGTCGGACACCGTCGTCCCGCGCTCGATCGAGCCTGCCGTCTGGATCGCGCCGCCGGCATGCAGCAGGGCTTCGAAGAGCGTTGTTTTGCCGGCGCTCGCTTGTCCAGCGAGTGCGATGTTGCGAATGGCGTCGGTGACGTAGGGCATGGACGATCCTCCGGAAGCACGAGGCGGACAATGCGGCCGGCGGGTAGGCATGACCCCACCGGAACCATAGACTTGACCCATCGCGGAACAGGGTCAAGACGCAATGCGCGAAAACGGCGCCCCGCCGACGGTCGTCGCGGTCCACGGCGCCGGCGGCGGCGGCTGGGAGTGGGGCATCTGGGCGCGCGTGCTCGCCGTGCACGGGTTCGGCGTGATCGCGCCGGATCTGAAACCGAGCTCCGCGGGGATCGACAAGACCTCGTTCCTCGACTACCGCGCCCAGGTCATGGACTGGTGCGCAGCCGCCGGTGCGGGTCTCATCCTTGCCGGCGCGAGCCTGGGCGGCCTGCTGGCGCTCGCCGTGGCGCCGCGGGTCCGGCCGGCCGCGATGATCCTCGTCAATCCGTTGCCGCCCGCGGGCGTCATCGCACGTCCGCTCTACGATGCGCGCCCGGCCATCGTGCCGTGGGGACGCGAACGCTCGCTCGCCGCGACACGGCGCGCGATGCCGGATGCGGACGACGCGGCGCGGCTCTACGCGCTGCGCCGCTGGCGCGACGAATCCGGTGCGGTGCTCAACGAGGCGCGCGACGGCGTCGCGGTCGAATTGACGCATTGCCCGACGCTGCTCCTCGCTGGCGAGCACGACGCCGACGTGCCGGCCGTCGCCTCGCGTTCGCTCGCGGTGCGCCTGTCGGCCGATTTCCGCCAGGTGCCAGGCGCGAGCCATGTCGGTCCGCTGCTCGGCCGCAGCGCCGCCGACACCGCCGCGACCGCCGCGGCATGGCTCGCCGCGCACGCGCCGGGTCCGGACGTTTAACCGCGCTTTAGCAAAGGCTCATTGACCGCTGACTATGCTGACGCGCCGTGGGCGAACGCCCACGCCATCGCGCGTCCGCGGCCGCCGCCTAGTGATTCCACAGCGCCAGCAGAGACCCTCGCCGCTCATGCAGCGTAACGTCGCCGGCCCCGCGCAGCCGCATCTGCGCGAGGTCGCGCGCCTGCGCTTCCGCAGCGATCGCCTGCCGTGGCAGCGCAGTCTGCGCTGGAAACCGCCGCCGCCCGATCGCCGGCTGCTCTTCTTCGGGCTCCTGATCGCGATCCTGTTCACCGTGGTCGAGCTCGTCGGATTCGGGCTCGGCATGCGCCTGCAGATCGCCCGCGAAGTCAGGCCGCCGAAACCGCGCACTGTCGAAGTCGTCCTGATCGAGCCGCCGCCGACGCTGGCCGTGCCGCCGGAACCCGAACCGCCGCCTTTCGTGCCGCGAACGAGCAAGGTGCGTGTGGAAGCGCCAAAGGTCGAGTTGCCGTCGCCGCCGGTCACCGCCGAGGATACCGACGCCATGCGCGCCCGCATCGGCGAAAGCGGCGCCGCACCGCAACTCTTCAATCCGGACGGCTCGATCAAGCTTGCGCCGGAGACGATCGCGCCGCAGGCGGCGCCGGCGAATCCGCAGGAAGCCGCGAAGCGGCGCTGGGCCGAGATGGAGCGGCGCGGCGACAATCCGCTCGACTGCAAGCGCACGCGTTTCGCGCGCGCGTTCAAGCGTGACGAGTCGCTGGGCGACGAAGTGTCGCGCAAGTATCTCAAGTGGATCGGCCTCGGCGATGGCGAGGCGATCGAGCGTCGCGCGCAGGAGCGCGAGCAGCGCGCCGCGGAAGGCTGCGAACCCGTTCGGTGATCGGCGCGCAACGCGCTTCGACGCGAAACGCAACTCCGGCAAAACGAAACCGCACGCTTATCCGCAATTCACGCGTTCGTCGCGCGTGTGCGCGATGCGCGCGCGAAACATTCAGGTTGAACGATGCGATTTAGAACGGATTCACTGCGGGGCGTCACCATGGGTCGCCGACTCGGAACGGTCGGAGAAGTCGAAGGAGGCCAAGATGATGTACCGCTATCTCAAACCCGCGATCATTACCGCCGCCATGGCGGTCGCCCTGCCTGCCGCAGCGCAGACCGGCTACCGCTACGACGCGTTCGACGGTAGCGACGTGCGCTACGACTACGCGCGGGTCGTGAAGGTCGATGCGGTGGTGAGCCATGCCAGCGCCCCGGTGAGCCGCGAGTCCTGCTGGCAGGAGCCGACGACGTATCAGTATCGTCCGAGCTACACGTACTACAAGGACGACGATGACGACAGCGGCCCTGACCGCGTCACGGTCGAGGGCGGCTATCGCAAGATCAACGACGGCGGCGAGCGCTGCCGCACCGTGACCAACTGGCGCGACACGGACCGCGTGCTCGGCTACGAGGTGACCTACCGCTACGGCGGCCGCGAGTACACGACGCGCATGGATCACGATCCGGGCGACCGCATGCGCATCCGCGTCAACTACGACTACACGGTCCAGCCGCAGGAGTAGTGTCGGTCAGTCAACCGGAAAATGTCGTTCGCGGGGCCGCGAGGCCCCGTTTTTTTTTGGCGATCAAAGCATCCGCAGGAGCTGCGGCATGATCGGCAATTTGCGCACGCGCACCGTCGTCGCCGCGTAGATCGCATTCGCGAGCGCCGGCGCCGCGCTCGGCACGCCGATCTCGCCGGCGCCGCGCGGCTCCTCGCTCGAATCGACGATCGTCACTTCGACCGATTGCGGCGCCTGCGCCATGCGCAACAGCGGGTAGTCCGGGAAGTTCTTCTGCTGCACTTCGCCGTCCTTGACGGTGATCGCGAGATTCAGCGCGGTCGAGATCGCATCGATGGTGCCGCCCATCATCTGCGCCTCGGCGCCGAGCGGGTTGACGACGCGCCCGATGTCGGCGGCGACGACCGCGCGATGGATCTTCAGCTCGCGGCCTTCCATCGCGACTTCGAACGCGTGCGCCGAATAGCCGCCGAACGTGAAATGGCAGGCGATGCCGATGCCGTGGCCGTCGTTGCGCTTGGCGCCCCAGCCTATCCTGTCGGCGCAAAGCCTGAGCACGTTCGCGAGGCGTCCGGTGTCGAAGGTCGGTCCGCCGTGACCGGAATACGGGATCGTCCGCGCATCGCCGAGCATCTCAAGGCGCAGCTTCACCGCGTCCTGTTTCGTCGTGACGGCGATTTCGTCGATGAAGCTCTGCACCGAGAACGCATGGAACGTGTGCAGCGGCGCGCGCCACCAGCCGCGCGGCATGCCGGACGGCACGCTGAAGAACGTCTTGTCGAGATTGGCGACGAGGCCGGCCGGGAAGTCGTCGGGCTCGAGGCAGCCGTCGAAGATGCGCCGCTGGCGGCCGTTCTCGCGATACGGGCGCGGCGTCGCGGCGCACCAGTGCGTCCAGCTCGTCACCTTCTTCTTGCGGTCCAGCGTCGCGGCGAGCTTGTGCACGCCGAACGGCCGGTAGAAGTCGTGCTGCAGGTCGTCTTCGCGCGTCCAGATCAGCTTGATCGGCTTGCCGGCCGCTTTCGCGACCAGCACCGCTTCGCCGACGAAATCGTTCTCGAGACGGCGGCCGAAGCCGCCGCCGGCGCGCGTCATGCGCACGTCGATCGCGCGGCGCGGGATGCCGGTGAGATCGCTGATCATCTCCGATGCGCCGCCGGGCGACTGCAGCGAAGCGACGAGCAGCGCGCTGTCCTGCTTGAGATCGATCAGCGCGCCCGGCGTTTCCATCGTCGCGTGCGCGAGGAACGGCATCTCGTAGCGCGCTTCGACGTTGTAGCGCGCCTGCTTCCTCGCCTTCGCCATGTCGCCGTCGCGGCGGACGGCGACGCCGCCTTCGTTGTGGTCGAGCAGCTCGTTCGCCTTCGCCGCGAGCGCGCCCGTCGACTCCTTCGACCATGGGCCCTGCTTCCAGGTGACCTTCAGCGCGTCGCGGCCCTTGAGCGCGGCCCATGTGTTGTCGGCGATCACGGCGACGCCGTCGGCGAGTCCCGCGACGAAGGGCTGCTCCGGCTTCGGCCCCGGAATGTGGATCACGTCGCGCACGCCCGCGACCTTGCGCGCTTCGCTGTCGTCGAGCGTGTCGAGCGTGCCGTCGAGATACGGCGAGCGCAGCATGACCGCGGTCAGCGCGCCGGCGAGATACGAATCGATGCCGAACCGGCTGCGGCCGGTGACGATGTCGCGCGCATCGGCGACGCGCGTCGGCTTGCCGACGATGTGGAAGTCCTCGGGCTTCTTCAGCGGCGGCGGGGCGGCCGGCGCCTCGATCGCCGCGGCGCTCCGCGCGAGCGCGCCGTAGGTCAGCTTGCGTCCGTCCGGAGCGACTACCTGGCCCGACGCCGTGCGAAGCTGATCCGCCGGCAGGTTCCATTCGCGCGCGGCGGCCTGCACCAGCAGCCAGCGCGCGGTCGCGCCGGCCTCGCGCAGCTCCTTCCATCCGTCGGACACGCTCGTGCTGCCGCCGGCGCCCTGATCGCCGTACTTGTTCGACGGACCCTTGTCGGTCTCGACGTAGCCGTACGGCAACTGGATGACGCGCACCTGCGACCAGTCGACGTCGAGTTCCTCGGCGATCAGCATCGGCAGCGACGTGATGACGCCCTGGCCGATCTCGCAGCCGCGCGCGCCGATCACGACACGATTGTCGCGCTCGATGCGCAGGAACGGGCCGAGCTCGGTGAGATCGTCGCCGAGCAGCTCGGGCGGAAGGTCGGGGTCGGTTTCCGCTCGCGCGACGCGGATGCCGATCAGAAGCGCACCCGACGCGGACAACGTGATCGCAAGAAAGCGGCGGCGGCCACGATCGACCGGTGCGCTCATTTCTTCGCCGCCTGCATCGATTCGGACGCGCGCAGGATCGCGCGGCGGATGCGCGGATAGGTGCCGCACCGGCAGAGGTTCGTGATCGACGCGATGTCCTCGTCGCTCGGCTTCGGCTTGCGCTGCAGGAGATCGACCGCGGCGACGATCTGGCCGGCCTGGCAGTAGCCGCATTGCGGCACGTCCTCCTCGATCCACGCGGCCTGCACGGGATGGAGGTTCTCGCCGGCGATGCCTTCGATCGTCGTCACCTGATGTCCCGCCACGCCCTGCATCGGCAGCAGGCACGAACGCGTCGCCTTGCCGTCGAGCAGCACCGTGCACGCGCCGCAGGCGCCGACACCGCAGCCGAATTTCGTTCCCGTGAGCTGCAGCATGTCGCGCAGGAACCAGAGGAGCGGCATCGTCGGATCGCCGGCGTGCTCGTACGGCTTGCCGTTCACCGTCAGCGCGAGCGGCTGGGGCATCGATGAATGTTTGGGGGGCGGGCCGGCCTTCGGTTCGGCGTCGTTCGGCATGCAATTCTCCGTGTCCCGCCGGATTGTCGCACTCGCGTGCGAAACGGCACAGGCGGGCCGCGGCGTTCATCCCGGAATTGCGTCGGGCCGGCGACTGCTCCCGAAAGACATCGAGCGATTCGCTGCGGAGGGGGCGCGCCGGGCGGTGCGATGGATCTTTGGGCGGGGTTGCATCCGCCCGGCGCGCAGACATTTGGCCGCAAGTGAGCGCCGCGCGGCGTCCTGCCGGTGGCGGCGCCCGGGCCCGCGAGGAGTGAGTCGCGGGCGGGTCCGGATCGGGCGACTCCGGACCACACGTCGGTCCGTCGACCGTGCAGGCCTCGGGCCTCGAGCGGCGAAGGCAGCCTCGCCCTTCGCCGCGGCATTGCTCCGTTACTGCGTGCAGTCGAGCGCGCTGTCGCTGTGCGCGAGCGTGACGTCGCTGCTGACGACGCCGGGCAGGTCGAGCGTCAGATGGATCGCGTTGGTCGACTGCGAAGCCATGTTCACGCCGTCGCCGCCGATGACCTGCTCGTTGAGGACGAGCGTCGCACCGGCGATGCCGAGCGCGCCGAGATCGATCGCGGTGTTCGGCGGCGGATGATCCGGCAGATCCGGCACCGGAATGCCGAGGATCGAAATGCCGAGACCGTCGAACGTCACGTCGTCGGGATCGCCGTTGCCGTCGCCTGTGATCAGGTTGCCGACGTCGAAGCCGCTGAAGAACATCGTGTCGCCGACGTCCGTGGTGCTGCGTCCTTCGTGGCGGGCCGGCAGGCAGTAACCTGCCACCTGCGACGTGCCGTGAATCAGATGGGCCGTGATCGACAGCAGGCCGTCGCCGAGCAGGCTCACCGCCGAGAGGCTGAAGTCGTGGATGTCGACCTCGGAGCCGGCGATCGAGAACGATACGCCCGGCGAGTACTGCGCCTCGGAAGAAATCGTGCCCGTCGACACGTGCACGATCGTGCCGCCGTTGTCGTACGACGGCAGCCCGTTTTCGTCGTAGGTCGGATCCGTCGCGTTCGTGAAGCCGGCGGGCGCCTGCGGATCGATATTGACCTCGGCCACGCCGAGGACGCCGACGTGCACCGAAAGATCGCCCGCGTTCGCGCTGCCGGTTTCCGCGTGCCCCGCGGACATTGCTGCCATGCCCATCAGGGCCGCGATCACCACAGGCAGCCCCGCTCGATCACATGCGTGATGACGAGCCATGAAACACCTCCTCTTCCCTTGCCTGCAGGCACAGGTTCGCGGCCGAGGCTGCTTGCGACAACCCGTCATTCCTTACAGGGCGGAAATGCCCCGAACTTCACGGGAGATCGATACTTGCGCGCGGAGAATGGCGGACCTTGCCGCGGTGAAAGGCGCGTGAACACGCACCTCGCGGATCGCGCTCAGCGATCCAGCACGCGCCGCCAGATGAAGTAGATCGGCAATCCGGCGAGCGTGATCAGCGCGCCCATGCCGGCGTCGTGCGGCGACTGATAGATCGTCACCGCGACGACCCACAGCACCGCGACGAGGAACACGAGCGGCAGCAGCGGGAACAGCGGCGCGCGGAACGGCGTGGTGTCGGCCGTGTCGTAGCGCCGGTACCAGAACAGCGTCGCGACGACCGCGGCGTAGCCGAGCCAGTCGCCGGTCGTCGAATAGTTGAGGAGCTGGTCGAACGTGCCGGTCCACGCCAGCACGCAGGCCCAGCCGGCGAGCATCATCAGCGCGACGTTCGGCGTCCGCCATTTGGGATGCAATCGGCCGGCAACGCGGAAGAAAACGCCGTCGGCGCCCATCGCCTGGAACACGCGCGCGGCGCCGATCAGCGAGATGTTGCAGAAGCCGAGCGTCGAGATCGCGATGCCGATCGCGATGACGCGCGCGCCCGATTCGCCGAACACGCGGCGCATCAGGTCGGCCGCCGGCGCCTTGCTCGCGGCGAGCCCTTCGTGACCGAGCACGAGAAGATAGGCCAGATTGGCGAGCAGGTAGCACGTCGCGACGAGCAGCATGCCGAAGAACAGCGCGCGCGGCAGATTGCGCTGCGGCATCCGCATCTCGCCGATGATGTAGGTCGCCGCGTTCCAGCCGGAAAATGCGTACATCACGAACACCAGTCCGATCGCGAACGGCGCACTCGTGATGTGGGCGAAATCCGACGGCGACGGCG
>Ga0081540_1001906_pt1 | contig 17465 bp, 12 predicted proteins | sample TabmetS2T1R1_FD_71024 | JGI IMG/M metagenome (GOLD analysis project Ga0081540, IMG submission 71024) | Tabebuia heterophylla rhizosphere microbial communities from the University of Puerto Rico - S2T1R1 | ecosystem: Host-associated > Plants > Roots > Rhizosphere ... | reverse complement strand
GGCGCCGCCTGCCGGCCCGACGGCAAGATTGCCGGGCGCGGCGCGACTCTCCAGAAGGCCGCCGAGAACCTCGCCCTCGCGGCCGGCTACCGCGACGACGTGTGCGGTCCGGTGCCCGGGGGCGAGGCCGGGGACCTGATGGTGGTCTACAACTACGCCAGCGCCGAGGTGGTCCGGCCGGCGCCGCAGGATGGCCCGTACACGGGCTCGGGTCAGGGCATCACGGGAGCGCAGTGCCGAACCGAGGCGTTCAACGGCTCAGACGTGCCCTACACGAAGGCACAGCTGACCGCGCTGCGAGCTGCGCCGCCGGCGCCGGGAGCGGCTGCGCCCCCCCGCAGCCGGTCCAGCCCCGCCGTGAGCTGCCACTCAGCGATGTTCACCGCGATCAGCCGCCGCGGGCGGATGGTCTCGGCGATCAGCGGATCCTGGGTTCCCAGGCCGTTCCCGACGTCGACGGTGACCCCCCCGGTGGGCAGCGGCGATGCCACGGTCTGGACCAGCCGACGGCAGGCGGCCCCGGCCTCGGCCTCCGTGCCTTGCCCCTCCCACAGCCCCAGGTTCAGCCAGCCCGGCGCCAGCGCGACGAAACACTCGGATCCGATGCTCTCGTAGACCTGCGCGGCCGGGTTGCGCCCCTGGTGGACGATCCCCGCGACGTGCCGCAGGTGCTGGCCGGTCCAGCCCGTGGCCCGGCCGGCCCGCTCTGCCAGCCACGGGCCCGCGTCGCCGAGGACGGCGGGAGGCTGCCACCGGCCCATCCCATGCCTCCTCCCGGCGGGGTCCGCGGCACACATCCGGCGTTTGTCCGCAGGGTCCCTCGCGGCGGTCCCCTGGTCATCACCCGTCGCGGGTGTGAACCTGTACCGCCCGATCCCCGCGCCGGCATTGCTCCGTCCGCCGGTCCCCGTCCCGGCCAGGCCCGCCGGGGCGCCCCGCCGCGGTGCCTACCCCCGCTGCCGCGTGACCCTCTGTCGCCGGTGCCGATCCCGCCCGGGAAGGCCGGGCTGCCCGGTCGCCGACGCCGACCCCGGCTGAGGCGGGATGCTCTCGATGAGCGCCGCCAGCCCGGCCTCGTCGAGCAGATCCGCGGGCCGCAGGGTCACGTCCTCGCGCACGTAGTAGAACGCCGCCCGCACTTGGTCGAGCGGCATCCCGGCGAGCCCGGCCCAGGCCAGCCGGTAGGCGGCGAGCTGGACCGCCGCCGCCTGCCGGTCGGAGTCCGAGGCGGGTAGCTGGCCGGTCTTCCAGTCCACGACGTCGTACCCGCCGCGATCCGAGTCGGCGAACACGGCGTCGATCCGCCCCCGCACCGACCGGCCGGCGATCAACGTCTCGAACGGCACCTCCACCTCCAGCGGCCAGCGGCCGCCCCACTCCCCCGCATCGAACCGCTCCCGCAGCAGCGCCAGGTCCTCCTCGTCGCCGTCGTCGGGGGGCTCGTCGGCGGCGCCGAGCAGGTCGGCCGAATCGATCAGCCGCTGCTGCCCGAACCGCTCCTCCAGCCACTGGTGGAAGGCGCTGCCACGCCGGGCCTGCGGCGCGGGCGGACGGGGCATCGGACGCCGGATCTGGCGAGCAAGCTCAGCCGGGTCGGCCGCCATCGTGACCAGCGATGACACCGAGAGTCGCCCGGGCAGCGCCACCGCGGCGGCAGCGTCACCGCGCCGCTCCTCGCGTTCCGCAAGAAGAATCGCGGTATCCCGCTCCCACGCCTGCGCCAGCAGGGCGTCCCTTTCGCTCAGCGGTCCGCCCGGGCCGGCCGCTGCCGCCCCTGCCCCCTCCGCCGGCGCGCCGTCGGCCAGCCCGCCGCCCGCCACCACGCCTCCGTCCGCCAGCGTTCCGGCTTCCACCAGCGTGGCGCGGGCCTGGCCGACCAGCTCCGCCGCCTCGCGGACAGCCTCGTAACGCGATCCGGCCTGGGACAGCGGCCAGAGCGCGGGCACCGGCTCGGCCAGCGCCGGGTTCGTGGCATCCTCGGCGGGCGCCGGCGCCCACTGCTCAACGGTGCCCGCACCGGCCTCGCACGCGACCCGGATCTCATCGAGGAACAGCGACGGACCGAGCGGGGAGACGCCCTCGCCCCACCAGTAACCGCTGCAGGCGACCCAGAACGCCGCCCTGGTGACCGCGACGTATGCCAGCCGCCGCTCCTCCGCCAGCTCGCGTGCCGCGCACGCGCTGTCGAAGGCTGCCAGCGATCGCGCCCTCAGATCGGGGAGGCCGGGCAGGTCACGTGCGTCGCCCCGCAGGCCGAACGGGAGCAGCCGCGGGTTCTCTGTCCACCGGGTGCTGGCCACCGGCCGGGCCGGGAAAACCCGGGCCTTCGCCCCGGCGGACAGGCCGGGCACGACCACCGCGGCCCACTGCAGGCCCTTCGCCGCGTGCACCGTGGTCAGGGTGACCGCGTTCGTCCCGCTCGGCCGGCCCGATTCCAAACCGAACTCCTCCGCCTCGGCTGCCGCCAGGTACGCGAGGAAGGCGCCCAGCGTCGGCTCCTCCTGATCGTCGGCGAACGTGGACGCGGCGTCCGCGAACGCGTCGAGGTCGGCGCGCGCGGCTGCGGGGTCGCGCCACGGCTGGGCCGCCACCTCGACGTCCAGCCCGAGCACCCGCTCCACCTCGCCCACCACGTCGGGCAGCGGCCGGTCCACGTGCGCGCGCAGCGCCCGCAGCTCCGCGGCCAGGGCGCTGAACCGGGTGAAGGCTGGTGCCGAGTAGGCCGCGGCGGGACCCAGGTCGTCCAGGGCCTCCACGAGGCTGCCTTGCTCCGCCGTCAGGTCGGTGACCGCCTGGGCCAGGGGATCATCATGCCTAACGCTTCCCCGTTGCTGGCCAGGTGCGCCCGGCCGCTCCCGGCCGGGGCTGGCCGGGCGGGCCGCCGCCGGGTCTCCGGCTCCCGGGTCGGCGAGTGCGGTGTCGGCTGCCCTGGGGGCACGGTGCTCGCGGGCCAGATCGCGGGCGCGCCGGCCGAGTGCCACCAGATCGCGCGGGCCGATCCGCCACCGCGGGCCGGTGAGCAGCCTGGCCAGTGAGCCAGACGCGGTCGGGTCGTGCAGCACCCGCAAGGTCGCGACCACGTCCGCCACCTCGGGGACCGTGAGCAGACCACCCAGGCCGACTACCTCGACCGGAATCCCGCGCGCCTCGATCGCGGCACGCAGCGCCGGGAACTGGGACCGCTTGCGGCAGAGCACCGCGACGTCGGCGGCGCGCAGGTTCGCGCTACCGGGTTCGGTCCAGGGCCCCCCGTCCGGGGCCGTGCCCGGAGGCAGGTCCAGCAGCCCTTCGATCTGCGCCGCGACCCAGGCCGCCTCGTCAGCCGCGGTTTCCAGCAGGGCGCAGACCACTCGTCCCCGCCCGGCGCGCCGCGGGGGCGGCACCAGCCGCGGTACCTGTGGCGCCTCCGCCCGCAGCCCTTCCTGCAGCGCGGCGGCGGCGTCCAGGACCCGCTCGGTGTTGCGGAAGCTGGTAGACAGCTGCCTGATTCTGGCCGGCCGGCTGCGGCCGCTCTGGGCCGGGCCGTTCCCCCTCCGGCCGCTCACCTGCTGGCCGGCCACGGGGAAGTCGGCGACGAAACGGCGCAGGTTACCGGCGCTTGCGCCGCGCCAGCCGTAGATCGACTGGCAGGGATCGCCGACTGCTGTGACCGGATGACCGCCGCCGAACAGGGCCTGCAGCAGCACCAGCTGGGCGTGGCTGGTGTCCTGGTACTCGTCGAGCAGCACGACCTGGAAGCGGGCGCGCTCGATCGCGCCGACCTGGGGATGGCGGCCGGCGATCCGTGCCGCCAGGGCGACCTGGTCGCCGTAGTCGATCACTTCCCGGGCGGCCTTGGCCTGCGTGTAGGCGGCCACCATGGGAAGCAGCTGTTCCCGGGTGCGCTGGCAGCCGACGATCCTGCGGACCTGGGCCGGCACCCGGCCCGGGAGGGCACGGCTGGCAGCGTCCAGCCACCGTCCGACCTGCTGCACGTCTCCCGGGGAGCGCAGGTGCTCGGCGAGCTCCCCGGCGAGATCGAGCACGGCGGTGGTGACCCATTGCGGGCCGCGGTCGACCGCGTCCATCGGCCCGCCGTAGGCGGCGACCACCCGGGCCGCGATCTGCCACGCCACCGCCGGGGTGATCAGGCGCAGCGACGGCTCCAGCGCCTCGCGCAGCGCGTGGTCGGCGACGAGCCTGGCGGCGTAGGCGTGGTAGGTGGACACGACCGGCTCGCCGTCCTGCTCGTCCCCAGCGCCCGCCCCAGCCACCCCGGATGCGCCAGCCACCTCTGATGCGTCGGCCTCCGCGGATGCGCCGGGCGCGGCGGATGCGCCAGCCACCGCCGGTGGAGCGGCGCCCCGGGCCCGGCCGGCCGGCCCGCCGCGCGCGGGTGCGTCACCCTGGGCTGTACCGGGGGCGGCCGCTTCCGTTCTGCCGATGACCAGGCCCGCCCGCCGCAGGCCCGCCAGCCTGGCCCGGACGCGCTGCCCGAGCTCGGCGGCGGCCTTGCGGGTGAACGTGAGGCCGAGGACCCGCTCCGGCGCGACCATGCCGTTGGCGGCCAGCCAGACAAGCCGGGCGGCCATGGTCTCGCTCTTGCCCGAGCCTGCGCCGGCGATCACGGCCAGCGGCTCCAGCGGGGCAGCGATCACCTGGGCCTGCTCGCTGGTCGGCTCGGGGAGGCCGAGCACCACGGCCAGCTGGGCGGGGCTGTACCTGGTCGGTCCCGTCACGTGGTCACCTGCTCCCCCGACGCGTGCACCGGGCAGCTGGAGGCCACCGGGCAATTGCGGCAGCCCGGGTTCAGCCGCGCCTCGAACAGCGGTCCCGCCATGCCCGCGGCCACGGTCTCGACCAGTTGACGCGCCCACCCCGGCTCCGGGTCGTCGGCCAGCGCGCGCTGCGGCTGCACGCGGACCTCGGCGGACAGGCTCGCCTTGCCGACCTGGACGAGTTCAGCACCCCCCGGCTCACTGAGGCCAAGCTGCTCGAACGCGCCGAGCATGACCGCGAGCTGGTACACGCCGAGCTGCGGATGCCGGTCCAGGTCGGTGCCCGGCACCGGCGCCGAGCTCGTCTTCAGGTCGACCACGATCGCCCTGCCGTCGGCGTCGCGCTCCAGCCGGTCCACGCGGCCGGTGATCTCCACCGCGCCCACCTGGGCCCGCACCCGCTCCTCGTACGCGACCAGGTCCCGTGGGTTGTCCCGGTGCCAGGCCAGGAACTTGCTCACCATCTGGTGGGCCAGCTCCCGCTGCTTCTCGCTGTACCAGGCACTGCCGAAGTCCAGATGGTGCCAGACGTCGTCGATCCGCTCCCCGATCATGGCGTCGGTGGCGCCTTCGGCGGCGAGCACCGCGGCCGCGTGGATGACGATGCCGAAGTGGCGGACCACGTCCACCGACCCGGCGCCAACCGCCATTTCCAGCAGCCAGCGCAGCCCGCAGCGGGTGAACGACTCCACCTGCGACGGCGAGACCCGCATCAGCGCGCCGCCGGGCGGCTGGGCGGTGAGCGGGACCGAGACGGGGGCGGCCAGGGGCCCGGGATCGGACAGCCTGGTGAGTTGGTACCAGTGGCCCGGGTCGGCGCCGCGGACGCCGGCCTGCGCCAGCCGGGCAAGCTGTGTCGCCGCGGCCTGCCGCAGCGCGGGCGACTGCCGCCGGTCGGCGGCGGCGCGCCGCAGGTCGGCAGTCAGCGCGGGCAGCGACAGCCAGCGCAGCTCCGATCCGGACACGTGCTCGACATCGATCTCGTCGCCCGCCAGCTCGGCCAGGAAGCGCGACGGGCGTTCGTCGCTGTCGTCCCCGCCCGCGGCGGTCACCACCAGCGTCCGCCGGGCGCGCGTCGCCGCGACGTAGAACAGCCTGCGCTCCTCGCTGAGCAGCTTGGAGGCGAGTGCGGCGGCAGCGGCGTCGCTCCCGGCGGCCTGCCCGGTCACCCCGTCCGTCATGTCCATCAGTTCGTCCATGCCGAGCAGCGACGACCGCAGCCGCTGGTCCGGCCAGATACCTTCCTGTACCCCGGCCACCACGACCACGTCCCACTCCAGGCCCTTGGCCCGGTGGGCCGTGAGGATGCGTACGGCCTCGCCCGCCGGCGCCCGCCCCGCCAGCGTGTCGCCGGGGATCTCCTGGCCGGACAGGCTGTCCAGGAAGAGCCGGGCCGATCCGGGAGGCAGGCGCTCGGTGAAGCGCGCGGCGGCCGCGAAGAGCGCGACCACGGCATCCAGGTCGCGGTCGGCGGCGGCGCCGCGGGTCCCGCCGGCCGCGCTCGCCGCCTGCCACGCCTGCGCCAGGCCCGAGGCGTGCCACACCGCCCACAGGGTGTCGTGCGCGTTGCTGCGGCTCGCCGTCTCGCGGGCGAGCGCCAGCAGGGCCGCCACCTGCCGGGCCGCGTCGGCGGCCGGGCCGTCGACGAGGATGAGGTCGCGCGGGTCGCGGAGCGCGGAGGCGATCGGCTCTTCCGGCGTCTCCTGCCCGGCGGCTTCCGCGGCCGCCCGCAGCACCCTGCGGAGCCTGCGCAGGCCCAGCGCGTCGCTGCCGCCCAGCGGCCCGGTCAGCAGCTGCGCGGCCGCGTCCTCGTCGAGCGTGCCGGGCCGCAGCGCGCACCGCAGCAGCAGGAGCAGCGGCCGTGCCCCCGGCTCGGCGGTCAGCGGCAGCTCGTCCCCGGCGACCACCGTAGGCACCCCGGCCGTCGTGAGCGCGCGGCGCAGCAGCGGGACCTGGTGGATCACCGACCTGACCAGCACAGCCATCGATGACCAGCTGACGCCGTCGTGCAGGTGCGCGCGCCGCAGCACGTCCGCGACCACCGTGGCCTCCTGGCTGGCGCTGGTGGCGGTGATCACTCGCACCGTCCCCGGCGCGGCCGATGGCAGCGCCTCCAGGTCGCGGTGGGCGCCCGCCGCGGCCGGCAGCCTGCCCGCCACGCGCCGGGACGCCGCCAGCAGGACAGCCCCGCTGCGCCGGCAGGTGCGCAACGCGACGACCCGGGCCGGCCGGTCGTCGGGGGTGCGGAACCGCTCGGGGAAGCGGGCGATGCCGTGGACGTCCGCGCCCCGGAAGGCGTAGATCGACTGGTCCGGGTCGCCGACCGCGATCAGCTCCCGGCCATCGCCGGCCAGGGCGTGCAGCAGCTCCTCCTGCGCCGGATCGGTGTCCTGGTACTCGTCCACCAGGACCACGTCGTACGCCTTGCGCTCCCGGTCCCTGACCGCGCCTTCGGCCAGCAACGCCGCGGCGATCCTGATGATCTCCGCGTAGTCGTACGTCGGGACCGGGGCCAGGTCGAACCGGGCCGCGTAGCGTTCGAGGAACCCGCCCGCGGCCTCCCAGTCGTCGCGCCCGAGCTGCCCTCCCAGCCGTGCCAGGCCCGGGCCGTCCAGGCCGCGTTCGGCCGCGCGGAGCAGGAAGTCCCGCAGCTCGGTGGCGAAGCCGCGGGTCGCGAGCGCGGGGCGCAGGCGCTCCGGCCACCGCCGGCCGTCGTCCTCGGCCTCGCCCCTGAGCATGCGCCGGACCTCCAGCAGCTGCTCCGGGCCCGACATCAGCGTGGGAGGCTCCTCGCCGGCCAGCACGAACTCCCGGCGCACCAGCGCGTACGCGTAGCTGTGGAAGGTCAGGGCCAGCGGCTCCCGCGTGGTCCGGTGCAGCCGGGCGGTGATCCGCTCCCGCAGCTCCTCGGCCGCCTTGCGGCTGAAGGTCAGGACGAGCACCCGCTCCGGGTCGATGCCACGGTTGGCGACGCGGTCGGCCACGGTCTCCACGATCGTGGTGGTCTTGCCCGTGCCGGGGCCGGCCAGCACCAGCAGCGGCCCCCCCGCGTGGCCGACGACGGCTCGCTGCGCGGCGTCCAGCGTGGGCGCCTCGTCCGCTCGCCCCGGCGAGCGGACGAGGCGGTAGGCGGGAGGCTGCCTGTCCATTCCGTACCGCATTCCAGCAGAACCCTCGGACATCACGGGGCTGTTTGGCGCTCCGGCGCGGCGTTTGTCTGGCGGCGGCTTGACATTGCGGTATTTGTAAGTACAGACTTACGGTTCGTGGGCACTTACGGAGGAGAGGCGCTCGCCGCGCTCGGCGATCCGACCCGGCGCGCCATCTTCGAGTGCCTCGCCCGCGGCCCGAAGGCGGTCGGCCAGCTCGCCGGCGAGCTGCCGGTCAGCAGGCCCGCGGTGTCACAGCACCTGCGGGTTCTCAAGCAGGCCGGCCTGGTCACCGACCGGGCCAATGGGACCCGGCGCATCTACCAGATCCGGCAGCAGGGTGTGCAGGCCATTCACGCCTACCTGGAGCAGATGTGGGGACAGGCGCTGGCCTCGTTCCAGGCGGCGGCCGTGCCGGCCGCGGCCGCCGCAGACGACGAAAGGCAGGAGCAGTCATGACCGAGCAGACCACAGCCACAGGAACGGCCGCACCCGTCCGCTGTGCGGTGACCGTGCCGCTGCCCCCCGACCGGGCGTTCGCCCTGTTCACCGAGGGGTACCACACCTGGTGGCCCGGCCATCACATCGGCACCGCGGACCTCGCCGAGGCCGTGCTCGAGCCCCGCGCCGGCGGCCGGTACTACGAGCGCGGCGTGGACGGCAGCGAGTGCGAGTGGGGCCGGGTGCTCGCCTGCGATCCACCGCACCGGATCGTGGTGTCCTGGCAGATCACCGCGAACGGCGACGAGTGGGCCTTCGACCCGGACCCCGCCCACGCCAGCGAGTTCGAGGTCACGTTCGTGCCGCAGCCCGGCGGCCAGACGCGGGTGGAGGTCGAGCACCGCCACATCGAGCGGCACGGCGCCGGCGCGGCCGGCATCCACCAGGGCGTGTCCGGGCCCGGCGGCTGGGCCGGCATCCTTGAGGGCTACGCGAAGGCCGCGGCCGCTGCCTGACCACCCGGCAGGAACCCGGCACCGCGCGTCGCCGGGCCGCGCTCCCGGCGCTCGCGCGACCGGCGGCCCGGGGAACATCGCGTGCTTACCATGGGGGGTGGCGACTCCCAACGCGCTCACCAGCCGGTACCTGGCCGAGGTCGCCGGGCGCGGCGATCGCGCCGCCCGGCTGGTGCAGCTGGCCAGGGAACAGTTCAACCTGGCCGCGACCTCCTACGACGGCGACTGCCTGACCAGGCCGGTCTTCCTGGAACACGCCGAGTTCGCGGTCCTGCGCGACGACCTGCTCGCCCTGCACGCAGCGCTCGCCAGCCTGCCCGGCCGATTGTTCGACGGCGACATGGCCGCGTTCGCGCGCAGCGTGGGCATGACCAGCGCCCAGGTGACGGCGATCGAGCGGACCCACGGGCAGGCGCCCACCAGGCTGGGCCGGGCCGACCTGTTCCGGGACGAGGGCGCCTTCCGGGTGCTGGAGCTCAATCTGGGCAGCGCCCTCGGCGGGCTGGACAACGCCCTGCTCAACCGCGCGTTCCTCACCGACCCGGCGGTGGCGGAATTTGTGGCCTCGAACGGGCTGTCCTACGTGGACACCGTGGACGTCCTGGTCGCCACCCTTCGGACCGAATGCGCGCTTCCCGACGGGGCGCGGCCGCTGATCGCGGTCGCGGACTGGCCTGACTCGTTCACGGTCCTGGAGCGGCAGCTGCGCTACAGCGCGGCGCAGCTCGCCCGGCACGGGCTGGAGGCCGTGCCGTGCCACCTCGGCCAGCTTCGGGCCGCTGACCGGCGGGTGTGGCTGGACGGCCGGCCGGTCGACGTGATCTACCGCGTCTTCCTGATCAAGGACCTGCTCCGCCCGGAGGCCGGTGAGCTGGCCGACCCGGTCCTGCGGGCCGCCGAGCGCGGGGAGGTCAAGCTCTTCGCCCCGATGGACGCGGAACTGTACGGCAGCAAGGGCGCGCTCGCCCTGCTGTCGGACGAGGCCAACCGGCACCTGTTCAGCGGCGCGGAACTCGCGAGCCTGGACCGGATCCTGCCGTGGACGCGGATGGTCCGCCCCGGGCCGGTCACCGTCGGCGGCGGCCGGGCCGGCATGGCCGAGTACGCGATCGCAGAACGAGAGCACCTGGTGCTCAAGCCGACCGCGCTGCACTCGGGTGCCGGGGTGATCGAGGGCTGGCTGACCAGCCCGGATGAGTGGCAGGGTCAGGTCGCCGGCGCGATGGACGGCCCGTTCGTGCTGCAGCGCCGGGTCCGGCCGCTCGCCGAGCCGTTTCCCGCCGAAGCCGGGCCGCGACCGTGGGTGTTGTGGTGGGGTGCCTTCCTCGGTACACCGGGCTACGGCGGGGCGATCGTCCGAGGCAGCACCGACCCCGAGGCAGGGATCAAGAGCATGCCGCACGGCGCGACCGGCACCTGCTGCTTCCACCAGGAGCGGCCGATCCCGCGCACGGCGGGCTGAGGCAGCCTCCGGGTGAGCGCACTCGCGGTCTCTCCCATCGTGATCATGACTCCGGTGGGCACCTGACGCCACTAACGTCATGATCACGTTCTGGGATGGGAGTTCGGTTCGGGTGCCCGGGGTCGGACGGCATCAGTTCCCGCGAACTCGCGGGGTCCACCGTGCCTCGCGCATGTTCACCCTGGGCTGGCCGACGTCGCCCGCCGCCCGCAGCGGCGTCCCCTCCCGCTGGTAACGGGCGAGCGCCTCGCGTTCATGGCCGGGCAGGAAGGAGCCGTCCGCGTGGATGACCCGCCACCAGGCCACGCCGCCGCCCCACAGGGCCATGACCCGCCCCACCTGACGCGGGCCGCCCTCGCCGAGGTACTCGGCGATGTCGCCGTAGGACATCACCCGGCCCTGCGGGATGGCCTCCACGACACCGAGCACGCGATCGGCGAAGTCGGTCACCTGGGCCCGGCCGACCCGGCGGGCGGCGGTCATCGGCCCGGTGGCGGCCAGGGCAGCCCGGCCGGGCCGGGATCGTCGGGGGGCGGCGATGGAGCCGGCGGATTGGGCCGTCGTGGCGGTTCCGGCCGCTCAGCCGGGAGCCCGTAAGGCGGCGTCGGGGATGCCTCCGGCGGCCCCGGTCCGGACGGCCCGCGCCAGGGGTCTTGCCGCCCGGGCCAGGGTTCACCGGCCGGCACCTGCCCGGCACCAGGCCAGTCCCCACTGTCGGGCCAGTCCCCGGTACCGGGCCGCTCCTCTGTGCCCGGCCACTGCCCACTCCCCGGCTGCTGCGGTCCGCCGGACTTCTGCGTGCTGTCGGGCATCCGCCCGCCATCCGGCCGCTGCCTGCCGCTGGACCGCTGGGCGTTGTCCGGCACCTGCCCGCCACCCGGACGCTGGCCGTTGTCCGGCCGATGCCGGCCGTCCGGCCACTGTCTGTCAGCCGGCCACTGGCCGTTGGCATGCCACGGCCCACCGCTCGAGGCAGCAGCCGGTGACCTCCGGGCCAGGCGTGCCGCCACGACCGCGATGGTCAGGCAGGCCAGCACCAGCAGCGCGTACAGAACCAACCGCCCCTTGCCCCGCGGGGCGACAGGAACCGGCGACGCGGCCGCCGACCCGCCCCCGAAGTGCGTGGCCGTCCTCACCCCATGCACCCCGCCGACGTCATGGCTCAGGTGGGCGGCGGCGGTGAGCGCCGCCGCCGCGTCAACGGTGCCGAAACCGACCCGGTCGTCGTATCCCCGTGGCGGCGGGTTCTGTGCGCTGGAGGTGATCGCCTGGTCCACGAGAGCCGGTGACAGGTGCGGGTAGCGCGACTTGATGAGGGCCGCGACGCCAGCCGTCAGCGCACAGGCCGGGCTGGTCCCGCTGACCAGCCAGTACTGCCCGTCCCTGCCCTGAGCCGGCACCTTGACACCGGGCGCCGCCACCTGCACCGACAGATTGTCGCTGGAGAAACCGGCCGCTGCCCCGGTCTCGGTGACCGCGCCCACGCCGAGCACCCCCGGGTAGTCAGCCGGGAAGGAATAGGGGGCGTGCCCAGCGCTCCGGGCACGCGCGGTGCCCCCGGAGTTGCCGGTCGAGGCCACTACCACGACGCCGTGGTCGAGGGCGTTCTGGAGCGCCATGCGGACCGGGCGGCTGGGGATGCCATAACCCAGGGACATGCTGATCACGCGCGCGTGACGATTGGTCGCGACCGTGATGGCCCTGGCCAGGGCGCGCTGGACCTCGGAGTTCGATTCATGTTCGTATTTCCCGAAATTGGGATCGCCCCGGTCGGTCACCACCCGGATGGACAACACCCGCGACGCGGGTGCCACGCCCTCGATCCCACTGGAGCCGTCCCCGTGACCGTGACCCGCGATGAGAGAGGCCATCCAGGTCCCGTGGACGCCCCAGGAGGTATCCGATTGCGGGGTCGTCACACCCGAGAAGTCGGGGCCCTTGACGACCGAGCCGGCGAGGTCGGACACGGAGGGGAAGACACCGCTGTCGATGACGGCGACGGTCACGTGCTGGCCCTGGGTGATCGGCCAGGCCGACGGAGCATGCACCGTGTCCAGGACCCACATCTCCTGGTCGCGTACCGCATCCGCGCGGGCCGGGCCGGCTGGGATGACCGTGACCGCGCAGAGCCCGGCCGCGGCGAGCAGCACGCCCGCCAGCCCTCCAGCCGTCCGCGCCTTCGGGGCCCGCGCTAGCACGCTGGCCCTCCCGGGCACGAGGGAGGCGGCGGGGAAGCCCCGAGGTGCCCCGCCACCCAGGTTCCGACCCCGTCTTCCAGACCGAGCATTTCCGCGGTCGCGTAGAGGTTGGCGGCCTCACGGACGCGCCGCCGGCCGTCGGCATAACCCACGGTGGCGAACACCAGGTAGGGACCGCTGGCCCGCACCGACGACAGCTGGCGCTGCCGGTTGCCGAACCGGGCCACCAGCGTGCGGCCGAACGGCACCGTCCGTACGCCGGGGCGCGGTCCATGCGCGCCTCGCCCGGGCAGCGCACGCAGGGCTGCGCTGGCGGCAGCCGACCCGGGCAACACGGCGACGCCCACGGTCGCCGCGAGGCTTTGTGTCGAGTCGTCATAACTTGCCCGGAGCACGGCGACGCATCCGTGCTGCATGAGGATCCTGCCCACCACCGGGTCGGTCCCCGCCCGGCAGCTCGCCTGGCCCGCGATCCCGATCCGGTGCGCGGTCAGGCCCAGGTCCTCGGGCCCACCGAGGGCCGAACCCGGCACCTGATACGGGACGGTGCCGGGGAAGATCTCGCCGGCGGCCCAGGTGCGCCAGCGCTTGCCCATCTCCCAGGCGACGATCTGCTGCTTTTGAGCTGCGGTGAAGGTGCGCGGCATGAGCTGCGTGACCAGTCCCACCGTCGCGGCCATCAGTCCCACCAGGGCAAGCGCCAGGGCGGCGAGCATGATGCCCCTGTGTCTTGGGCGCGCCGCATTCCGCCGGGCGGGTCGGCGCTCCCGTGCCGTGGGAGGCGGGTACTGCCGCACCGCTGGAGGTGGGTACTCCGGCCCGGTGGCGGGCGGAGGCTGCGGCCCGCTAAGACGCCGTGGGCCCGGCACCGGACCGGGTCGCGCCGGACCCGCTGCGTCCGGCCCCGGGCCGCTGCCTCCCGGTGGCTCCGGCCGCAATCCCACACCGGCATGTTACGGCCTTAACCGCACCGCCGCCCTCGGCTCGACAGTTACGGGAAGGACGGTCCCGTGCCCGGGGTGCCTTAGTACGCCGGAAGCGAGGGGTCTACCTGGTTGATCCAGGCCAGCACGCCGCCACCGACATGGACCGCGTCCGAGAAGCCGGCGTCCTTGATGACGGCCAGGCATTCCGCGCTGCGCTGGCCGCTCTTGCAGTGCAAGACGATCCGCTTGTCCTGCGGCAGGCGCTCGAGGGCGGCACCCGAGAGGATCTCACCCTTGGGAATGAGCACCGCGCCCGGGATGGAGACGATCTCGTACTCGTTCGGCTCGCGCACGTCGATGAGGAGGATGTCATCGCGGCGGTCGAGCATGTCCTTGAGCTCGGTGGCCGTGATGGTCGACCCGGCCGCCGCCTTTTGCGCGTCCTCTGAGACCGTGCCGCAGAACTCCTCGTAATCGATCAGTTCGGTGATCGTCGGGTTCTTGCCGCACACCGGGCACTCGGGGTCCTTCCTGACCGCGACCGGCCGGTAGGTCATGTCCAGGGCATCGTAGATCATCAGGCGCCCGACCAGGGGTTCCCCGATCCCCGTGATGAGCTTGATCGCCTCGTTGACCTGGATGGACCCGATGGATGCGCACAACACCCCGAGGACCCCGCCCTCGGCGCACGACGGCACCATGCCGGGCGGCGGCGGCTCCGGGTACAGGCAGCGGTAGCACGGCCCGTGCTCAGCCCAGAAGACGCTGGCCTGGCCGTCGAACCGGTAGATCGAGCCCCAGACGTAGGGCTTGCCCAGCAGCACGCACGCGTCGTTCACCAGGTACCGGGTGGCGAAGTTGTCCGTGCCGTCCACGATCAGGTCGTAGGGCTCGAAGATCTGCATCGCGTTGTCGGAGTCGAGCCGCTCCTCATGCAGCACCACGTTCACGAGGGGGTTGATCTCGCGGACACTCTCCATCGCAGAGACGGCCTTCGGCCGACCGACGTCGGACTGGCCATGGATGATCTGGCGCTGCAGGTTGGACTCGTCGACCACGTCGAAATCGATGATTCCCAGCGTGCCCACTCCGGCGGCGGCCAGGTACAGCAAGGCGGGTGACCCAAGCCCGCCCGCACCGACGACCAGCACGCGGGCGTTCTTGAGCCGCCGTTGCCCGGTCTTGCCGACGTCGGGAATGATCAGGTGCCGGGAGTAGCGCCTGACCTCATCGACCGTCAGGTCGTCAGCTGGGGAAACCAGCGGAGGCAGTGACACAGTAGCTCTCCTGGAAGCATGAGGTCCGGGTCCGTACTACCCGGCTCCTGCACTAACCCACAGCCTGGCCGGCGCATTCCCGCGCCGGCCGGCCACGCCACGTCTGCCCGTACCGCACTCGCCCGTACCCCACCCGCCTATCAACCCTTCCCGCGGCCGTCTGCTCAACCCTTCCCGCGGCCCGTCCGCCCCCGCCCGGCCCGCCGGCATCGCGCCGCTCCGCCCAGCTCGCCACAGCGCCTGCGCGCCGTCGCGGCTGGGCAGAAATGTCATGGGGCGCGAGTACAACTCAGGGCAGACGACGGCGCCCGGACGTCCAGGCCCCTGGCGCCGGGGCGACATCCCGCCATCTCACTGACACCTCTTGGGGAGGCGCCATGCCCGCTTTACCACCAGACCAGCGAAGGGCGCCGCGGCCCGTGCCCGGTGAGCAGGGGGCCGACGGACCCGGGGGCACCGCGCGGACCGGCCCGGTCGGACCCACGTGTCAGCATCGGCCAGCCAACCCGCGGCCCCCCGCCACACCGCAGGCACCCGCCACACCGCGGCCCCCCGCCACACGGCAGGCACCCGCTACACCGCGGCCACCCGCCACACCGCTCCTGCCCGCCACGCCGCAGCCATCCGCGATGCCACAAGTGGCCTCGACGCCGCGCTCACCCGCCACGCCGCGGCCATTCATCACGCCGCGGCCGCCCGTCAGCCCGCGACCGCGTGCCAAACCCCGGCCACCCGCTGGCCCCCGGCCCCTGCCGGATGCGGCAGCGGTCCGTCTGTACCTCATCCCCGACTCCGCGCCGGCCTACGATGCCGAGGTGACGGCGACCGGCGCGCCGGGCGCGTTCCTCCGGGCGGGTGCCGGTCCGGCCGCAGAGGCGGGCTCACCACGTCCTCCCGGGCCGGGCGGGTCACGCTCACAGGAATCGCGCAGACCGCCGCACGCGCCGCGCGCACGCGGCCTGCCTGGTTCGGGGAACATGCCGTCCGGCTGGCCGGCCCAGTTCGCGCAGGTGCTTGCGGAGACGCTGGCCGGGTCGCGATCACCCCGCCAACTGGTGCCGTGGACCACCGAGCGGGCACGCGACCGCATCCAGCGGCTCGGGCCTCAGCTCTCAGCCGGGCAGCAGCCGCGAATCCGCCGCGTGGTGACCTTCCATCCGACCGCCGACGCCATCGAGATGACCGTTGTCGTGGGCTTCGGAAAGCGCGTCCACGCGCTGGCCGTCCGGCTCGAACGGGCCGACCGCGGGCAAACCGTCACCGGCCGGGCGGCCCGGCACGGCACGTGGCTGTGCACGACCGTCGAGGCAGGCTAGCCCGCCGAACCGCGCTGGGCCCGCCGAACCGCGCCCGGCCCGCCGATCGCGGCCTGGACCCGGAGTTCTCGCGCGTCAGCTGGCGGGGCGGTTACGCGGGTCGCCGTGGCACAGCTTGTACTTGCGCCCCGAGCCGCAGGGGCATGGGGCGTTGCGGCCGACCTTGCCGAATTCCCCGCTCCCGGCTGAGGTGTCGGTGCGGCGCTCGACCCGCGCCTCGCCGTCCACGGTCGGCGCACTGTAGGAAAGCCGTTCGGACCGGCGCGGTCCGCTGAGCCCGGGGGCGACCACGTCGGGCGCACCGGCATCCGATGGGGTTGGCCCGCCTGTGTCGGCCGCGCCGCGTCCGCCCGCCTTGCGCTCGCCCGTGCTTGCCCCGTCCGCTCTCGGGCCGCCCGCGCCCTGTCCGGCCCGTGCTCCGTTGCTGCCGCCGCGCTTGCGCTTGCTTCGCCTGCCCGTGCCCGTCCCCGCGGCCCCGTCCCGGGCATCGCCGTCCTCGACGCGACCGCCGCGCGGGCCAGCACCGTCCCGTGGGCCAGCACCGTCCCGTGATGCGGTGCGGTCGTGCGGAGCAATCCTGTCCTGAGGGACGATGCTGTCCTGCGGACCAATGCGGTCCTGGGGGGCAATGCTGTCCTGGGGGCCGATTCCAGGCGCCTGCCCGACGGCGTCGGCGATGGCCGGGGCCTCGCCGGGAGCCTCCTCGGCGACAGCGTTCTGCTCAAACTCGACCTGGGAGTTGAACAGGTAGGCGACGGACTCCTCCTTGATCCCCTCCATCATCGTGTTGAACATGTCGAAGCCCTCCCGCTGGTACTCCACCAGCGGGTCGCGCTGCGCCATAGCGCGCAGGCCGATGCCCTCACGCAGGTAGTCCATCTCGTAGAGGTGCTCGCGCCACTTTTGGTCCAGGACGGCCAGCACCACCCGACGTTCGAGCTCGCGCATGACCTCGGAGGTGAGCTCTGTCTCCCGGCGGACGTAGGCCTCCTGGGCGTCGGCCCTGACGACCTCGGTCAAGAACTCCTGCGAGAGCGCCGACCGCTCCCCGCCGGCCTCCTCCACCACCTCCGCGACGGTGAGATCCGGGTGGTACAGGTTGCGGAACGCGGTCCACAGCTGGTCGAGGTCCCACTCTTCGGGGAAGCCCTCGCTCGTCGCCCCGCCCACGTAGGCCGCGACCACCTCGTCGATCATCTGGCGGATCTGCTCATGCAGGTCCGCGCCCTCGAGCACCGTGTGGCGCTCGCCGTAGATGACCTGGCGCTGGCGGTTGAGCACGTCGTCGTACTTGAGGACATCCTTGCGGATCTCGAAGTTCTGCTGCTCGACCTGGGTCTGCGCGGACCGGATCGACCGGCTGACCGCCTTCGACTCGATCCGCACGTCCGGTGGCGTCTTGAGCCACTCCATGAAGTGCGCCC
>Ga0081540_1001905_pt1 | contig 17467 bp, 19 predicted proteins | sample TabmetS2T1R1_FD_71024 | JGI IMG/M metagenome (GOLD analysis project Ga0081540, IMG submission 71024) | Tabebuia heterophylla rhizosphere microbial communities from the University of Puerto Rico - S2T1R1 | ecosystem: Host-associated > Plants > Roots > Rhizosphere ... | reverse complement strand
AGGCAGTCAAAAAGAACATGGCAAGGCAAGTTGTCAGGGATTCGGGCCTTATAGACCATCCCGGGGGCGAAGCGAGGGCTGAAAGGATTAAAAATCGCTCCCCTAGAGGTAGCGTTTCAGGTCGGCCGCCGCCTCTTCCGGGCTCCGCTTCAGGTTGAAGGGGGCCACAAAATGCCCGTCGCGATCCATCAGATAGATCAGCGCGGTATGATCCATGGTGTAGTCGCCATCCTTCAGCGGTACCTTCTTGGCATAGACGCGATAGGCGGACAGCACCTTGGACACCTGCTCGGGATCGCCGGTCAGGCCTTTCAAATGCGGATCGAAGCTGGAGAGATAATCCTTCATCGCTCCTTGCGTGTCGCGCTCGGGATCGACGGAGACGAAAAAGGCGTTGACCTTGCCGGCGTCCTTGCCCATGGCGCGCAGCACTTCCGAGATCTCGAATAACGAAGTCGGGCAGACATCCGGGCAATGGGTGAAGCCGAAGAAGATCAGGCTCGGACGGCCCTTCAGATTGTTCTCGGTGACCGGCTGGCCGGACTGGTCGGTAAGCTGGAACGGGCCTCCGATCGCGGCGGGGGTTGCGACCTTTCTCAAATCGCCCATCAGCCAGGTCATCAGGAGCAGCCCGACGGCGAGACTTAAGGCAAAGGCCGCGATGATGACGACGGGGCGGCTGAGCCGTTGCATGGGAAATTGACCTCTTCAGAAGCAGGCGGCGATGCCGGCAGCAATCATCTCGAAAAACACCGCCGTGCCGTAATAAATCCAGAGCACGGCCGCAGCTGAGACGGCCAGGAGGCCAAGCACGGCGGCGCTCCAGACGATCACCGACGCCGCCCGCGCCTTGGGCGGGGTTACGGACAACATTCCGTGTTGGGCTGGAATCGGCCGGGCCATGGCCTTCAGATAGGCCGAGTTCCCGGCGCGGGCAAGCGAGGCGTTGCCGCCACCGATCACGTCATGCGGAGGGATATTTAGCGCTGGGAAGCCGCAGCCGCAGCCGGCCTGTTGGCCGAGGCCTGGGCATCAAGATAGCAGGGCTTGTACAGCGCCTGGAGCGCCTTGCCGCGCAGGAAGATCATCTTCGGGGTCAGTCCGCCGCGCGCCGCGATCCAGCGCTTAATCGGCGCGGGATACATCGAGTAGAGCATCTGCGTGGCTTCCGAATTGGTTATCGCGCGGCCGTTCGGGCCGAAGTCCCAGGCGGCATGAAAACCGAGATTGGCAGCCGAGGTGACGCAGATCCGGTCGTGCGGCACCGCGCCAAGCACGATGGTGCAGGCCGACGCGCAAAGGCCGTCGATGATGACAGTCTCGCCCGAGGTGCGCAGGCCCTGGTATTTGTCGACATAGGTGCCGATGCGACCGCCGCGATCGTCGGCGATCCGCACGACCGCGTGACTGGCGCCCATTCCTGCAAACAGCAGAACCGCCGCGAGCAAACCCGTCACGAACTTCATGTGGAAGCCCCCAGCCCCAGTCGAAAACCGAATCTGACGTCTTTTGTGATGCAGACGGGCACAGCGTGTTGCCGATCGGCATTTTTGTCGAGGGGGCCGAGCTCGCTTGAAACAAATTCAAATGCAGTGTTGCAACGGCGCTGCACAGTCAGCCGCAAAAGGTGCCAAACCGGAACAGTTAACAAATCCCTTCGTGGCGCCATCGCCACAGGCAAGCGCCTTTTGCCGTTGACCGCGACAAAAGCGATGGGCTTCATGGGTTTGATACTCGGGGGAGGAAGCAATGGCTGGCGATGCTGACGTAATTGTGGTCGGCGGTGGTTTGGCGGGTCTGGTAGCGGCCACCGAAATCGCCGATGCCGGCAAGCGCGTGATTTTGCTGGACCAGGAAGGCGAGCAGAGCCTCGGCGGCCAGGCGTTCTGGTCATTCGGCGGACTTTTTCTGGTGGACTCTCCCGAACAGCGCCGGCTCGGCATCAAGGACTCCTACGATCTCGCCCTGCAGGACTGGATGGGCACCGCAGGTTTCGACCGCGAGGAGGATCTGTGGCCAAAAAAATGGGCGGAGGCCTATGTTGCGTTTGCCGCCGGCGAGAAACGCAACTGGCTGCGCGCCATGGGCCATCGCATTTTCCCGGTTGTCGGCTGGGCCGAGCGCGGCGGCTATGATGCGATGGGCCACGGCAATTCGGTGCCGCGCTTTCATGTCACCTGGGGCACGGGGCCGGGCATCGTAGAACCGTTCGAGCGCCGTGCGCGCGACGCGGCAAAGAGCGGCAAGCTGATTTTCAAATTCCGCCATCGCGTCGACGCGCTCAACATGACCAACGGCACGGTCGATGGCGTCAGCGGCGCGATCCTCGAGCCGACCAATGTGGAGCGCGGCCAGAGCTCTTCGCGCAAGATAGTCGGCGAATTTCGCTTGAACGCGCAGGCGGTGGTGGTGGCCTCCGGCGGCATCGGCGGCAATCATGATCTGGTGCGACAGAACTGGCCAAAGCGCCTTGGCGAGCCGCCAAAATTCATGATCTCCGGCGTGCCCGAACATGTCGATGGCCGGATGATCGGCATCACGGAAGCCGCCGGTGCGCGGCTGATCAATCGCGACCGCATGTGGCACTATGTCGAGGGCATCCAGAATTGGTCACCGATCTGGCCCAGGCACGGCATCCGTATCCTCCCGGGCCCGTCGTCGATGTGGTTCGACGCCACCGGCAAGCGCCTGCCCGCGCCGCTGTTCCCTGGCTCCGACACGCTCGGTCAGCTGCATTACATCATGAGCACGGGCTACGACTATTCGTGGTTCGTCCTGACGCAAAGCATCATCAAGAAGGAGTTTGCGCTTTCCGGCTCCGAGCAGAATCCGGACCTCACCGGCAAGAGCTGGCGCATGACGCTCCAGCGCGCCACCAACAAGGGCGCGCCGGCGCCGGTGGAAGCATTCAAGCAGAAGGGCGTCGACTTCATCGTGCGCGACAATCTCGGCGATCTCGTCGCCGCCATGAACAAGCTCGCCGGCAGCGACCTTCTGAAGCTCGACCACATCAAGGCGCAGATCGAGGCGCGCGACCGCGAGATCACCAACCCCTACGTCAAGGACGCGCAGGTGATGAACCTGCACAATGCGCGCCGCTATATCGGCGACAAGCTGATCCGCACCGCCAAGCCGCACCGCATCCTCGATCCCGAACAGGGTCCGCTGATCGCGGTGAAGCTGAATATCCTGACCCGCAAGACGCTGGGCGGCTTCGAGACCGACCTTGATTCACGCGTCTTCGGCAATGACGGCAAGCTCATCCAGGGCCTCTACGCGGCGGGCGAAGCCGCCGGCTTCGGGGGCGGCGGGGTGCACGGCTATCGCTCGCTGGAAGGCACCTTCCTCGGCGGCTGCCTGTTCTCCGGCCGCAACGCCGGCCGCGCCGCAGCGAAGGCGGCGGCATGATCGGCCGGTCGGCCGATCGGTTGATCTGCCCTCGCCACCGTGATGCAATGGCCGGCAAGTTTCTTCCATGAGCCGCGCATGATCCGCTTCCTTGCCATCCTGCTTGCACTATCGTGCCCCACCGCCGCGGCTGCGGAGACGATCGCAATCGACGGCAAGCCGCGCAGCTTCACCAGCCAACTGCCCGACAAGAAGCCCGCCCCGCTCGTCATCGTGCTCCACGGCAACACCCAGACCGGCGCCGACATGATCTCGCGCACCGGGTGGCCGGACATCGCAAAACTCGAAGGTTTCGGCGTGGTGTTTCCCGACGGGCTCAACCACGCCTGGGCTGATCTGCGCCCCAACAATCTGCGCGCCGGCCGCGTGCCGCCGCACGGCACGGACGACGTCGCCTTCATCGCCAAACTGGTCGAGAAGTTCGTTGCCGACGGCAGCGCCGATCCGAAACGCATCTATGTCACCGGTATTTCCAACGGCGGCGCCATGACCATGACGCTGGTCTGCAAGCGCGCCGATCTGTTTGCGGCCGCCGCGACCGTCGTCATCAACCTGACCGACCAATCCGCCAACCCCTGCCACCCGTCCCGGCCGGTGCCGATGCTGATGATGAACGGCACGGCCGATCCGCTCGTCCCCTACAAGGGCGGCCGCGGCACCAGCCGCTACGCCGTGGACGGCTTCTGGTCGGCGGAGAAGACGCTTGGCTTCTGGCGCAAGAACAACGGCTGCGAGGCAAAGGATGCCGCTGTCACCGAGATCGAGGACACCGACCGCAACGATCGCTCGACCGTGACGCGGATCGATTCGAAATGCCCGCCCGGACGCGAGGTCGTGCTCTACCGCGTCAATGACGGCGGCCATCGCATGCCCGGCAGCCCCGATGCCCGCTTCCCGCGGCTCGCCAATACCTTCCTGGGGCCGCAGAACCGCGACATCGACGGCGCCGAGACGATCTGGACGTTCTTCAAGAAATTTCCCTGAGATCAGCGCTGCAATTTGCGCAGTGGCGCGCAGGCCCGCTCTGGGCTAACAGGGGCCGCCATTCCAGGGAGGAAAGTAATGAGCATTCAGCGTTTTGAGACCGGTCCGCGCATGAGCCAGGTCGTCGTGAACGGCAATACGGTCTATCTCGCGGGCGTCGTCGCCAACAAGGCCAAGGGCAAGAGCACGACCGAGCAGACCCAGGAAATTCTTGACATCATCGACGGCCATCTGGCCAAGGCCGGCACCGACAAGTCGAAACTGCTGTCGACCAACATCTACATCACCGACATGAAGAATTTCGCAGAGATGAACGCGGTGTGGGACAAGTGGGTGTCTCCCGGCAACACGCCGGCCCGGGCCACCGTCGAGGCGAAGCTCGCCGCCCCCGATTATCTGGTCGAGATCATGGTGGTCGCGGCGAAGTAACGCCGCATCCGCATTGCTAGCAAGATGGCGCGGCGCCGGATGCCCGGCGGCCGCGCCATTCTTTTATGCGGCCGACTTCGCCGTGGTAACGGCAGCCCGCTCCGCTTCGACCTTCTTTGCGAACAGCCAGCGGAAATAGGTCAGCGGCGCGTCGGCGCCGATCGCAAGCAGCTGGTAATTGGGGTCGGCGTCGAACACCTTCTGCTGCGCCTCGATGATGTCCTTGTCCTCATTGAAGCCTTCCTCGAGCGAGTGACGCAACGACAATGCGATATTCGGATTGTCGATGTCGAAATCGTGCAGATAATTCCAGAAGAAGTGCGTGGACGAACGCGTCTCCGGCGTCATGAACTGCGCATTGCGGTATTGCCGCGTGCCGGGCACCTGCACGCCTTTCTCGACACCCTGGCCAGCTGGCGCGAAAGTGGTGTCGAGGGTGAAGATGCCGGGGATGTACATGCGGCCGATGTTGCGGCGATCGATCGCGTCAGTTTTGTTGGCAATGACCTTCTTGTGATAGGGCGGCGGCTCGGCATTCATGTGCCAGCGCTCGACGCGAAAGCCGTCGTCCAGTTTTTCGATCGCGACCGGCTTGGTCTTGTAGGCATATTCCTCGGAGCCGCCGAGCGTGTTGGTGTGTACGAAGGCGAGATGGGCGAAGTCAGAGAGGTTGTCGACGATCAACAGCCAGTTGGCCTTGTAGTGCATGTAGCCCGGCAGGCCGCGCCACTTGGGATCGGCGAGCGGTGGATAGTCGAGGACCAGCTTCGGATCGGCCTTCTCGGGATCGCCGGTCCAGATAAAGATGAGATTGTAGCGCTCGACCACGGGATAGCTGCGCACGCCGAGCTTGGCCGGAATGGCGTCCTGGCCCGGGATCTGGATGCACTTGCCGTCGGCAGCGAACTTCATGCCGTGATACATGCACCTGATGTCGTCGCCTTCGACGCGTCCCATCGACAACGGTGCGGCGCGATGGCAGCAGCGGTCGTCCAGCGCGACGACCCTGCCGCTGGCACCGCGATAGAGCACGATCGGCTTTTCCAGAATCGTGCGCGCCAGCTTCTTGCCGTCGATCAGTTCGTGATTCCACGCCGCGACGTACCAGGTGTTGCGCAGGAAGATGGGGTCATCGTCAGCCATGACTTTACCTCTCTCTCAGAGATTTGCGCTCAAGGTAGGTGATTGGGCCTTGGCGGAAAGCCGGTTCCCGCTGGACACAGCGTACCGCTGGATGGACAATCGCCCCATGGAATGGCGCGACTGGGAATTGTTCTGCGAAGTCGTCCAGCACGGCGGATTTTCCGCCGCCGCGCGGGTGCTGGGTCATCCCAAATCGAGCCTCAGCGCTGCCGTGCAGCGGCTGGAAGGCAATCTTGGCCTGCGGCTGATCGAGCGCACCACGCGGCACCTGCGCCTCACCGATGCCGGCGAGACCATTTACCGCCGGGTGCAGCCGCTGTTCGCCGCGCTGCACGATACTCGGAGCGAAGCGCTGGCGATGAACTCAACCATCGCCGGAACCTTGCGCATCAAATCACCTTACGAATTCGGCGCGCATCACGCTGGCCCCGTCGCCTGCGAGCTGATGAGCCGCTACCCGGATCTGACGATCCGCATCGATGTCGAGCACGACATCGTCAATCCCGTGGCGGAGAATTACGACATCGTCTTCGCCATGCTGGAGACACCGCTGCCATCCAACGGCATCATCATCCGCAAAATGTTTTCGCTGGAGCGCGGCCTGTTCGCGGCGCCCGCTCTGCTGGAGCGATTGGGCGAGCCGCAGGACTGGGCGGCGCTGGTGAAATTCCCGCTGCTCACGGGCCCCAGCGACGCGCCCTGGGCGATCACCACGCCCGAAGGCACGGTCGAACATCTCGACGTGCAGAAGGCGCGGCTGGTCTCCTCGAACGCGCATGTGCGGCTGCAGGCCGCGCTGGCCGGGCATGGCGTGATCCGTGTGACGTCGACCTATGCGAAGGCCGCGTGCGACGCCGGACTGCTGCGGCCCGTGCTGCCGGATCATGGCTGCGAGCCGCTCAACGTGCATGCCTTGCTGCCGACGCGACAGTTCGTGCCGGCGAAGGTGCGCGTCTTCCTCGACGCACTGGATGGGCACGCCTATCCTCGGCCGCCGGCGCTGGCCGATCTCTAGGCCGCCGGGTACGGAAACGGCGGGGCCAAAGCCCCGCCGTTGTCGTTTGCGGAAATATTTTCCGGGATCAGCGCAGCAGCTGCAGCACGGCCTGCTGCGACTGGTTGGCGAGCGAGAGCGCCGAGGTCGCAATCGACTGGCGGGTCGACAGCGCCTGGCTGTTGGCCGCTTCCTCGTTGGCATCGGCCAGCGTCAGCGCGGACGAACCGGTCTGCAGCACGTTGATCAGGTTCTTGTTGAAGTTCTGCCGGATCTGCACGATCGACAGGTTGGCGCCGAAGGCCGAGGCCTGCGAGCGCAGCGTGATGCTGGCCGTGTTGAGCGCCGACAGCACATTGTTGGTCATGAAGTTGTCGATGAAGTCAGTGCCGGCGGTGAGGTTCGCAAGGCCAAGACCGGCCGGATTGAAGGTCACGCCTGCGATCGTCACCGTCGACTTGCCGGTTTCGTTGAACACCATCTTCAGCGTGTCGCCGTTGAGCAGGTTGATGCCGTTGAAGGAGGCGTCCTGTGCGGTGGTGGTGATCTGCGTCATGATCTGGTTGTACTGGCTGACCAGATTTGCACGGGTGGCCTGGGACACCGTGTCCTTCACCGCCGCCACGACCGAGCCCAGGGTGCCGCTGCCAGCCGTCGCCGAGATGTCGATCGCGTCAGCCGCAGTGGGAGTGGTGACCGTGGCGCCGGCCGTGATGGTCTGGCCCGAGGCATCGTTGTTCGAGGTGAAGGTCAGCTTGGTCGGCGTCGTAGCGTCGAACGAGGCCGTTATGTTGACGCCCGCGTCGGACAGCGCCTGGTTGAGCTGATCCAGCGTGTTCACCGTGGCTGCCTTGGAGGTGCTGTTGAAGGCCGTGTACGACGCACCGACGGTGATCGTGGCCGCCAGGCCCGCCTTGTTGGTGAAGGTGACCACCGCGCCCGTGAGCGCGCCGGCGTTCAGGTTCGAAGCGGCGGCGACGCCGCCTGCCGTGCTGGCGCCGGTGAACGCGACGTTGGCCTTCGAGGTGTAGCCGGAGGGCTGCTGCAGCACCTGGTTGGCGATCGACTTCGCGGTATCGACCAGCTTGGAGAGCGAGGTGATGCCGGTATCGGCCGCCTGCAGCACCTGAATGCCGTTGCCGATGCTGTCGAGAAGATTGCTGATGTCGCTGGCGCGGGCGTCGAGGCCGGCCGCGGTGAAGAAATTGGTCGGATTGTCGAGCGCGCTGTTGACCTTCTTGCCGGTGGCGAGACGGGTCTGCGTGGTCGCGAGCAGTTCGGCCGTGCCCTGCAGCGAAAGCAGGTTCTGACGGACGGAGGCAGTGAGCGTGATGTTGGACAGAGACATGTGAACAACCTTTCTGGTTTACTCAACCCTGGCCTTCTTGGCCGGACACGCGGGACTCTAGGAATTCCATGGTCAACAAAGGATGAAGCCGCCGGGTCATGGTTAATGCCGGGTGCGCTTACGATGAGTTATGGTTAATGGACGATGAAAACGCGCCGGCGGGTTAAGCAGACGTAAAAGCGAAATCGGCCGAATGGACTTCGGCGAGCGACCCAAAAAGAAAACGGCGGGGCCAGGGCCCCGCCGTCGTCGTTTGCGGAAGTATTTCCGGGATCAGCGCAGGAGCTGAAGAACGCTCTGCTGCGACTGGTTGGCGAGCGACAGCGCGGAGGTCGCGATCGACTGGCGGGTCGACAGCGCCTGGCTGTTCGCCGCTTCCTCGTTCGCATCGGCCAGCGTCAGCGCGGACGAACCGGTCTGCAGCACGTTGATCAGGCTCTTGTTGAAGTTCTGCCGGATCTGCACGATCGACAGGTTGGCGCCGAAGGCCGAAGCCTGCGAGCGCAGCGTCGTGCTGGCGTTGTTGAGCGAGGTCAGCGTGTTGTTGGTCACGAAGTTGTCGACGAAGTCGGTGCCGGCAGTGAGCTTGGCCAGACCGAGACCGGCCGGGTTGAAGGTCACGCCTGCGATCGTCGAGGTCGACTTGCCGGTTTCGTTGAACACCAGCTTCAGCGAGTCACCGTTGAGCAGGTTGATGCCGTTGAAGGAGGCATCCTGCGCGGTGGTCGTGATCTGGTCGATGATCTGGTTGTACTGGCTGACCAGATTTGCACGGGTGGCCTGGGACACCGTGTCCTTCACCGCCGCCACGACCGAGCCCAGGGTGCCGCTACCAGCCGTCGCCGAGATGTCGATCGCGTCAGCCGCAGTGGGAGTGGTGACCGTGGCGCCGGCCGTGATGGTCTGGCCCGCGGAGTCGTTGGTCGAAGTGAAGGTCAGCTTGGTCGGCGTCGTAGCGTCGAACGAGGCCGTTATGCCGACGCCCGCGTCGGACAGCGCCTGGTTGAGCTGATCCAGCGTATTCACCGTGGCCGCCTTGGAGGTGCTGTTAAAGGCCGTGTACGACGCACCGACGGTGATCGTGGCCGCCAAGCCCGCCTTGTTGGTGAAGGTGACAACCGCACCCGTGAGCGCGCCGGCGTTCAGGTTCGAGGCGGCGGCGACACCGCCTGCCGTGCTGGCGCCGGTGAACGCGACGTTGGCCTTCGAGGTGTAGCCGGAGGGCTGCTGCAGCACCTGGTTGGCGATCGACTTCGCGGTATCGACCAGCTTGGAGAGCGAGGTGATGCCGGTATCGGCCGCCTGCAGGACCTGCACGCCGTTGCCGATGCTGTCGAGCAGGTTGCTGATGTCGCTGGCGCGAGCATCGAGGCCTGCAGCGGTGAAGAAGTTGGTCGGATTGTCGAGCGCGCTGTTCACCTTCTTGCCGGTGGCGAGACGGGTCTGCGTGGTCGCGAGCAAGTCGGCCGTGCCCTGCAGCGAGAGCAGGTTCTGGCGGACGGCGGCTGTGAGGGTGATGTTGGAGATGGACATAGAACTACCTTTCTGGCGTTACGCAACTATCGGCCTTCTTGGCCGACTGCCGAACCCTAAGAAGGAAGCAATCAACGAAACCTGAACGGGATGGCTAGAATGCCGGCATGTCCGGCGACGTTGACGCTTATGCTTTATGAAGGGTGAAGATCGTTCGCCGAGGCTCGCGCAGCACGGCGACAACCGGATCAACGCGACGGGTCATGGTTAACAACCAGTTCCAGCTCATGCAGGCTTGCGATGAACGAGGCGCCGGGGCGCCTGCGGCCCGCCGTGGCATGGTCCACGCTGGAGACCGCTGAATGCACAGCTGAATTTTTCTTTGAAATTTGGGAACCTGGGGGCTCCTTTCGCATCCAATCACCAGCCAATAGATGTGATAACAGGAGTTCGCATGCCCCAGGCACCCATCACCGCCCTCGCCCCAGCTGGCAGCGATGACGCCGAGCTGGTCCGCCGCGCGCTCGCGCGTGACGAGGCCGCCGTGCGCGCGATCATGCAGGCGAACAATCGCCGGCTCTACCGGCTGGCACGCGGCATCCTGCGCAACGATGCCGAGGCCGAGGACGTGGTGCAGGACACCTATGTGCGCGCCTTCACGCATCTGGAGCAGTTTCGCGGCGATTCCAGCCTGTCCACCTGGCTGTCGCGCATCGCGATGAACGAGGCGCTGGGACGTCTGCGCCGCCAGCGGCCCGGCGTGGAATGGTCGACGCTGGAGAACAGCGCGCCGCAGGCGCAGATCATTCCCTTCCCCCTCGCCTCGTCGGACGATCCGGAAAAATCCATGGCCCAGCGTGAAATCCAGCATGTCGTCGAACACGCCATCGATGAGCTGCCCGAGCCGTTCCGGCTCGTCTTCATCACCCGCGTGATCGAGGGCATGAATGTCGAGGAGACCGCGGAAATCCTCGGATTGAAGCCGGAGACGGTGAAGACCCGCCTGCACCGCGCACGCACCCTGCTGCGCGACAATGTCGAGCGCAAGATCGGCCCCGTAGTGATGGAAGCATTCCCCTTCGCCGGCCGACGCTGTGAGCGCCTGACCGAAGCCGTGCTGACGCGGCTCGGCTATCGCGCGTAAAAAATCCGGGAACCTCGGCGCGTCTGCACCATCCAACGCCTGTGCACCAACAACCGGCCGGCGCGCCACGCGACCGGCGTCACAGGAGTGTCCGACATGTTCCTTCGATTGAGCACGGCGGTTGCCGCCCTGAGCCTTTTGAGCGGCGCCGCATTCGCGCAGGCCGCCAAGCCCACCGACCCGCAAATTGCCCACATCGCCTACACCGCCGGCGTGATCGACATCAACGCCGCCAAGCAGGCCATGACAAAGGCCAGCAACAAGGAGGTGAAGGCCTTCGCGCAGGACATGGTGCGCGACCATGAGGCCGTGAACAAGCAGGCGCTCGACCTCGTCAAGAAGCTCAATGTCACCCCCGAGGACAATGACACCAGCAAGGCGCTGTCGAAGCATGCAACCGACAAGCTCGCCGAGCTCAACAAGCTGAGCGGCGCCGCCTACGACAAGGCCTATGTCGCCAACGAGGTCGCCTACCACAAGGCCGTCAACAGCGCGTTGGAGACGCAGCTGATCCCGTCGGCGAACAATGCCGAGCTGAAGAGCCTGCTGCAGACGGGGCTGAAGATCTTCCAGGGCCACCAGCAGCATGCCGAGATGGTCGCGGCGAAGCTGAAGTAAGGAGGCGGATCATGTGGCCGGGACGGCATCTTGTACTTGCGCTTGCGCTCGGGCTGATTGCCGTCCCGGCGCATGCAGCGACGATCCAGATCGTCATGGAGAATTTGGTGGTCGCGCCGGCCGAGATTTCAGCCAGGGTCGGCGACACCATCGAATGGGTGAACAAGGATGTATTCGCCCACACTGCGACCGCGCGGAACGGCGATTTCGACGTCAACCTGCCGCCGAAGAAGACGGTCACCTCGGTGCTGAACAAGGCGGGCACCGTCGAATATTACTGCCGCTTTCATCCCAACATGAAAGCGGTGCTGAAAATCGAGCCGTAATCGATGACATGACGTCGGAGGTAATCGATCGGCCGCCATCGATCCTCGATAGTCGCGATCAGCCGAATGATCCGGCTTTCGAAGGAGAACAGACATGAGTGACGTCAAGCAGATTGCCCACCGCTATATCGAGCTCTGGAACGAGCGCGCGCAAAGCCGCCGCCGCGAGATGCTCGCCGCGAACTGGACGACGGATGCGAGATATGTCGACCCGCTGATGGCGGGCGACGGCCATGACGGCGTCGATGCTCTGATCTCGGGCGTGCAGCAGAAATTTCCGGACTTCAAATTCAGCCTGATCGGCGAGCCCAATGGCTTTGGCGAGCATGTCCGCTTCTCCTGGGGCCTCGGACCAGATGGCGCCGCCGACAGCCCGATCAAGGGCACGGATTTCGCCGTGCTGAGCAAGGACGGGCGCATCCGGAGCATCACCGGGTTCCTGGATCAGGTGCCGCAGGGCGCGTAACGCTAGGGGTCCGCGGCCGCCCGCCCCGGCGGCCGCGGACCTTTCGCGGGCGTGGCGGCGCTGATAATCTTCCCGGAACAATTTTGGGAGGAGAGCATGAAGGCTGACGCCTTCAGGGACCAGGCCATCAGCGACATCACGCCGGCGGTGCTGGCCATCGGGCGGCCGTCGTTTCCGCAAACGCTGATCGGCGCGCTGCGGCGTGTGGCCGATGTCGGCCACTGCATGGTGTTCTCGTTCGAGGGCGAGCGTTCGGCGAGCTGCCTGCTCGATGCCGGCAATATCCCGATCGGCCGCGATCTGGGCGTCGCCTATTCCGGGCATTTCTTCCAGTCCGATCCCAATCGCGATGCGATCCTGTCGGGCCAGGCCAACGCCGCGCCGGTGCTGCTGCCGACCTTTGCACGCCGCATGTACAGCAACAGCTACCGGAAGATCTTCTTCGAGGATTCCGACATCGTCGACAAATGCGCGACCGCGATCTGGGTCGACGACACCTGCTTCTATGTCAACTTCTACCGCATCACCTCGCAGGGGCGCTTCGCGCGCGAGGAGGTGCAGCGGCTGATGGCGGTGGCGCCGGCGGTGAGCGCTGCGGTGGCGCGGCATTTCCAGCAGGAAGCGGCAGCGCGAGACAATCCGGCGCAGCATCTGAGGGTGTTGTTTTCGAGTGCCGCGCCATTCGCCGCCCTGACGGGCCGCGAGAAGGACGTCTGTATCCGCATCCTCTCCGGATATAGCTCCGAGGCGATCGCCTCCGAGCTCGGCATCAGCCTGCATTCCGCGCTGACCTACCGCAAGCGCGCCTATGAGAAGCTCGGCATTTCCGCGCAGAACGAGTTGTTCTCGATTGCGCTGCGGTTGATGGCCTCGCGCACCTTGAATTGAAGCGGTCCTGAACCGGGCAAGCCGTCCCCATCCATGGGGACAGACGGCCGCGCCGCGCTGCGCTAGGTTTTGCGGCAACGACCCGAGGAAACAGCTTGAGCACCGCCCCCCGCATCGACATCGATCCCGCCGCGTTCTGGCGGGACCCCTACCCCATGCTGGCGCGCTTCCGGAAGGAAGCGCCGATCGTGTTCGTGCCGCAGCTCGGCAGCACGCTTCTGTGCAGCCGCGACGACATCTTCGTCTCGGAGAAGCAGATCGACGTGTTCTCGTCGCACCAGCCACAGGGGCTGATGAACAGACTGATGGGCCACAACATGATGCGCAAGGATGGCGATGCGCACATGAACGAGCGCAAGGCGATCTTCCCGGCGATCTCGCCGAAGACGGTGAAGTCGCGCTGGACCGCGCAATTCAAGGCCCATGCCGACCGCATCATCGACGCCCTCGAACCGGCACCAACGGTCGATTTCGTGCAGGCCTTTGCGCTGCCATTCTCAGCGGAATGCCTGAAGACCATCACGGGCCTCACCAACATGCGCTTTGAGGACATGAACGCGTGGTCGCAGGGCATGATCGATGGTATCGCCAATTACGGCGGCGATCCCGCGGTGGAGGCGCGCTGCAACGCGGCGACGTCAGGCATCGATGCCTGCATCGACGACATGGTACCAGTGCTGTCAAAGAAGCCTGACTTGAGCCTGCTGGGCGTCATGCTGGAATGCGGCATGCCGATGGAAAGCGTGCGCGCCAATATCAAGCTGGCGATCTCGGGCGGCCAGAACGAGCCGCGCGACGCCGTTGCCGGCACGGTGTGGGCGCTGCTCACCCATCCCGACCAGCTCGCGCTGGCGCAGCGCGGCGAGATACCGTGGCTGCAGACCTTTGAGGAATACGCACGCTGGATCTCGCCGATCGGCATGTCGCCGCGGCGCATCGCAAAGCCCTGGCGCATCCGCGACGTCGAGTTCGAGCCGGAGGAGCGCGTGTTCCTGATGTTCGGCTCCGCCAACCGCGACGAGAAGCATTTTGAAAACGGGGAAGCGTTCGACATCAGGCGGGATGCGAGCAAGAGCATCGCCTTCGGCGCCGGTCCGCATTTCTGCGCCGGCGCCTGGGCCTCGCGCGCCATGGTCGCCGACGTCGCACTGCCCGCGATCTTTGCCCGGCTGAAGAACCTGCGGCTGGCCGGGTCGCCCCGGATCGGCGGCTGGGCGTTCCGCGGGCTGCTCGATCTGCCGGTGACGTGGGACGGCTAGCGATGTCCGCCACGGGCAGCTGGACACAAAAGTGCGAAAACAACCCCATGCAAAGTAAGATGCGCGCCGTGTAGCCAGTCGCCTAGCGCCGCAGCACCATCGCCAACCGCACCGCGACCGCGGCTTGCCACACCGGATACAGGAACGATGTGCGATCAAGCCCGAGCGAGTTATCCAGCGCCAGCAGGCTGCCCGCGACAGTGCCGGTGACCAGCATCGGCATCCACGGCGCGGCCTTGCGCGGACCGGCGGGCAATAGCGCGATCCCGAGCGCCATCAGAGCGGAGCCGACGAGGCCGCCGGCAAGGCCCGCAAACAGGCTTCGCATCGCCTTGGCCGCGCCCGCCATCTGGCCGTCGATATAAACCGCGGCGTTCACCGCCGCGACGAAGGCGATCATGGTGACGATGGCCGCGGCAACCGCCGCCCACACCGGATTGGCACTGCGCCAGCGCAGCACGACGAACACCAGCACCGCGAACGGCAGAGCCACCACGGCGAGCTGCCACATGCCGGGCCGCACATCGAGCCGATCAAGCACGGCCGGCAGCAGCGGCGTCAGCACGCCGCTGATGAGACCGCCGATGGCGATCTTCAGCAGTTCGCTGCGGGAGGTATCTGCGGTGATCGCGTCGGTCACATTGCCTCGATCATGCTGGGGCAGATTCAGCCGAGCGTAATCCGCACTCGCGAAAACTGCCACTGCTTGATAGGGTCCAATCTCGGCGCGGTACAAGGCGCAGCAACCCCGTGGAGGCGATGACATGAGCCAGCCGACGCAGCGGATGATCAAGACCAACGGCATCAGCCTGAACGTCGCCGAGCTCGGCGAGGGCCCGCTCGTGCTGCTCTGCCACGGCTTTCCGGAGAGTTGGTACTCCTGGCGCCATCAGCTCGATGCGCTGGCTGCGGCCGGTTTCCATGCAGTCGCGCCTGACATGCGCGGCTACGGCAAGAGCGATCGCCCCGAGGCGATCGATCAATACACGATCTTGCATTTCGTCGGCGATCTCGTCGGATTGCTGGACGCGCTGGAGGCGCCCACGGCCGTGATCGTCGGCCATGACTGGGGCGCAACGATCGCCTGGCACACGGCGCGTCTGCGCCCCGATCGGTTTCGCGCGGCGGCGATCCTGAGCGTGCCGTTCCGGCCGCGCAGTCCGGCGCGTCCGACCAGCGTCATGCCGAAAACTGCGGACGCGCAGTTCTACCAGCTCTATTTTCAGGAGCCCGGCGTTGCCGAAGCCGAATTCGAGAAGGACCCTCGGGCGACGCTCGCCGCGATGCTCTACGGCGTCTCCGGCGAGGGGACGGCGGCGATCCGCGCCGGGGCGGCGCAGAGCGGACAGCCCTCCGGTGGCGTCGGCATGGTATCGCGCAGCGGCGGCATGTTGCCGAACGTGCCGGCGCCGTTGCCGTCATGGCTCAGCGCAGCCGACCTCGACTTCTACGGTGCTGAATTTGCTCGCAGCGGATTTCGCGGTCCGCTCAACTACTATCGCAACATCGATCGCAATTGGGAGCTGCTGGCGGCCTTCGAGGGCGTGAAGGTCGTTGTGCCCTCGCTGTTCATCGCCGGCGATCACGACCTGGTCATCGCATTCCCCGGCGCCGCCGAGCATCTCGCCAACATGAAGCAATGGGTGCCGCAGCTCCGCGACATCAAGATGCTGCCCGGCTGCGGCCACTGGACCCAGCAGGAACGGCCGCAGGAGGTGAATGCGGCGATGATTGAGTTTTTGCGCGGCCTGGCGAGGTGATTTGCAAAGAGAAACTGGCGCGGGCGAAAGCGTCTTGCCGGTGAACCTATGACGGCCGGCGAAGCAGCAACAGGCGCCTATTCGACCGGAAGCTGACGTCGGTCCGCAGCCCTACCGGTCATGTCGCCCCGCAGAGGGCCTTTCGACTTGCCCAAGGCCGGCGCGGACGCTTGCGTCGTCGCCACCGGTGGCGCCTGCTCCGACGGCGCCCGGTGCGGTGCCGAAACGCTTGCGAAATCCGCGCGCAAAATGCGTATAGTCGCGAAAGCCGCAGGCGTAGGCGATATCGCTGAGCGGCTGACCCGTCTTCGTCAACGCGCGGCGTTCGATCAGACGCGCGGCATGATCCAGACGGGCCGAACATATGTGGTGACCGCACGTCGACCCGCGGACTGTAAACAGCTTCTGCAAATAGCGCAGCGAAATTCCCGCCTCGGCAGCCACCTCGCGCGGAGAAATGTCCGGATCGGCAAAGCGGTTCTTGATGATGCGGCAGGCGCGCATGAACAGCTTGTCGTTGTGGCGTGAGCCAAGCGGGGTGGGCGGTGCAAACAGCGCGCCGAGGAGATCATAGACCACCAGGGGCATGTATCTATCAGCCGACGCGAACGCCGGTTCTGCATCGCTCACGGGGTCAAGAGCGAGTTGACGGAGCAGACGTGACGCTCGCGCCGATCGGCGACCGCACGCGCCACCTTGCGGTTCGAAGCCGAGGTGCTTAACCAGGTTCTCGCGCGGCACTCGCAGACCAAACCATTGCGCGCGGTCTTGGGCCGGCGAGATGAATGTCACGGGTCTTGTGGAATCGAGCAGGACGACATCGCCAGCAGTGATATTTACGATTCTGTCGTTGTGAATGATGGTCGATTCGCCGATATCCGGAGCTGTGACGTAATAGTGCTCCATGTTATCGCGGCGAATGTCCAGTTCGGTTCGCTCCATGCGGGTAGCGTTGCAGGTGAGATCCACCGCAGCGAATCCGAAGACGCGCCGCGTGCGCACCCTGCTGGCGAAGTTGGTGTCGCGAGTAGGAGTAAACCATCCCCAATCCTCGCGCATTGCAGCTCGAAAACCGTCATAGTCCAATTCTGGAGCGCTGAGAAAATCGTCGTTTGGGTGCACTATCGACTCCACGAGACAATAATCCTGCAAGTCTATTCGCATGATCTGGAAACGGCCTGCGACAAGGGCAGACGTTGCTCAACGTAGCGCGGCTCGAGACAGGTC
>Ga0081540_1001904_pt1 | contig 17469 bp, 16 predicted proteins | sample TabmetS2T1R1_FD_71024 | JGI IMG/M metagenome (GOLD analysis project Ga0081540, IMG submission 71024) | Tabebuia heterophylla rhizosphere microbial communities from the University of Puerto Rico - S2T1R1 | ecosystem: Host-associated > Plants > Roots > Rhizosphere ... | reverse complement strand
GGGGCCGCGGCGCGCCGCCGCGCGGCGCGGAGGGCCCCCCCGCCGTGGCGCCGTGCGCTGAAGGAGACGGCATGACACACTACATCATCCGCCGGCTCGGCTATTCGCTGATCTCGCTGTTGTTGTTGTCGCTCACGATCTTTCTGTTCGTGCGCGTGACCGGGGATCCGACCACGCTCCTGGTGGAGCCGGGGGCACCGCAAGCCGACATCGATGCCATCCGCCAGCGCTTCGGCCTCGATCAGCCGCTCTGGGTGCAATACTGGACCTTCATGCTGAGCCTGGTGCAGGGCGATTTCGGCAACTCCTTCTACTATCGCACGCCCGTGCTCGAGCTCTACCTGTCGCGGTTGCCGAACTCGCTGCTGCTGGCTATCGCGGCCATGACGTTCTCCCTTCTGATCGGCATCCCGAGCGGCATTCTCGCCGCCGTGCGGGTTGGAGGCTTTTGGGATAGCGCCGGCAAGGTATTTTCCCTGCTCGGCCTATCGCTGCCCTCGTTCTGGGTCGGCCTGGTTCTCATCCTGGTGTTCTCCGTCACGCTGGGGTGGCTGCCCTCGTCGGGCTCGGGCACCGTGTGGCATCTGCTGATGCCGGCCTTCGCGCTGGGCTGGTATTTTGCCGCCGCGCATATGCGCCTGACGCGCTCCTCCATGCTCGAGGTGCTGGGTTCGGAGTACATCAAGCTCGCCCGCCTCAAGGGCCTGCCCCAGTCGCTCGTGATCGCCAAACATGCCTTCAAGAACGCCCTGATTCCGGTGCTCACGCTGGCGGGCGTCAACCTCGTCATCATGATCAACGTTGCCGTGGTGGTGGAAACCGTCTTCGCCTGGCCCGGCATCGGTCGACTGCTCTACGAGGGCGTCACCTTTCGCGACTTTCCCGTGGTGCAGGCCGTGGTGCTGCTCGGCGGCACCATGATCGTGTTGGTGAACCTGCTGATCGACATTCTTTATGCCCTGATCGATCCACGCATCAGATTGGAGCAATGACGCCATGGCCATTGAGACCCCTGCGATCGACCTAGCCCCGCGCTTCGCCTTTCGCCTCGAGGGCTTTCCCGTGCTGCCGACGCTGATTTTGGCCGGCATCGGGCTGTTAGCCGTGTTTGCCGGCTCGCTGGCGCCACACGATCCCGAGATCGGCTCGCTCGCCGCCCGCTTCCGCCCGCCCGCCTGGCAGGCAGGCGGCAGCAGTGAGCATCTGCTCGGCACCGATCATCTGGGTCGTGACGTGCTCTCCCGTCTCATCTTCGGGGCCAGGGTTTCCGTCGTGGTTGGCTTTACCGCCGTGATCGTGGCCGGCGTCATCGGCACCTTGCTCGGCATCGTCTCGGGCTATCTCGGCGGTTGGGTCGATCAGGTGATCATGCGCATCACCGATACCTGGTTGGCCCTGCCGGCGCTGACGTTTGCCATCTTTCTGACCGCCGTCGTCGGCCCCAGCATGTGGAACATCGTCATCATCCTGGGGCTCGTCTACTGGACACGCTACGCCCGCGTCATTCGCGGCGAGGTGCTGTCGCTGAAGGAACGCGAATTCGTGCGGCTCGCGGTGGTGGCGGGCTGCTCGAAATGGACCATCATGCGCCGGCACATCCTGCCCAACGTCCTCAACTCGGCGATCGTGCTCGCCACGCTGATGCTGGGCGTGGTCATCGTCACCGAGGCGGCGCTATCGTTCCTCGGCGTCGGGGTGCCGCCGCCCAAGCCGGCCTGGGGCCTGATGCTGGCGGACGGCAAGAAGGGCATGATGGTGGGCTATTGGTGGCTGACCGTGCTGCCCGGGGCCTGCATCATGCTGATGGTGCTGTCGGCGAACCTGTTGGGTGACTGGCTGCGGGTCAAGCTCGATCCCCAGCTGCGCCAGCTCTAAAGAACGCCGCCGGAACCGCGAGGACGACCTGATGGCTGCGCCGCTGCTCGAAATCGATAACCTGTCCACCCACTACGTCTCGGCCCGCGGCACGCGCGTGATCCGCGCCGTCGAGGGGGTAAGCCTCAGACTTGGCGCGCGCGAGACCTTGGGCATCGTCGGGGAGTCGGGCTCGGGCAAGAGCACGCTGGCGCTGAGCCTGGTGCGGCTGCTGCCGCCGTCGGGGCGAATCGCCAGCGGCAGGCTCATGTTTGAAGGCGAGGACCTGCTGCAAAAATCCGAGGCGGAAATGCGCCGGCTGCGCGGCAAGCGCATTGCCATGATCCTGCAGGATCCGATGGCGTCCCTCAACCCGCTGTTCACCATCGGCGATCAGGTGGCGGAACCCGTTCGGGTGCACGAGCGCGCCAATCGCTCAACGGCTTGGCGGCGCGCCCTCGATTTGCTGAAGGCGGTGCGCATCGCCTCGGCTGACACCCGGCTGCGCCAATATCCGCACGAAATGTCCGGCGGCATGCGCCAGCGCATCGTCGGGGCCATCGGCATTTCGTGCGAACCGCGGCTTTTGATTGCCGACGAGCCCACCACCAGCCTCGACCTGACGATCCAGGCGCAATATCTGAACCTGTTGCGCGAGCTGCAGCAAGCCCACGGCCTGGCGCTGATCTTCATCACGCACAACCTCGGCATCGTCGCCAAGATGTGCGACCAACTTGCCGTCATGTATGCGGGACGCGTGGTGGAGGCCGGACCCGTGCGGCAAGTCTTCAACGCCCCCGCCCATCCTTATACCCAGGCGCTGCTCAATTCGATCCCGCGGCTCAGCGATAGCCGGCGCCGGCTCACCGCCATCGACGGCCAGCCGCCCGACCTCGCCATGCTCGCGCCGGGGTGTGCCTTTGCGCCACGCTGCACCCGCGCCATGGATCGCTGCCGCAGCGTCGCGCCGCCCTCCACCAGCATGGAGGATGGACGCAAGGTGCGCTGCTGGCTTTTGCCGGCGGGCGCCGGCGATCTTGCCGGCACGGTGCAGAGCGGGGCGGCCTAATGTCGATTGTCGAAGCCGAACGCCTGTGCAAGCACTTTCCGGGCCGCCGCTCGCTGTTCGGCGCGCACAGCGGCGTCGTGCGCGCCGTCGACGGCGTCTCCTTCACCATCGAGCCCGGCCAGACCCTCGGCGTGGTCGGCGAATCCGGCTGCGGCAAAACCACCACGGCCAAACTCGTGCTGGGGCTCGAGCAACCGACAGCGGGCGACATTCGTTTCGAGGGCAAGGACTTGCGCGCACTCGACGCCGCCGGTCGCCGACACTACCGCCGCTCCATCCAGGCGGTGTTTCAAGATCCTTACGCCTCCCTCAACCCGCGCATGCGCGTGGGCGCGATCATCGCCGAGCCGCTCATCACCAACGAACGCCTGCCGCCGAGCAAGGTCCGCACGCGCGTGCTGGAGCTGTTGGACCTGGTCGGACTGGCGAGCCGTTCGGCGGAGCTCTTTCCGCACGAGTTCTCCGGCGGCCAGCGCCAGCGCATCGCCATCGCCCGCGCGCTCTCGTTGTCGCCCAAGCTGATCGTGCTGGACGAACCGGTGTCGGCGCTCGACGTCTCGATCCGAGCCCAAATCTTGAACCTGCTGCGCGATCTGCAGGCGCAGCTGGGACTGGCCTACCTCTTCATCGCCCATGACCTGGCCGCCGTCGCCCATATGAGCCACGCCGTCGTCGTCATGTATCTCGGCCGCATTGTCGAGTATGGCGAGACCCACATGCTGGTGCGGGCGCCCAAACACCCCTACACCAAGGCCTTGTTCTCGGCGGCGCTGCCCTCGCGACCCGACGAGTGGCGCGAAGAAATCGTGCTGAGCGGCGAGGTGCCGAGCCCGCTGCGGCCGCCCCCTGGCTGCCATTTCCATCCGCGCTGCCAGCTCGCCATGCCGCACTGTCGCGAGCACGCCCCTCGCCTGAGGGAAACGGAGGGCCGTCATATCGCCTGCCATCTCTACGCCGCCGCGCCCAACGGCAAGGTGGAGGCTTGGCCGGCGGGCCGTTGACTTCGGGACCGATCGCCCTTAGGACAACGCTCGCCATGCAGCTGCTTTCGATCCAGCGACGATGCTCGATGCGCACGCCCGCCCAGGCGCGCCAGCGATGACGCTCTAGGGAGCGTTTGTCCGCAGGCCGCGCCGAAGGCGCGGCTTTTTTGTTTTGGCGATCGAAATCCAAGGCGCGCTGCCCATGCCCCCGTCAAACCCAAGCCCCAGCCTCGCGTACACCACCGAACTTTCCCGCATCGACCTCGACCGCGTGCACCATTGGATTGCGCGCAAGAGCTATTGGGCCGGCCAGATGCCGCGCCAGGTCTTCGATCGGGCGATCGGCGGCTCCTTGTGCTTTGCCGCCATTGCGGGCGGCGCCACCGTCGGCTTCTGCCGCGTGATCACGGATCGGGCGACCTTCGCCTACGTTGCCGACGTGTTCGTTGACCCGGACCATCGCGGCCGCGGCATCGGCAAGGGCCTGATGCGGGCGGTGATGGCGCACCCTGAGCTGCAAGATCTGCGGCGTTGGCTGCTGGTCACGGCCGACGCGCACGGGCTTTATGCCCACCAGGGCTTCCAGGCCCTGGCCACGCCCGAACGCTTCATGGAGCGGTCCGATCCCAACGTCTATGCGCGCCTGGCGGAGGCCTGAGCAGCGCCGCCGCTGGCTCGACGCCCCCGCGCGCAGCCTCGCCCCGCGCGCATATCTCCCGCGTGCAGCCTCGCCCGCGCGGCATGGGCACGGCCACAGCTGACTTAAAAAAAGGCCTAAAACCAGCCTGGGGCCGCGGGCGGCCGACCGCCCGCGCCGGAGCGCCGCCGCCCTCAGCTCGCTTTATTTTTCATGGATTTGAGGCACTTGGCGCGAAAGGTCTTGCGCTCCTTGCCATGCAGCTTTTTTTCATCGGCCTGCTTGGAGCACTCGAGCGAGGCGGCGCTGCGCGCCGGCTGATCCTTCGTTTGCGCCAGGACGGCACCGCCGGGGACGCAGAGGCCGGTGAGGAGGAGGCCAATCAGCATGGTGCGCATAACGGTTTCCTTTCGCGGGGAGGGGACCTGCAGCCAATGAAAACGCCCGGCAACGCTCCGGGTTCACTCCTGATGCCACAAAAGCTGCCCCCTATAAAAGCGGCGCGGAGAGCGATCTTGCGCTGCGGGCCGCCCGGCCACGGGCTCGCAAACAGCGGCCAGCCAACCTGCGCCGCACCGGTGCGGCGCACCCCGGGGCGGTGACAGCTCGGCCACAGGCAGCGGCAAATCTCGCCGTCAAGCCCGAGGCAAAACCATTCACTGCGCGGATCGGGCGTAGCCTGCCCGCGAATCGTTCTTGCCAATCGCCATGACGAGACGCCATGACGCGGAGCCCGATAGCGCTGGCGGCGCGGTGCCCGCCTCTGACCCGACTGCTTGCGGCCGGGTGCGCCTTGCTGCTGGGTCTCAGTTGTAACGGCCTCGGTGGCCTCGCCGCACCGGGAGCGCGCGGCGGCCTCCTCAATGTGGGCTCGCGTGCGGCGCCGCTGCGGCTTTGGCTCGAGGAGGCCGGCCGCGGCGATCCCATCCTTTTTATTCACGGCCTCGGCGCCAATACCTACAGTTGGCGCTACCTGGCGCCACACTTGGCCCGCACCCACCACGTGCTCAGCGTCGATCTCAAGGGCTTCGGGGGCTCCGATAAACCCCGCGATGACGCCTACGGCGTGGTCGATCAGGCGCGCCTGCTTGCGACCCTGATCAGGCGCAAGGGGCTGCGGGGCCTGACAATCGTCGGCCATTCCCTGGGCGGCGGCGTCGCGCTCGCGCTTACCAGCCATCTCAATTTGACCGAACCCGAAACCGTCGCGCGCCTGGTGCTGCTCGACAGCATCGCCTACCAGCAACCCGTGCCGCTGTTCATCGAGCTGTTGCGCACGCCGGTGCTGGCCGAAGTTGGTCTGCTGGCCACTCCACCGGAGCTTGAAGTCTACAAAGGTCTCGTTGCCGCTTACGCCGACCCGGGCAAGATCACGCTCGAGGCGGTGAGCGCCTACGCCCGCCCGCTCTATGACCCCGGCGGCCGTCACGCCCTGATTACCACCGCCCAGAACATCATTCCGGCAAACCTGTCGGCCCTGACGGCCAGGTATCCGACCATTCGGCAGCCGACCCTCTTGATCTGGTGCGCCCAGGATCGCGTCGTCCCCCTGTGGGTCGGGCGCCGATTGGCACGGGCGCTGCCGAACGCTAAGCTTTCCGTGCTCAGGTCGTGCGGGCACGTCCCGCAAGAAGAAGTACCGGCCGCCACGCTGGGCCTGATCAAGGCCTTCCTTGACGCCCGCGCCGAGGCGAGCCCCCGCTAGCCAGCGGGCCCCGTGCGCGCGCCGCTTGCCTTTGCCGGCCCGACGATTTTAGCTTTGGTGGGGCCGCCGCAACGAAAGTAGCTTGTCGATGCAGCTCAATGCCGACTTTACCCGGCGGGTTGCCGTGCACGCCGCCGATCTGGCCTGGACGCCGTCGCCGATCGCGGGTGTGGAGCGGCGCATGCTCGATCGCGTCGGCGGCGAGGTCGCGCGCGCCACCAGCATCGTGCGCTACGCGCCCGCTAGCCGCTTTTCCCCTCACACCCACGATGGCGGTGAAGAGTTTTTCGTGTTGGAGGGCACATTTTCGGACGAGCACGGGGATTTCCCCGCCGGCGCCTATATCCGCAACCCGCCCACCTCCCGCCATACCCCGGGATCGCGCTCGGGGTGCACGATCTTCGTCAAGCTGTGGCAGTTCCAGTTGCACGACCGCACGCAAGTGCGCATTGACACCGCCGCCACGCCGTTTCGCCGCGATCGGGCGCAGCCGGGCCTCGAACTGATGGCCTTGTTCCGCGACGGGCGCGAAGAGGTGCGGCTGGAACGGTGGGCGCCGTCGAGCCTCGTTGAGCACAAGGCGCCGGGCGGCCTCGAGCTGTTGGTGCTGTCGGGTGGGTTTGCCGAGGGCGGCGAAACCTTCAAACCGCTCTCGTGGCTCAGATTGCCGCCCGGTGCGCACTTGAGCGCCAGGGCCGGCGCCGACGGCTGCCGGCTCTGGGCGAAACTTGGCCATCTCGCGCATGCGCAAACTGCGCCGCCGCAAGCAGGCTAGCCCTTCAGGATCGGCAGCACCATGGGCGCCAGCTGATCGGTGCTGCGCCCGGCCCAGTCGAGCTTCGGCACCTCGCGCATCGAGCGCTTTTGCGCTTCCTCCAAGGCCTCGGCCGCCGCCCGATGATCGATGCTGAGCACACGCTGATCGGCAACGACGCGCTCGCCGTCGACATAGACATCGCGCACCGCCCGCTCGGCCGCCACGTAGAGTAAGCTTCGCAGCGGCTCGCGCATCGGCATCATGGCCGGGTCCTTGATGTCGACCACGACGATGTCGGCCTTGGCACCGACCTCAAGACGGCCGATATCGTCGCGCAACAAGGCGCGGGCGCCGCCCAGGGTGCCGGCATTGAAGACATCGAGCGTGCTCACATCGTCGACGCTGCCGGCCACCGCCCGCGAGATCGTGAAGGCGCTGCGCATTTCCTCGAGAAAATTGTGCGGGTAGGTATCGGTGCCGATACCGAGATGGATGCCCTCGCGGGCGTAGGCGCCAAAGGTGTTCATGGCGATGCCGCGGCGCATGAACACGGTTGGACAGTGCGCCACCGTGGCGCCAGCGTCGCGCAACAGCGCAAGGTCGCCGCGCGTCGGCCAATGCAGCCAAGGGTGGTGGTCGAGGAAGATGCCATGCCCAATAATCGTCGGCCGGCCCAGCGCCCCGATCGCCTTGAGCCAGGCGATCGGCGTCTTGCCGTAACGCCGGAACATCTCATGGAACTCGTTGACGCTTTGCGAGGCGTGGATCTGCAGCGGCAGGCGGCGTTCCAGCGCATAGTCATAAGCATCGCGGATCAGCTCGGGCGAGCAGGTGTCGATCTGGGCCGGGCACAGCATGCCGCTCAGGCGCCGGGAGGGATGCTGCTGGGCAAGATCGATGAGCCGGCGGGCATGCTCGAAAGCCTCCCGACCGGCCTTTTTGTCCCAGGCGTAGTCGAGCTGGTGCCCGTTCTTGGTAAACCAGCGCGCATCGCGAAACATCGGCGCGGCCACGGCGCGGATGCCCGATTCGGCCAGGGTGTCGAGCCAGCCTTCGAACGGCACCGAGAGGTCGACCACGGTGGTGACGCCGCTGAGCAAGAGCTCGGCCAAGGCCACGCGCATGGCGGCAACGGCGCCTTCGGTATCGTTGTTGAAAACCGTGAGAAACTCATAAAGCGAACTGTGCCAGAAGCCGGGGCTGCGGCTCTCATCGGTGATGCCCTTGCGCAAGGGCTCGCTGGTCGGATGCGAATGAATGTTGACGAGGCCCGGCAACAGCAAACGCCCGGAACAATCGACCTCGACAGCGGCCGCCTCCGGATAGTGCTTGCCAATAAAGACAATTTCGCTGCCGCGGATCGCCAAATCCACATCGCGCCGGTAGACGTGGCCGGCGCGCTCCTGATCCCAGGCGATCAGCCAGGCCGCATTGCGAAAGACGGTGGTGTTCGACATCGGTGGCTCGATCTTGCTGCAACGGTGGCTGTGGCGGGCAAATGCCCGCGCCGGCGCCCATTGTCGCCCGCGTCAGGCGCGATGGGAAGCGCCTGGCGCCGGCCGCCGCGATGGCTGGGTGTTGGCGCGGCCCTGGCGCAGGCTTGCCGCGGGACGTTGCGCCGTGCCTCGCGCCGGTGTGGGCGCGAGGCTGGCCGTGCCGGCGGCCTCGCCGCGCGCGCACCGAAGAAAGGCCGTCAGCGCGCTCGAGACCAAGGCATCGCGCCGGCGCACGAACAGGGTCTCGGCGCGCGCCGCCGCCTTTGGTAGTGCGTGCACGCTGAGCCGATCCTGCGGGCCGAGCCGCGCCACCAGGCTGCGCGGCAACAGCGTGATGCCGAGGCCGGCGCCGACGCACTTAAAGATCGCCTCGATGGTGCCAAACTCCAGCAGGCGCGGCGATTGGATGCCGCGTTTGGCCAGGAAACTCTCGAGCCGCTGCCGATAGGAACAGCCGGCCTTGAGGACGACGATGCGCGGGTCGCGCACGCCGATGGCGGCGGCGAGCGTTGCCGCGCCCGGGGCGGCGAGCAGCACCAGCTCCTCCGTGAACATCGTGGCGATGTCGAGCTCGCCGTGCTCGACGGGGCCGCAGACGAATGCCCCTTCCAAGCGGCGCGCGCGCACGGCCTCGATCAGCTCGGCGGTGGTGCCCGTGCGCAAGACCAGATCGACCTTTGGGAATGCCGCCACGAAGCGGGACAGCACCGGCGCCAGGCGCAGGGCGGCCGTCGATTCGAGCGAACCGAGCGTCAGCCGACCCGCCGGCTCGCCGTCATCTTTGGCGGCGTGTTGCGCCTCGGCAATGAGGTTGAGGATTTGCTCGGCATAGGGCAGCAGCCGCCGCCCCGCCGCCGTCAGCGCAACGCCGCGGCTATGGCGGTCGAACAGGGCACAGCCGATCTTGCGCTCGAGCGCGCGCACCCGCGCCGTGACGTTCGATTGCACCGTGTTGAGCGTTTCCGCCGCGCGATTCATGCCGTTGCAGCGGGCAACCGTTGCAAAGATCTTGAGGTCAGAGGTGTCCATGCAGATCGTCCCATGCCGTGCCGGCTGATATCTTAAATCATGATAGCAAAGATCAAAACAAATCGTTCGATTGAATAGGTACAACCGACCTATGTTGGGCCCAGCGCGTTGGCTGGAGAGCAGCATGTGGCCTGATCGTCGCTACCTCGACCTCGTCGGCATCGCTGCGCCGATCATCCAGGCGCCGATGGCGGGGGCGAATGGGGCCGAACTGGCGATCGCGGTGTCGCGGGCGGGCGGACTGGGGTCGCTGCCCTGCGGCATGCTCAGCCTGGCGGCGGCCCGCAGCGAACTTGAGCGCGTGCGCCAGCAGACGCCGGGCCCGCTCAACGCCAACTTTTTCTGCCACACCATGCCCGAGCCCGATGCCGCGGCCGAAAGCCGCTGGCAGCAGCGACTTTCCCCCTATTACGCCGAGTTCGGCCTCGCCCCTGGCGCCGCCACCGGCGCCAGCCGCGCCCCCTTCGATGCGGCCATGTGCGCGCTCATGGTCGAGCTCAGCCCGCGCGTTGTGAGCTTTCACTACGGCTTGCCCGAGGCCGCGCTGCTGGCGCGGCTCAAGGCGGCTGGGATCGTCATTCAAGCCTTGGCGACCACGGTGGCGGAGGCCCGTTGGCTCGAAGCGCACGGCGCCGACGCCATCATTGCCCAGGGCTTGGAGGCCGGCGGCCACCGCGGCATGTTTCTGACCGACGATCTCAGCGCCCAGGTGGGCACCCTGGCGCTGGTGCCGCAGGTGGTGGATGCGGTCACCGTTCCCGTCATTGCCAGCGGCGCGATCGCCGATGCGCGCGGCATCGTTGCCGCACTCGCGCTCGGGGCCAGCGCGGTACAGATCGGCACCGCCTATCTCTTGTGCCACGAGGCCAAGATCTCTGAACCCTTTCGGGCGGCGCTGCGCGCCGCCGGCGACCAGAGCACCGTCCTCACCAACGTTTTCAGTGGGCGGGCGGCCCGTTCGATCTGCAATCGCCTGATCCGCGAGCTGGGCCCTTTGAGCTCGTTAGCGCCGCCATTCCCGCTGGCCGCGGCCGGCACGCAGCCCTTGCGCCTTGCCGCCGAGGCCCGGGGCTCGGCGGATTTCTCGCCCCTGCTCGCCGGCCAGGCCGCCGCCCTCGCCTGCGAAATGAGCGCCACGGCATTGACCCGGAAGCTCGCCAACGAGGCCCGCGCCCTGTTGGCACGGCTCGCCGACAGCGGGCGCAATCAGCCGCCGGGACCGGCGCCGCGCGCGGCCGGTTAGCGCTGGCGCTGCATCGCGACGCCGCTTGCGGCTTGTGCACCGCAACCTCTCTGCCCCGCGCAGGGGGCGATAGCCCCGTCGCGCGCGCGGCAGCAGAATTGATTTGTGGCAAGAGCATTTCCGCGCCTAGCATGTTAGACGCCGTTCGTCGGCCGCGTCTGTTTGGACGCCTTAATTGCCTCGAGGTGGTCGGTTGACGTCATAACAAGCATGCCAAGAAAACGGGCGAGGACCGACCCCATCTGCCTTTAGTCTTTGGGGAGGGAATGCCATGACGGTCGCGATTTCTGATCGACCTTTTGCCTGGTGGAAGGAACCGACTAAGGAGCAATGGCTGGCGTGGTCGGCCGGATTTCTCGGCTGGATGCTCGACGCCTTCGACTTCACCGTCTTTTTTCTGATCATGGTGCCGATCAGTCAGGAGTTCGGCGTTCCCCTGACCCTGGTCGCCGGCACGGTCACCTTCACGCTGTGGCTGCGCCTGTTGGGAGCCTTCGGCTCCGGTTGGCTCTGCGACCGCATCGGCCGCAAAACGCCATTGATGATTTCAATTCTTTGGTACTCGATTTGCAATTTCGCCGCCGGCTTCGCGCCCAGTTTTGCCTTCCTTGCCTTCTTTCGCATTCTGCTCGGGATCGGCATGGGAGCGGAGTGGCCGGCCGGGGCGGCGCTGGCCATGGAAGCCTGGCCGGCGCGCTCCCGCGGCATCATGAGCGGGCTGTTGCAAGGCGCTTGGGGTCTGGGGTTCCTACTGGCCAGCCTGATTTATGGCCTGCTCTACACCTCCATCGGCTGGCGCGGCATGCTCTGGGTCGGCATCCTGCCCGCGCTTTTGTGCGTGTTCATTCGCTATTTCGTGAAAGAGTCGGAGGTCTGGCAGGAAAACAAGCGCAAGCGGATCGAGCACCAACGCCGCCTCCCCGCCACGATCCCCGGGGGCGGCGCGGCCGGCTCGCTGGCCCTGCGCGTGGCCGGCTGGCTCCTCGGCGCCTTGGCGGTCGCCGTCGTGCTCTTCTATGGGCTCAAGGTTTTGGCGCCCATGGTCCTCGCCGGGAGCCTCGAACCCAAGCTGCTGGCGCTGATATTGGACGACAAGCTGCTGGGCGTGATCGCCGCCGGGTTCACACCCTTCGTGCTGCCCAATCTGGCGGCGCTACTCGGCGTTCCCATCCCAACCCAGCTCGCAATCTTCAGGCCGCCGTTCCTGTGGAATACCTTCACGGCATCGATTTGGATGACCGGCCAATTCCTGGTCTACTACGCCATGATCGCCATGTTCGCGTCCTGGCTGCAGAAGGACTTGAAGCTCAGTCCCGGCGACGTGGCGCTGCCCAACATCTTGCACAACGCCATCGTGTTCTTTGCCATGGGATTTTGGGGCTTCGTCGGCGACCATATCGGGCGGCGCCTGGCCATTATCATCCCGGCGATCATCGGCTGTTTTATCGCCCCGCTCTATCTCAACACCACCGATCTCACCTGGATCACGATCGGGTTCGCGCTCCAGGGCGCCTTTGCCGGCGCCATCTATGGCCTGCAGCCGGCCTATTTGACCGAGCGCTTCCCCACGGAGGTGCGCGGGACCGCCAGCGCCTTCTGCTATCACTTCGGCACCATTCTGGGCGGCCTGGTGCCGCCGGCCGTCACCTATCTTGCCGTCGACAGGGGCATGGGCTTCCCGCAACCGATGCTCTACGGCACCATCCTCGGCGCCGTGGTGGCGGTCATCGCCCTGATCTTGAGCCCGGAAACGAAGGGCATGAAGTTTACCTCCGAGCTGCAGGTCAAATAGCCGGCCCCCCGCGACAACGGGCCCTCAACAACGGCGTCGAGCCGGCGGCCTTGCCTCCGGCTCTCCGCACGCTCCGCGCCATCCCCGCGCGGGGCCTCGGCTTGGCGCCCGCGCTCAGCCCTTTTTCGACTGCCAGAGGCCGAGCATGGCGCCCGTCGGGTCGGCGATGATGCTGAAGGCGCCGGCGCCTTGAATTTCCGCCACATCCTTCAGCACCTTTGCTCCCAGTGATTTGGCCTTGCTGGTGGCCGCCTTGACGTCGGCAACCTCGACATAGGCGACCCACAGCGATGTGGCGTTCGGCATCGGATTTTTCATGAGCCCGCCCCCGGTGCCGTCGCCGACCCGGATCATCGTGTAGGTCATGTCTCCCATGTCCATGTCTTCAAGCTTCCAATCGAACAATTGACCATAGAAGGCTTTGGCTTTGCCAACGTCGGTCGTCATCAGTTCCACGTGTACGAAGGGGTTTCCCATGCTTGACCTCTCGCAACAATGATCGGGCCGTTCCAAGGCTAAACCGTTCGCGCGCAAGCGCCGTTCCCCCAGGCCCATGCGTTGGGCGACTTTGCGGCGGGCCGCCCGCCGGCGGGCGGGCGTCAGGTGTGCCGCAGCACCGAGAGCGCTCCGGCCAGGCCGTCCCAGCCGGAGGTGTGACCAAGGCGCGCCAATCCGGCACAGGCCGCCGCAATCCTCGCCGTGGCTCCGCTCAGGATGGCAGCCAGCGCGTCGTGCAGGGCGGCACTGCCGAGGCCCTCGGCCGCCGCGGCGAGGTGGGCCCGGCTGATGGCCGTCGTGCGCTCAACCGTCAACGGCTCCACGGCCCGCCAAAGACGGTCGCGCAGGCGGCGGCGCCCGACCAGGGAAAGGGCAACGAAAAGTCCGCCCAGATAGTCGTCGCCCGAGGGCGTCAACCCCGGGCCGAGGCCGATCAGCGGCGCCAGGCTGGCGGCCTCGATCGGCGCCGCCGCAGTCCTCTGGCCGACGAGCTGGGCCAAATGCGCCAGCGGCGCTTGTGCCGCCGCCAGCAGCGCCTGGCGCTGAAAACCATCGCCCGCCGCCAGCAGCGCCAGGCCGTCGCACGGCGCCAATCGCACCAGGGCGGCGTCCGCGGCCGCAAGGCCGCGGCCAAGGCTCGCCCTGTCCCAGGCGCCAAGGCGCGCCGGCGCCCAGGGCGCAGCGCCGCCGAGCGCGATCGCGATCTCGCCCGCGACAAGACGGGTGGCATCGACCCGGGCAACGTCGCCCGCGCGCAGCACCGCCGGCAGCGCCGGCCGATGCCAGCCAGGGCCATGACAGCCAAGGGGCCAGCCGTCACACTCGAGCAGCAGCGGCCCCGCCCCCAAACCCGCTGCCCCGATGGCGGCCCAACCCGTGTCGAGCTCGACGTAAAATGAGCGCTCGAACACCGCCCGCACGCTGCCCCGCGCACCCGGGCGCAGGACGCGGGCGGCGATCGGACCAATGCGACCGGCGGCGGCGCGCCAGCCCGAGCGCGGCGTCTGCGAGGCCTCCGGCATGCGGCTTTTCCTCAGCTTCTCGCGAGCGCGACCGCCAAGGCGGCCGCGCCGGCATTGGATGGCGCCAGCAGCACGCCCGAGGCCTGGAGCGTGGCGATCTGGCGCGAGCGCACCTGCGGATCGGCCTCCGTGCCGGTGACGGAGGCAATCACCGGCGGATGCTGCGCCGGGGCGCCGGCAAGCACGCTTGCCACCTCTCGGGCCGGGTCGGGGTGGGCGCCGAGGCCCAGCACGAGATCGAGCAGGATCACCGCGACGCTGGGATCGGCAAGCGCGCGGGCGAGCTGGTCGTTGCGCAAGCCAGGGTCGATCATCGGATGCGGCCGGCCGCGCGTGAACTCATCGGCGCCGAGGTCGATGATGCGGTCGGCCGGCGCGGCGGCGCTCGCGAGCGCCGCAGCCCCGGGGATGGCGGCATTGGAGGCCACGGCGCGACCGGCGGCGAGGAGAACGAGTTGCGCTTCGGCGGCGAGGCTGCCGCCGCTATAAAGGCCGAGGATTAAACCCCGCCGCGGCGCCGGCCTCGGCGCGGTTGCCGGGCCGGCGGCGATCGGCCGACCCAGCGCGGCCTCGGCCGCAGCACTCAGCGTCGCCGCAGCGGTTGCGTTGGGCGGGAGTGGCATGGCGGGGCCACCCAAGAAGCATACGGTGCAGCGTTTGCGGCTCTGGCCGATGCGGGCGAGCACGGTTGCCACCACCTCGGCATCGGGCGGTTTGGAGATCAGCACCAGGTGCGCCGTTGCCGGGTCGGCATCGAAGAGGTCGATGGCGGCGAGCGTCGACAGCGCACCGACCTCGCGGCCGAGATCGCGGCTGCCGACGCCGATGGCATGCGAAATCCCCCCGCCCGCCGCCGCGATCAGGCAGCTTACCTCCTGCAGACCGGTGCCGGAGGCGCCAATGAGACCGATATCGCCGCGCGGCACGCGGTTGGCGAATGCCAGCGGGGTTCCGCCGATGATGGCGGTGCCGCAGTCCGGGCCCAGCACCAGACGGCCCAGCGCCTGGCCGTCGCGTTTTAGCGCCACCTCCTCGGCCAGCGGCACGTTGTCACTGAAAATCATCACATCGAGACCACAGCTCAGCGCCTTGCGCGCTTCGGCGGCGGCGTAGTCGCCGGGCACCGAGATCAGCGCCAGGTTGGCGCCGGGCTGTGCGCCAAGCGCGGTGCGCAGGCTGCGTGCTTGCTTGGAGAGGGCGGCGTTGCCGGCGCTCGGCTTGGCCTCCAAGAGTTGTGCGGCGGCGGCAAGCGCCGCCTTGGCCGCCTCGCCGCCCTCGGCGCGCACCGCGAGGATGAGATCGTTGGCGCCGGCCGCTCGACCGTCGGCGTCGAGGAGACCCGCCTCGGCCAGCATGGCCTTGTTGGCCGGCGTCGCCATCATCAGCGCCGCCGCCTCGACACCCCTCAGTGTCGCAACCTCGCGCGACAACCGCATCAAGGCCACCGAATCCAGATAGCAGCCATAGCGCACGGCGTTGCGCACGATGCTCTTCATGACGCCTCCGCTTCGGTAGCGAGCGCCGCAACGGCCGCGCTAAAACACGCCAGCGGCGCGCGCACCACGCCGGCGCCGACCTGGCCAACGCCCGGCTTCTTATGGGCGATGCCCGTATTGATGGTGGGAGCGATGCCGGTCTCCACCACAAGCCGTACGTCGATACCGGTGGCAACGCCGGCAAAGTTGAGGGCCGGGATGGTCCAGTGGGGATTTTCGCTGACCGTAATTTCGCGCATCATTTGGGTGAAGTCCGCGGCCTGCGCCGCGGAGCCCGCGCCGACGAAGCCCACCACCGCCGGCGCCGCCGCCATGGCAAAGCCGCCAAGGCCGATGCTCTCGACAATGGCCGAATCCCCCATGTCGGGGTTGGCGTCCTCGGCCGAGAAGCCCGGGAAATAGAGCCCGACCGGCATTTCCACCGGCGCCGTGAACCACCGATCGCCGGTGCCGCTGACGCGAATGCCGAAATCGGTGCCGTTGCGGCACATGGCCGTGACGATCGAGGCGCGCTCGATGTTGCGCGCCGGATCGGTCATGGCCTTGCCGATTGCCATGGCGATGTTGAGGAAGAACTGGTCGTTGGCGGCGATGAAAGCCAGCACTTCGGCGAGCCCCTCGGCGCCGGCCGACGTGCGCGCCAGCCAGGGGGCAATCTCGCGCAAAAAAAGGCTCGTACAGGCGGCGTTGCGTTGATGCATTTCGTCGCCCATGCTGAGGCCGCGGGCAATCATGGACTTCAAGGCGATGCCGTTGGCGGCGCGCACGGCCTTGCCCAAGGCCGGGGCCAAGACGTCGCGGAGCCAGGCCAAGCGCTTGAGCACGTCGGCATCGTTGCCGCCAAAGCGCATCACCTTGCCCAGGCCCTCGTTGAGGGTCGCATAGGCGCGATTGCCAAAGGCGCGGTTCTCCACCACCAGGACCGGCATCGAGCGCGTGGTGATGCCGGTCATGGGGCCCACCGCGCCAAAGTGGTGATTGGGATGCAGCCTGACGCCGCCCGCCGCCGCCAGCGCCGCCGCCGCCGTCAGATCGCCGGCCCAGCCCTCGAACACGATGGCACCGGCAATGGCACCCTGCATCGGGCCGCACATGCGATCCCAGGCGATCGGCGGGCCGGCGTGCAGAATGGTTTTGCCCTGACCGAGGGCGCCAATGGCCGTGGCCGCCGGCACCACGTCGATGAGCACCGGTTCGGCCGCGAGCATGCGCGCCACCGCCTGTTGGTTTGCCGCCGCGATTGCCGCATCCCCCATTAGCCGGGCGAGCACGCCTTGGAGCCGGGCATCGCCCGCCGGTGGGCGCCAGTCGACGTGGGAGACCGGCACGCCCGCGGCGGCGAGATCGGCGGCGAACTGGGGCAGGCCGATATTGATGACGCTGAGCGGCTCGCCCAGCAGGCGCTTTGGTGTTGGCTCAGCCATGGGCAGGGGAGATCCTCGCATCGACAGGCCCTCCATCCCTATAATATCAGGAGGGGTCTGCGAAGCTTTAGATCGGGGTGAAAAGGTCTGCACCTGATCGGCGGCTTCGCGGGGCAAGGCCACCGCCGGCGGCCGCGCCAAACGGCAGCGAGGCCACCGCCAGGCAAACCAATGGCAGGCGAAGCCAATGACAGGCGAGGCCAATGGCAGGCGAGGCCAACAGCAGGCGAGGCCAACGGCAGGCACGCGAGTGGCGGGCGCGTTGACGGCGCCGGGACGCGATTGGGCAGGCTGATGGGAAAAGTGCCGGCCGGCATGACAAGGGCACCCGCCAGGAATGGCGCCGATCGCGCCGGCGCCGTCTATCAGGCGCTGCGGCGCGCCATCATTGAGCAGGCCCTTGAACCCGGTGCCAAACTGCCCGAGGACGCCATTGGCGAGCGCTTCGGCGTCAGCCGCACGCT
>Ga0081540_1001903_pt1 | contig 17470 bp, 16 predicted proteins | sample TabmetS2T1R1_FD_71024 | JGI IMG/M metagenome (GOLD analysis project Ga0081540, IMG submission 71024) | Tabebuia heterophylla rhizosphere microbial communities from the University of Puerto Rico - S2T1R1 | ecosystem: Host-associated > Plants > Roots > Rhizosphere ... | reverse complement strand
GCGGCAATCAGCTCCGCAGCGTTCTTGAAGCTGGCTTGATTGTTGGCGATCAACCCCCATTCCACCGTCGCAACCAGCGACACCGGCTCGAAATCCTTCAGGATGTCCCAGCGCATTTTGGACTGCAGGTTGGGCACCATCGTCATGATGCTGTCGTTGAACCCGCCAATGGTGTAGCCATCCGGTTCGGCGCGGGCGACCGCCTCGGCCCCGATCAGGCCGGACGCACCCGGCTGGTTCAGGATCACGAATTGCTGGCCCATATTGTCGGCCATCTTCTGGGTCACGATCCGCGCTGCAACATCGACCGCACTTGCGGCAGCCAGCGGTACGATCATCTTGATGGGCCGGTCCGGATAATTCCCTTGGGCAATCGCTTGGTGGCTCGAGAACAGCGCGAGCGCTGGAATCAGAAAATGGACCAGACGCATATTTAAGTCTCTCCCTGTAGGCCGCAGTCTTTTCCGAGAATCATTGCCCTTCCGTAGCCAACTTGGCAATGTGGTCGCCGATAAAATGAAGAATGAGCCGGCGCGTCAATCGACCGGCCTGAAATATTGAGGGAGGCGACCAATGACCACCCGCCGGAATTTCCTGCGAGGCGCGGCCGCGAGCGGAATCGCGTTTTGCAGTTGCGGTATGCTGGATTCGGCCCGCGCGCAACCGAAGGCCCCTCGCCTGCCGGTCAAAGTCAATGGCAAGCGCGTCCTGACGGTGGACGTTCATGCACATTGCTACTTCCGCGAAGCGATCAACCTGATGGGTGATGGGGCCGACAAGGTTCTGCCGCCGGTCAAGGGCGTGCCCGAACATTTCATCGCCATCGAGCAGCGCCTGAAGGAAATGGATGCGATGGCGATCGACATGGAGATACTGTCGATCAATCCGTTCTGGTACGGCAAAGACCGCGATACCGCGGCCCAGATCGTCAAAGTTCAGAACGAAAAGCTCGCCGAGCTCTGTGCGGCGCGGCCCGAGCGGTTCGGCGCGTTCGCTTCCCTGACACTGCAGTATCCCGATCTCGCGGTGCAGCAACTGGAGACGGCGGTGAAGAAACAGGGCCTGCGCGGGGCTGCGATCGGCGGCAGCGTGCTGGGCGAGGATTTTTCCGATCCGAAATTCCATCCCGTCTGGGCCAAGGCGGAAGAACTTGGCGCTGTGCTTTTCATCCATCCGCAGAGCACACCGGAACTCGCCAAGCGCTTCAAGGGCAATGGCTGGCTGTCGAACACCATCGGAAATCCGCTCGACACCACGATCGCCTTGCAGCACCTGATCTTCGAGGGAACGCTCGATCGCTTCCCCGGCCTCAAGATCATTGCCGCGCATGGTGGCGGCTATCTCGGCTCCTACGCAGCGCGCGGCGATCACGCCTGCTTTGTATCGCCGCAAAACTGCAATCCGAACATCACGTTGAAGAAGAAGCCATCCGAATATCTCAACCAGCTCTATTTCGATGCCATGGTATTCACACCGGAAGGCCTGCGCCATCTGGTGGCGCAGGTCGGCGCCAGCCAGGTGCTGCTCGGCACCGACCATCCGATCCCCTGGGAACAGCACCCGGTCGACCATGTCTTCGCGACCACGACGCTGTCGGACAAGCAGAAGATCGCGATCCTCGGCGGGAACGCCGCGAAGCTGTTCGGAATGAAGGAAGCTTAGCGAAGCCTATAGCAACTTCCCGTCCGGTCCAAAGAACGGATGCGGGCCGTCGAACTCGCCGATCGGCACCTGATGCGTCACGACGGTGCCGAACCCCTCGCCAGGAAACCAGCTATGGAGGTGGAAGGCCGGCGGCTCGACCTTGAAAGATGGTTCGCGCAGTTCGGCCAGATCGAGATCGACCGCATGGTTCGGCGCCGGACAAATCGTGGTCGGCACCCCCGCAAACATGGCCAGCGTCGCGCGGTGAACATGGCCGGTAGCGATCAGTTGTACGCGTGGATGGCGGCGCACGATGGGGGCGAGTTCGCTCGCGTTGAGGAGATTCTGGCGGTCCATGTGCCAGATGCCGGCCTTGAATGGCGGATGATGCAGGAACAGCAACGCAGGCCGATCGGGCGATGCAGCCAGCATCTCGTCGAGCCATTGCAGCGTCATCCCCTCGAGTTCGCCATGCGGCTTTCGATGCACGCTCGAATCCAGCAGCAGAAGATCGAGGCCAGCGACCTCGATCTTCTGATTGAGCGGCCCCGATGCAAAGGCATAGGAAGTGGAAGGAAACGCGGCGCGCATCAACTCGCGCGAGTCGTGATTGCCGGGAATGCCGGCGAACGGAAGCTTGAGCGGCGCCAGCAGCCGGTTGAGATACTGGTATTCCTCAGGCAGCGGCGTGTCCGCGAGATCGCCCGAGATCACCACAAGGTCAGGCGCGGGGTCGAATTCATTCAGCGCCGCAACGCAACGTTCCAGCGCCCTGGCGGTATCGACCCGGCCATAGGCCAGCGATCCCGGCGGCTTGATATGAAGGTCGGAAATCTGGGCTATATGAACCGGCCTTGAGGACATCGGCTTTCTCAGTTTTCAGACGGCAACAGACGGACGACATCCGGCGAAATCGACAATCCGATCCGCTCACCAACCTTGGCTTGAACGGTATTGGGTGCGTCGACGGTTAGCAACTTGCTGGACACTCCGCTGATGACCAGCCGCTGCCTGTCGCCGATGAAGCTGACGCTATCGATGATACCCGAAAGCGGCGCATTGCCGGCTTCCACCACGCGCACGGTTTCGGGGCGGATCATCGCCACCGCGTCTGGCATGCTGATATTGGAACTGGTCGGCTGGCGTCCGCCCGGCAACAGCAGATGACCGTTCTCGATGGCCGATTCGACGATATTCGCCGCCCCGATGAATTCGGCCACGAAGCGGCTGTTCGGCGTGAAGTAGATCTCGCGCGGCGTGCCGACCTGCGCGATCCTTCCCTTCTGCATGACGACTACACGATCGCCCAGTTCCATGGCTTCGGACTGATCGTGCGTCACGTAGATCGCGGTGATGCCGAGCGCCCTCAGCAAGCGGTTCAGTTCGCCGCGGAGGCGGTCGCGAAGCGCTGCATCGAGCGCCGTCAAGGGCTCGTCAAGCAACAGGATACCCGGACGGATCGCAACCGCGCGCGCCAGCGCCACGCGTTGGCGCTGGCCGCCTGAAAGCTGATCGATGCGGCGATTCTCAAGCCCGGAAATATTCGTAAGCGCCACCAGTTCGGCAACGCGTGCCGCCCGCTCCTTGTGCGGCACACCGCGGATTTTTAGACCATAGCCGATATTTTCCGAGACGCTCATGTTGGGAAAAAGCGCGTAGGACTGGAACACCATGCCGACGTTGCGGCGCTCGATCGGCACTGCCGTCATGTCCCTGCCGTCGAACAACACCCTGCCGCCAGAATCAGGCAGTTCGAGGCCGGCAATGATGCGCAGCATGGTGGTCTTCCCGCAGCCGGAAGGGCCGAGCAGGACCAGCGTTTCGCCACTGGCGATGTCGAGGGTTGCGGGTTCGAGCGCACGCGTTCCGTCGGCAAATGTCTTGCCGCAGGCCTCGATACGCACCGAGACGCCATGTCCGGCCGTCATCGCTTCTGGTCCTTTTCGGCAAACAATTGCATCGCAATCAGCAGCGGAATGATCATCACGAAGAAGATCAGCGTATAGGCCGAGGCGACCTCCAGCCGCATCGAGGCATAGCTGTCCGCGAGCCCGATCGGCAGCGTCTTGGTCAACGGCGTGTGCAGCATCCAGGTCAGGTTGAATTCGCCGAGGGACAGCGTCACCACCATCAGGCTGCCAGCGAGTATCCCCGGCAGTGCATTGGGCACGATCACGTCGCGGAAACGACGCCACGGCGAGGCGCCGAGCGACGCCGCGCCCTCGTCCAGTGTCTTGATGTCGACGGTCGCGAATACCGCCATCACCGACCGCACCATGAATGGCATGGTAAAGACGACATGACCCACGAGAATGAACAGCCAGGAACGGCGGAAGTCGCCGAAGCCGCCGTAGGTCAGCAGCAGCGCGAGCGCAATCGCGAGCCCTGGGATCGCCAACGGCAGGGTGATGATCTCCTCGGTGATCCGCGACAAGCGTCCTCCCCGTACATGCAAGGCATAGGCGGCTGGAACGCCCACGGCCAGCGTTACGGCAAGGGTCGCAAATGCGACCACGAACGACAGCAGGATGGTGCCGGCATAGAGTTCCCACACCTGCACGACCCATTGCAGGGTCACGCCGGACTGGATGCCGCGAAAATAGTTCACCGTGACGCCGGCGGAAATCGACAGGATCGCCGGCACCACCAGGAATGCGGCGACGAGCATGGTGAAGATGAATTGGCTGGCAAAGATCAGGCGATCGCGCATAGTCTCATCCAGCCGCGGCGACGGCGCTTCCGCTGAAGGAACGGGCAAGCGCAAGAATGAACCAGGTGATGATGCCGAGCCCGACCGACAGCGCGGCCGATGTCGCGAAATTCGCGGCCAGTGTGAACTCGGTATAGATCAGCATCGGCAGCACGTCGATGTTCGTCGCCAGCGTAAACGCCGTGCCGAACGCGCCCATCGCCGTCGCAAAGGCGATTGCGCCGGAAGCAACGAACGCTGGCGCCAGCGCCGGCAACACCACGTCGCGCTGCACCGCCCATGGGCTCGCACCGAGCGAGCGCGCGGCTTCCTCCAGCCCGGTGTCGAGCTTCTGCACCGCCGCCATGATGGTCAGAATGACGCGCGGGATCGAGAAATACAGGTAGCCGAGAAACAGACCATAGATCGAATACGCAAAGACCAGCTTTTCGCCGAACAGGCGGTTGGAGATATCGCCGATCAGGCCCTGGCGCCCGGCGAGCAGAATGATCATGAAGCCGACCACCACGCCGGGAAACGCCAGTGGAAAGGTCAACATCGCGATCAGGACGGCGCGACCGGGGAAGCGATGCCGCTGCAGGAACATCCCGGCGATGGTCGCCACGATCAGGGTCACGATGGTGGTCGCGGCCGCGAGAAGAACCGTGTTGATGAGCGTCGCGCGGTACCGAGGCTCACTCAGGATCGCGAGATATCCCGCGAGCCCCTGCGGGCCCTCCGCGCCGGTCACGACGAGCCGCGCCATCGGCAGCACGAAAAATGCCGCCGTCACCACCACGAGCGGCACCAAGCATAACCAGACGAAGGACCTGTGTGACATCAGAAAGTAAGTGCCCCTCCGGCGAGAGGCACCATACTGCCTCAGCGGACCTCGGCGAGATAGCGGTCGACGAAGCCTTTTTGCACGTTTTCCATCTGGCCCCAGTCGACGTTCTTTGCGCGCGCATAATCGCTGTCAGGCAGGAACTTCTTCTTCACGGCTTCAGGCAGTTCGATCGGCCGTGCCGGGCGGAGATAGGCGTTGGTCCAGATCGCCTGCCCCTTGTCGGACAGCAGGTAGTCCAGCACTTTCTTGGCCTTGTCCTTGTCGGGCGCGTTCTTCACGAGGCCGACGACATAGGGAAACACCACCGACCCCTCGCAGGGAATCACGAATTCGAAATTGCCCTTCTCGGAATATTTCGCGCGATAGGCATTGAAATCATAGTCGAACAGGATCGGCATCTCGCCGGAAACGACGCGGGCATAGGAGGTTTGCTTGGGAACGATCGGATCGTTCTTGCGCAGCTCCTTGAAGAAATTGATCGCGGGATCGAAATTCGCCTCCGAGCCGCCGAGCGCCAGATTGATCGCAACCGCGCCGACATATCCGACCGCGGCCGACGACGGATCGAGATAGCCGACCATTCCCTTGTAGTCGGGCTTCAGGAGATCCTTCCAGCAAGCCGGCACCGGCTTGCCGCCGAGCGCATCCTTGTTCACGAACAGGCCGAGCGTACCGGAATGGATGGTGGTCCAGTAGCCGTCCGCATCCTTCAGACCGGCGGGGACCTCATCCCATTTCGCCGGCTCGTAGGACTCGAGCGCATCCTGCGTCTTGGCTTTCATGCCAAAGGTCACGCCGAAATAGCCGATATCGCCAACGGGATTGTTTTTCTCGGCGAGAATCTGCGCCAGCGCCTGCCCGGAATTCTTGTTGTCGTGCGGGATATCGTAGTTGAGGTCGGCCTTGATTGCCTTCAGCATCGAGGCCCAGTCCGCCCATTCCGGCGGGCAATTGTAGCAGATGACATCGGCCGCTTTGGCGGATTGCCAGGGCGCGACCAGCGACAGCGCGAGCAAGGCAAGAACAAAGCGGACGGTCTTCATGAGCAACTCCGGTTTAGTTAGTAATTGGATTTCGTCACTAGTCTTGCGTGCAAGTATAGGCCGCGCATGAAGGTTTTGCGACGAAGCATTTTTGCTGCGCAGCAATCGTTCGCTACAGTCGCCACTATCCGGCGATTTCCTTGGTCACCGATTTTCGCTAGCATCCTGTGCGAGAGGACACGCTCATGTATCAGCCTCCAGGTGTGAAAACGTCGCCCGAGCTCCTGATTCCCGATCGGATGAAGGCTTGGGTGTTGGGCGATCCGGACCAGCTCTTGCTGCGGGAGAAACAGGTACCCATCCCCGCACGCGCTGAAGTATTGATCCGGATCGACGCGGTTGCGATCTGCGCCACCGATCTCGAAATCATTCATTCGGGCTCGCCGGCGAGTATTCAGGGCGGACTGCCCTTCAACAAGAATTTCACGCCGGGACACGAATACATGGGTACCGTCGCAGCCCTCGGGCCCGACGTCGACGAATTCGAAATCGGCGAGCGGATCAGCGTCGAGATCCATGCCGGCTGCGGCCAGTGCAAACGCTGCCGCCAGGGCATGTACACCTCATGCCTGAATTACGGAAAGCCCGAGAAGGGCCATCGCGCCAACGGATTCACGACGGATGGCGGCTTTGCCGAATACGCCGTCAATCACATCAACACGCTGGCGCGGGTGCCCCACACCATGAGCGATGCCGAGGCAACGCTGGTGGTCACCGCCGGCACGTCGATGTATGGCCTGACTGAATTGGGAGGGTTGGTGGCCGGCGAGAGCGTCGTGGTGATTGGCCCGGGGCCGATCGGGCTGCTCGCGGTGGCCGTGGCCAAGGCGCTCGGCGCAAGTCCGGTAATCCTGACGGGAACGCGCAACAGGAGGCTGGCGATCGGCCAGGAACTCGGCGCTGACCGTGTCATCAACATCAACGACGAGGATGCCGTTGAGGTCGTCAGGCAGCTCACCGGCGGCATCGGCGCCGATTATGTGGTCGAATGCGCCGGCAACGAGACAACGATCAATCAGGCCATCCACATGACCAATCGCGGCGGAAAAATCTGCCTTGCCGCGTTTCCGCACGATCCCGTCACCATGGACCTCGCCCATCTCGTGAAGAACAATATCTACGCCTATGGCATTCGCGGCGAAGGTCGCAGCGCCACCCGCCGCGCCATGGCGCTGATGGCGGAAAAGCGCTTCGATGCAACGAGGATCCACACCCACACTTTTCCGCTGGCTGACCTACCGACGGCGCTGCGATACGCCCGCGAGCGCATCGAGGATGCGATCAAGGTGGTCGTCGTCAACCGGCAAGCGAACGTGACGGCAAGCGCCGCCGCAGAGTGATGACGGCGATATGATCGGGCCGCGTCGTAGACCTCGCTGGATTGGGTCTGCATGCACTGGCCCTGGCTTCGGTTCTATCGCTGTCGCGTCTGCTCAGATTTTTCCAAGGGCCGTCAGGATAATCTGCGGGGTCAACGGAATCTCCGTAATTATTGTCCCGAACGGTCGAAGCGCATCGTTAACCGCGTTCGCGACCGCCGCCGCCGCACCTGCTGTGCCGGCCTCGCCTGCGCCTTTGGCGCCCAGCTCCGATTCCAGCGCTGGCGAGACCACATGCCCGACGTCGATATCAGGCATTTCGCCGGACATCGGAACCAGATAGTCCGCCATATTGGCGTTGGTGAGTTGGCCGCGCTCGTCATAGACGCATTTCTCGAACAGCGCAGCACCAAGACCCTGCACCACACCGCCCCTGATCTGCTCATCGACCAGTTGCGGATTGATGATGGTGCCGCAATCCTCCACCACCCAGTGCTTCAGCAGCTTGACGAAGCCGGTATCGGTATCGACCTCCAGCCAGGAGGCCTGAACGCCATTGGTGAAGGCGAACGGATATTCGCGCGGGACAAAATGCCGCGTGGCCATCAGTTCCGGCTGAATGCCCGGCGGTAGCGTATCGGGACGGAAATAAACAACGCGCGCAAGCTCGCTCAATTCAATCCGCGGCGCGCCGTCGCTGACGTTCACGACAACGTTGTCGATGATGTCGAGTTCGCGCGGTGTCGATTGCAGAACGGCGGCCGCGACTTCGAGAATATTCTTGCGCAGCACCTTGGTGGCTTGCAGCGCGGCCTCTCCGCCAATGCCTGCGCCGCGCGAGGCCCACGTGCCGCCACCGTAGGGCGTGTTGTCGGTGTCTCCCAGGATCACGCGGACGCGGTCCATCGAAACCCCGAGCACGCTTCCCACAATTTGCGCGGTAAGCGATTCCGATCCCTGTCCCTGCTCCGTGATACTGGTCTGACAGATTACCGAACCTTGCGCATCGAGCCGCACCGCGACGCCATCCTGCGAGGATATTTTCGCACCACCTACACCATAAAACGCGGCGCTGGGATTGGTGACCTCGATGAAGCTGGCGATGCCGATACCACGATGGACGTTCCTTGCCCGCAAGGCCGACTGCTCCGCCCGCAGCGCGTCGTAATTCATCATCTCGACAAGCTTGGCCAGCGACGCGTGGTGCGACAGTCGCTCAAAACGCAGACCCGACGGCGAGGCGCAGGGATAGGCATCGTCGGCAATCAGATTGCGGCGCCGTATCTCGACCGGGTCCATGCCGATCTTGATAGCCGCCAGGTCAACCAGGCCCTCCGTCACCGAGCAGGCGATCGGGTGGCCAACGGCGCGATACTGGCACATGACGTTCTTGTTCTGAAACACGACGCGGGCGCGGGCCCGGTAATTCCGGGTCGCATACGGCCCGCCGACGAGATTGACGACCTGATTGGCCTCGATCGCGCTGGTGCGCGGATACATCGAATACGGGCCGATACCCGTAAGATCGTCAATGTCAAATGCCGTGATGGTGCCGTCTCGCTTGACGCCGATCTTCGCCTTGCAGCGATGATCGCGCGCGTGAATGTCGGTGTTGAAGCTCTCGACACGGTCGGCGACGAATTTGACCGGTCGCCGCAACAGTTTCGCCAGCGCGTAGGTCGCCATCTCGTCGGCATATATATGAACCTTGATGCCGAAGGAGCCGCCGACGTCCTTGCAGACCACGCGGACCTGAGCCTCCCTCAGGCCCAAATGCAATGCCGCGATATTCTGCACCATGTGCGGCGCCTGGGTGCCCTGATAGATCGTCAGCCGCGCTTCCGCGGCGTTCCAGTCCGCCACCACTGCGCGCGGCTCCAGCGTCACGCCGGTATGCCGTCCGAAAATGAATTCCGTTTCTATCACCTCATCGGACTCGGCGAAGGCCTGGTCCACGGCGCCGGCGTCGTGATTCCGCTCAAAGGCGAGATTGTCGCCGAGCGAGGCATGGATCACCGGCGTTGCAGGATCAAGCGCGGTGCGCATCTCCGTTACCGCATCGAGTTCTTCATATTCGACCGTAACATGCTCCGCGGCATCCTCTGCCTGAGCCCGACTGCCTGCCACCACGGCCGCAACCGCTTCGCCCTGCCAGCATACGCGATCAATCGCGATCGCACTTTGCGGGGCGGATTTGAGGCCCTTCAAGTGCGAAAGCACCCCGACCCAGGGCGTGATGACGGCAGCGAGTTCCTTTCCTGTAACGACGGCCACGACCCCTGGCATGCTCTTCGCCGCCGAAGCGTCGATGCCGATGATGTTCGCATGCGCGTACGGCGAGCGCAGGAATACGACATGAGCCATACGGGGCAGCTCGATATCGCTGACATAAAGTCCGCGCCCCTGCATAAGCCGGTCGAGGTTCGGCCGCGGCACTGTCTTGCCGATATAAGAGTTGGGGCGGTCCAGCACTGAAAGCGTTTCAGGGTTTATCCGTTCCGTCTTCATGGCTCACGTCCCGCGCGGATCCGGGCGGTGGTCTCGACGGCGTCGACGATCGCCTGATAACCGGTACAGCGGCAGTAATTTCCGGAAATATGTTCACGGATCTGTTCCCGATCCGGATGCGGCGACTGCTTCAGGAGATCCTGTGCCGCCATCAGCATTCCCGGCGTACAGAAGCCGCACTGCAACGCGTTGCGATTACGGAACGCCAACTGCAGATCGGCAATCTCGCCACTGTCGGATAATCCCTCGATCGTCTCCACCGAGCTGTCATGCGCCTGTACCGCGAGCATCAGGCAGGAACGGACGATCTCGCCATTGAGCCGGACGGTGCACGCACCACAGACCCCGTGTTCGCAGCCGACATGCGTACCGGTCAGCTTGAGATGCTCGCGCAGAAAATCCGCCAGGTTCAGCCGCGGTTGCACGTCCGCTTTGACACGCTCCCCGTTTACATCGAGCGAAATCGCCACTGCCGTCGTCACGCCGGCACTCCCAAGGAGAGGTCCGGGCGCGAAAGCAGCGACGACACGCAACGCGCTAGCAAGACTTTTGCCAAATGGCGGCGCATGGCCGGCGTTGCCTGCTGATCTTCCAGTGGCTCGAGCTCTTCGTCCAATGCATAAGATACCTTAGACAGCGCCGCGGCGGTCACTCCGACACCAACCAGTCTACCGGTAGACTTCGCGAGCAGCGGGCGATCGCCGACGGCAAAGAACCCAACGCGAAGGTCAGTGAACCGATCGTCCACGACAGCCGCCTGCGCGGCCAGACCGACAATTGCGTAATCTCCGTGACGACGCGCAAACTCATGAAAGAAGTGCGTCGAATTCATCGGCCTTATGGGTAGCTCGACGGCAACCAGCAGCTCCTGCGGCAAGAGCACGGTTTCGTAGATCCCCGCAAAGAATTCATTTGCCGCAATCCGCCGCTCGCCGCCCGGCCCGCGAGCAACGATGCTTGCACCAAGGGTGAGCATACAGGCAGGCAGTTCAGAAGCAGGATCGGCATGGGCAAGGCTGCCGCCGATAGTGCCGCGGTTGCGGATCGCCGGATGGGCAACATGGGCGACTGCATCCTTGAGCAATGGAGCATGGGTCGCGACTTCCGGAGACTTCAGGAGATCGACATGACGCGTCAACGCGCCGATGGTGAGAACGCCCTCTTTCACCACAATCCCGCGCAACTCGGCCAACCCGCCAATGTCAACGATAAGTTCGGGAGAGATCAGGCGCAGATTCATCGCCGGCATAAGACTCTGGCCGCCCGACAATACCTTGGCCCTTTCGCCGTGTGCGGACAGCAATTCCAGCGCATTTTCGACGCTGGTCGCGCGGGCATAAGCGAAAGCCGAGGCCTTCATTCGACGTGACCTCCCCGGCCAAATACCGGTTATTTCCAGCGATTAGACGGCTGCCACCTTCAAAGGTCAAGTTTGTTATCCGTCGTGATGACTTTGGACTTGTCTTCCCGCGGCGGACGACGCACGTTCTGCACCAAGTAAAAAGCTGCCTCTGGGGAAGAGCAGACCATGAAGCTTGGGTTCTTTACGATGCCGATCCATCCTGTCGACAAGGATTGGCGGCTTTCCCTCAAGGAGGATCGCGAGGCCTTCCTGCTGGCCGATGAACTCGGATTCACCGAGGCCTATGTCGGCGAGCACACCACCGACAGAGCCGAGAACATCACCTCCTGCATCGCCTTCATCGCCTGGTTGGCCGCGGCGACCAGGCAGATCAAGCTTGGCACCGGCACCGTCAACATGCCGAACGCCCACCCGGCCGCAGTAGCGGCGTCGATCGCGATGCTCGATCACATGCTCGACGGACGGTTGATTTTCGGTATCAGCCCCGGCGGTCTGCTGTCGGACGCGGAGGTTTTCGGCAATCTCGAAGCCGATCGGAACGCCATGTTCCTCGAGGCGATCAATCAGGTGCTCGATATCTGGGCCGGCGAGCCGCCGTACAACATTCACGGCAAATACTGGAATATATCGGTTCAGAAGACTCTGATCGAAGACATTGGCCAGGGCTTCATCCCGCGTCCGTTGCAACGGCCGCATCCGCCGATCGTGGTGACGGCAGTGGCGCCGTTCTCAAAGGGCGTGACGGAAGCCGCCGCCCGTGGCTGGGAGCCGATCTCGGCAAACTTCCTGATGCCGGCCTGGGTGAAAAGCCACTGGCCGAAATACGTCGAGGGTTGCGAACGTGGCGGCCGCGCTGCGGATACGGCCAATTGGCGCGTTGCCAAAAGCGTGTTTGTCGCGAGAGACGCAGCGACCGCAAAGGCCTATGCGACCGATCCGAACGGACCCTATGTTTACTACTATCGATCGCTGCTGACCAAGCTGAAGCGCGGTGGCCGGCTGGAGTTGTTCAAGACGCGTCGCGATCAACCGGACGACGAAGTGACGTTGGAATCGATCTGCGAAAAGCTCATCATTCACGGCACACCCGAGAGTGTGGCGGATCAGCTCCTGGCTTTTCAGGAGGAGACCGGGCCCTTCGGCACGCTGCTTTACGCCGGCAAGGACTGGAAGGATCGCCAGCTCGGACGTGACTCCATGATTCTGATGGCCGAGCAGGTCATGCCACGAGTCAATGCCGACTCGTCTAACGGCCGCAAGGCCGCCGAATAATCCACTTGTCTCAGGAAAACCAGCCGTGGCACTCAGCGACCGCATCCCCTATCAGGCACAAATCGACCGGCCGAAGTTGACGCTTCCCGGCGGCAAGAAGCTCGCGGTATGGGTGATCCTCAATGTCGAGGAATGGCGGATCGAAAACGCGATGCCGCGCACGGTGTTGAGCCCGCCGATGGGACAGCCGCTATTGCCCGATGTGCCGAACTGGTCCTGGCATGAGTACGGCATGCGCGCCGGCTTCTGGCGGCAGTTCAAAGCCATGACCGACCGCAGCATACCGGTGACGCTGGCAATCAATGCCAATGTCTGCAACACCTACCCGCGCGTCGCGTCGGCCGCGCTCGAAGCCGGCTTTGAATTCATGGGCCATGGCTTCGTGCAAGGCCCGATGCACAAGCTCGACAACCAGGCCGACGCGGTCAAGCGCGCTGTCGAGACAATTTCGCGATTCACGGGAAAGCCGCCGCGATCATGGGAAAGTCCTGGCCTGACGGAGACCGAGGAAACGCTGGATCTGCTTCGCCTCAACGGGATCGAGTACGTTGCGGACTGGGTGATCGATGATCTGCCGCAGGACATCGCCACGCCTCATGGCACAATCACAACAATCCCTTATTCAGTCGAAACCAACGATATCGTCATCCACGCGCTGCAGCACCTACCCTCGGAACAATTCCTGAAGCGCTGCACGGATCAGTTCGATCGCCTATATCTCGAAGGCGCGTCGAACGCGCGGATCATGGCAATCTCGGTTCATCCATATATTACGGGCGTGCCGCATCGGATCAGATATCTCGAGGCGCTGCTGGACTACGTGATCGGTCATGATGGCGTGGCGCTGATGACAGCCAGCGAAATCGGCGACTGGTATCGTTCAGAAATGGCGGAAAAATAGAGCCCGTCCCTCGCCGCCGCGATATCAGCGACGGCAACGTTACTTGCCATCGTCGGTAAGAAAGCGACCGAAGCTGCCGCGCGCAAACAACAGCGGCTCCTGCCGGTTATAGGCATAGGCCTCGACGGCCCCCAGAAAAATGATGTGGTCGCCGCCATAGTAGCGGTTAGCGGCGCGGCATTGGAAATTGGCAACGCTGTCGGTCAATACCGGCGCGTTGCCAAGCCCCGGTGTCCAGTTCACGCCGACGAATTTGTCGTTCGACGATTTTGCAAATTGCGATGCCAGCGCTTGCTGGGAGGCACCGAGAACATTGACGGTGAAATGGCTCGCATTCTGGAAGATGCTCAGCCCCTGCGAAAACATGCCGAGGCTCCACAACACCAGCGGCGGATTGAGCGACACCGAGGCAAAGGAGTTACAGGTCACGCCATACGGTTTCCCGTCCGCCGACATCGCCGTGACGATCGTAACGCCTGTGGCGAACGTACCAAGCGCATTACGAAAATCCCGGGGATCGATCGCCGAGTTGTCGCTGGCAAATTCATTGGCCGGGTCGGCCGGATGTTTGGGTGCGTCAGACATCCGCCTCGCCTCAGAGCGTCAGATTTTCGGACGGCAGCCCCAGCGCCACGCGTCCATAATTGGTCCCCGCCGCATCGAAGTTGAATGCGAGGTGCGAATTGACAGCATGAGCGTCGCGGAACTGTCGCTGCAAGGCACCAGAGGTAAACAGGCTCCGCGCCCCGGCCGCCGCAAACAGCAGCGACACGGCTTCGGTACAGAGGTTCACCGAGAAGGCGCCATCCCGCCGCAATCGCGTCTTGCCGGCAAGATCGGGAACGTGGCCGCGTCTTGCATCAGCCATTGCATCGATGCAGTTCGTGCGCATGACGAGCCGCGCAGCATCGATCTTGGCGGATGCCTCCGCGATCTTGATTTGGGTTGTCTGCAGATCGCTGAGTTTGGCACGATTATAGGTTGAAGCCCGGTGCCGCGCGAACTCGACATAATCATTCAGGCAGGCCTGCGCATTTCCCAGACCGACACCCGACAGGACATAGGGAAACAGCGAGAACACCGGCAGCGCATAAAGCGCGCCTGGGTTGACGATACTTCCCGGCGTCGGGCCGCCGGTAAGGTCACTCACTGCGACGGTCATTTTCTCCGCAACAAAAGCATCCGTGACCCTGACGTCGTTCGATCCAGTGCCGCACAGGCCGGTTGCGTTCCAGGTATCGCTGATCTTGTATTCACTCCTGTTGAGCAGGAATATCCGATACTCAATGCCGTCGGCGTCATCCTCGGAAGCAACTACGCCGGCAAGCATGTTCCAGTCGCTGGACTCGACGCCTGAGGAAAACGCCCAGTGGCCGTTCAGCACATAACCTCCGTCAGCTTTTCTGGCGCGGCCGGCTGGAAAAATGAACGACGACGCGATCAGTGCGTTCACATCCTTGTCCCAGACCGCGTTCTGCGCCTGCCGGTCGAACATGCCAAGCATCCAGTGATGGCTGGCAAGGTTGGCAAAATTCCACGCTACGGAAGCATCTGCCTGTCCCAATGCATCCGCGCAATCGATCAGCGCGACATAGTCAAGCTCGGAACCTCCGACGCGTTTGGGCTGCACGATCCGGAACAGGCCGGCATCATGCAGGTCGCGTTCGGTCTCCGGCGGCAGGCGCCGAAGCTCTTCGGTCCGGGAGGCACGCTCGCGCAATTTCGGAAGCAATCCTTCCGCACGCGCAACCATCATGGCGTAGCTGTCCGTACCTGGTCCCGCAGGCGACCCTGCAATCGGCTTGCCGCCGTCTCCGGCCATTGGCGTCTTCCTCGCTTGCTCGACCGCTTTCGACCGAGCCTCGGCAGTTTACCGCCTGACAACCAATGATCAAGGCGCGCGAGGGGCATGGCTAGTCCACGGTGTTGTACTGAAGATCGCCCAAAAACAGAAAAAAGCCCGGCAGCCAAATGGCCACCGGGCGACGGGGCGATCCCAGGCGGTTGAACGCCTTGCCGCTATTTGATGCACTTGCGCCAATAGAGCGTATTCGGCCAGGCCCAGCAAGATTTCGGTTCAAACAGGCGGTAGCCGCGCGAGCGCAGCCAGTTGACGTGAAACGCCAGCACCAGGCCGACGGCCTCGTAATAGTCCCGAACCCGAATTTCGGTTCCGACCCATTGCACGATCCAGATTGTAAATGCGTCCGCGGTCGCGCCGGAGCCGCCGATGTTGATGAAGGCGCGCAGTGGCAACAGCGGGTCGGCGGAGACTTTTCCGATGCGTCCCTGCGCGCGTGCCTGCGACAGCATCTCGGCGAAATACGCGCCTTCGAACGCCCTCACATAGTCTCCTTCCCAGATATGATCATAGCGGTCAGCATAGAGCGACAGGTCAGCGCGCCGCTCCTCTTCCAGCACCGCGGGAAACCACGGATTGTCTCGCCAGTTGGCGCTGATCACGATCGCGCCCGGCGGCTTGCGCGCCCTCAGGAAGTCGTCGATCGCATCCGACTTGCGACGGGGATTCCACGAAGCCCCCAGTTCGGAATTATTTGCTCGGATGGTCGGGCGCAGCAGCGCCAGGCTTCGCGCGCTCAGCGTTTGCGCCTCGTCGATCCAGGCGATGCGAAAACCTTCAAGTGACTTTATCGACTCGGCTGTGTGGTCCTGAAGTCCACGGAAAATCACCAGGCCGTCACCGGGCGCCTCGATCTTGTCGCTGTAGAGCTTGAAACCGCTGCCAACACCGAGCGAAGCAATCTTGCTCTCGATCAGCCGCTTGCTCGACTGCGCCAGCGTCCGCTGCGCCTCGCGAATACAGACCGCCAGCGTGCCGCGCTCGGCCTGACAGGTCTCGACCAGCAGCTCGCCGAAGAAATGCGACTTACCGGAGCCGCGGCCGCCGTAAACCCCCTTGTAACGCGCGGGCGCAAGCAGCGGCTCAAAGACCTTCGCTGTCGGAATTTTCAGGATGAACAATGGCGCAACCTATTCGATGGATGAGGAGCCAGGCCGCTCGCAAGCGGACCCGCATCGGTCACTCGTTGCGTGAATGTTCGAAATTCTTGCGCCATGTTAGGTTCCCTCGCACCGGACGGTGATTGAATAGAAGGCGCTCGATAGTCTTCTCTGCAAACCGCTGCACTCCATGTGCTCGGCCTTCCAGCCGAACCGTTCCGGCTTGATTTCGCCACGCGCCAAAGCGCCGGTCCGGTCCATCACCAAATAATACTGGACTGATGAATCAAGGAAGCCGCTCTCTCCCCACTTAATAATGGCGGAGACAGGCCACCCTTCACTGTTCTCAGCCATTTTGAGATAAGCAGACCGGTTCATTTGAAAACGGATCTGATCAAAGCAGTAGTCCAGCGCGCCGGCGCCCGCGAAGTGGTAAGCCACGAGCAGAGCCGCGCACGAGAGCAAGCTTGGCGATTTCCAGGTACCGAGCTCGATGAAACGGACAGTCAGTATGAACGCGTAAGCCTCTCCGACAACGAGCATGAAGAAATTTTCGACAATAGCTGAAGCAATGCTTTCGGGCAGCCCGAATTGTAGAACGAAGCTGGACGCCCACCAGACGAGCACGAAAGCAAAAGGCAGATTGAAGCGCGGGCAAACATAGTAAAGACCTGCATGGGAGAGTAACAGCAGTGACAGAACGGCGAGCAACAGTCCGTTGGAAGTGATCAGCTTCTTGGGACGCAAAGCTGCTTCGGTAACTGACATGAGTGCCTTTGCTTTTGCTCGGCAACGCTTGAAACCGAGCGCTGCAATTCTGTCAGCTGCATAAGGTGCCTTCGCGCATATTCTGGTGAGTTACCGTTGATGATTTCGGGATATTTTGTGCAGAAGAAATCAAGCCTATGCGTCGCTCGGATCGA
>Ga0081540_1001902_pt1 | contig 17470 bp, 16 predicted proteins | sample TabmetS2T1R1_FD_71024 | JGI IMG/M metagenome (GOLD analysis project Ga0081540, IMG submission 71024) | Tabebuia heterophylla rhizosphere microbial communities from the University of Puerto Rico - S2T1R1 | ecosystem: Host-associated > Plants > Roots > Rhizosphere ... | reverse complement strand
CACCAGCGTGACGATCCCCCACACGGCGTCGCCGAGCATCTTGACGGCCTGACGGATCGGCACCGGCTCACCCTTGGGGTGCTTGTCGCGATACGCATAGAACAGGCAAAGCACCATGATCGAGAAGCCGAGCAGCAGGCCGGGGAGCACGCCGGCGAGGAACAGGCTGGTAATCGAAACCACGCCGCCGGTCGCCAGCGAGTAGATCACCGAATTATGGCTGGGCGGAATGATGATCGCCTGCAGCGAGGCGCTGATGGTCACGTTGGTCGCAAACACCCGGGGATAGCCCTTCGCGGCCATCTGCGGGATCATCACCGAACCGATCGCGGAAGTATCAGCCACCGAAGATCCCGAGATGCCGCTCATGATCGTGGTCGCCAGGATATTGACCTGCGACAGCCCGCCCCGAATGCGCGTGAAACCGACGACCACGGCGGCAAAATCAACCAGTCGTTTGGCCATGCCTCCCTCGGCCATGATGGCGCCCGCCAGCACGAAGAACGGGATGGTCAGCATCGAAACCTTGCCGACGCCGCTGGCGAATTGCTGCATCACCGCGCCGACCGGCAAGTCGATCCAGAGTGCGCCGACCAGCGACGAAAGCGCCAGCGCATAGGCGATCGGCATGCCGATCGCGAAGAAGATGCACATGCTGAGAAGAAGAACGGCAATATCCATGGCTGTTACTCGACCGGTACGTGGGCGTCGCTGCCGTCACGCGGCGGCGGACCGATGGTCAGGCGTTCGACGACGAACAGCAGCATCATCGCGCCGCTGACCACGATCGGAAGGTAGGTGACGCCGACCGACAGCCAGGGGAATTCGTCGACCGAATTGTCCCAGGTTGTTTGAACCAGCTTCAGTCCCCACACGATCATGAACAGCGCGATCACGCCCATCAATATTTCGCTCAGGAACAGCGAGGCGCGGCGCAACAGCGGGGGCAGCAGATCGGTGCCGACCGTCATGTTCATGTGGATGCGATGACGGTAGCAGTTGGCCGATCCGATGAAGGTGATGGCAACCGTCAGCAGCACGGCCATCGGCTCGGGCCATGACGCGGCGCTGTTCAGGATATAGCGGGTGTAGACCGCCCACGGGATCACCGCCGAAACCAGCACGAGCGCCACGCACGCGAGCACCGCGCCGGTCCAGTAGACCGCATCGACGAAACGCCGGAACACGCCGGCTCCAGAATTAGACATCTCGACCTCGGAAAATGACGGCGTCCTGAATCGCGCGAGAGGCGAGGGGAGTGACCGGAGCGGACAAGAGTCCGGCCACTCCTCGATCGCGTGGAGTTCTATTGGACCGCTTCGATACGCTTGACCATGGCGGCATACTTCGCGCCATACTTGTCCCAGACCGGCTTGACCGCATCCTGGAACGGCTTCTTGTCGATATCGGTGATGATCTCGGTGCCCGCAGCCTTCATCTTCTCGATCGCGGCGTTCTCCGCTTCATACCAGAGCACGCGCTGCTCCTGCTGTGCTTCCTTGGCAAGTTTCTTGATCAGCGCCTGATCGTCCGGCGACAGCTTCTGCCAGGAGATGCGCGAGAACACCAAGAGCTCGGGAATGATCAGGTGCTCGGTCATGGTGAAGTACTTGGCCACCTGATAGTGGTTCTGCGCCATGAACGAGGGCGGATTGTTTTCCGCGCCGTCAACCACGCCTGTCTGCATCGAGCTGAAGACCTGGTCGAAGCCAAGCGCGACGCCGTTGCCGCCCAGCGCGTTCATGGTGTCGACGAACAGCGGATTGCCCATCATGCGGACCTTGAGGCCCTTGAGGTCGGCCATGGTGCGGATCGGCCGCTTGTTGTTGTAGACGTTGCGCGAGCCGGCGTTCATCCAGCACAGCGCGATCAGGCCGGTCTTTTCGTTTGCGGAAATCTTCGTCAGCAACTCGTCGCCGATCTCGCCGTCGATCACCTTCTCCATATGCTTGGAGTTGCGGAACACGAACGGCATGTTGAAGACGTTGACGTCGTCCACGACCGGGCCCACGGCGCCGACCGAGATGCGGGCGATCTGCAGCGCGCCGAGCTGCGCCTGTTCGATCATTTCCTTTTCGCCGCCGAGCTGCATCGAAGGGAACATCTGGATCGTCAGCCGGCCGTTGGTGGCAGCGTCAAGCTTCTTGCCCATCCGGACAACGGCTTCGACCGTCGGATAGCCGAGCGGATGCACGTCGGAAGCTTTCAGCACCATCTTGGTTTGCGCGAATGCGGATGATAGCGGCGTCGTGGCTGCGATCGTGGCGCCGAGCCCTGCGCTCAACTTGATGAAGTCGCGGCGTTTCATGTTGTTCCTCCTGATGTTTGTTTATCGTTTTGTGAACTTCCGAATTATTCGGGTCGCTGATCGAAATACTCCGGATTGATGTGCTGGGTAGCCGAGATGTTCTCGAGAAGGCTTTCGAGATGAATCTCCATGGCCCGCCTTGCGCCCTCAGTGTCGTGCGCCTCGATCGCGGTCAGGATGGCCTCGTGTTCGACGATCACCTTCGGGATTCGTCCGCGCTGCGGCAGCGTCAGCCGGCGATAGCGATCGACGTGAACTTTCACCTGCTGGACATATTTCCATATTCCAGGGTAGCCCGCGACATCGGCCACGGTGGCGTGGAACATTTCGTCGGCCTGATGGAAGGTCTCGCTGTCACCGGCCGCGCTGGCTTCGCGCTGGCGTTCCAGGATCGACTGCAGCGCCAGAATCTGACTCGGCGTCGCGCGTTCGGCAGCCATCCGCGCCGTGGTTTCCTCCAGCGCCTTGCGGATGATGATGGCTTCGGGGAGTGCAGCGACAGGAATGCGCGAGACGAAGATGCCGGATTGCGGATAGATCTCCAGCAAGCCTTCATCGGATAATTTGAGAATCGCCTCGCGAACCGGAGTGCGACTCACGCCGTAGGAGAGGGCGATCTGGGCCTCCGAAATGGCTTCGCCGGGGCGGCGCTGCAGCGACACCAACTCGATGCGAAGATCCGCGTAGATCCTCGAAGCAGCCGTCGCTCCGCGCGGACGGCCGCTGCGGCGATTGCCGGTGGCAATGCGACGGACCCTGGCTACGGCTTTTTTCGATGCAGGTGCGGGCATCTTTGTTTCCTCAATTGATATATTAGTATATGAATTGTCTTTGACAACCTGAAATCGAGCAGCTCACCGATTTAATGATGGGAGGCCGGGGCGGCGCATCGAGCAACTGGAGGCGGGGTTTATTTCGAGCCGCCGAGGAAGCCCGCGTCCTCGCGCTGCTGTCGTTGTCCGGCGCCGATCAAGAGATCGATCAATTGCTGGGCCTGCGGGGCATGGACGGCCGTCGTCGTGACGCCCGCGGTGTACATGGTTGCGAGCCCGCAAGCGGGCGGCAGTGAACCGGACAGGCTTACGCCCTTGGTGCTGATGATTTCGGTCGATTGCGTACAGCCGATCGGGCGTCGCGCCTTGGATGCCGCCAGTTCGCGCATTGCGGTCGCGCCATTCGGAAAAATCCTGAGCCGGCTGGCAACGCTGTCCGCGATGGCGAGTTCATCAAGCACTTTTGCGACGTGAATCCCGGCGGTCGAGGCCTTGGTGTCCGGCACGAAGATTTCGTCGGCCGCCAGCAAGGCGTCGCGCAAGCCGGCGGCGTCCCTCACCGTGACCAGGGGATCGCCGGCGCGGACGGCGAGGGCGGTCTCGACCAGGCCGACATCGGCAATCGACGCCGCGACAACCAGCTTCTCTTCGGCTAGTTTGGCGACAAGCGCCGCGGTCAGGACGACGATGTCGGCCGCGCTGCCGTTGCGCAGCTTATCGGCCATCACGCCAACCGCCCCGAATTCTCCCGCGATGTCGTATCCAGTCCGGCTCTTGAATGCCGGCGTCAGGCTTCCCACCAGCCCCTGTGCCGCGCCGCCGCTGAGGATGTTCACCCTGTTCACGAACTCGACTCCATGGCGGCAATGATCCTGTCGCGCGTGATCGGCAGATCGCGTACGCGCACGCCGAGCGCGTCGAACACCGCGTTGGCAATGGCAGCCGTGACCGGGCCGTGGGCGGCCTCACCCGCGCCGACCGGATCGATCTCCGGACGCTGGATCACCTCGACCTCGACGTCGGGCACCTCGCTGAAGCGCAGGATCGGATATTCCGTCCAGCTCGTGCTGGTGATGCGCTGCCGGTCGAAGCGGACGCGTTCCTTCAGCACCCAGCTCGTGGCCTGAATGGCGCCGCCCTCGATCTGGTTGATGACGCCGTCAGGATTGATTGCCTCGCCGACATCGACGGCAAGCGTCAGCTTCCGCACGCTGATCTCCTCGTCGCCCTCGATCTCGGCGATGGCGGCGCAATAGGCGCCGGTGTTCTTGTAGCGGCCGAAGCCGATGCCATAGCCAATGCCGGGCTTCTTCTCCGGTTTCCATTTCGCGCGCCTGGCGACGGCGCGGATCACATCCCTGGCCCGCTCGTCGCGCAAGTGACGCAGCCGGAACGCCACCGGATCTTCGCCGCGTTCGGTCGCGATTTCATCGAGGATGGATTCGATCGCAAACACATTGCCCTGCCCACCCAGCGTCCGCAGCGCGGAGGTGCGGATCGGCATCGTCGTCAGGCGATTGCTTTCGATGCGCCAGGATGGAAAATCATAGAGCGGGATCGAGTTGCGATCGCCGCCGCCGCCATTGGCCTGCGGTGGATTGGTCGAGATCATGCGCTGGAACGGATCGGCCAGTTCGAACCCCGCCAGCAGGGCAGGCTGCGCCGCGCGCCCGGGCCGCGCCGCGTGGCCGTTGCTCCAGATCGAGTGCCGCCAGTCGACGATTTCACCCTTCGCATCGAGATCGGCCTCGATCTCGATCGCCATTGCGGCGCCAAAGGGGGCATCCCTCATTTCACCTTCGCGCGACCACTGCACCCGCACCGGCCGGCCGCCTGCGGCCTTGGCGAGCAGCACGGCATCGAGTGCGACGTCATCGGCTGCGTTATGTCCGTAACAGCCCGCGCCTTCCATGTGCTCGACCGTGATGTTTTCGACCGGCAGCTTCAGAACCAGCGCCAGATCGGCCCGCAGGAGATAGACACCCTGGCTGTGGGTCCAGACACGAACGCGGTCGCCATCCCACTGCGCCATCGCGCAGGACGGCGCGATCGACGCATGCGCAATGTAAGGGCGAGTGTACTGCCGCCGGATGGTTCGTACCGTTGCGCCGGGCGATGCCGCCGCTTTCTGGTCGATGACAGTCGATTCCGTCGGCTGGGCTTTCAGGAATGAAGCCAAATCCTCTTCATCGGGCAGCGGGTCGCCGGCGGACCAGTTCGCACCCTTGCGCAAGGCTTGAAGCGCCATTTCCGCGCCGTGTTCGCTCGTGCTGACGACGCCGGCAAAACTGCCGTCGCGCACGATGGCGACGAGACCGTCTACCGCACGGGCGTCATCCTCTTTCAAGCCGACAAGTTTGGCGCGCGCATTCTCCGGCCGCAGCACGCGGCCGTGCAGCATTCCGTCAAGCACTTGATCATGAATGAAGCGCGGCCGGGCAAACACCTTGTCCGGGATATCGATCCGCTGCACGGAATTGCCGGCCAACGCCCGTCGCGTTGCGGCCTTTGGCGTTACGCCCGCCGTCGCGTCACGATCGAGCGAGACCTCGTTGGCAAGCTCCCAATAGCTGGTTCTGACATTGCCGGGCCCGGAGATGGTGCCATCCTCGACGTCGAGCGCGTCGATATCGACGCCCAGCCGTTCCGCCGCCTGTCGAAGGAATATCTGCCGAATCTCGGCGCAGGCGTGACGCAATGCGCGGCCTGACTGCTGGATGGAGAGGCTGCCCGAGGTGACGCCTTCGTTGGGGCTCGCCGCGGTCGACGCCCGCAGCATCTGCACGCGCGCAAGATCGACATCGAGTTCGTCGGCGGCGATCTGCGCCAGCGCCGTCACGATGCCTTGCCCGATCTCCACCTTGCCGGGGGAGACGGTCACCTGTCCTGTGCTCGAGAATTTCAGCCACGACGATAGTTTCGGATTAGCCGCGAGGCTTACCGGCAATTTGGGCGGGGAGGGAGCGGGCGCTTGCTGGTTCATTCCGCCGCCATTTCTTCCGCTGCGCGCAACACCGCCCGCACCATGCGATGATGCGAACCGCAACGGCAGAGGTTGCGGTCGAGCGCTTCCTTCACCTCCCGGCTTGTCGGCGACGGATTTCGTTTCAGCAGCGCCGCCGCGCTGATAATAATGCCGGAGACGCAGTAGCCGCATTGCAGCGCCTGCTCGGCGATGAAGGCGCGTTGCAGCGGGTGAGGGCGCTCGCTGGTCCCAAGTCCCTCGATGGTGATGACGTCCTTGTCCGCCACTGACCACAGGGGCGTGTCGCAGGCGGAGATCGCACGATCGCCGATGATGACGTTACAGGCACCGCACTCGCCGGCACCGCAGCCGAAATGCGGTCCGGTCATGGCGAGCTGCCCGCGCAGGATGTCCAGCAACGACCGGTCGGGATCGGCGTCAATTTCCGTATCGGCGCCGTTGAGGCGAAATCGAACGCTCGGCATCGCGGGCGGACCCCTTGGACTTCCTATTGCGGCTTGTCGAACTTCTTGACGACATCCGCCCACTTTACAATATCGTCGCGCAGGAATTTGTCGAACTCATCCGGCGTCATTGACATCGGCACCGCGCCCTGCTCAGTCCATAACTTGACAATATCCGGCCGCTTGATGGCGGCATTCACAGCCGCATTGATCTTGTCGATGACAGGCCTCGGCGTGCCCGCGGGCGCCATCAGGCCGAGCCAGATGGTGGCTTCATAGCCGCCAACACCGGCCTCGATCACCGTCGGCGTGTTCGGCAGCACGGTCGATCGCGTCTTGCCCGTGGTAGCCAGGGCGCGCACCTGATTTTCCGCAATGTTGGGGGCCATCGCCGGCACTGCGTCGATCATCATCTGCACCTGGCCGCCGATCACGCCGCTGCGCGCCTCGCCGCTGTTGCGGTAGGGCACGTGCACGAGGTTGATTCCGGCCATGGCTTTGAACAATTCGCCGGCCATGTGATACGGCGTGCCTTGGCCGGAGGAAGCGTAGTTCAATTTTCCCGGCTGCGACTTGGCGAGCGCGATGAACTCCTGCAGCGTTTTCGCCGGCACCGATGGATGAACCACGATCACGAGATCGGAATAGTTGACGGGTGCGATCGGCGCCAGATCCCGCATCAGTTCGTATTTTCGCTGCGGCACCAGCGATTCATTGGCGGTCTGGGTGTTGGACATCATCAACAGCGTGTAGCCGTCGGGCGGCGACTTGGCAGCTTCCAGCGTCCCGATCACGCCGCCGGCGCCCGTGCGGTTCTCGATCACGAAGGGCTGGCCGAAACTCTCCTGCAGGATGGTTCCGATCTGGCGGGCGGTGACGTCGGCGGGACCGCCGGCGCCGAATGGGACGATGACCTTCACCGGTCGCGATGGATAGTCCTGCGCCAGCGCGCGCGACCCGGGCATCAGCGCCGCAAGCAGCATGGCCGTCAGCGCCAGCACATTCCTTGTGCCCGTCATTTCTTCCCCCAAATGCTTGTCTTGCTTCTTGCGGCAATTTTAGCTGCAATGCCAATTGGCTGTCGACGAAAGACTCGCTGCACGGGCATAGGAATAAAAGATAACGTCCGGGGTACCGGGACCCAACAAGAACAAGCCGTTCACAAAAAAGGCAGATGGAAACGTACATGAAGAGTTCGATCTCAAGGCGCTGCATGCTCCAGGGCACCGGCGCGCTTCTCGCAGGCGCAGCATTCTCCACGCGCGTGATGGCCGCCGCGCCGCCGCCGGAACCGGTGACGCCTGAGCTGATCGATGCCGCGAAGAAGGAAGGCCAGGTCATTTATTACACCTCGACCGATCTACCGGTCGCGGAGAAGCTGGCGAAAGCCTTCGAAGCGAAATACCCGGGCATTGCGGTGCGCGTCGAGCGCACCGGCGCGGAGCGCGTGTTTCAGCGCATCGGCCAGGAATATTCCAGCAACATCCACGCCGTCGACGTGGTGAATTCGTCCGATGCCGCGCATTTCATCGTCTGGAAGCGCGACGGTATTCTGGCGCCCTATGTGCCGGAGGAAGTCGCGAAATTCTATCCTGCCGAGCACAAGGATCCCGACGGCCAGTTTGCCAGCTTCCGCGTCTGGCTCAGCATCATCGCCTACAACACCAATCTGGTGAAGGCCGAGGACGCGCCGAAAAGCTTTGCCGATCTGCTCGATCCGAAATGGAAGGGCAAGATCGTCAAGGCGCATCCCGGCTACAGCGGCACCATCATGACCGCGACCTACCAGATGCAGCGTGATCTGGGTTGGGACTTCTTCGAGAAGCTCGCCAAGCAGAACATCATGCAGGTTCAATCATCGGCTGATCCACCGAAGAAGCTCGATCTCGGCGAGCGCGCGGTGATGGCCGACGGCAACGAATACAATATCTTCCAGATGAAGGAGGCGGGCCGGCCGGTCGAGCCGGTCTATGCCACCGAAGGATCGCCGCTGATCGTCGGGCCGAACGGCATCTTCAAGGACTGCCCGCATCCGAAGGCGGCAAGGCTGTTCCAGTCGTTCAGCCTCAGCCGGGAGGCCCAGCAGCTCATCATTGACGTCGGCGGCCTCCGCTCGGTGCATTCGCAGACGAGCGAGAAGGCCGGACGCAAACCGCTCAAGGATATCAAGACCATGAAGGACGATCCTGCGGCGGTGGAGAAAGAGGGCGAGTCGATCAAGGCGCGCTACACCAAGCTGTTTCGCGTTTGATCGCCATGGCTTCCGGACTGCCCAAAACCTCGGTCGCCGAGACGCTGGCCGAAAGCATCGTCGCGTTGAAGCCCGGCGCATTGCCGGCTGCGACCACGCGCAAATTTGAGGATCTGCTGATCGATGTCGTCGGGCTCTGCGTCACCGCGCGCAACGAGGACTATGTCGAAAGCGCGATGGCGGGGTGCGACGATGACGGGCCCTGCACGGCAATCGGGCACACGCGCACGCTGAATGCAGCGGGCGCGGCCTTCGTCAATGGCACTGCCGCCCACGGGGAGGATTTCGACGACACCTTCGAGGGCGGCCCGGTGCATGCAGGCGCCGTGATCGTGCCGGCGGTGCTGGCGGCCTGCGAGCGGCATAATCCTGACGGTCGCATGGCGCTGATGGGCATCGCGGTCGGCACCGAAGTGCTGTGCCGCTTGAGCCTCGTGGTGCCAAAGGCTGTCCATAAGGCCGGCTTCCATCCGACCGCGGTGTTCGGCGCGATGGGCGCTGCCGCCGGCGTCGGCGCAGCCCTCGGTCTCAACGCCAGGCAGATCGTCGATGCGCTGGGCGTCGCCGGCAGCATGGCCGGCGGGATCATCGAATATCTCGCGGAGGGCGCCTGGACCAAGCGGTTGCATGCCGGGTGGGCGGCACAATCCGGGATCCGCGCCGCGCTGCTGGCGCGGGCAGGGTTCGTCGGCCCGCGCACCGTGTTCGAGGGCGTGCACGGCCTGTTCCATGGCTTTGCGCACACCGCTGACGGTGATTACGACGCGCTGACCGGCGATTTCGGCACGCGCTGGGTGACGGATACGCTGGCCTTCAAGCCCTATCCATGCGGGACGATGGCGCAGCCCTATATCGATTGCGCCCGCCGGCTGGCCGCGCGCGGCACCAAGCCCGAGGACGTCACTGAGATCGTCTGTGAGGTCGCGGAGGGGACGGTGCACCGGCTGTGGGAGCCGCTGGCTGACAAGCAGCGTCCGCGCAACGGCTACGCCGCCAAGTTCGCGGTGCCCTATCTGCTGGCGACCGGTTTTGTGCATGGCGGCGTAGGACTGGGCGCGTTTACCGACACGGCAATCCGCGACGAGCGCGTGCTGGCGCTCGCGGCGAAGGTGAAATTCGTGATCGACCCGGACAATCCCTATCCGAACAATTACACCGGCCACATCCGCGCCACGCTGCGCGATGGCAGCGTGGTCGAGGATCGGCAGCCGCATCTGCGCGGCGGCGCGCAGGAGCCGCTGACACAGCAGGATGTGATCGACAAGTTTCTGCTCAACGCCGAGCACGGCGGCTGGAGCGCCGCGCAGGGCGATGCGACGCTGAAGCTGCTGGCCGGATTGTATCAGGGGGATATCGATCTGGCCCTGTTGCGGAGATAGCTATTCCTCCAGTGTAAATCCGACCCGCAAGGTGACCTGGTAGTGCCGAACGGTGCCATTTTCGATATGGCCTCTGGTTTGCACGACCTCGAACCATTTCATGTCACGAATGGTCTTTGATGCGCGCGTGACCGCGTTTTGAATGGCATCGTCGATGCTTTTTTCGGACGATCCTACGAGCTCCAGAATCTTGTAAACATGATCCTTCATTGCGGTATCTGGCATGGCGCACCCTCCGTTATGATGCCGTTTGGGCAATCCGGGCTTGTGTGCTGCTACCCGGAGCTCTATTCCGATCGTGACCAGTCCATTCTGAACGAATTCTCAACCCTCGGGTTCCGCCCCTCTGTAGGATACCGGCCGCCAGCGGCTTGTGGCGGGGACAAGCCCGGCCATGACGGAGGAGCGCGTACGTGACAACCAGAGAACTGGCCGGCAAGGTCGCCATCGTCACCGGCGCTGGTCGCAATATCGGCCGCGCGATTGCGCTGACGCTGGCGGAAGGCGGTGCGTCGATCGTCGTCAACGCACGCAGCAACTGCACCGAAGCGGACGCCGTGGCGCGCGAGATCGAGGTCGCTGGCGGCAAGGCTTTGGTCCACATCGGCGACGTTGCCGATGTCGCTGCGGTGCAGGCCATGGCGGATGCCGCCGTGAAGCAATTCGGCCGCATCGATATCCTCGTCAACAACGCTGCGCTGCGGCGCGAAAAGCCCTTCGCCGAGATGGACTATGCGGCGTGGCGCGAAATCCTCGACGTGACGCTTGATGGCACGTTCCACTGCGTGAAGGCCTGCCTGCCGGCGCTGCGCCAGTCCGGCGCCGGGACCATCGTCAATATCGGCGGCCTCAGCGCCCATACCGGCGCGCGGAATCGCGCGCATGTGGTGACCGCGAAGGCAGGTATCATCGGCTTTACCCGCGCGCTGGCCCACGACCTCGCCGAAGACGGGATCACCGTGAACTGTGTGGTTCCGGGCCTGATCGGTACCCCGCGGCCCAAGGACAGCCCGGAACCGGCGCATCATCTGACCCACCAGACCATCACAGGCGAGCGCGGCCGGCCGGAAGACGTCGCTGCGGCCGTGCGCTTCCTGTGCGGGTCGGGCGCGCGTTACGTCAACGGACAGGCGATCCACGCCAATGGTGGCGCCTATTTAGGCGGGTAATGCATGGCATTCGTGCCATATTCGCCGGGGTATTTGGAGACAAGGCCTCTCGGCGGGCGCGGCATTTGATGTTACTCATGGATACATGAACCAGCGCGCCAAGGTCGATATCCGCCACTCAACCTGTCCGCACGATTGTCCGTCCGCCTGCGCGCTCGACATCGAGGTGCTCGATGGCCGCTCGATCGGCCGGGTGCGCGGCTCCAAGCAGCAGACCTACACGGCAGGCGTCGTCTGCGCCAAGGTCGCGCGCTACGCCGAGCGCATCCATCATCCCGACCGGCTGCTGTATCCGATGCGCCGCACCGGACCGAAGGGGTCAGGCCAGTTCGCGCGGATTTCCTGGGACGAGGCGCTGGATGAGATCGCGGCACGCTTCGACCAGGCGGAGCGCGAATTCGGCGCTCAATCGGTCTGGCCTTATTACTATGCCGGCACCATGGGGCTGGTGATGCGCGACGGCATCAATCGCCTGTCGCATGTAAAGAAGTATTCGCGCTTCTATTCGACCATCTGCGCCAACATTGCGCGCGTCGGCTTTTCCATCGGTACCGGGAAGATCGCCGGCGTCGATCCGCGCGAGATGGGCGTGTCCGATCTGGTCGTGATCTGGGGCACCAATCCCGTGAACACCCAGGTCAACGTGATGACGCACGTGTCGCGGGCTCGCAAGGAGCGCGGCGCGAAGATCGCGGCGATCGACGTCTACAACAACGACACCATGAAGCAGGCGGATATCAAGATCCTGCTCCGGCCCGGAACCGACGGCGCCTTCGCTTGCGCCGTCATGCATGTGCTGTTCCGCGAGGGTTACGCCGACCGCGCCTACATGGCGCGCTACACCGATTGCCCCGATGAGCTGGAAGCGCATCTGGCGACACGCACACCGGAATGGGCCTCAAAAATCTCGGGCGTGCCGGTGGAGGAGATCGAGGCGTTCGCCCGCCTCGTCGGCCAGACCAAGCGTTCCTTCTTCCGCCTTGGCTACGGCTTCACCCGCAGCCGCAATGGAGCGGCGCAAATGCATGCGGCGCTTTGCATTCCGGCGGTGACGGGCGCCTGGCAATATGAAGGCGGCGGCGCGTTCTTCAACAACGCCGCGATCTGGAAGTTCAACGAGAGCATCATCGAAGGCCACGACGCCATCGATCGCTCGACGCGCTGGCTCGACCAATCAAGGATCGGTCGCATCCTGACCGGTGACGCCGAGTCGCTGAAGGGCGGTCCTCCCGTCAAGGCGATGCTGATCCAGAACACCAATCCGGTGACGGTGGCGCCCGAGCAGGCACTGGTGCGGCAGGGGTTCGCCCGCGAGGATCTGTTCGTCGCGGTTCATGAGCAGTTCATGACCGAGACAGCCGCCATGGCCGACATCGTGCTTCCCGCCACCATGTTCATAGAGCACGACGATCTCTATTACGGCGGCGGCCACCAGCACATTTCAGTCGGCCCCAAATTGATCGACGCTCCCGGTGAGTGCCGATCCAATCACGAAGTGATGCAGGGTCTCGGCCGCCGTCTCAATGCGGTGCACCCCGGCTTCGAGATGACGCCGCGCGAACTGATCGACGCGACGCTGAAAAAGAGCGGCCACGGCGACATCGAAACACTCGAGGCCGATATTTGGCGCGATATCCAGCCGGATTTCCGCACCTCGCATTATCTCGACGGCTTTGCCCACGCCGACAAGAAATTCCACTTCAAGGCCGATTGGGCCCATCCGCCGTTCGGCAATCCGGGCCTCGGCCCGTGGACCGAGATGCCCGGGCTGCCCGACCACTGGACCATCATCGAGGAAGCGGATGAGGAACATCCGTTCCGCCTCGCCACGTCGCCGTCGCGCGGCTATCTCAACACCAGCTTCAACGAGACGCCGGGATCGCAGGCCCGCGAGGGTACGCCGACGGTGATGATGCACCCCGACGATGCCTCAAGCCTGTCGATCGCCGATGGCGACGCCGTGACGCTCGGCAATACTCGTGGCGAAACCACACTGACCGTAAAGCTGTTTGACGGTCTGCGCCGCGGCGTGCTGATCGCCGAGTCCATTCATCCGAACAAGGCCCATATCGGCGGCCGCGGCATCAACATGCTGACCGGGGCCGAAACCGTTGCTCCCGTCGGCGGCGCGGCATTCCACGACAACAAGGTCTGGGTGAAGAAGGCGGCGTCAGCGGGCTGATCGTTCGGCTCGCTTCATCGCTTTAGCCCTGCGGATTCCGACGGCCATTTACGACCCGGTAACTGCAATCTCCCGCGCGAGCTGGGCGCACGGTAGAAAGTGCGGTGATCGCTTAAACCGAATCTTAGAGGCAGGGGACCTAAACTCGGGCGCATTTTCCATTTCTTAAGCATGCCCGATGACGCGACACTGGCTCAGTGTTACCCACGTAGCGATGCTGGCGGCGAGCCTGGTCGCGTTTTTGGCAGCCGGGCATTTCGCTGCGAAAGCAGTCATCCAGGGGCAGCAGCAGAGGCAGCTCGAAGAACTTGCTGATGTCGCGTTGCGGCGTGCCGAGGTTGCCGTAAATTTCGGAGCCGCCACGCTTGACGAACTCGCCAAAAAAGGCGCGCTCAATTGCGAGCCGGGAACGCTGCAAGCTGTTCGCCTTCATGTTTACCAGCGCGCCGCGGTAAAGGATATCCGGCTGGTCAATCGCGACGGCTCGGTGATCTGCTCGGCCTATTCCGAGACGCTGGAGTTCGACAGCGGATGGACTGAGCGCTCCGACATGCTGTCCTCCCAGGACGGACATATCCTTCTGTTTCGGGTTGAGCAGTTCAGCGGCGTAGCGCTTGGCGTCCTTCGCGACATCGATGCGAAGAGTTCACTGATCGCTATCCTCGGCATCAATTCGTATATGTTCGATATCATGCCCGCGGAATTGCGCGACCACAGTGAAGTAGCGCTGCGGCTCAAGAGCGGCCCGGAAGTCGCCCGGTTTTCCCCGGGTCATGAAGCGCTACCGCATTCGGTCAACATCGCCAATTCCTCGACGCAATATCCGCTCGAAGCGATCATTCGCGTCGATACCGGTGTATTGCAGCGGTGGAACAATGAGGCCTATTGGCCGACGATGTGCGTTGCATTCGCGCTGGGACTTGTCTTTGGATTTCTTCTGACCAGGACGAAGTCGAGGCTGGAGGGGCCTATCGCCGATATCGATCAGGCTTTGATGCGGCGCGAGTTCAAGCCATTCTTCCAGCCGACGTTCGATCTCGGCTCCGGCGAGATTGTCGGATGCGAGGTGCTGGCGCGGTGGATACGCGGCGACGGCACCGTCGTCTCTCCGATCAATTTCATTCCGCTCGCCGAGTCGAGTGGACGAATTGAGCCGATGACGTGGCAGATCATGTCGGCGGCTCTCGCGCACGCGGGCCTCATGCTTCGCGAGGACAAGAATTTCAAGATATCGTTCAACATCGCGCCGCGGCATCTGCTGAGCGGCGGATTCATCGAGACTCTTCGCGGTGTTGTCCTCTCCGCAAGGGTATCTCCCCGCCAGATTGTCCTGGAAATAACGGAACGCAGCGAACTGCCTGATATTGAACGGGCGGCCGCCGTGGTGAAAGAATTGCGCGAACTCGGCTTTCGCGTCGCGATGGATGACGTCGGGGTCGGAAACAGCGGCCTGTCTCAGCTAAAGGGGCTCGGCGCCAACACGATCAAGATCGACAAGTTCTTCGTGGATACGATCACGGAAGACGAGGCCGCGACATCGATCGTGGCCATGCTGGTGCGCCTTGCGCGAGATCTTCGGATGACTGTCGTTGCCGAGGGAATCGAAACGTCCGAACAAATTCAGGCGCTGATCGCTTGCGGCGTCGAGGAGGGGCAAGGCTACGTCGTCTCGCCCCCGCTGCCATTTTCGGATTTCGACGAACTCTTGCAGGCACGTCGATCCAGGGCTCTCTCCGAGAAGATCGTTCGGCAGGCCGCCCTGGTCGCGTAGCTATTGCTTCACCATCTGGCCGCGCAGCTCGCCCCCGGGATTGGCGGCGGTGTGTATGTTTGCGTACCATTTGCCGGCGAGGAGGTCCGCAACCTGGGTTTCGGAAAGCACTGCCGTCCCTTCGATCGGGCTTTGCGCGCTTTTGAAGGGAACCACGATTCCGGCATTCTTGCCGGGCTCGCCCGGCCCGTGGAAGTGTGCTGCAACGGCGGGTCCGCTCAAATCCTTGAAGACGATGTTCCACGCCAGCGTCTTGGTGTCGGTGTTGAAAGTAGCCGTCGCTTCGCCGGATGCCGGGCTGTTGTTGGGCGGCACTTCGTTTGATCCCTTGAGAGCTGCCTTCAAGGTAATTGTCTCGGCGCGCGCTGCCGAAAGGCTGCCTGAGGCGCCGACGAGGATCAGGATCATCGAAATGGCAGAAGTCATGCTTTTCACGGCGCTCTCCCAATTGGTCATGGCGCTAGATTAACACCCGCCCGAGCAGAAAATTTCAGAAATCTTTGCAGCTACGCTGACTCATTTGGTGGCAAAGCCAGCCCGAACATGCACCCTCGGCGCTGAATTCCTACTTGCAGTCCAGCGCCATCCTGCCGCAAATGTCACCAGGCAAGGCTAACAGGCGAGTGGGACATGACAGAGACGAGCAGCGTGATATGCGAAAAGCGCGGGCAGGCGTTCTGGATTACCATCAACCGGCCGGACAAGCGCAACGCCATCAACGCCGATGTGGTCGCCGGCATCTCCCGCGGCTATCGCGAAGCGCATGACGACAAGGACGTCCGCGTCATCGTGCTGACGGGCGCGGGCGACAAGGCGTTTTGCGCCGGCGCCGACCTGCAGAACAGCGGCGCCGCCTTCGCGATGGATTTCTCCCGGCCGAATGTCGACTATGCCGATCTGTTGCGACTGTCGCAGGATGCCACCAAGCCCGCGATCGCGCGCGTCGGCGGCGTCTGCATGGCCGGCGGCATGGGGCTGTTGTGCATGACCGACATGGCGATCGCCGCCGATCACGTCATTTTCGGTCTGCCGGAGGTCAAGGTCGGCGTGTTCCCGATGCAGGTGCTCAGCCTGTTGCAGTCGATCGCACCGAGGCGACTCGTCAGCGAATGGTCGCTGACCGGCGAGCCGTTCGACGCGCGCACCGCGCAGGCGGCCGGGCTCCTGAATTACGTCGTGCCGGCGGCCGAACTCGATGCCAAGGTCGACTGGCTGGTCAGCCGCATCGTCGACAAGTCGCCGACCGCGATCCGGCGCGGCAAATACGCCATGCGCGCCATCGCCTCGATGTCGTTCGACGAAAGCATCGCCTATACCGAAAGCCAGATCGCGCTCTTGGCGATGACGGAAGACGCCAAGGAAGGCCTCAAGGCCTTCGGCGAGAAGCGCAAGCCGTCATGGCCGGGGCGCTGATCAGCCCGCGTTTGCTTTCAGTCCGGCAGCTTCGATGCCTGCGACGGCGCAGGCTTCGTCGTTGTCGGAGGTGTCGCCGCTGACACCGACGGCGCCGAGCAGGCCGCCGTCGCCCTGAATCAGCACGCCGCCGGGCACCGGCACGAGACGGCCTTGCGCCAGCGCATTCACCGCGCCGACGAAATAGGCCTGCTCCTGGGCGCGCTGGAACAGCGCCCGCGATCCCATGCCCATGGCGAGCGCGCCGTAAGCCTTGCCGTGCGCGATCTCGGCCCGCATCAGGCTGGTGCCGTCCTGCGCCGCCGTGACTTTGACGCAGCCGCGCGCATCGAGAATGGTGATGACCAGCGGCTTCAGCTTCATCTCGACGCCCTTGGCGAGGGCGGCATCGAGAATCTTGCGGGCGACGTCGAGGGTAAGCTCAGCCATGAATGGTTTCCTTATCTGGCAGGGGATGGGTGTGAATTGGTCGTTGCGCGGTCGAGGCTCATCGCCAGCACCCGCGCGACGTGGAGGGCAGGGCGTTCGCTGCCGTCCTCGATCTGATGCCGGCACGAGGTGCCGTCGGCGACGATCAGCGTGGCGGCATCGGCGCGGCGCACCGCCGGCAGCAGCGACAGCTCGGCCATTTCCATCGAGGCCTGGTAGGTGTCGGCGCCGTAGCCAAAGGCGCCGGCCATGCCGCAGCAACTGGATTCGATGATTTCGACATCAAGGTCCGGAATCAGGCGCAGCACCTTCTCGACCGGCTTGAACGCGCCGAATGATTTTTGATGGCAGTGGCCGTGAACCAGC
>Ga0081540_1001901_pt1 | contig 17473 bp, 15 predicted proteins | sample TabmetS2T1R1_FD_71024 | JGI IMG/M metagenome (GOLD analysis project Ga0081540, IMG submission 71024) | Tabebuia heterophylla rhizosphere microbial communities from the University of Puerto Rico - S2T1R1 | ecosystem: Host-associated > Plants > Roots > Rhizosphere ... | reverse complement strand
CCACGGGATCGATGAACAGCATCACATAGGCGAACATGAAGCTGATCGCGCTGACGAAGTGCAGGCTCTGGTTGATCCGGCTGTGGTGATAGTAGCGATGGTCATCCCAGCGCTGGGTTCGCAATTCTTGCAGGAAGTTCTTGATCATCTGGTCTCCCCGAGGTCCTTTCGTGATTCTTTATACACGCGTTCGATGTCTGCTATGTGACATCATCATAATGACATATGACAAACCAGCGAAGCGATGACGCAACCGGCGGGCTGGCTAGCCCCGGTCAGGCGGCCGCGGCGATGTCGATTTTGCGGAAGCGGACCAGCGAGAAATGGCCGAGTGGCGGCACCAGGCGGCGCTCCACCAGCTCCATTCCCTTCGTACCAGCCAGCCATTTGGCGTAGCGCGACCAGGCGAACTCGGCAGTGCGGAAGCCGAGCGGGCGCACCACCGGCTGCAGGCGCTGCTCGATGAACCGGCGCATGCCGGCATCGGCGCTCACGCGCGTCAGGATAATCAGTTCGCCGCTCGGACGGAGCACGCGGGCAAACTCGTCGAGCGCGGCTTCCGGATTTGGCACTGCGGTGACGACATATTGCGCCATCACCACGTCGAACGAATCGTCGGGAAATTCCAGCTTCTCGGCATCCATCACCGCCAGCCCCTCGACATTCTTGAGGCCGAACTCGGCGACGCGATTCTTTGCTTTCTCCAGCATCGCTTCGGAAATATCGGTGCCGAAGATGCGCAGATGCGGCCCGTACAGGGGAAGCGAGATGCCGGTGCCGACGCCGACCTCAAGCACGCGGCCGCCAATCCGGTTGGTTGCGGCAATCGCCGCCCTTCGCCCCTTGCTGAACACGCCGCCGAAAACGAGATCATAGATCGGCGCCCAACGGTCATATGCCTGTTCGACCGTGGCGCGGTCGAAGTCGAGTTGCTGCGTGCCGTCGAGCTTGATGATTTCTGCCATGTCAGTTTGCCTTGTTAAACAATGTTCGATTAGCCTTGCACGGTGCTCTGGCCGGCCACGCGGCGCACCGGCCGCCGCAGTGTGCGGGTCGGATGCAGTGCCGTCAGATTGCCCAGGAATTGCCGTGCGCTGTTTTCCCAGGAATGCTCCAGCGCGAAATTCCGGCAGGTCTCGCGTGACATTTCCAGCGCGCGCAAGCAGGCCGCGCGCAGGTCGTGATCGATAGCGCCGATCGGACGATCGGCGATGACATCGAGCGGACCTGTCACCGGGAACGCGGCCACGGGCGTGCCGCAGGCCAGCGCCTCGAGTTGAACGACGCCGAACGTGTCGGTCAGGCTCGGGAAAACAAAGACATCGGCCGCAGCCAGATGCGAAGACAGATCTTTGCCCTTCTTCTCCCCGAGGAAATGCGCATCCGGGAACTTTCGTTCCAGCTCCGCCTTCTGCGGACCGTCGCCCACGACAACCTTGGAGCCCGGCAAATCGAGCGAGAGAAACGCCTCGAGATTCTTCTCAACTGCGACGCGGCCCATGGTCATGAAGATCGGGCGCGGCAGATCGAGTTTCGCAGGCTCGTCGGGCCGGAACAGCTCGGTGTTGACGCCGCGCGTCCAGTAACCGAGTCGCCGGAAACCGCGGCCTGCAAGCTCCCGCCGTAGCGAGTCGGTTGCGACCATCACCATTGATGATGCGGAGTGAAACTGCCGCATCACCGCATAGCCGAGGCTCTCCGGAATGCCGGTGCGGACGGAAACATATTCCGGAAAGCGTGTCGTGTAGGAGGTGGTAAAGGCAAGCTTGCGGCGGCGGCAATAGGCCCGCACGGCCCACCCGATCGGGCCTTCCGTCGCGATATGAATCGCGTCCGGCGAGGATGCCTCGATCCTGCGGGCAATCTCATGCCGGCTCGGCAGCGCGATCCGCAAGCCCGGATAGGTGGGCACGCCCATGGAAGGAAAACCCTCCGGGGTCAAAAATGCGATTTCTTCGCCGAGCCCGGACGCGCTATTGGCTAGGGACGTCAGCGTCCGGACGACACCGTTAACCTGCGGATGCCAGGCGTCGGTGGCAATCAATATCGGCATGTCGGGACCTTGGGATTTGCAGTTGATTCTCAATCCCGACGTTCCGACATGGATATTTCAGGCGTGTGACGTCATGTACCTGTCAGGTTCTTTTTCGACTCCTTAACGGGCTTTTCGTGTAACGTGACAAAACGATGTCAGAGACAGGCGAAAATCCGGGCATTGCCCGCCGGCGGCGGAAGCGCAGGAACAACTCGCTTCTGATCCTGGCCGTGGGCATTTTGCTGTTCGGGCTCGCGGCCGCCTCGCTCTATCTGTTCCTGCAGCCGACCACGCTGCGGATTGCCGTCGGTCCGCCCAACAGCGGCGACCAAAAACTGGTCCAGACGCTGGCGCAGATCTTTGCCCGGGAGCGCAGCCCGATCAGGCTCACACCGATCACGACGGACGGATCGGTTGAAAGCATTGCGCTGTTCGCCGCCGGCAAAACCGACCTCGCGGTGGCGCGCGGTGATCTCGGTCTGCCGGCCAACGCCGAGTCCGTCATCATCCTGCGCAAGAACGTCGTGGTGTTGTGGGCTCCGTCCGGGTTGCCGCCGAAAGGCTCGAAGCGGCAGCCAACTCCCAAGGTCAAGTCGATCGATGACCTCGCTGGCCGTCGCGTCGGGGTGATCGGCAGGACACAAGCCAATGTCACATTGCTGAAAGTGATCCTCACGGAATCCGGTGTCAGTGCAGACAAGGTCACCGTGACGCAGTTCGCAACCGATCAAATTGCGGAGATGGCTCGCGACACCTCGCTCGAGGCCTACATGACTGTCGGCCCGCTCGACAGCAAAATCACCAGGGATGCGATCGCAGCGACGGCCGCGAGCCGAGGCGAACCGAAGTTCTTGCCGATCGACGTTTCGGAAGCGATCGCGAAGAAGCATCCGCTCTACGAGTCCGAGGAAATTCCTGCGAGCATTTTCAGCTCGTCGCCTGCGCGACCGGAAGACAAGGTCGACACGGTCAGCGTCAATCATCTGATCATCGCACCTCGCTCGTTGTCGGACACGAAGGTCGGCGCCTTCGCAAGGCAGGTGTTCAACGTCCGTCAGCAGCTCGCCCGGGAATTGCCGAACGCCCCGAAGATCGAGAAGCCGGACACCGACAAGGATGCGGCTTTGCCCGCGCATGAGGGGGCTGCCGCCTATTTCGACGGCAACGAGCGCACCTTCCTGGAAAGATACACCGACTACATCTGGGGCATCATTCTCGTGCTTTCCGGCCTGGGATCGGCCGGTGCCTGGCTGCGGCACTACTGGAGCCGCGACGAGCGCGAGAAATACGAGATGCATCGCGACGAGCTTCTTGCTCTCATTTCCAAGGCGCGTCAGGCGGAGTCGCCGGAAGCGCTGTCGGGGATGCAGAACCAGGCCGACGAAGTGCTGCGCGAAGCGCTCGACTGCTTTGAGGACGGCGCCATCGAGGAAGGCGACCTGTCCGCAATCGGGATCGCGCTCGAGCAATTCCATCGCGCCGTGGTGGATCGCCGGATGGCGCTCGTTGCAGAAGCACCCGACCTGCCGCGCATGCGAGCGATGTAAGATCGACTAGCGGACAACCATGGGTATTGAGACCGAAATCAAGTTCGAAGTCTCCCCGGGCGATCTGCAGAAGCTGGCGGCCTCGCGCAGCCTGCGCCCCAGCGATGGACAGCTCGCCGAGCACCGCCATCTGATCTCGACCTATTTCGACACGCCCGGGCACTTGCTCAAGCGCCACGGCATCTCGCTGCGCGTAAGGCATGCTGGCAAGAAGCGCATTCAGACCATCAAGACCGCGGCCAACGGCGTCGCGGTCGAGCGCGGCGAATGGGAGAAGCGCATCGACGGCGACGAGCCGGACTTGCGCGCGGCGCGCGGCACTCCGCTGCAGCGGTTGCTCTGCAAGCGATTGAAGCGCGACCTCGACGCTGTGTTCTCGACCCATGTCCATCGCACGGTGGTGCCGCTGCGCCCGGGCAGCAGCCGGGTCGAGCTCGCGCTTGACGAAGGCCATATTCGCGCCGGGCTCTATTCCAGTCCGCTTGCGGAAGTCGAGCTGGAGCTGAAAAGCGGCTCAGTCAGCGACCTCTTCAAGACCGCGCGGACGGTCGCGCAGCTTGTCCCGGCAAGGCTTGCGCTGAAGGCCAAGTCGCAACAGGGTTACGACCTGATCACGGATCAGCAAACGGCAGCCGTGTCGGCCGCCAAGACCACCCTGTTGCGCAAGGAAACGCTGGCGACAGCCTTTCAGGCCATCGGCCGGTCGGTGCTGCACCATGTCGCCGCCAACGAGCCGGCAGTGCTGAGCGGCCTGCCCGATGGCGTGCATCAGATGCGGGTCGGCGTGCGCCGTTTGCGGGCCGCCATCTGGGTTTTCTCGGACCTGCTGCGCAGCAAGCAGACCGAAACCATCAAGCAGGATCTCAAATGGCTGGCCGGCAAACTCGGACCGGTGCGCGATCTCGACGTTTTCCTTGCCACCCGCGTCAAGAGGCTGGAAGCGGCCGATCCGCCCATCGCCGGCCTTGGCGATCTCGTTTCCGAGCTCGAATACAGGCGCGCAGTCGCCGCCGAAGCTGCGAAGGCCGCAATCGCCAGCGCACGTTATCGCCTCCTGATCCTGAATACGCTTGAGTGGATCGAAGACGGTGCCTGGCTCAAACTCCGTCCGGCGCTCCGCAATCAGCGGATCAGCCCGTTTGCCGCAAAACTGTTCGCGCGCCGGATCGCGAAAGCGAAGAAGCGCGCCAAGGAGATCAGCAAGCTCAGCGTGCATGATCGTCACAAGCTGCGCATCGCCATGAAGAAGCTGCGCTACAGCATCTATTTCTTCGAGAGCCTGTTCGACGGTCACGCCGGCAAGAAAGCATTGTCGAAATACAAGGATTGCCTCGCCGATTTGCAGGACAGCCTTGGCGCCCTCAACGATATCGCGGTGCACCAGCGGATGGTCACCCGGTTGAGGAACGACATAGGGAACCGGAAATCGGAACCGGTTGCCTTTGCTGCCGGAGCCGTGGTGGGCACCGAGCGCAGCGAGACCGAGAAGCTGCTCGCCGCGGCTGAAAAGGCCGCGCGAAAGCTGCGGGGTGCCAAGAGATTCTGGGGCTAGCCATCCGGCTGGAAAATCCCGGCAACTGAGCTAGTCTTTCGGGATTGGAGAACGCGCCATGAATCAGCCAGCCGGCGTCCGCACCTCGGCGGATTATCCCGTTCCCCCGCAGATGAAAGCCTGGGTGCTGGGCGGCCCGGACGAGCTTTTCCTGCGCGACAAGCCGGTGCCCATGCCCGGCCGTGCCGAGGTGCTGGTCCGCATCGATGCGGTGGCGATCTGCGCGACCGATCTCGAAATCATCCACTCCGGCTCGCCCGCCAGCATCCTGGGCGGCCTGCCCTTCAACAAGAATTTTACCCCGGGCCATGAATATATGGGCACGGTGGTGGCGCTCGGCCCCGACGTCGACGAATATGGGATCGGCGAGCGCATCAGCGTGGAAATCCATGCCGGCTGCGGCCAGTGCAAGCGCTGCCGCCAGGGCATGTACACCTCATGCCTGAACTACGGCAAGCCGGAGAAGGGTCACCGCGCCAACGGCTTCACCACCGACGGCGGCTTCGCCGAATACGCGGTCAACCACATCAACACGCTGGCGAGGGTGCCCGCCACCATGAGCGACGCCGAGGCGACCCTGGTCGTCACCGCCGGCACATCGATGTACGGTTTGACCGAGCTGGGTGGATTGGTGGCCGGCGAAAGCGTGGTCGTGATCGGGCCCGGCCCGATCGGGCTATTGGCGGTTGCGGTGGCGAAAGCGATCGGCGCGAGCCCGGTGATCCTGACGGGAACGCGCAACAAGCGCCTGGCCATCGGCAAGGAGCTGGGCGCCGACCGCACGATCAACATCAACGAAGAGGATGCCGTCGCTGTTGTGAAGGAGCTGACCGGCGGGATCGGCGCCGACTATGTCGTCGAATGCGCGGGCACCGAGCCGACCATCGATCAGGCCATCCGCATGACCAACCGCGGCGGCAAGATCTGCCTCGCGGCGTTCCCGCATGAGCGTGTCACGCTCGACATCGCCCAGCTCGCCAGGAACAACATCTATCTCTACGGCATTCGCGGCGAAGGCCGCAGCGCTACCCGCCGGGCGATGGCGCTGATGGCCGAAAAACGCTTCGATGCCACGAAGATCCACACCCACACGTTTCCGCTGGTCGACCTTCCGACCGCGCTGCGCTATGCGCGCGAGCGGATCGACGACGCCATCAAGGTGGTGGTCACCAACCGGCAAGCCGCCACGGTCGCCAGCGCTGCGGAATAGCTGCTTCGGCGGGCCTGGATATAAAATCGCGAAAACAACCCCATGCAAAGTAGAATGGGGGTATCACACTACCCCGCCGAGATAGAGCCGCTTGACGATGTCGTTGCCCTTCAACTCGTCGACCGAAGCGGCTGCGACGACGATCTCGCCATGAACGATGATGTAGCCACGGCCGGCGATCCGGATCGCCTGATTGAAGTTTTGCTCCGCCATCAGCACGGTGAGGCCGAGGTTCCGATTGAGCTCGCCGATCTTGGCGATGGTCTGTGAGACCAGCAGCGGCGAGAGCCCTACCGAAGGTTCGTCGACCAACAAAAGACGTGGCGACGACATCAGCGCGCGCGCGATCGCCAGCATCTGTTGCTGACCGCCCGACATGGTGCCGGCGAGCTGGCTCTGCCGCTCCTTCAAAGCCGGAAATGTCTCGAACGCGACCGCCAGATTGTCGTCGATATTGCGGCGGGCTTCCTTGCGGAACGCACCGAGCATCAGGTTTTCCAGCACCGTCAGCCTTGGAAACAGCCGCCGTCCCTCGGGCACCATCGCCACGCCCAGATCGACGATGTGTTCGGCCGGCAGTCGGGACAAATCATGCGCCGTTCCGTCAATCGTCAGCGATATGCTGCCGCGTTGCGGCCGCACCAGGCCGGCAATGCACTTCATCAGCGTGCTCTTGCCGTTGCCGTTGGTGCCGAGCAAGGCGACGGTCTCGCCGGCCTCCACGTGAAGCGAGACGCCGCGCAGCGCCTTCACGGCGCCGTAACCCGCATCGAGGCCGTTGATGGCGAGGCTAAGTGCCAAGGTAGGCCTCCTGCACACGCTGGTTGGCCATGACCTCGGACGGTGTGCCGATCGCGATGATCCTGCCGGCGTCGAGGCACATCACGCGCTCTGAAAAACGCATCACCGCCTGCATGATGTGCTCGATCATGATGATAGTGATGTCCTGGCCAGCAAGCTTCAACAGCAGGTCGAGCACCTCGTCGACCTCCGAGCTGGAAAGGCCGGCCATGGCCTCGTCGGAGATCAGCAGTTTCGGATGCGTCGCCATTGCCCGCGCAAGTTCCATCTTGCGCAATTCCACCTGGCTCAGCTGCGTGACGGATACATTGGCCTTCGAGGCCAGGCCCATCTGCGTCAGGATCGACATCATCGTGTCCCGCCGTTGCGCCACCGAGACGTGCTCGTGCGCGGCAAAGTCGAGCGCAACCATGAGATTTTCGGCGACCGTCATGCTCCGGAACGGCCGCGGAATCTGGAAGCTGCGGGCAATGCCGCGGCGCGTGCGCACATGCGGCTGCAGCGGCGTGATGTCCTCGTCACGGAACAAGACGGTGCCGGGCTCCGTGCGAAACGCGCCGGAAATGCAGTTGATCAGCGTTGTCTTTCCCGAACCATTCGGGCCGATGAGGCCAAACCGTTCTCCCGGACGGATTTCGACGCTGACATTGTCGACCGCGGTAAAGCCGCCGAAGCGCTTGGTAAGCGAAACGATCCGCAACAAGGGGACTTGAGCTTCGGCTGGCGTCATGCTTCACCGTCCTTGCGATTGCCGCGCAGCCTGCGGACGAGGCCAATGATGCCCTCCGGCGCGCCCACCACAAACAGCACCAGCATCACGCCAAGCACCAGCACGTTGACTTCGGAGGAGATGGTCACGGTCAGCAATTGCTGCGTCGTGCTCAACAGTATCGCGCCGACAATCGGGCCGGACCAATGCGCCGTCCCGCCGATCAACGACATCGCAAGCGTCGAAACGGAGTAGTTGAGATTGAACGCGGACGCGGGGTCCGCATATTGCAGGTACATCGCCGCAGGCGCTCCGACGGCACACAGCAGCGCCCCCGAGATGACGCAGGCCAAAAGCTTCAGCCGCAGGGTCGGCACGCCCGTGCATTCGGCCGCCAGTTCGTCGTCCTTGAGCGCCTGCAAGCCGCGGCCGATCCATGAATTCTGGATGTAGCGCGAGATCGCGACCGCCAGCACGACCAGCAGCGCCTGCACGAAGAACAGCAACTGCACATAGTTGTCGAACGGCGCCGTCACCGGCGGCCGCTGGATCTGGATGCCGGCCGCACCGCCGACATATCGCCAGTTCGTAACCGCCGTCTCGATAATGATCGTCAGCGCAATCGTTGCGATCGAGAAGAAGATGCCCTGCATGCGAAGGGTCAGAAGTCCAAGCGCGAGCCCCATCAGCGCACCGACGGCGGCCGCCGTCAGGATCTGCAGGGGCAGCGGCGCACCAAAAGCCTTGACCAAAAATACCGAGGAATAGACGCCAACGCCGAAGAACGCGCTGGTGCCGAAGTTCACATAGCCGGCATAGCCGCCAAGGATGCTCCAGGCGACAGCGAGCGCGATGAACTGCAGAACGACGTAGCCGGCGAAGAACGGATACTGGTTGCCGACGACCTTCGTCATGATGAAGGCCGCGGCGAGAAAGACTGCCGCTCCGATCCAGAAGGCGATCCCGTTGCGCTTCATGATCGCCTTCCAAACAGGCCCTGCGGCCGCACGGCGAGAACGCCGAGCAGCATCGCAAAGGAAATCGCCGGCGCCCAGGAGGCTCCGAACATGGTGAGCACGATCGACTCGGCGACGCCGAGAATGATGGCGGCAACCAGCGTGCCGCTCATGCTGCCGAGCCCGGCCATGACCACGACGCAGAATGTCCGCCCGATATAGGCCCGGTCCAGTGTCGGATCGACTGGTGCTACAATGATCAGCAAGGCGCCGGCGATCCCGAGCACCGCGGTCGCGATGCCGAACGCCCATTGCTTGACCTTGATCGGATTGGCGCCCATCAAGCGCAGCGCTTCCTGATCCTGCGCGACGGCGCGGATCGCGCGTCCCATGAAAGTTCGCGACAGGTACAGCGTCAGCACGATGGTCAATGCCGCGGCGACAGCGAAGGCGACCAGCAACCGGTACGGGATCCGCATGTCGGCGATGCGCCAGGACTTGCCGATATACTCAGCGGTGACGGAACGCTGGTCGACACCGAATTGCAGGATGATCAGCACTTCGATGATGAAGGCGAGACCAAAGAAGAAGGCGATGCCGCGCACGCCGGCGTCGCTGCCGCGCTTTTCGAATGTTTCGTAGTACAGGCGGTAGGCCGCAAGACCGAACACAAAGAGCAGTGGCGTGATCAGGAGCCCAGCGACGAGCGGATCGATCCCGTAGTGCTCATTGATGATGAACACCCCGTAGGACGCCAGCACCAGAAAGGCCGGGTGCGCGACGTGGGGGACGTCGAGCAGGCCGAACGACACGGACAATCCGAGGCTGACTGCGCCGTAAAAACAGCCGAGCAGCACTCCGATCACCACCGCGTCGAGCAGCAGATCCATTGAAAACAAGTGAGGTCCCCCTTGACCCGGTTCGAGCCCGCTTCCCCGATCAGCTCATGCCGGGGTATTTCGATCCCCTGCCCGGGACGATTTTTCCCGGGCAGCCTCAGGATGGTCGGCCTATTTCCGCGCGGCCTCAAACGGAGCGACCAGGTCGCCGGATTTCAGATTGTCCGGAAACAGGATCACCTGCTTGCCGGAGCTTCGGAACTGCTCGATGTTCTTGTCCACGACGCCCCGGAACTGCGCCTGCAGCACCGCAGTCTCCTTGCGTTCGCCATCCGCCGAAAACGCGATCGGCCCGACGATGGTATTGTGAGTGTTCTCGCGCAAATATTTTGCAAGGGCCTTCTGATCCAGCGATTTCGTCGCGTTGATCGCCTGCTCGACGAGCTGGCCGCTGGCATAGCCGAACGGTGCCAGATAGTAGCCGAGCGGATCGACCTTGGCTTCGACGGCACGCTTCGTGTATTTCTCGAAGAACTCCTTGGTCCCCTCGAAGAACATGCTCTTTTCCGGAAGCCATGAATTGTAGTTGACGACGCCGTTGAGCAGCGATCCCAAATTCTCCATGACGGCGCCGAACTGTAGGCCGACCATGCCGCCGCCGAAGACCTTGACGTTGTTGCCGACGCCGATCTCGTTCACGGCACGCAGGATGCCGGCCGAGTCAGGCGGATAGGATGCGACATAGACGATGTCGGGTTTGGCGGCCTTGAGCGCGCGGATGATGCTGGAGAATTCCACCGTGTTGGGCGGGTACGCCTGGTCGAAGACAACAGGCATGTTGCGCTTCGCTGCAATTTCTCGCGTGGTCTTCACCAGGTTCTGCGCGAACTCCTGGTCGGAGGTCAGCAGCGCGATGGACTTGCCGCCGGCCTTCTGGCCGATATCGAGGAATGATGTCGCCCAGCTGTCCGGCGGGCCCCACGGCGCATTGTTGAACCACATGTCGTGGCCGATCTTGCTGTTGACCTGGAACGAGAAGTTGCCGATCAGCAGCAGGCCGCGCTGCTTGACCAGTGGCATGATCGGCGCGGTCGGCACCGTCGCGTATGGCGCGAACAGCAGGTCGACCTTGTCGACATCGATCAGCTTCGAATAGATTGCCGGCGTTTCCGACGCGCTCGACTTGTCGTCATAGACGACGAGCTCGACCTTGCGGCCAAGCAGGCCGCCCTTGGCGTTGACGTCGTCGCGCCAGATCTCGATGCCGAGCAGCGATGCCTTGCCGCCGCCGGCGAGACCGCCGGTTTGCGGCATGCTCATGCCGATCTTGATCGGTGGCTGCTGCGCCAGCGCCAAATTGATGCCAAATGGCGAGGCTGCAAGCGCCGCACCCGCGCTCGCGGTCGCAAGCAGGCGGCGGCGGGAAATTGATCCTGACTTGGTGTCCCTCTTCGACATAGGCTGTATTCCTCTCCTTGGTCTTGTAGTTGGCGTGACTGTATTTGGTTTTGCCGGCGGCGTCCCTCGTCAGATTCGGCCCAGGGCCGTCAGGATAACCTGCGGCGTCAGGGGAATCTCCGTGATTATTGTCCCGAACGGGTTCAGTGCGTCATTGACCGCATTGGTCACGGCGGCCGCGGCCCCCGCTGTTCCCGCCTCGCCCGCGCCCTTGGCGCCAAGCTCGGTCTCGCGGGTCGGCGAGACGTTATGGCCGACGTCGATGTCAGGCATTTCGCAGGACATCGGCACCAGATAGTCGGCCATATTGGCGTTGGTCAGCTGCCCGCGCTCGTCATAGATGCACCTTTCGAACAGCGCCGCGCCCAACCCCTGCACCACCCCGCCCCTGATCTGCTCGTCGACGAGCTGCGGGTTGATGATGGTGCCGCAATCCTCGACCACCCAGTGCTTGAGCAGCTTCACAAAGCCCGTGTCCGTGTCGACCTCAACCCAGGCGGCCTGAACGCCATTGGTGAAGGCGAACGGGTACTCGCGGGGCACAAAGTGCTTCGTCGCCATCAATTCGGGCTGGATGCCCGGCGGCAACGTATCAGGTCGGAAATAGACGATGCGGGCCAGCTCGTTCAACTCGATGCGCGGCGCACCGTCGCTGACATTGACCACCGCGTTGTTGACGATGTCGAGCTCGGCCGGCGTCGATTGCAGGATCACGGCTGCGACGTCGAGGATGTTCTTGCGCAAAATCTTTGTCGCTTGCAGCGCCGCCTCGCCACCGATCCCGGCGCCGCGCGAGGCCCAGGTGCCCCCGCCATAGGGCGTCACGTCGGTATCGCCGAGGATGACGCGCACGCGGTCCATGGAGACGCCGAGGACGCTGCCCACGATCTGCGCGGTGAGCGACTCCGACCCTTGCCCCTGCTCCGTGATACTGGTCTGGCAGATCACTGACCCCTGCGCGTCCAGCCGCACCGCCACGCCATCCTGCGATGATATCTTGGCGCCGCCGACGCCATAGAACGCGGCGCTCGGATTGGTCACCTCGATGAAGCTGGCGATGCCGATACCGCGGTGAATGCCCTTTTTGCGCAGCGCCGCCTGTTCGGCCCGCAGCGCCTCATAACCCATCATATCGACGATCCTGGTCAGCGAGGCCTGATGCGACAATTGCTCGAAACGCAATCCCGACGGCGAGGCGCAGGGGTAGGCATTATCGGCAATCAGATTGCGACGGCGGATTTCGACCGGGTCCATGCCGATCTTCATCGCGGCCAGATCAACCAGCCCTTCCGTCACCGAACAGGCGATGGGATGGCCAACCGCGCGGTACTGGCACATCACGTTCTTGTTCTGGAACACCACGCGCGCCCGTGCACGATAATTCTTGTTGGTGTAGGGACCGCCGACGAGGTTGACGACCTGGTTGGCCTCGATAGCGCTGGTGCGCGGATACATCGAATAGGGGCCGATGCCAGTAAGATCGTCGATCTCGAACGCGGTGATGGTGCCGTCGCGCCTGACGCCTATCTTGCCCTTGCAGCGATGATCCCTGGCGTGAATGTCGGTGTTGAAGCTTTCCACACGGTCCGCAACGAACTTGATCGGTCGCCGCAGCAGCTTTGACAGTGCATAAGTCGCCATCTCGTCGGCGTAGATGTGCACCTTGATGCCGAACGAGCCGCCGACATCCTTGCAGACCACGCGCACCTGTGCCTCCCGCAAGCCCAGATGCAGTGCCGCGATATTCTGCACCATGTGCGGGGCCTGCGTACCCTGATAAATCGTCAGCCGCGCTTCCCCGGCATTCCAGTCGGCAACAACAGCGCGCGGCTCCAGTGTCACGCCGGTGTGTCGGCCGAAGACGAATTCGGCCTCGACGACAGCATCAGACTCGGCAAAAGCCTGATCCACCGCACCAGCATCGTGAATGCGTTCGAACGCCAGATTGTCGCCGAGTGAGGCATGGATAACGGGAGTGGCCGCATCGAGCGCCGTGCGCACGTCTGTCACGGCTTCGAGTTCCCGGTATTCGACCGCAACATGCTCCGCCGCATCCTCCGCCGCAGCACGGCTGGTCGCCACAACGGCCGCTACCGCCTCGCCCTGCCAGCAGACCCGATCGATCGCGATCGCCGATTGCGGCGCGGACTTCAGGCCCTTGAGATGCGAGAGCACGCCGACCCAGGGCGTGATGACGGCAGCAAGCTCTTTTCCGGTGACGACGGCGAGCACACCCGGCATCTGCTTTGCGGCTGCCGCGTCGATGCTCACGATCTTCGCATGCGCATGCGGCGAGCGCAGGAACACGACATGCGCCATCCGCGGCAGTTCCATGTCGCTGACATAAGTCCCGCGTCCCTGCAGCAGGCGATCAAGATTGGGGCGCGGGACGGTCTTGCCAATATAGGAGTTCGGGCGGTCGAGCACCGTCAGCGTTTCCGGATTGACGCGGATCGAGCTCATGCCCTCAGCTCCGTCCGCGCCCGCGCGGTGTTCTCGACCGCATCGACGATGGCCTGGTAGCCCGTGCAGCGGCAGTAATTGCCGGAGAGATGCTCGCGGATTTCCTCGCGCGCGGGCGTGCGATTGTGCTGCAGCAGATCCTGCGCCGCCATCAGCATGCCCGGCGTGCAGAAGCCGCACTGCAGCGCATTGCGGTGGCGGAACGCTGCCTGAAGATCGGCAATCTCGCCGGAATCCGACAGTCCCTCGATCGTCTCGACCGAGGCACCGTTCACCTGCACCGCCAGCATCAGGCAGGAACGCACGATATCGCCGCCGACGCGAACCGTGCACGCGCCGCACACGCCATGCTCGCAACCGACATGCGTACCGGTGAGTTTGAGTTGTTCACGGAGAAAATCTGCAAGATTGAGCCGCGGCAGCACATGCGCCTCGACGCGTTCACCATTGACCGTGAGCGAGATCGCTATTGGAGCCGTCACGCACGTCCTCCGCCAAGGAAGTCGGGTCGGTTCAACAGGCTGGCCACACATCGCGTCAGCAACACTCTTGCAAGATGCCGGCGCATCGCGGCAGTAGCCTGTTGATCCTCATGCGGATCGAGTTCGTCCGAAAGCGCGGCCGAAGCTTCGGCCAGCAGCGCCGGCGTGATCGTGACGCCAGTCAGTTTACCAGCGGCCTTCGCCAGCACCGGCTTGTCGCCGACGGCGAAATAGCCGAGCCGCAGATCAGCGAAAACATCGCCCTGTAACACCGACTGCGCCGCAAGCCCGACAATCGCGTAGTCGCCATGCCGGCGCGCGAACTCCTGAAAGAAATGTGCTGCCGCCTTGCGAGCGACCGGTACTTCGATCGCGACCAGCAGATCCTGCGGCGCAAGCCTTGTCTCATAGATTCCGGTGAAGAACTGCTCCGCGACAATCCGCCGCTCTCCCCCGGGACCGCGCACCACGATGGTTGCGCCCAGCGCCAGCATGCTGGCCGGCAGTTCGGACGCCGGGTCGGCCTGCGCAAGGCTGCCGCCAATGGTGCCGCGATTGCGGATTGCCGGATGCGCGACATGCGCCACCGCCGCGGCGAGCAGCGGCGCGTGTTTCACAATGTCGGATGATTTCAGAACATCGGCATGCCGCGTCAGCGCGCCGATGACGAGCGTCTCGCCCTTCACCGAGATCCCGCGCAATTCCTTGATATCACCGATATCTACGATCAGTTCCGGCGAAATCAGGCGCAGATTCATCGCGGGAATCAGGCTCTGCCCACCGGACAGCACCTTCGCCTTCTCACCATGCTGGACAAGCAGCTCCAGCGCATTGGCAAGGCTGGTTGCGCGTGCATAGGCGAAAGCCGAGGCCTTCATTCAGGCGAGCCCTCCCCGGCTCCTGCTTTTCTGCTTTTGCCGGGATTAGAGGGTGTGGCATTTCAAAGGTCAAGCTGCTTGATTTTGCAGTCTTTTCGACTTTCGAGGGCTTGCCTTGACCGCTTTGCCGACGCACGCTGCCGCCAAACAAGAATGGCCGCCTTGGGGGCGCAGAAAACATGAAACTCGGGTTCTTCACGATGCCGATCCATCCTGTGGACAAGGATTGGCGGCAATCCTTGAAGGAGGACCGGGAAGCCTTTCTGCTGGCGGACGAGCTCGGGTTTTCGGAAGCCTATGTCGGCGAGCACGTCACCGACCGCGCCGAGAACATCACCTCTTGCATCGCCTTCATCGCCTGGCTCGCGGCTGCGACCAAGCAGATCAGGCTCGGCACCGGCACCGTCAACATGCCAAACCGCCACCCGGCTGCGGTCGCCGCCTCCATCGCCATGCTCGACCACATGCTGGACGGCAGGCTGATTTTCGGCATCAGCCCCGGTGGGCTGCTGTCGGATGCCGAGCTGTTCGGCAATCTCGAGGCCGACCGCAACGCCATGTTCCTCGAAGCGATCAATCAGGTGCTGGCAATCTGGGAAGGCAAACCGCCGTACAACATCGCCGGCAAATACTGGAACATCTCGGTCGAGAAAACCATGATTGAGGATATCGGTCAGGGTTTTATCGCAAAGCCGCTGCAGCGCCCGCATCCGCCAATCGTGGTCACGGCAGTTGCGCCCTTCTCCAAGGGCGTCACCGAGGCTGCCGCCCGCGGCTGGGAGCCGATCTCGGCCAATTTTTTGATGCCGGCCTGGGTGAAGAGCCACTGGCCCAGATATGTCGAGGGCTGCGAGCGTGCTGGCCGCCCGGCCGATCCCGCGAACTGGCGCGTGGCAAAGAGCGTATTCGTCGCCAAGGACGCCGCAACCGCCAGGGCCTACGCGACCGATCCCAATGGGCCTTACGTCTATTACTACCGCTCGCTTTTCACCAAGCTGAAGCGCGGCGGCCGCATCGAGCTGTTCAAGACCCGCCGCGACCAGCCCGACGACGAGGTGACGCTGGAGTCGATCTGTGACCGGCTGATCATCCATGGAACGCCGGAAAGCGTCGCCGACCAGCTGCTGGCGTTCCAGGACGAAGTCGGAACATTCGGCACGCTGCTCTATGCCGGCAAGGACTGGCGCGACCGCGAGCTCGGCCGCCGCTCGATGATCCTGATGGCCGAGCAGGTCATGCCGCGCGTCAACGCCGCGGGTGCCCGAAGTCGCGACGCCGCAGGTTGAGCGCAATGGCCCTGTCGGATCGCATTCCCTATCTGGCGCAGGTCGACCGCCCCAAGCTGAAATTGCCCGGCGGAAAGCGGCTCGCGGTATGGGTCATCCTCAATGTCGAGGAATGGCGGATCGAGAACGCCATGCCGCGCACGGTGTTGTCGCCGCCGATGGGACAGCCGCTGCTACCGGATGTGCCGAACTGGTCATGGCATGAATACGGCATGCGCGCCGGGTTCTGGCGCCAGTTCAAGGCGCTCACCGAGCGCAAGATTCCGGTGACGCTCGCGATTAACGGCAATGTCTGCAATTCCTATCCGCGCGTCGCCTCCGCTGCGCTCGAAGCCGGATTCGAATTCATGGGCCACGGCTTCCTGCAGGGGCCGATGCACAAGGTCGACAACCAGGCCGACGCCATCAAGCGCGCGGTGGAAACCATCGCCAAATTCGCCGGCAAGCTGCCGCGCTCATGGGAAAGCCCGGGCCTCACCGAAACCGAGGAAACGCTGGATCTGCTTCGCCTCAACGGCATCGAATATGTCGCCGACTGGGTGATCGACGATCTGCCGCAGGACATCACGACACCGCACGGCACCATCACCACCATCCCCTATTCGGTGGAGACCAACGACATCGTCATCCATGCGCTGCAGCATTTGCCATCCGAGCAATTTTTGAAGCGCTGCACCGACCAGTTCGATCGCCTCTATCTCGAAGGCGCCGACAATGCACGGGTGATGGCGATCTCGATCCATCCCTACATCACCGGCGTGCCACACCGGATCAAATATCTGGAAGCACTGCTCGACCATGTCATCGGCCATGATGGCGTTGCGCTAATGACCGCAAGCGAGATCGGCGACTGGTATCGCGCCGAGATGGCGAAGAAGTAGCGCGCCACTATTTGTCGCCGGGGACGAATTTTCCAAAACCGCCGCGCGCAAACAGCAACGGCTCCTGCCCGTTATAGGAATAGGCTTCGACCGCGCCGAGGAAGATGATGTGGTCGCCGCCATAATAGCGGTTCACCGCACGGCACTGGAACTGGGCGACGCTGCCGGCGATGATCGGCGCATTGCCGAGCCCCGGCTTCCACTCGACACCGGCAAACTTTTCGCCAGACGATTTCGCAAATTTCAGCGCCAATTCCTGCTGCGAAACGTCGAGCACATTGACGGCAAAATGGCTGGCATTCTGGAAGATCGGCAGGCCCTGCGAGAACATGCCGAGGCTCCACAGCACCAGCGGCGGATTCAGCGATACCGACGC
>Ga0081540_1001900_pt1 | contig 17492 bp, 7 predicted proteins | sample TabmetS2T1R1_FD_71024 | JGI IMG/M metagenome (GOLD analysis project Ga0081540, IMG submission 71024) | Tabebuia heterophylla rhizosphere microbial communities from the University of Puerto Rico - S2T1R1 | ecosystem: Host-associated > Plants > Roots > Rhizosphere ... | reverse complement strand
CGCAGGTCGATATGAGCGCCGGCCTCGAAGCGCGGCAGATCCCGGCCACGTGGATCGACGAACTCGTAGCCGTTGGTGGCTTTGGCGAGATAGGTGATCGACCGGACGCGCAACTGCATGATGCGGGATTGTTGCAGATTACCGACCTCTTGGGGAAGATTTCGCGGAATTCACCGACAAGGAGGCTCACATGGCTCTGCAATTCCGACGGGTTGTCACCGGACATGACGCCAACGGACGTGCGATCGTCAAAATCGACGAGATCGCGAAGAACCAAGTCTCGTCGCGCCCAGGGGCAACGGCTAGCGTCGTCTGGACAACCGAGGGCTTCCCGGTCGACAATACCGGCGAGGATGATGCGGGACTGCGCAAGACAGGCACCACCCTCGATAACGGCACGGTGTTTCGTATTCTCGAGCTGGCGCCCGGGGTTAGCCCGCGCAACCATCGCACCGCCTCGATCGACTACGCCGTCGTCATGTCCGGCGAAGTGGACATGGTGCTCGACGACACCACCGTACCCCTGAAAGCCGGCGACGTGCTGGTGCAGCGCGGCACGATCCACAATTGGATCAATCGCGGCACCGTGCCCTGCGTGATCGCCTTCGTACTGATCGCCGCCAATCCGGTCAGCGTCGGCGGAAAAGTCCTTCACGCACAAGGTTAGGGTTGGCATCGGCGAGAGCGGCGAAGCTGCAGACTCTATAGGAACAGCCGATAAAGACAGAAAGGGGAGCGGGCGGGGAGGCACGGGCCCCGCCTCCCCCGCCGACCCCCTGGGCAGGCCGCCAGGGTTACCCGGGATCCCGCGGCTCTTGCCCAAGCTCAATGTTCACGGCGATTCAGTATAGCCGTTTTTCATAAAGCATGTTGAGTGTCGATCGGGATCAGCTCGCGGTCTTGCCGATCAGCACGGATACGGGGAAATCCGCGAGCAGCTCGGAAGCGCGGATCCGTTCTCGCCCGTCCATTTCGCGACCCGTGAACACGTCTTGCCATCCGCCTCGGGCCGGTGCGATGATCTCCGTCTCTCCCCAATCAGCCGCCCGACCGCTTCCGTAAAGCTGATGCGTCAAGCGCGGCACGGCAACAACAACTGTTTCGTCTTCTCGGTTTCGGGCGAAAGCGCAGATATGGGCACTGCGCTCTCCCCCGAGCTCGAGGGGCTGGTAATTGCCTTCGGCAAACAGCGTGGGGTATTGGCGACGCAGCTCCAGCAGACGGGAGGAGATAAAAAGCTTTTCGCGACCGTCCTGCCAGCGTGCCGTGAGATCGCCCGGCGAGGCGCCGGCAATTTCGTCGAGCAATGCCTGTCGCGCATTCCAATCCACCGGCCGGCGATTGTCAGGGTCGACGAGGCTGAAATCCCATAATTCGCCTCCTTGATAGATGTCCGGCACACCCGGCACGGTCAGCTTCAGTACCAATTGAGACAGGGACGCGATTGCGCCGGGGCGAGCCAGCGCGTCGACAAAGGCATGAAACTCAGCCAGAAACGGGTTCGCTCGGGTCGCATCGAGGACGGTCTGGACAAAGCGCTGGAGCGCGGCCTCATAGGCGCCATTCGGGTTGCTCCAGCTCGACTGTTGCTTTCCTTCGCGGACTGCCTTGACCATATAGGCCTCGACCCGCTCGGCGAGGCTCTTCATGCCCTCGACATCGCCCGCCTCGAGGCCGGGGGGCCAGACACCCAGCAAGGTCTGATAAAACAGGTACTCGACGTTGCGATCGGGGACGATTTCGTCGTCCACCTCGCTTCGGCGCGAACGATTGAGGCGCAGCCACTGGGTTACCCGCCGACCCCACTCCCGGGGCATCTCGGAGAGCAGCGCCAATCGCACCCGTGCGTCTTCGCCGCGCTTTGTATCATGCGTCGCCGTCGTCACCATGGCGCGCGGCCAAGAGCGCGCGCGGTCCTGGGTCAGATGGTGGAAGGCGGCGACCGACATGCCGAAGCGCCGCGGATCTCCTCCGACCTCGTTGAGCGCCAACAGGCGGAAATAGCGGTAGAACGCCGTGTCCTCGGCCGCTTTGGCCATGACCGGCCCGCTGACCTGCTGAAAGTGCATTGCCGCATGCAGAGCCTGCTCAGCCTCGTTCTGAAGCTGCGGATCCGCCAATTGACCGGTCAGCACCTGATGCAGAAAATCGAAAATGCTCAGGTCTTGAGCGCGCCATCGCTTCTTCGCCTGCGCAAGCGCCCACTCGATGTAGCGGAGGTCGTCCGAACTTGGGCCCTCTTGCGTCACATAGGTGCGATACACCGGGAAGGCGGCAATCACTTCTTCGAGCGCCGACAACATCCCGTTCAATGTGAAATCCCGGGTGCGCCAGCTGCACATCGACAGCCGGTGGAACTCATGCGCCAGGACATTTACCTCGCTGGCGAGGTTCACCTGGGTGATGCGCTTCTTGCAGGCGTAGAGAACATCGTCGAAATTCTCGTCGCGCCGAATAAAGCGCCGATACAGCCGGGTCATCGAGGTCTCCCCCGCCGGATCGACAAAAAGCGACAGCACTTGATTGATAAAGTCGTAGCCGGTACTGCCGGCAATCGGCCAGTGCGGCAGAATTTCGTAGCGCGCCAGTATCTTCTCGACCAGAACGTATAGCGGCAATGCGGAATGCTGCTGCAGTCTCTCGCAATAGGCGCGCGGGTCGAAGAGGCCATCGATGTGATCGATTCTCAAGCCCTGGACATCGCCGGCATCGATTAGGCTGAATACCAACCGATGGGTTTCCTCGAACAGCTCGGGCAATTCCATGCGCAAGCCGGCCAGCTCGTTGATATTGAAGAAGCGGCGATAGTTGATTTCCTCCGCAGCCACACGCCAATAGGCGATCCGGTAGGCCTGCGCTACGAGCAGCTCGTGCAAGCGCGCGAAACTCGAGGAATTGCCCGGCTCGCCCGCAAAATGCTCGAGGGCAATATTCATGGCGTTGGCGAAGGCTGGCTCGGTCGCCTGCTCGGCGAGCCACTGTTTCAATTCGCCAGCGCGCTCACGCGCACTAGTCCATGGGAATTCGTCAATCGCCGAAAATTCGCGGGCGAATCCCAACAGCGGCTCGCCCCCGGCTTCGAGGATAGTCGCATAGGAGCGCGGTGATATCGGAAAGCGGTGCTCGTAATACCACGCGCTGAAGCTCCCCTCCTTGCCGTCGAAGCGAAGCGCTATCTCGCCCGTTTCGAGTATCACGCCGTAGTGATCACCGAGGACGGGAAGCAAGACCCGGCCTTTGAGGTCCGGCCTTACCGCATCCCAGTTGATGTCGAAATAGCCGGCGAACGGGGAGCTCTGGCCCCATTCGAGAACATCGAGCCACCAGACATTGTCGCTCCCGATACCCATATGGTTGGGGACAATATCGACGATCAGCCCCATGCCGTGGGCGTGCAACGCGTCCACCAATGCTCTGAAATCTGCCTCCGTGCCGATTTCCGGATTGAGCCGGTTGTGGTGAACGATGTCGTAGCCATGCGTCGAACCCGGACGCGCCTCCATTATCGGTGAGGCATAGATATGGCTGATGCCGAGCGACGACAGATAAGGCACGAGCCCAGTTGCGTCACGAAACGTGAAATCCCGGTGGAATTGCAGGCGATAGGTGGCGCGGATCGTTACGAAGCTATCGGAGCGCTCGCTCATCAGGCGGCCGAGCGCCGCCGCGCATCCTCGATCAAGGCCGCGACGCGGTGAAGTGTGCCGCCTTCGACAATATCCTCCAGCGTGCGCGACAAATGCCGCCGCCAGTTGGGATGTGCGTCTATCGTGCCCGGTAGATTTGCTTGCTCCGCTTCGGCGATTACGTCCTCCAGCTGAACGAGCATCAGGCGAGCACGTGAACGGGCAAGATAGCTGAGGATCGCGTCCCCAAGCTCAGCCGAATAGGTCGGTTCGCCGGCCTCCGACAAGAACTCGCTTCTCTGTTCGGCGGCAAGCAGCCCTTGGCCGATGAGAGCTTCGAGCAACAGGCGGCGGTCCCGGCTGCGTTCGGCCGTTTCGGCGGCTTGCGCGGCTGCATCCGGATAGAGGCCCAGGCGGCTGCGCCAGGCGATATCGACGCCGAGCCAGAACCCCTTCAGCGTGGCAATGTCGTGCGTCGCCGCCGAGGCAGCAGCAAGCGCTGGATAAGCCTCGGGGGGCACGAAGCTGCCGTCCTGGCGGCGCTCAAACACAAAGATGCGATAGGAAAGCACATTGGCGGACCGCATCGTATCGCGAAAGCCTTCCGGGACCGTTCCGAGATCCTCCCCAACGACCGCACAAGTTTGTCTGCGGCTCTCAAGCGCGACAAGGCGCAGCAGATGGTCGAAGGGATAGTTTACGTACGCACCTTCCGTTGCCGCCATGCCGCTCGGGATCCAATAGAGCCGCCTCAGCGACATGACGTGGTCGATCCGCAGGACACCCGCATGACGCATATTGGCGCGCAATGATGCGATGAACGGCAAATAACCCTGACGCCGAAGCACCAGCGGGTTGACCGGCGCCAACCCCCAATTTTGTCCGCCGCGGTTCAGCTGGTCCGGCGGCGCGCCAATCGAGGCGCCGGGGGCGACCAGCTCCTGGTCGGCCCACGCTTCCGCCCCATTGGGATCGGCCCCCACTGCGAGATCTCGATATAGCCCGATGGACAGCCCGGCGGCGCGGCCTGCAGTCGCTGCCGCAGCGAGCTGGCGATCGGCTTCCCATTGCAGGAATTGAAAAAATTCGACGCGGTCGCGATACGCATCAGCGAACTCGGCCACCTCCGCCGATCGCGGATTGCGCATTCGGCTCGGCCAATCCCGCCATGAGAATTGCCGCTTTTGACAGAAATAATGCTCGTGGAGCGTTTCGAAGACGGCAAAATCGGAGAGCGGCTGTCCTCCGGATCGCTGGAAATTGCGGAAGCTTTGCCCGAGGTTGCTCTTTGCGGACGCGTCGGCACCAAGCTCACGGTATTGGAAGCGTCGAAACAGCGTTTCCAATACCGGTCTCTTGCAGGCCGAGACGGCGCCGTAATCAATCATCTCGGCCGAGCGTGCAGCCCAGCGGGTGGCCCCAAACCACTCTCCTGCCATCAGGGAGTGTACGCTCTCATCCTCGGCGAAACCTGGTACCGCGGTCAGGTCGATGTATAGACAATTGAGATGAAGCCGACTGGAGGGCGAATAAGGGCTGATGTGACACGGTTCAGCTGCGAACAGCGCATGAAGCGGGTTGACGCCGAGCACCGCCGCCCCCGATGACCCTGCCGCGCGGGCCAGTACTGCAAGGTCGGTGAAGTCTCCCATGCCCCAGTTATGATCACTGGGCAAGCCGTAGAGCTGACAGCTCAGACCCCAGCTACGCGCGCCTGGCCCGAGCTCGCTCGGGAGATAACAGCCCTCGGGAGCGACGATCAGAGCCGTATGCGCCGTGACCCCGCCGGCCTCGACCTCCAACCGATGATAACCGAGGGGCAGCGGCGCGGGCAGCGGGATAGCGACCTGTCGCTGTCGCCGTTTGGCCCTGACTGCCGCGACGCCGCTGCGCTCTGCACCGTCCTCGAAGCAGCAGGTCCAGGCGATATTCGAGCAGTCGACCGGCGGCTGCAGAAAAAGTTCCGGGTGTAAGTCTTCGGCGCGGACGACGTGCACCGCCGCAAGCCCCAATGGCAAGTGCTGATGGGCTTTCAATTCACGGCGAGCTTGCCGACGATCCGGCGGCAGCCCGAAAGCGGCGATCAAGGCGACCAGAGTGTCATCCGATACATCGCGTGTCCGACCTAGTGCGTCGGTGTAACGCGCCTCGATCCCGATCATTCCGGCCAGCTGCAAAAGATCTGCGCGGCCGTCCATCTCAGATGATACCGCTCCTCGCCCTCGAGGCGGAAGAAGAGCTATTGAGGATCCATTGCATTCGCATTTGGCTCGTTCAGAAAAAAGGCTGAACTGAAGGGTGCGCCCGGATCGGCAGAGGAATAAACCGGTCGTCCCGCGGCCAAGTTCCCCGCAATCGGCCGATCACCGAAATTGGCGATAAGCGTTAGGCGCGAGCCATCGCCCAGCTGCCACTCGACGCCGACCGCCTTTGGCCCGAGCACCCGGTAAGTGCCGGCGGTGGCGGGCATCTTGGCCAGGCGAGGCGCGATCTCCTGCGCTCTGATCCGGAGCAGGCGACGGTACCGGGCGAGCCAGCCGGAATGCGGCTGCCGGTGAAGCTCCGACCAGTCGAGACGCGACATCTCGAAAGTCGACGGAACGGTCGGATCCGGTATCCGCTCGCGCGCCTTCAGGTCCTGAAACTCGGGAAAGTGGGCGAATTCACGACGCCGCCCCTCACGCACCGAGGCTCGCAAGCCCGGCTCGAAGTCGCAAAAGAATGCGAAGGGTCGCACGCTTGCCCATTCTTCGCCCATGAACAGCAGCGGGATCTGCGGCGACAGCAGCACGACGGTAACAGCCGCATGTAGCGTATTATCTTCGGTACGCGCGGCGATACGGGTTCCTAATGGATGATTGCCGACCTGGTCGTGGTTCTGCAGGAAGCCGACAAAAGCAGTCGCGGGAAGCTTGCTCGACGGCTCGCCGCGCGGCTTGCCGCTTCTGAACGGAGAAGGTTCGCCCTGATAGGCCAAGCCTTCAGCGAGCGCACGGCCGAGATGCTTCGCCGGCTCGTCGGCATAGTCGCCAAAATAACCTGATGCGTCGCCGGTCGCGAGGACATGCAAGGCATGGTGGAGATCGTCGTCCCATTGAGCATTGTAGCCGTGCACTCGACCATCAGTGCGTTGCAGATGCCGAGACTCGTTGCGATCGTTCTCCAGGATCAAGTGGATTTCGCGATCGGTGATGCGATGGCGGATCGTCTGGGCGATTTCGCTGATTATATCCGGCTCGCTCTCGTCGAATATCGCGTGGATGGCGTCCAACCGCAGCCCATCGAAATGGAACTCAATCAGCCAATAGAGGGCGTTATTGATGAAAAAATCGCGTACCGTCCGGCTACTGGGTCCAGCGAAATCGATTGCAGCGCCCCAAGGGGTCTGATGCCGGTCAGTGAAGAAGACCGGGGCAATTGCCGGCAAGTAATTCCCCTCGGGTCCGAAATGGTTGTAGACCACATCGAGAAATATCGCGAGGCCGCGCGAATGGCACGCCTCGACGAGCCGCTTTAGCTCTTCGGGCCGGCCGTAGGACGAGGCTGGGGCATAGAGAAAGACACCGTCATAGCCCCAATCGCGGCTTCCCGGGAACTCGGCGACCGGCATCAGCTCGATGGCGGTCGCTCCGAGCTCGACGATGTGATCGAGATGTTCGAGCGCCCCGGCGAAATCGCCAGATCGGGAGAAGGTGCCGAGATGGAGTTCATAAATGACAACCTCTTCCCATGGGCGGCCGCGCCATAGGATGTCCTGCCAGTCATAGGTCTCAGGGTCGACGACCTCGCTTGGACCGTGAACGCCTTCCGGCTGACGCCGTGAAGCCGGGTCCGGGAAGGCATTGCCGTCGACGAGATACCGGTAGCGTGAGCCCGGTCTCGCATCTGCCGTCGTCAGAGAAAACCAGCCGCCGCGCTCGGGCGCCATCGGCATTGCGGCGGGCCCCCCGGCCCCCAGCTGCAACGACACCGATTTGGCCCGCGGCGCCCAAAGTCGAAAGCGCGTGCCGTGCGCAGTAGTCTCGGCGCCAAACGGAAGCTCATGCCGTCGGCGCATCGTCCCAATCCGACTCTGGCGGCAAACGCGAGATACCCGTGTTATTCGGCCGCGGCGCGCGATTTATGAACAGCGCGAAAGAATGGCCTTCCAGGCGATAGATTTCGCCGGGGGCGTAGAGCTTGGCATCTGCCGCGCGTCCTGTCGGCTCCTTGGTGTCTACAAGCGGCTCCCACGACATCGGCGCCGCGAGCACCGGGAAGCGAAAATCGAGACAGTTGTGAAAAGCATTGATCATGACGAGAAAGCTCTCATCGATATCGCGTTGCCCCCCCGGCGTGAAAAACTCTCCCGCGGCGCCGCTCAATACGTAACCGAGAGACTGCGCGGCTGGATTCCCCCAATCCTCCGCGGTGGCCTCGTTGCCCGATGGCGTCACCCAGGTGATGTCCTTGACCCCTGCTTCGGACAGCACCTCGCCGCGAAAGAAGCGCGGGCGCGAGAAGACGCGGTGCCGACGGCGGAGGTGGATCAGATAGCGGAGGAACTGCGCGAGCTCCGCGTCCTCAGCTCTGATATTCTCCCAGTCGACCCAGGAAATCTCATTGTCTTGGCAATAGGCGTTGTTGTTGCCGCGCTGGGTCCGTCCGATCGCATCGCCTGCGAGCAGCATCGGCACGCCGAGGGACAAGAGCAGAGTGGCCAGAAGGTTGCGCTTCTGGCGGTCGCGCATCGCGATGATCTTCGGGTCGGCGGTGGGTCCCTCGACACCATAATTTTCGCTGTAATTGGCGTCGGTCCCATCGCGATTGTCCTCGCCATTTGCCTCGTTGTGCTTGCCGTTGTAGCTAACCAGATCCTGCAGGGTGAAACCGTCATGGGCGGTAACGAAATTGATGCTCGCCCAAGGCCGTCGCCCCCGGTAACCAAAGATGTCGGACGAACCGGCGACGCGGGAGGCGAGGTCGGCGACAAGGCCCTTCTCCCCCATCCAGAAGCGCCTGACTGTGTCGCGATATTGTCCGTTCCATTCCGCCCAGCCCGGCGGAAAATTGCCCAGCTGGTAGCCATAGGGGCCGAGATCCCACGGCTCGGCGATGAGCTTGAGGCCGGCCATGACCGGATCTTGGCGGACTGCGTCAAAGAATGCGGCGCCCTGCGAATACTCGCCGTTCTCCCGCCCCAGCGTCGTGCACAAATCAAAGCGAAAGCCGTCGACATGCATCTCGGACGCCCAGTACCGAAGTGAATCCATCACCAGCTGCAACACGCGGGGATGATCAAGGTTCAATGTATTCCCCGTGCCGGTCACGTCGTAATAGAAACGTCGATCGGCCTCCAATCGGTAGTAGCAGGCATTGTCGATGCCACGAAACGACAAAGTGGGCCCGAGATGGTTGCCCTCACCACTGTGGTTGTAGACGACGTCGAGGATTACTTCGATCCCGGCATCGTGCAGTCGTTTAACGGCAGTCTTGAAACCGGCAATCGACTGGGTGGGCAGAAAGCGCGCGTCAGGGGCAAAATAGCCGATCGTGTTGTAACCCCAGTAATTGGCGAGACCGCGCTCGACTAGATGGCGATCGTCGATCGCAGCCTGGATCGGCATCAGCTCGACAGCGGTGACCCCGAGATCGACGAGATAATCGATCATCGCCGGCGAAGCCAGGCCGGCGAAGTTGCCGCGATGCGTCGAGGCGACATCCGGATGCCGGTTTGTCATGCCGCGCGTATGCAATTCGAGGATGATCGTCTCTTCCCACGGAATCTGGGGGCGGCGATCTTCGCCCCAAGTGAAAGCCGGCTCGACGACCCGGCACTTGGGGACGTTGCGCGCATTGTCGCGTCGGTCGAACGATAAATCCTCGCGCGGACTGCCGAGGCGGTAAGCGAAAACTGCGTCCCCCCAGCGAAGGCGACCCTGGAGAGCCTTGGCGTAAGGGTCGATCAGCAACTTGTTCGCATTGAAGCGATGGCCGTTGGCAGGATCGAAGGGGCCGTAGACGCGATAGCCGTAGAGCAGATTCGGGCGGGCGTCGGGTAGATAAACATGCCAGATTTCGTCGGTGTATTCGGGAAGCACGATCCGCGCTTCCTCGCGGGCTCCGGAGCGATCGAATAAACACAGCTCGATCTTTTCGGCATGCGCGGAAAAGATTGCGAAATTGACTCCCTCGCCGTCCCAAGTGGCCCCGAGCGGGTAAGGACGGCCCGGCCATACCTTTTGCGAGGGCGCCATCAGCTACGAGACGGCCAAACGTTTGTCGCCCGAAACACCTTCTTGCGCAGACAGGAGGAAGGCCCCGCGCAGCGGGAGAATGAGGTGCGGCAAACGACGAGAACTCAATCGAGGGTAAAGACCAGTGTTCCGAGCGGCGGCAGGTTCAAAGACATCGAGTAAGGCTGACCATGCATCGGATGAGGATCGGCATGAACCTCTCCGGCATTGCCGACGCCGCTTCCGGCATAATCCGTCGCGTCGGTGTTGATGCGCTCGCGGTAGCGCCCGGGGCGAGGCACCCCGATCCGGTAATTCGCGCGGGGTACCGGGGTGAAGTTGCACACGATCACTGCGATTTCTCCTGGATCCCGGCCGCGCCGAAAATAAGAGACGATGCTTTCGGCCGAGTTCGCGACGTCGATCCAGTGGAACCCTTCGGCATCGCAGTCGAGGCGGTAGAGCGCCGGTGTGCTGCGGTATAACGCGTTCAGATCGCGCACCAAGCGCTGCAGCCCTTCGTGGAAAGGATCACCGAGCAGCTGCCAATCGAGCCCGATGTCATGGTTCCATTCCCGTTCCTGGCCGAACTCGCCGCCCATGAACAGCAGCTTCTTGCCGGGGTGCGTCCACATGAAGCCGAAATAGGCCCGCAGATTGGCAAAGCGCTGCCACTGGTCGCCCGGCATCTTGCCGATAAGCGAGCCTTTCCCATGCACCATCTCGTCGTGGCTCAACGGCAGGATGAAGTTCTCGTGGAATGCGTAGAGCAACCCAAAGCTCAAATCGTTATGGTGATATTTCCGGTGTATAGGATCCAATGACATGTAGCGCAGTGTGTCGTGCATCCACCCCATGTTCCATTTGAAGCCGAAACCGAGCCCGCCGACATAAGTCGGGCGCGACACCATCGGCCAGGCAGTCGATTCCTCGGCAACCGAAGTCGCGCCGGTTTCACCAAAAACGAGCTCATTCATTCGGCGCAAGAAGGCGATCGCTTCGAGGTTCTCGCGCCCCCCGAACGCGTTCGGGATCCATTGCCCCTTGTGCCGGCTGTAATCCAGATACAGCATCGATGCGACCGCATCGACGCGGATGCCGTCGATATGGAATTCGCGCAGCCAGTAGAGAGCACTCGACAGCAGGAAATTCGCCACCTCGCGGCGGCCGTAATTGTAGATCAGCGTATTCCAGTCGGGATGGTAGCCCTGTCGCGGGTCGGCGTGCTCGTAGAGCGCGGTTCCGTCGAAGCGCCCGAGCCCGTGCGGGTCATTCGGAAAATGGCCGGGGACCCAATCGAGCAGCACACCCAAACCGGCCTGGTGGCAGGCATCGACGAATACACGGAAATCGTCTGGTGTCCCGTATCGGCTGGTCGGCGCAAACAGGGAGATCGGCTGGTATCCCCAGGAACCGTCGAAGGGATATTCGGTGACCGGCATGAGTTCGAGATGCGTAAACCCCATCTCAGCCGCATAGGGAACGAGCTGACCGGCCAATTCGCGATACGTCAAATATCGACCGTTCTCGGCGAGGTTGCGGCGCCATGAGCCGAGATGAACCTCATAGATCGAGATCGGCGCCTGGCGATCGTTGCGCTCCCAGCGCTCCGCCATCCACTTGCCGTCGTGCCAGACATGGCGCGACGGTTCGGCGATTATCGACGCCGTGTTCGGCGGTTTCTCCGATCGCTCGGCCTGAGGGTCCGCTTTCAGCGGCAGCAGCTGGCCGTCAGCGCCAACAATCTCGTATTTGTAAAGATGACCGGGACGCAACCCGGGTACGAACAGCTCCCAAAAGCCGCCGACATTTCGCATCGGCATCCGTCGGCCGTCCCAATCATTGAAATCCCCGACGACGCTGACGCGGCGCGCATTTGGCGCCCAGACCGCAAAGGCAATCCCCTCGATGCCCTCGTGGACCAGCGGATGTGCTCCGAGCTTCTGGTAGCTCGCGAGATGGTTGCCCTCGGCAAGCAGATGAATGTCGATCTCGCCGAGGACCGGCGGGAAGCAATAGATATCGTAAAACTCGCGTTGAACGCCTCCGTGCGAAACTCTCAGCCGATAGCGGAACGGCTCCTTGCGATCGGTCAGGGCGGCGACAAAAAAACCATCCCGATGGACCTGGACCGCCTTTGCTGCGACGTTGCCCGTCGTCGAATCAAGGACGGACACAGTCTGCGCATTCGGCAACATCGCCCGGACGCATATCCCGTGCGGGTCCCGATGCATGCCGAGGAAGGAGAACGGATCGCCATGCTCGGCGCCGATCACTGCCTCGATCTGTGGATCAGGCCGCCTTAGCACGCTCGGCCCCTTCCATCCTTGTCAGGATACTCAGCACACCTCGCAGCGGAATGTCGACCCAGCCGGGCCGATTTGCCAACTCGTAAGACACTTCGTAGATAGCCTTTTCGAGGGTGAAGAAGGACAACATCCTGCGCGCCTGGCTCTTGTTCACCGGATAGGCCGAGCAACCGCGCATTGCCTTGCGATAGGCGGCGCGGAACCCGTCCACCGCCCGCTGCCGCCATGCGTCGGCGAGCTGCAGCATCCTCGTCTCCGCCGCGGGTCTCGCCTCTGCGAGTTGTCGTACTGCGGTGAAGCTGGCGTAGTCGAACGAACGGATCATGCCGGCGACATCGCGCAGCGGCGAGCTCTTGCGCCGCCGATCGGCGATGGGTCGCGCCGGCTCTCCTTCAAAATCGATGATAAAGAAATCGTTCTTCACGGCGAGCACCTGGCCCAGATGAAAATCTCCGTGGAATCGGGTCTTCTGGGCTTCGATTTCGTCCGGGATCAACGAACGAATCTGCCTGATCAGGCGATCCCGAAGTCCAATCAATTCATCGGCCAGGATCTGGGCGGAGGCCGGCAATTCGGGCCGTCTTCTGTTCAAATTCGACAGCATATCGCGGGCCGCGGTCTCGAGCTCTCGCCGCCATTCCGCCAAATCTTCGGCGCGGATCGCTTCGGGGGCGAAATCTGGATCGTCCCCGCCCTTTTCGGCCAGCGCCCGATGCATTTCAGCTGTGCGCAGCCCCAGCTGGCGCGCCAGGGACAGAAAGAAGACGTCGGGGTCGGGCAGATCCGCTGGCCTCGTTCCGCTCGACACCAGCGCGTCATCGAGGTATCGGGTCAGATAATCCAATGCTTGCGTCCAGCCGTCTCCCTGATTGCGGACGAAACCAAACAGCACGGCGAGCGCATGCGTCTGCTGATCACCCTCGCCGTCGCGATTGAACTCCGCAAATGCCAATAGGGGTGGCGTATTGGCGAATTCGGCGCGCTCGACGAGAAACCGCGACATTTCGATTTCGGGGTGCGGGCCAGGCTGAAGACGCCGATAGATCTTGAGCATTCCGTAATCGTCGAAGAAGACCGAGCTATTGGACTGCTCCACACCGCTGCGGCGGATGACCAGACGTTCGGGCGCGGCGACCTGATCGAACATCGGTGTCTTGCGGCAGCGGATTTCGCCGCCTTCAAGCCGTATTGTCGCCTCCCGTCCAATCGCGTCCATCATCGCCAATGTGAAGCCGTCCTGGGAGAACGCATCAACCAAGGCGCCCTCGCGGCGAAACTGGCGCAGCTCGGCCAGAGTTGCGGGAATCAGACTTTGCCGCAAATCGGTCTCGGCGGACGACCAAACTGCCGCCAGTGGGAGGAAATAGTGTTGACGTCCGCCGCGAGCCAACTGCGCCTCAACCACACCGGCCATGTAAGTTTCGGGTCCCGCCCCATCTTCGGCCGGTCGAACGATCTCGCCGCGGGCCAGCACCGAGGCCGCTTTGACGCGTTGATCCTTTGCTCCGAACCAGCGCTGTCGCGGCAGAAAGGCGGGAATAACATCGCCTTCGAGCTGCGGCAGATTGTGCTGGCGGAATAGGTCCGTCCAGCTATGCGGCATTACCAAAGTGAGGAATTCGGGCGGCGCAGTTCGCGGACTCGCCGCCTGGCCATCGGTTTGCAGCAACTCGAACCAGAAAAAGCTGTAACCCTGCAATGTCAGCAGATAGGGCAATTCGCCTATCGGCGGAAAGCTGCTGCGCCCGAGCAGCTCGACCGGTTGGCGGCCGCGCCAATCCGAAAGGTCGAGCTCGACCGCTTGTGGCGTGCGCGAGAGATTGGCGACGCACAGGACGATTTCGTCGCCATAGGAACGCAGATAGGCGATGACCTTGCGATTGGACGGATAAAGGAAGTGCAGAGTGCCGCGACCGAAAGCGCGCTTGGAGCGGCGTGCCGCGATCAGTCGCTTGATCCAGTTCAGCAGCGACGAAGGCGAGCGGCTTTGCGCCTCTACATTGACCGCCTCGAAGCCGTAAACCGGGTCCATGATCGGCGGCAAATACAGGCGAGCCGGATCGGCGCGGGAAAATCCGCCATTGCGGTCGAACGACCATTGCATCGGTGTACGAACGCCGTCGCGATCACCCAAAAAAACATTGTCACCCATACCGATCTCGTCGCCGTAATAGAACACCGGCGTTCCCGGCATTGAGATCAGCAAGGCATTCAACAGCTCGATCTTGCGCCGGTCATTCTCCATCAGCGGCGCGAGCCGGCGGCGAATGCCGAGATTGAGCCGCGCACGGCGATCTGCGGCGTAATAGTTCCATAAATAATCGCGCTCGCGGTCGGTCACCATTTCGAGCGTCAGCTCGTCATGGTTGCGCAGAAACACCGCCCATTGACATGTGTCCGGGATATCCGGCGTCTGCCGCATGATATCCGCGATCGGGTGGCGGTCCTCGGTGGCGACCGCCATGTAGATGCGCGGCATCAGCGGGAAATGGAACGCCATGTGGCATTCGTCTCCAGCCCCGAAATATTGCAACACGTCCTCGGGCCATTGATTGGCCTCGGCGAGCAGCATGCGGTCGCTGTAGCGCTGGTCGAGCTCGGCGCGCAGCCGCCGCAGCACCTCGTGTGTCTCGGGCAGGTTCTCGTTGATTGTTCCTTCGCGCTCGATCAGATAGGGCACAGCGTCGAGGCGCATTCCGTCGACCCCAAGATCGAGCCAGAACCGCATGACTTCGGACACCGCGCGAAAGACGCGCGGATTATCAAAGTTCAAATCGGGCTGATGGGAATAAAATCGATGCCAGTAATAAGCCTGAGCTACTGAATCCCAAGCCCAGTTCGACTTTTCGGTGTCGAGGAAAATGATGCGTGTTTCCGGGAACTTCTGGTCCGTGTCGCTCCATAAGTAGAAATCCCGCAGCCTCGAGCCGCGCTTGGCGCGCCTTGCCCGCTGGAACCATGGATGCTGGTCCGAGGTGTGGTTGACGATAAGTTCGGTGATTACCCGGAGATTGCGCCGGTGCGCCTCGCGGATGAAAGCCTTGAAATCGGCCATCTTCCCATAGGACGGATTGATGTTCCGATAGTCGGAGATATCGTACCCGTCGTCGCGTAGCGGCGAGGGATAGAACGGCAAGAGCCACAATGTCGTAACGCCAAGGTCCTGCAAATAGTCGAGCTTGTGGCGCAGGCCCTCGAAATCGCCGATGCCGTCATTGTCGGCGTCAAAGAAAGCCTTGACGTGCAGCTGGTAGATGACCGCGTCCTTGTACCACAGGGCGTCGGAAACCGCGCTGCGCGCAATCGTGTCGCTATCGGCCAGCGAAGCGGAGGCGTCGTCGGGTGGAGTCATGGGGCAGTAAGCAGCCTGAAAATTAATGCAGGATTGACTTCGGGATCGAGCTGGAAACGCTGATGCGCACCGCGGCAGCTCACCGCGCGATGTGTGAACGCTTCCTCGAGCACGAATTCCGCGTCAGCAGGGAGGCCAAGCTCGCCGAGCGGCAATTCGATCACCTCGTCATGCGCGCCGTGCGGATCGAGATTGACCACGATAATCACGACATTGGTCCGGTCCGCTGAAATTTTCGTATACGCGAGGATGTTGGGATCGGCACAGCCCAGGAAGCGCAGATTGAAAAACTCTTGCATTGCTGGATTGTTGCGCCGGAAGCGGTTGAGGAGGGCGATGTCCTCCTTGATATTCCCAGGACGATCCCAATCCCATACCTTGTATTCGTATTTCTCTGAATGAAGATATTCTTCACGACCCGGAATTGGCGTGTTCTCGCACAACTCGAACCCGTTATAAATGCCGTAAACGGGGGACAATGTCGCAGCCAGGACCATGCGGATGCGGAATGCGGGCCTGCCCCCTTCCTGCAGGAAAACTGGCAGAATGTCGGGTGTATTGGTAAAGAAGTTTGGTCGGAAATATTCCTTGGTCGGGAACTGCATCAGATCAGTTAGATACTCGGTCAACTCGGATTTCGTATTGCGCCAAGTGAAATAGGTATAGGACTGGGTGAACCCCGCCTTGGCAAGGGCCCGCATCATTTTGGGCCGGGTGAAAGCCTCGGATAGAAAGATCGTCTCCGGGCAGCGCGCTTTGACTTCGCGAATCAACCACTCCCAGAACGGCAATGGTTTGGTGTGAGGATTGTCGACCCGAAAGGTACGCACCCCTTCGCCGATCCAAAACAGGATCGTGTCACGCAATTCGGCCCATAATCCTTCACGATCGGGGTTGTCGAAATCGACGTTTACGATGTCTTCGTACTTCTTGGGCGGGTTCTCTGCGTATTTTATGGTCCCGTCGGGGCGGAAGCGAAACCATTCGGGATGTTCGCTCACCCACGGGTGGTCCGGGGCAGCTTGGATCGCGAAATCGAGCGCCACTTCCAATCCCAGCCCCGCCGCAGCGCTCACAAACCGCCGGAAATCGGCCAAGCTGCCAAGCTCGGGGTTGACGGCGCGGTGACCGCCCTCGACCGAACCGATCGCGTAAGGACTACCCGGGTCTCCCGGCTCGGCAACAGTGCTGTTGTCCCTGCCCTTGCGGTTGACGCGGCCGATCGGATGGATTGGCACGAGGTAGACGACGTCGAAACCAAGCCGCGCTATCTCGGGCAAACGCGCGATGCAGTCGTCGAAGGCGGCGCCTTTCCCCGGCACCTTTCCTTGACTGCGCGGGAACATCTCATACCACGCGGCAAAGCGTGCCGCCGCGCGATCGACGACCACCTCCAATTCGCGGGGATAGCGCATTGCATCGCTGCGCGATGAGCAGCGGCCCATCAACTCCCTCAGCTGTGGCGAGAGGAGCTTCTCGGCGCGCTCTGCGCTGCCTGCGGCCGACAGATCGCGCAGCGTTTCGCGAAGGCGGACCGCGTCCTGGGCTTCGACCTGCTGCAGCGCGGCTTCGACGATCGCGCGACCTTCGATGAGCTCGAGTTCGACGTTCTGCCCAGCCTCGCGCTTCTTTTCGACTTCGTCGCACCAACTTTCAAACTGGTCGGTCCAGGCTTCGATCGTGTACCGCCATAGGCCGACCGCATCGAGGCGCAGCCGGGCCACCCAGCGATCATTGTCGTAGAAGGCAAAGGGCGTCTCGCGCCAATCTTCATCCTCGTGCCGATACTTGAGAACCGCACGCAGCTTGTCGTGCCCGTCGCGGAAGATATCGGCCCAGACCTCGAGCCAATCGCCGATAATACGCCCCACCGGATAACGGCCCCCGTCGAGTTCCGGATAGACCTCCTCTATCTGCATCCGCCCTTCGGGCCGCCATTGCCCAGAATGCATCACCGGCCGGTCGGTTCGCGAAGCTTCCGGGCCGACGA
>Ga0081540_1001899_pt1 | contig 17494 bp, 14 predicted proteins | sample TabmetS2T1R1_FD_71024 | JGI IMG/M metagenome (GOLD analysis project Ga0081540, IMG submission 71024) | Tabebuia heterophylla rhizosphere microbial communities from the University of Puerto Rico - S2T1R1 | ecosystem: Host-associated > Plants > Roots > Rhizosphere ... | reverse complement strand
GACCGCCGGCGTGCCGAGCCAGCGGTACTTGAGCTGATCCTGCTTCCAGAGGCTCGCGCCGGTGTCGCGATCGAACGCCCAGACGTTGCCTTCGGCGTCGGCGATCACGAGCACGCTCTCGCTCGCGGCCGCGCCGCCGTAACTCGACACGTCGCGCTGCCACATCGGGCGGCCGGTGTCCGCGGCGAACGCGACGAGCTGGCCGCGATATCCGACCGCGAAGAGGTTGCCGCCGGACATGACGATGCTGCCGTCGACGTCGGCCAGGCGCTCGACTTCGGTGCGGCCCTCGCCGGTCGACAGCGTCTGCTGCCAGAGCGGCGCGCCGTCGGCGAGGCGCACGGCGATCACCTTGCCGTTGTCGTAGCCTTCGTAGACGGTGTCGTTGAGGATCATCGGCGATGCGTTGCCGCGCAGGCTGAGCGGCGGCACGGACTGGTCGAACACCCAGCGCTGGCTGCCGTCCTTCGCGTCGAGGCCGGTGAGGCGGCCGTCGACCGTGCGCACGACGATCACGTCGGACGAGATCGCCGGGCGCGAGATGACTTCGGAGGAGACCTTGACGTGCCAGCGCTCGCTGCCGTCCTGCGCCGAGAGCGCATAGACGTCGCCGTCGAGACTCCCGACGACGAAGAGATCGCCCGACACCGCGGGGCCGCCCGACCAGCGCAGCGAGTTCTCGCCGCGTTTCCACAGCCAGCCGTGACGCTCGCCGAGGCGCTTGTCCCAGACCGTGCGGCCGGTCGCCGCGTCGATCGCTTCGACGACGCCGTCGACGCTCGCGGCATAGAGACGGCCGTCGACGACGGTCGGCGCGAGCTGCGCGCCGGAATCGCCGGCACCGCGGCCGGCGCCTTCGCTCCAGACGCGGTCGACTTGCACGGTCGGCGCGAACTCGACGAGCGGCGTCGGCGGCTCGACGTTGTCTTTCTTGCCGAGGCTCTTGATCCAGTTGCAGCCGCCGAGCGCGACGCCGAGCGCGGCGAGAATCAGCATCGAGGAACGCTTCATGAGCCGCTGGCCTCCTTGGCCGCCGTTGCCGGAGCCGCCGGTGCCGCGGCGAGGTTGTCGAGCTTCATCTGCACGAAGGCGCGGTTCGGCGCCTGCGGATCGAGATGCGTCAGCGCGTCCTGGTACGCGGCCCGCGCATCGTCGTTGCGGTTGAGCTGCGCGAAGACGTCGCCGCGCAGCTCGCCCGCGAGCGCGGAATAGTCGCCCTTGGGCAATGCGTCGACGAGCTTCAGCGCGCCGTCGCCGTCGCCTTGCGCGAGCTTAATGCGCGCGAGATTGATGCCCGCCAGCGTCTTCAGCGCCGGCGTGCCGGCATGCTGCTCGGCCCATTCGAGATCGGCCGCCGCGGTCTTGAGATCGCCCTTGTCGTTGGCAAGCTCGGCCGAGCGCATCGCGGCGAACGTCGCGTACGCCGAGTCCGGATAGTCCTTGCGCAGCGCGTCCATGATCGCCTTCGCATCGTCGTTGCGCTTGGCGTCGGCGGCGTCGACGAGCGCCTGATACTGCGTCGCCGCTTCGGCTGCGTGGCGCACGCGATGCGCCTTCCACTGCTGCCAGCCGAAGATCAGGATCAGGCCGAGCGCGATGCCGATCGCGATCGACATCGCGTTCTCGCGCAGCCACTTCTGGACGAGCTCGCCCTGCTCGTGTTCGTCAAGGACTTCGAAAGCCATGAAAACTCCGTAGGAATCGCTGTCGGCCGTGCCGGGCGCGTTGCGCCGCAGGGCGACGGCGGTCGCTCGCGGGGTCGCCCGCGAAGCCGCGCAAGGTTAGCAGGAAACCGGCGGCCCGCGGCCGTTGCGGCGCGGGGCCGGATTCAGCGTCGCGTCAGAAGTCGGCTCGCGGCGCCTCGACGCCGCTCTCGCCGACGCGCAGGCGCGCGACGTTCGCGCGGCGGTACGGCGCGAGATCGATCGCCTTGCCGTCGACGATGACTTCGGCGCCTTCGGCGTTGCCCAGACGCACCGAGATCGGGCCGTTGCTCGAGTAGCTCTTCTCTACGCCCGGCTGCAGAAGACCGTATTCGAGCTTGCTGCCGTCGGCGTCGAGGATCTCGACCCAGCTCGCGGCGCTGAGCTTGAGCGTCAGCGCATGTGCGCCGCCCTGAACGTGCGAGGCCGACAGCTCGGCCGGCGCTGCCGCCGGCGGCGTCGCGAACGGCGCCATCGACGCCACGACCGGCTGCTCCGGTTTCGGCGGTTCGACGGCCGTTGCGATGGTCGTCTCGGCGGGCTTGGCTGCGGCGTCCTCGGACGGCGCGCGCAGTGCGGCATCGCCCGGCTGAGTCGAGGCGACGCTTTCCGTTGCCGTCGACGCCGGCAACTGGATCGTCGTCGTCGGGCTGTCGAGCGGCGTCGTGCGCGCGAGGTTCTGCTCGAGCCCGCCATGCGTCGCGAGCCAGACGGCCGGGACGACGATGAGGCCCGTGAGGATCAGGTACGTCGCGCTGACCGAATAGCGATCGAAGAGGTAGCGCGATCGCGATACCTTGCCGGTCGCGACCAGCGGCGCCGAACGCGTGTGCTGCGCGGCGACGGTCTCGGCCGCGACGGTCGGCACCTCGACCATGCGCGCGAAGCTCGAGAGATAGCCGCGCAGATAGACGCCCTCGTCCATGCCGGAGTAGTCGTCGTTCTCCAGACGCCCGACGAGACGCAATGGCAGCTTGAGGCGCGCCGCCACGTCGGCCTGGCTCAGGCCTTTCGCCTCGCGCGCGACGCGCAGGCGTTGCCCGAACGAGGGCTCGCGGTGCTCGGGCAGCGTCAGGTTGATTTCCTCCACCGCCTCTGGCGCAGCCTCGGTGGCCTTGCCGTCGTGCTGAAGCTCTTCGGCTCTCATGATGTGCCTTCCGGATGACAGCGGGAGTGCGAGCTGCCCGTTGTCCTGATCGTTCGAAGCACCGGTATCCCGCTCACCGGATACCGGGCCCGCCCCTTGCGCGGTCTTGTCGTTGGATTGTGGTCCGCCGCCCGTATTCATGACCGATTCTGCTCGTTCAGCGCACGTGCTTGTTGTGACTCAGGAAACGATTGCAGCAGCCGTCGCGTGTAGTCGCTGGCGGCGCCGCCGTTGCCCAGACGCAGCTCGATGTTGCGCCCCAGCATCAGCGATTCGGGGCCGGCCTGGCCGACCGATTCGAAGCGCTGCATGAACGCGCGCGCCTTGAAAAAATCCCCTTTTTCGTAGAGGACCGAGGCCATCAGGAACAGCGCATCGGGATTGTTCGGTGCGCGGTCCAGCGCGCTCCGAAGCGCCGTTTCCGCCGTGTCGGCCTTGCCGCCCTTCAAAAGGCAGCGGCCCTGGTTCGTCAATGCGACGGCCGGCGTGTTGTAGAAAGGATCCGCCAGCGCGCGCTGGAAATAGTCGTTGGCTTCGTCGTAGCGGCCGATCTTGCACAGGAACGCGCCGTAGTTGTTCAACTCGTTGCCGCCCTTCGCCTTGATCTGCGCTGCGCGACGGTAGTGCTCCTCGGCCTGCTTGAGATCGCCGATCTGCTCGTAGAGCACGGCGATGACCGTGTGCGCGTCAGCGTAGTCGGCGTCGTAGGACAGGGCCTTGTTGAGGTTCTGGAGCGCGATCTGGAGCTTGCCCTGCTGCATGTACTTCTGGCCGAGCTCGGTGTGCACGCGCGCGGCTTCCATCTTCTCGCTCGCCGCGCTCTCCTTCTTGATGTTCGTGCCGCCGCTGCTGCTGCACGCGGCGAGCGCCAGCGCCAGCGCCGTCGCGAAGAGCCGCAGTGTGGCGTCACGCGGCATGGGCCACGCCCTCTTCGATCTTGCGGCGGAACTCGGCCTGGCGCCGCGTGCGATCCATGACCTGGCCCTTGAGCTGGCCACAGGCCGCGTCGATATCCTCGCCACGCGTGCGGCGCACCATCGTCAGCACGTTCGCGTCGAGCAGCGTCTTCTGGAACGCGCGGATCGTCTCCTCGCCGGAGCGCCTGAAGCGCGTGCCGTGAAACGGATTGAACGGAATCAGGTTGACCTTCGCCGGCAGGCGGTGCATCAGCTTGACGAGCTGGCGCGCGTGCTCGGGCTTGTCGTTGACGCCGTCGAGCATCGTGTATTCGAACGTGATCGTCGTGCGCGGACGGCGCGCGGCATAGCGCGCGCACGCGGCGAGCAGCTCGTCGATCGGATACTTCTTGTTGAGCGGCACGAGCTCGGTGCGCAGCTCGTCGTTCGGCGCGTGCAGCGATACCGCGAGCGAGACGTCGCTCGATTCGGAGAGCTTGTCGATCATCGGCACGAGTCCGGCGGTGGACAGCGTGACGCGCTTGTTCGCGAGACCGAAGCCGAGATCGTCGCGCATCACGCACATCGCGCGCACGACGTTGTCGAAGTTCAGGAGCGGCTCGCCCATGCCCATCATGACGACGTTCGTGAGCTTGCGCTGCTGATGCGGCACGTTGCCGAGATGCCTGGCGGCAACGAGCACCTGGCCGATGATCTCGCCGGCCGAGAGATTGCGGTTGAAGCCCTGCGTGCCGGTCGAGCAGAACTGGCAGTTGAGCCCGCAGCCGACCTGCGAGGAAACGCACAGCGTGCCGCGGCTCGTCTCCGGAATGAACACGCTTTCGATCGCGTTGCTGCCGTCCATGCCGAGCAGCCACTTGTAGGTGCCGTCGGTGGCCTGCGTTTCGAACAGCGTGTTCGGAGGGGCGATTTCGGCCGCGTTTTCGAGCTTTTCGCGCAACGTCTTGCCGACGTCGGTCATCGCCGCGAAGTCGGTGACGCGACGGTGATAGATCCACTTCATCACCTGCTCGGCGCGATACGGCTTCTCGCCGAGCTCCGCGAATACCTCGCGCAACCCGGTGCGGTCGTAATCGAGCAGGTTGATCTTCGCCGTCGTCACCGCATTCACTTCCTCAGCGCGGGCACAATTCGGTTTCTGCGAAAAAATACGCAATTTCCACTTTAGCAGTTTCCGGCGCGTCCGAGCCGTGCACGGCGTTGGCGTCGATCGATTGCGCGAAGTCGGCGCGGATCGTGCCGGCCGCAGCCTTCTTCGGATCGGTCGCGCCCATCAGGTCGCGGTTCTTCGTGATCGCGTCGTCGCCCTCGAGCGCCTGGATCATCACCGGGCCCGAGATCATGAAATCGACGAGCGGCTTGAAGAACGGACGCTCGCGATGCACCGCATAGAATCCTTCCGCTTCGCGACGCGAGAGATGCTTCATCTTCGCGGCGACGATCTTGAGGCCCGCCTTCTCGAAACGCGTGTAGATCTCGCCGATCACGTTCTTCGCGACGGCATCGGGCTTGATGATGGAAAGCGTGCGCTCCAGCGCCATCGCTGCATATCTCCTGGTCTGATCGGTGGGAGGATCGGAGCCCGCCGCTGTTATAACGCCAAATGTGGCGGCAATCCGCAGGCTTAGCTCACAAATCCGCGTCTGATTCTAGCTAAAAGCCGTAGCGTTTTACATCACTTTGACGTGCCCGATTTGACCTGACCCGTTGCCGGGCCGTACGATTCAAACGCTTGTTTGACCGCTGCGACGGCCATCGTTTCGCAACACGAATCGCCGATCCTCTGAACGCTCCGCACTTCTCGACCAAGGACCGCATCCTGGGCGCCGCCGAAACGCTGTTCGCCCGGCATGGTTTCGCCGGTGCGTCGCTGCGCCAGGTGACGGCCGCCGCGAACGTCAATCTTGCCGCGGTGAACTATCACTTCGGCTCGAAGGACAATCTCATCGAGGAAGTGTTCCGGCGCCGACTCGACGAATTGAATGCGAGGCGTCTCGATGCGCTCGAAACGGCGCTGGGCCTCGGGTCGCCGCGTCTCGAGGATGTGCTCGCCGCCTTCATCCGTCCTGCGCTCGAGCTCTCGCTCGATCAGACCGGCGGTCACGCTTTCATGCGCGTGCTCGCGCGCGCGTATGCCGAGCACGACGAGCGCCTGCGCAAGTTCCTGTCCGACAACTACGGCCACGTGCTGCGCGAATTCGCCGCCGCGTTCGGCCGTTTGCTGCCGCATCTCGACAAGGAAGAGCTCTACTGGCGGCTCGATTTCGTCACCGGCGCGCTGACCCACTCGATGGCCGATTTCGGACCGATGAAGCGGCGCCTCCAGGTCTCGGAAGAAGCACACCGCGAGCGGGCGGCCGCGCATCTGATCCGCTTCGCCGTCGCCGGACTCATGGCGCCATGACAATCAATTTTACAATAACTTATCGCAACAATTTCAGGTAGAACTTGATGATCAAAACTCCGCTTCGCATCCGCAAAGTGGCCGTGCTCGGTGCCGGCGTGATGGGTGCGCAGATCGCGGCGCACCTCGTCAACGCCGATGTCGATACGCTCCTTTTCGATCTCCCGTCGAAGGACGGCGACAAGAGCGCCATCGCGCGCAAGGCCGTGCAGAATCTCGCCAAAATCTCGCCGACGCCGCTCGCGACGAAGAACCGGGCCGCCGCCATCGTGCCGGCCAACTACGACGAGCACCTCGAATGGCTGCGCGGCTGCGACCTCGTCATCGAGGCGATCGCCGAACGGCTCGACTGGAAGCTCGACCTTTACAACAAGATTGCTCCGTATGTTGCTGATAATGCTGTAATCGCGAGCAACACTTCCGGCCTTTCGATCAATGCGCTGGCCGAGGCGTTGCCCGTCAAGCTCCGCCCGCGGTTCAGCGGTATCCACTTTTTCAATCCGCCGCGTTATATGCATTTGGTCGAGCTCATCGCCGACCGCGAGACCGACCGCGACGTCCTCGCCGGCCTCGAAGCGTTCCTCACCACGACGCTCGGCAAGGGCGTCGTCTACGCGCGCGACACGCCGAATTTCATCGGCAACCGCATCGGCGTCTTCTCGATCCTCGCGACGATGCGCCACACTGATGCGTACGGCCTTGGTTTCGACGTCGTCGATGCGCTGACCGGCCCCGCGATCGGCCGGCCGAAGAGCGCGACCTATCGCACGTCCGACGTGGTCGGCCTCGACACGATGGCGCACGTCATCAAGACGATGGCGGACACGCTCCCAGACGATCCGTGGCACCGCTACTTCAAGTCGCCGCCGTGGCTCGCGGCGCTGATCGAGCAAGGCGCGCTCGGGCAGAAGACCGGTGCCGGCATCTATCGCAAGGTCGGCAAGGACATTCTCGTGCTCGACCCCGCGAAGCGTGACTATCGCCCATCGGCGCAGGAAGCGAATGCCGACACGGCTGCGATCCTCGCGATCAAGGATCCCGCCGAGAAGTTCGCCAAGCTGCGCGCTTCGAGCGATGCGCAGGCGCAGTTTCTCTGGGCGATGTTCCGCGACCTCTTTCACTACACGGCGTTCCATCTGGCCGACATCGCCGACACCGCGCGCGACGTCGATTTCGCGATCCGCTGGGGCTACGGCTGGAAGCTCGGCCCGTTCGAGACGTGGCAGGCCGCGGGTTGGACGCAGGTCGCGCAGTGGATCGCCGACGACATCGCCGCCGGCAAGACGATGAGCGATGCGCCGCTGCCCGCGTGGGTCACCGACGGCCGCCGCGCCGTGCATCACGCCCACGGCTCGTTCTCGCCGAGGTCTGGCAAGGACGAGCCGCGCTCGTCGCATCCGGTCTACAAGCGCCAGCTCTTCCCGGACGCGCTCACCGGCGAAACGTTCGACAGCGGGACGACGATCTGGGAGAACGACGGCGTCCGCCTCTGGCACCTCGGCGACGACGTCGGCATCGTCTCGTTCAAGACCAAGATGAACACGATCAACGACGCGGTCCTCGATGGGCTGCAGCGTTCGGTCGACGAAGCCGAGCGCAAGCTGAAGGCACTTGTCGTCTGGCAAACCGGCGAGCCGTTCTCGGCCGGGGCGGACCTCAAGGGCGTGCTCGCGCTGCTCAAGGCCGGCAAGTTCGACGTGTTCGAGTCGATGACGGCGAACTTCCAGGCGACCAACATGCGTCTGAAATATTCGCTGGTGCCGGTCGTCGCGGCGATTCGCGGCATGGCGTTCGGTGGCGGCTGCGAGTCCCAGATGCACTGCGCGCGCACGGTCGCCGCGCTCGAAAGCTACATCGGCCTCGTCGAAGCCGGCGTCGGCCTCCTGCCCGCGGGTGGCGGCTTGAAGGAGCTCGCGCTGCGCGCCTCGCGCGCCGCCGTCGACGGCGATCCGTTTGCGATCCTCAAGAAGACGTTCGAGACCGTCGCGATGGCCAAGGTGTCCGGCAGCGCGATCGAGGCCAGGGAGCTTGGCCTGCTGCGCGAGAGCGACATCGTCGTCTTCAACGCCTTCGAGCTGCTCCACGTCGCGAAGCAGACCGCCGCCGCGCTGTCCGAAGCCGGCTGGCGCCCGCCGCTGCCGGCGCGCGATATCGTCGCCGCCGGCGACGTCGGCACCGCGAGCCTCAAGATGGCGCTCGTCAACATGCTCGAAGGCCGCTTCGTCTCGGAGCACGACTACGACATCGCATCGCGCATCGCCGACACGCTGTGCGGTGGCGCGATCGAGCGCGGCTCGCTGGTAGACGAGCAATGGCTGCTCGATATCGAGCGCAGGCATTTCGTCGAGCTCGCGAGGACGGCGAAGACGCAGGAGCGGATTGCGCACACGATGGCGACCGGTAAACCGTTGCGGAACTAGTGAGCAGTGAACGGTCAGCGGTGAGCAGGAAAAGCGCGCGTTTCCTACCACTCACCGCTCACGGCTGACCGCTCACCTTCGCCAATCACATACGGAACGACAATGACCAAGCAAATCCAAGACGCCTACATCGTCTCCGCCGTCCGCACGCCGGTCGGCAAGGCCCCGCGCGGCGTGTTCCGCAACACGCGCCCCGACGACCTGCTCGCGCACGTCCTGCGCGAGGCGATCAAGCGCGCGCCCGGCATCGACGTCGCGCGCATCGGCGATGCGATCATCGGCTGCGCGATGCCCGAGGCCGAGCAAGGCATGAACGTCGCGCGCATCGGCGTGCTGCTCGCCGGCCTCCCCGACAGCGTGCCGGGCATGACGATCAACCGCTTCTGCTCGTCCGGCCTGCAGGCCATCGCGCTCGCGGCCGATCGCATCCGCCTCGGCGAAGCCGATCTCATGCTCGCCGGCGGCACGGAGTCGATGAGCATGGTGCCGATGATGGGCCACAAGATCGCGATGAACCCGGCCGCGTTCGCCGACGACAACGTCGCGATCGCCTACGGCATGGGCATCACGGCCGAAAAAGTCGCCGAGCGCTGGAAAGTCACGCGCGAGCAGCAGGACGCGTTCGCGCTGCAAAGCCATCAGCGCGCGCTTGCCGCGATCGCCAACGGCGATTTCGCGGACGAGATCGCGCCGTTCGCGCTCGACGATCACTATCCGGATCTCGCGACACGCGCGATCGCGACGGATGCGCGCCGCATCGACACCGACGAGGGCCCGCGCAAGGACACGAGCCTCGAAGCGCTCGCCAAGCTGAAACCCGTGTTCCGCATGGGCGGCAGCGTGACGGCAGGCAATTCCTCGCAGACGTCCGACGGCGCCGGCGCCGTCGTGCTCGCCAGCGAGCAGGCGCTCAAGGACTACAACCTGAAACCGCTCGCGCGCTTCGTCGGCTTCGCCGTCGCCGGCGTGCCGCCCGAGATCATGGGCATCGGTCCCAAGGAAGCGATTCCGCGCGTGCTGAAGCTGACCGGCATTGCGAAGGACCATATCGACTGGATCGAGCTCAACGAAGCGTTCGCCGCGCAGTCGCTCGCGGTGATCCACGACATCGGACTCGATCCCGCGAAGGTCAATCCGCTAGGCGGCGCGATCGCGCTCGGCCATCCGCTCGGCGCGACCGGCGCGATCCGCACGGCGACGCTCGTGCACGGCCTGCGCCGGCGCAAGCAGAAGTACGGCATGGTCACGATGTGCATCGGCACCGGGATGGGCGCCGCAGGAATCTTCGAAGCGGCTTAGCTCGCCTCGAAACCGCATTGTCGTGAAAACGAGCGTAGCTGCGAGAGCGCGCTCGCGTTCGCCCGATCCGACGCGGCGTCACGCGAGCCGCGTGCCGTTCGGCACCGCGCGCTCGATCGCCGTGATGACGACGCCGTCGTCGGTCGGAAAGCCGGTCACGAGGAACTCCGAGCGGAAAGGCCCGATCTGCTTGTCCGGAAAGTTGATCACGCCGACGATCTGACGTCCGACGAGGTCGTCCGCCGAATAGAGGCTCGCGATCTGCGCGCTCGATTTCTTGATCCCGTACGGGCCGAAATCGGCCCATACCTTGTACGCCGGCCGGCGCGCTTCGGGAAACGGCTCGACGCGCGTGACCGTGCCGGCGACGAGCAGCACCTTCTCGAAATCAGCCCACGAAATCCGTTCGAGCTCGCTCATGGCGTCGGCGCCGGTGCCGACGCGGCGACATCCTCGCGATCGAGGCCGATCTGCGCCCAACCGAGATTGATGCCGATGCGTGTCGCCTCGGGGTTCGCCCAGGCGTACGCGAGCGCACGACCGTCGCGATCGTCGACGACCGAGAGCTTCAGCACCGGCACATTACCCTCGCGATAGGTCAATCGCTCGAGCGTGAGCGAATAACCCGACGCGCCGCCGTCGCGCCACCGCAGCGGATAGCGCCCGCCTTCGCTGCCGAGACGCACGCCGCGATCCATGTGCCAGTCGCGGCTGCCGGCGTCGGCTTTCGGTCCGCCTCCGTTGAGCGCGGCCCAGCCGCCGAACCAGCGCACGAGGCGCGCGTCCTCGCGCGCATCCGCGCCGCGCGCCTGGTCGGCATAGAGGCGCACGTGCAGCCATTCGCCTTCGCTTTCGACGTCGAGCGGCAGCAGCGCGGCGTCCGCGCCGATGCCGGGCGCGATCGCGGTGCAGGCGGCGAGATCTGCGCTGAATCGCGTACCAACGCTCCGCAGCGCGCACGCGTCGAGCGGCGTCCACTGCTGCGCATCGAATGCGGCGCCCGGCGTCGGCGTCGCCAACGCACGATGCGGCGTCCACGTCGCGGCATCGGTTCTGCGCATCGCCCAGATCGCGTCGAGCGGCTGCGCGGCGTCGAGGTGCACGCGCCAGATCGACCACTCAGCCTGATTCGTCGCTTCGATCGCAATCAGGACGTGCGGCGGCTGCGCAGCGCCGGGCGACGTTTCGCGTGCGCGCCAGACCTGCTCGTGATTGTCGTACGTGCCTGTCGCGAGCTGCGCGCCGACACGCGTCGTCGTCGACGCCGGCTTGCGCACGTTGACGTTTTGGCAGGCGGCCAGCGCAAGCGTGGCGATGACGACGACGAGCCGTTTCATGCGGACAGCATAGCAGTCGCGCCGCGGCTCACAGCCGCGCCAGCGCCTGGTCGATGTCGCCGATCAGCACCTCCGGTTCCTCGAGCCCGATCGAAAGCCGCACGACGTTCAGCGGGATGGCGCCCGCCGGCTGCAGCGGCGTTCCGGCCGGATGCACGGCCGCGACCGGGAACAGCAGCGACTCGTAGCCGCCCCACGACACCGTCATCAGGAAACGCTTCAGGCTGTCGCAGAATCGTTCGACCGCCGCGACGTCCGCAGCGTCGAGCTCGATCGTGACGAGGCCGCTCGCACCGCGGAGCTGGCGCTCGGTGAGACCGAGCTGCGGATTGCCGGTGGCACGCGGCGAATAGACCTTTCGCACTTTCGGATGGCGCTCGAGGAACGCGAGCACCTCGCTCGTCGTCGCCGCGACACGCTGCATGCGCAGCGGCAGCGTGCGCAGGCCGCGGATCATCAGCCATGCATCGTGCGGCGCCAGGATCGCGCCGAGCGTCATGAACGGCCCGCTGAATATCTCCTTGATCAGGTCATGTCTGCCGCACAGCGCGCCGGCGACGACGTCGCTGTGGCCGTTGAGGTACTTCGTCGCCGAATGCGCGACGAGATCGATGCCGAACGCGAGCGGAGACTGGTTCAGCGGCGTCGCGTGGCTGTTGTCGCAGAGCGTGCGGACGCCGCGCGACTTCGCGAGCGCCGCGACGGCGGCGAGATCCTGCTGCTCGAACGTCATCGAATTCGGGCTTTCGAGCACGATGAGGCGCGTCTTCTCCGTCAGCGCCGCTTCGAAATTCGCGATGTCGGAGCCGTCGATGAAGCTCGTCGTCACGCCGAAGCGGCCGAGCAGGTCGCGCAGCACGGCGCGCGTCCAGCTATACGGACGCGCGACGCAGATCGCGTGATCGCCGCCGCGAAGACTCGCCACGACCGCGGCCGAGATCGCGCCGGCGCCGCTGCCGAACATCAGGCAATCCTCCGCGCCTTCGAGCGCGGCGACCTTCTTGCGCAGGATTTCGACGGTCGGATTGTTGCCGCGCGTGTAGACGTGACCGGCGAGCTCGTCGCTGAAGCCTTCACGCATCTTTGCGACGGTCGGGAACGCAAAGATCGACGACTGCACGATCGGCGGCGCGACGGCACCGAAGTAGTTCTCGCGCTCTTCGCCGAGGTGGTTGAGGATGAAGCTCAAGTCCATGGCGGAGTCCGTCGACGCTCAGATCGTGCCGAGAAACTCTCGCGTCGCCGCGCCGATCTGCGCATCCTCGAGCGCCATGCGCACGGTAGCGCGCACGAGCCCGAGCTTGTTGCCGCAATCGAAGCGCGTGCCCGCGAACCGGTACGCGAGCACGGGATGCTCCGACAGCAGCGTTTCGATCGCGTCGGTGAGCTGGATCTCGCCGCCGGTGCCGGGTGTCGTCTGTTCGAGCAACTCGAAGATGCGTCCCGGCAACACGTAGCGGCCGACGATCGCGAGGTTCGACGGCGCGACGGCCGGCTTCGGTTTCTCGACGACGAGCTTGATCTTCGCTGCGCGATCCGACACCGGCGTCGCGTCGACGATGCCGTACTTGTTCGTGTCCTCACGCGGCACTTCCTCGACGGCGATGACGCCGGCGTTCTCGTTCGCGGACAGCTCGGCCATCTGCCGCAGCGCGCCGGGACCGCTGCCGGTCCAGATGAGATCGTCCGGCAGGATCACGCCGAACGGCTCGTCGCCGACCACGGGCTTGGCGCAGAGCACGGCGTGGCCGAGCCCGAGCGCTTCGGGCTGCGTGACGAACACGCAGCGCACCTTGCGCGGCAGCGTGCCCTGCACCATCGCGAGGAGCTCGGTCTTGCCGGCGTCGGCGAGCTTGCTCTCCAGCTCGTAGGCCTTGTCGAAATAATCGGCGATCGCGTGCTTGTAGCGGTTGGTGACGAACACGAGCGTGTCGGCGCCGGCGTCGACGGCTTCGTCGACCGCGTACTGGATCAGCGGACGGTCGAGCACCGGCAGCATTTCCTTCGCGACGACTTTCGTCGCCGGCAGGAAGCGCGTGCCGAGACCGGCGACGGGGAAGACGACCTTGCGCAAACGTTTCTGCATGCGTTGTCCTTCAGGCGGAACGCGAGCCGATCGGGATGATTTCCGCGGCGGCTCCGCGTTCGTGGGCGGCAAATTCGGGCAACAGGCGGTCCAGCACGACGCGCAGCGCGTCCTCGTCGAAATCGCGCGCGGCGGCGGACGCCTGCCGAAGCTGCGCGGTCAGGAGGCTCCACGACATGCTGCGCGGCTGGGCCAGGAAGATCTTCGCGTGGGTCGTGTCGCTGTAGTTCTCGTGCGGGTGAAACAGTTCCTCGAAGAGCTTTTCGCCGGGACGAAGCCCTGTATAGATGATCGGGATATCGCCTTCCGATGTCTTGCCGGCGAGCCGGATCATCTGCTCGGCGAGATCGCGAATGCGCACGGGCTCGCCCATGTCGAGCGCGAAGATCTCGCCGCCCTTGCCGAGCACGGCCGCCTGCAGGATCAACTGGCAGGCTTCCGGAATCGTCATGAAATAGCGCGTGATCTCCGGATGCGTGACGGTCACCGGGCCGCCGGCGCGGATCTGCTCGCGGAAGCGCGGCACGACCGAGCCGGCCGAATCGAGCACGTTGCCGAACCGCACCGTGATGAAGCGCGTCTTCGACTGGCTCGCGAAGTTCTGGCAGAAGAGCTCGGCGACGCGCTTGCAGGCGCCCATCACGCTGGTCGGGTTGACGGCCTTGTCGGTCGAGATCAGCACGAAGCTGCCGGCGCCATGGCGATCGGCGGCGATCGCGACCGTCTCGGTGCCGAGCACGTTGTTGCGGAACGCCTCGCGGAGCTGCGCCTGCAGCAGGGGCACGTGCTTGTAGGCGGCTGCGTGGAACACGATTTCCGGACGCGCCGACGCGAACACGCGCTCGCACGTGGCGGCATCGGTGCAGTCGCCGAGGCGCGCGTCGAAGAGGAGGTCCGGATGCGCGCCCCGAAGTTCCTGCTCGATCGAGTAGAGGTTGTATTCCGAGATGTCGAGCACGGTCAGCGATTCGGCGCCGAGGCGCGCGATCTGCCGGCACAGCTCCGCGCCGATCGAGCCGCCGCCGCCCGTGATGAGGACGCGCTTCCCGGCGAGCTGGATCCGGATCGCGGTCCAGTCGAGCTGCACCGGATCGCGACCGAGCAGATCCTCGATCGCGACTTCCTTGAGCTCGTTGAAGCTCGCGCGGCCCGCGACGACGTCTTCGAGCCGCGGCACCGTGCGGAACGGCAGGTTGCACGCTTCGCAGAGATCGACGGCGCGCCGCATCTGGGCCTTGTTCGAAGCCGGCATCGCGATGACGAGCATCTCCGCCGCCGTCTCACGCGCGAGCGCCGGCAACTGCTCCAGTGTGCCGAGCACCGGGATGCCGTGCACGCGCGCGCCGCGCAGCGAGGCGTTGTCGTCGAGAAAGCCGACCGGCGTGTAGCGGTTTTCGCGGCGCAGATCGCGCACGAGCGCCTCGCCGGCCTTGCCGGCGCCGAGCACGAGCACGCGCTGGCTCGGTGCGCGCGTCGAGAAGTCCAGACGGCTGTCCTTCCAGTATCGATAAAGCAGCCGCGGCGTCCCGAGCAGCACCGCGAGCACGAGCGGATACACGGTCAGCACCGTGCGCGGCACCGTGCCGAGGCGGTTGTAGAGGAACAGCGTGATCGCGATCGCGAGCGCGCCGAGCACGGCCGCCTTCACGATGTTCCAGAGATCGGGCAGGCTCGCGAAGCGCCAGAGGCCCTTGTAGAGGCCGGTCCACCAGAAGATCACGGCCTGCGCGGCCAGCACGAACCAGACTTCCGGCCCGAACAGCGCGACCGGCGGCGGATTCGGCTCGAGCGACCAGCGCAGCATGCTCACCGCGATCCACGCGACCCACACCATCACCATGTCGTGCACGACGACCGCGAGGCGCGGATGGATCCGGGCGAAGAGATTACGCAGCGGCATGAGCGCCCCGCTGCTGCGCTGCGCGCAGGCACCAGCGTTTGCCGGCAAGCCAGCACGCGATCCCGACGAGATAGATGCCGGCCGCTGCGCCGAAACCCGGCGTGAACGTCGCAGGCGCGTACGGCATGGGCGGCTCCGGCTGGTTGATCCACGCTACGACCGGCACGACGATCACGAGGTTCCATCCCATGTAGAGCGCGACGACGCCGGCATGGCTGAAGCCCGAGCGGACCAGCCACTGGTACAGGTGTTCGCGATGCGCACTATACCAACGCCGGCCGTGCAGCATGCGCGATACGAGCGTGCAGGTCGCGTCGGTCACGAACGCCGAGCAGAGGATGATCCCGCTCATGAGCGCGGTCGCCTGCGCGCTCATCTGCCACAGCACGGCGACCGCGACGAGGAGCCCGAGCACGCCGCTGCCGACGTCGCCCATGAAGATCCGTGCGCGCGGGAAGTTGAACGGCAGGAAGCCGAGCGTCGCCGTGGCGAAGACGCCGATTTCGCCCGCGTGAGGTTCGCCGGCGCGAAGGCACAGGACCATCAACGCGGCGAACACGAAGATCGCCTGCGCGGCGAGGAGGCCGTCGATGCCGTCCATGAAGTTGTGCAAGTTGACGAACCAGACGATCGCAAGGACCACGAGCGCCAGGCCGGGCCAGACGATCGCGGCCGGGACGTGGAAGCGCTGTTCGAAGACGGCGGGAAAAAGGATCAGCGGCACGATCACCGGCAGCAGGAGCACGAGCGCTGCGAGGCAATGCGCGGCGAACCGCGCGCGCGCCGGAAGACCGCGATGATCGTCGATCCAGCCGACCGCCGCGACGATCGCGACTGCGAGAAGGAGCGCCGGCGCAGCGAGCCGCGAGACGCCGGCCAGGAACAGCGCGGGCACGCAGGCGCAGGCGAGCACGGCGATCACGAGGCCGATGCCGCCGCCGCGCGGCGTCGGCTCCGCATGCGAGCGCCGCATGCCGGGCTCGTCGATGAGCTTGCGGCGGCGCGCGTAGCCGATCGCGAGCCAGGTCATGAGCGCCGACAGCGCGAACGCCGCCAGCATTGCCGGAATCCACGCGGCGGCGAGCCTCTGCACGCCGCCTACTCGCCGACGACGCCGTGGATCGGACGCACCGAACCCCAGCTCTTGCAGCTCGGGCACTGCCAGTGGTGCGCCTTCGCGCCGAAGCCGCACTTGTTGCAGCGGTACATCGCCTGCCCTTCGACGAGCTTGCGCGTGAGGTCGCGCAGGATCAGGAAATTATCGCGCGCCTCGCCGCTCGCGGTATGCAGGTTCACGTCGATCAGCGCCATCAGCGCGCGCACGGACGGACGCTGGCGCAGCGCGCGATTCAGGAACTCGACGGCGGCGTCCTCGCCTTGCGTGCGCGTGTAGAGGCGCGCGAGCGCGAGCACCGGCGAGACGCCCTGATAGGTTTCGGTGATGTTGAGGAGGAATTCCTCAGCACGCGCCATCTGCTGCGCGCGCGCGTAGCAATCGAGCAGCGGCGAGAGGATTTCCGGCACGTAGTCGACGTCCTGCTCGGCGACCTGCTCGAACGCCGCGATCGCGCGATCGAGATGGCCGTCGGCGGCTTCGACGTGGCCCTTGATCATGCTCGCACGCACGCAGTCGGCTTCGGCCGCGTAGGCTTCGCCGATGTGCTCGCGCGCTTCGGCCAGCGCGCCGCGCGCGCGCGCCTGCTCGGCGAGCTCGCAATAGAACTGCGCGATGACGGCGCCCTGCGATTCGCCGGTCGCCTGCTGCAGGCGCCGCGCGTGGTCGATCGCCTTGTCCCAGTCGCGCTCGTGCTGGTAGATCGCGATGAGGTGCTTCAATGCCGACGGCGCCTGCGCATTCATCGCGACGAGATCGCTGAAGAGCGTCTCGGCGCGGTCGAGCAGGCCGGCGCGCATGTAGTCTTCGCCGAGCTCGAGCAGCGCGACGGTCTTCTCGTCCTCGCTGAGGTTCGGCCGCGCGATGAGATGCTGGTGCACGCGGATCGCGCGATCGACCTCGCCGCGGCGGCGGAACAGGTTGCCGAGCGCGAGGTGCGTCTCGACCGTGTCGCGGTTGATCTCGGCGAGCTTCAGGAACACCTCGATCGCCTTGTCCTGCTGCTCGTTGAGCAGATAGTTGAGGCCGCGGAAGTAGTTCGTCGAGAGCTCGCTGACGCGCGCGCCGGACGTGCGCTCGCTGCCGCGCCGGCCGAGCACCCAGCCGGACAGCGCCGCGACCGGCAGCAGGAGGAACAGAAGCGCGAGCTCGCTCATGCGCCGTCGG